>Ga0209625_1000071_pt1 | contig 22054 bp, 14 predicted proteins | sample JacPin_JW_Ref_M2_FD_187960 | JGI IMG/M metagenome (GOLD analysis project Ga0209625, IMG submission 187960) | Forest soil microbial communities from Algoma, Ontario, Canada - Jack Pine, Ontario site 1_JW_Ref_M2 (SPAdes) (version 2) | ecosystem: Environmental > Terrestrial > Soil > Boreal...
CTGAGGGCCTTGCGGCTTGTCCTGCGCCGCGAGCGGCAGCGTGGCGCAGAGCGCCGCGATTACAACAAGTTTTCGCATCAATTCCCTCACCTCTAAAGTTTAGCCCTGCCCCTGAAGACCGAGCAATACGTTTCTCAAAGCAGCGGGGATCGATTCTCCCCGCTTGACTTCCATCCAGAGTACGCCGCTGGGGTCGAGTTTGATGCCTGTACGAGAGCGTACCACGGAGACCAGTTTGGCTGGGTCGAGCAATGTCTCGGCGTGGAACCTTACCGCGATGCGGGTCCCCTGGCGCTCAACGGCGGAGATGCGCAAGCGCTCACACATGGATTTGAGGGCGGCGTACTCCAAAAGGTTTTCTACGGAGGAAGGCGGTGCACCGAAGCGGTCTTCGAGTTCTTTGCGGACATCCAGCTTGTCTTCTTCGGAGGCAATCGAGGAGATGCGTTTGTAAGTGCGCAGACGGAGATTTTCGCTGGGGATGTAGTCCTGCGGGATTCGAACGTCAAAGCCCAGGCTGAGCGTGGTGCGCAGGTCCGGCGCGACTTCCTCGCCCTTCAGCTTGGAAACTGCGCGCTCCAGCATTTGGCAATACATGTCAAAACCGATGGCTTCAATGTGGCCGTGCTGCTGGCGGCCGAGCATGTTGCCGGCGCCGCGGAGTTCGAGGTCCAAGGCGGCGATTCGAAAGCCAGCGCCCAGTTCGCTGAATTCTTTCATGGCGGCGAGGCGTTTGCGAGCAATGTCGGAGAGCGAAGTGTCCGGCGGGACGAGGAGATAGGCGTAGGCGCGCTGTGCGGAACGGCCGACGCGGCCGCGCAACTGGTAGAGTTCGGCAAGACCCAGGCGGTCGGCGCGGTTAATTAGAATGGTGTTGGCACGCGGGATGTCCAGACCGTTTTCGACGATGGTCGTGGCGACCAGCACGTCCGCTTCATCGCGGATGAATTTCAACATCACGCTTTCGAGTTCTTTTTCTGCCATTTGGCCGTGGGCCACCACCACACGAGCCTTGGGGACGAGTTTGGCCACGAGGGCTCCAAGCGAATAAATCGATTCGACGCGGTTGTGAATGAAGAAGACCTGGCCGTCGCGAGCAAGTTCGGTTTCGATGGCGCTCTGCACGAGCTCCTCCTGAAAAGGAGCGACGACGGTTTGAATGGCCAGACGGTCGCGCGGAGGCGTTTCGATGACGGACATATCGCGAAGGCCGACCAGGGACATGTGCAAGGTGCGCGGGATGGGCGTGGCAGAGAGGGCGAGCGCGTCCACGTTTTTGCGCATTTCCTTGAGGCGCTCTTTGTGGGCGACGCCGAAACGCTGTTCTTCATCGACGACGAGAAGGCCGAGGTCGGAAAATTTCACATCTTTCGAAAGCAGCCGGTGGGTGCCGATGACCACGTCCACCTTGCCCGCTTCCAAATCCGCGAGAATTTTTTTCTGCTCCGCCGTGCTGCGGAAGCGGCTGAGCATTTCGATGCGCGCGGGGAAGGCGGCGAATCTTTTCTTGAACGTTTCGAAATGCTGGAAGGTGAGGACGGTGGTCGGCGCGAGAATCGCGACCTGCTTATTGTCCATTACGGTTTTGAACGCCGCGCGCATGGCTACTTCTGTTTTGCCGTAGCCGACGTCGCCGCAAAGCAGGCGGTCCATGGGCTCGGCGCGTTCCATGTCGCGCTTGATGTCGCGGATGGCGGTGATCTGGTCGGTGGTTTCCTCGAATTCGAAAGCGTCTTCGAATTCGCGTTGGAAATTGCTGTCCGGTGAAAAGGCAAAACCTTCTGTGGCCTTGCGCTGGGCGTAAAGCGCGAGAAGCTGGTCGGCCATGTCTTCGACGGATTTGCGGGCGCGCGTTTTGCGGGAGTTCCAGACGGTGCCGCCTAGTTTGTCGAGCGGCGGATGGGTGCCTTCGAGAACACGATAACTCTGAACGAGATCCATGCGTTCCAGGGGAACGTAAAGGCGCGCGTCGTCGGCATATTTCAGCAGCATGAACTCGCCGCTGTGTCCGCCGGATTCGATCTGGCGAAGTCCCTCGAACTGCCCGATGCCGTGATCGACGTGGACCACATAGTCGCCGGGCTTCAACTCGGCAAAGTCGCCGAAGAAACCGGAAGTGCGAATCTTGCGGCTGGGCCGCTCGACTGTAGGAGTAACGTCGAAAAGATCGGCGTGGCCAAAAAGCGTAAGCCGAGCGTCAGGAAACGTGACGCCTTCCGCGAAGGGCGCGCGGATCAACAACATCGCGGCGGATTCGTGCGCGCCTTCGGCGGTGAAACCGGCGGCGGCGTCTTCCGATTCGCCGAGCACGTAGGGCACTTCATACTCGCGGCAGATGTCCGCAAAGCGTTCGATCTCTCCGGTGCTTGCGGCCGTCAGGAAAACCGTTCCGCCGGAAGCGAGCTGAGACTTCACGTCTCCCATGCAGGCAACGACATTCCCATGAAAACGCGCGCTGGGCCGCGAGGAAAGCTCGAACTGCGGGGTGGAACCGATACCCAGCGCGAGCTGCTCGATGTGAATTTGCGAGGTTTTTTCCAGCGCGGCCGCAAATTCTTCCTCGGACCAGAAGTAGTGAGCGGCGGCGGGTGAGTTGGCGCGCCCGTGACGCTCGTAATTTTCCGTCGCAGCGGCGAGATGCTTCGCCGCGGCTTCGCGCAGAGTTTGCGGCTCATCGAGAAAGACGATCGGGCGCAGCGAACTTTCCGCCAGCTCAAAGAGCGTGCTCGGCCCCGGTTCACCGGCGGGCCCAAAGAACGAGGCCGTCTCCCAGGCGGCAACGTTCAGATCCGCTTTTTCCGGCGCCGGAACGGACCATTCGCTCAAAGGCAGGAGTGTGGTGCGCACGACCGGGGCAATCGACCGCTGCGTGCGCGCGTCGAATTCGCGCACGGATTCAACGCTGTCGCCGAGCAACTCAATGCGCACAGGACGAGCGGCTTCCGGCGAGAAGACATCGATGATGCCGCCGCGCACGGCGAATTGCCCGGGGAGCTCCACCATTTCGGTTCGCGTGTAGCCCACGGAACCGAGATGAGTAATCAATTCTTCGTGGGGAATATCGGTGTCTTTTGCCAACGTGCGGGTGAGATAGAGATACGCTGCCGGATCCTGATAGCGCCAAAGCGCCGCGGCAATGGGGGCGATCACCAGGGAAATCTGCCCATCCGCGACGCGAAAGAGCGTAGCCGCGCGCCGTTCGAGAATGTCCGCGTGCGGGCTTTGCGATTCCCAGGGAAGCCGGTCGAAGGCCGGGAGCGTCGCCACTCCGCCTGCCGCTCCCGGGAAAATGCCGCTGAAAAATCGCAGCGTTTCCGCAAGCGCTTCGGCGCGGCGATTGGAATCGGTTACAAAAAAAGCCGGACGCCGTAATTCGCGCGTCAAATAGGACGCAACGAGAGCCTTGGCGACGTCGTGCAAGCCGGTTATCGAGATGTGGCTCGCGCCGGAGCGCAAAGCGGCCAGCGCGCCCTCCATCGCCGCATGGCGAAGGACGGCCTCCAATCTCTCGCGGACGGCGGGAAGTATCATGCGTGTTTGATCAGGATTCCGCGCGAGAGGCGCGCGTCCCTTTAGGCTGAGGCTTCTCGCCGAAGCCTTCGCGTATTTTCCGCAGAATGGCCGATGTCGAATAGCCGGGGACCACGGGAATGGAGACAACGCGACCGCCGGCAGCTTCCACTTCTTCACGTCCAACAATTTGGTCGCCGGGCCAGTCGCCGCCTTTCACGAGGACATCGGGGAGGAGCCGCGCGATCACTTCGCGGGGCGTCAAATCATCGAAAATCACAACGGCGTCCACGGATTCCAGAGCGGCAAGAATTTCCGCGCGTTCGCGCTCGGAGATAACCGGGCGCCCTTCCCCTTTTAATTGGCGGACGCTGGCATCGCTGTTCAGGCCGACGATGAGGATGTCTCCCCGTTCGCGCGCGAGCTCGAGGCTGCGGATATGGCCGGGATGGAGAAGGTCAAAGCAGCCGTTGGTAAAGACGACGCGGCGGCCGTTGCGTTTCTCGCGGCCAAACCGCAAAATCGCTTGCTCAAGTGTCAGGACTGCCGAATTCAAAGGGTCTCCAAGCGGGCCAGAAAAAACGAAAGTGATATCCGTTAAAAGGGTAGTTTATCACGCGCGGGAGGTCCGCGCCCGCGGGCCGGGAGCGGGGTGGTGGGTCAGTCTCCGATTACGCTGCCGGTTCAGATGGTCGACGCAACACTTGCTTGGAGTTTACTCGCCGGAGTTTGGAATCCTAGGGTTTTTCTTGGGCGTTGGTTCAAGAGCAGCTCGACCTGGTCGAGCTGCTCTTGAGAGACTTGTGCATTCCTAACCGCGAGTGGCGCGGGAACGTCTATGGACATAGCGAACGGACATGTTCTATTCACGCACAGCGACTTGCTTGCTGGCTCTGCTGGGAATGCCGCTTATCGCCTCTAGCCGAGCCAAGGTTCCGATTGCCACCACAGCCCACTGCGGTGTCATGCAATTCGGAGAGTTTGCCCAGGTTAACGATGCATTCATTGTGATCCGTGGTGCTCTTGGGCCTAGCAGCTTTTTCAAAGACCTCCGTTGCGTTAACTCGGCGGAGACCACAATCTTCAGGAACGATACGGGCGAAGTCTTGACTTTCCCTGATCGTCTGACGATCACACTCCTTATCGTTGGGCCGGTACCAAAAAATGAGTTTGCTCAGCCCAAAAGGCTAGATTCGAAATATATGTTGGGACTAGGTTTTAGCGCCAACTGGAAGAGAGGAGTGAAGATGCGTCCGGTGAAGACGTTCGGGGAGTTAACAGCGTCCGAATCACAACCGCCTGATCTTGCAGTGCCCTTGAATGTCCGCCAATGTTGGATTTATGAGTTCGTTGTTGAGGACACGGACGTTCCTCTCACTGATCATCTGATCCTGTGCATTTTTTCGCCAGAGAACAGACGATTGGCCCGACTCTCGGCGCACTTGTGAGGGCCAATTGGCCAACTTTTCCGGTAACCGCGGTTACCAGACATGTGCCTTCACACTTCAGGTGAGCCGCCCAACGCGAGTAGAATGGCGGCACGAGGTGTTTGCGATGAGAGAAGAGGAATCCGCGAGCGCCGATCTAGAGCGGTTGTGTCAGGGCATCTCGCCTGACGTTGGGGCGTGCACCTACCCGGCGACTGTACGCTGCCCTTCGTGCCAGAAGTGGTTCTGTGATGCCCATGCCGAGGATGGGCAGTGGCATCCGTGCATGCTGCCCGGCCAGTGAAGAAGTGGAAGCACATCTGAGATGTTCTCAGTGCCCGCACGACTTACCCGCATCGTCCGACGATAACTGTCCGACGAGGCAGCAGCCATTCCTAGTCTGAGCCTCTTTCGTGCTAGAATCCATGCAAACCAGCCCTTTGCTTCAACGTGCCAGGCGATTTACCAGACCGTTCCGCTTGGCTGCAAGTGTCGCTGCGGGGGTGTCCTATGAGCGTGGACTGGAAAAAATTCGAGGGCCAAGTCGTCAAGAACGTATTTCCGCTTCAGAAGTTTTTGGGCAGCACGGACCACAGTGCGGTCTTCTCAACGCAATCCACTCACGCGGAGCCAAAAAAACTCGCCATTAAATTCATAAATGCTGGCCCGAACGCCGATTATCAGGACGTTCTTTTGCAGCGCGCTTCGAAGCTTAGTCATCCTAATCTCTTCCATCTGCTACCTGGCGGTCGCTGGCAGCTTGCGGAAATGGATTTGGGTTTCGTAGTGATGGAATATGCTGAGCAAGACCTGGGACACGTCCTCCCTGAGCGTCCGCTCACAGCAAAAGAGACTCGCGAAATGCTCGGGCCTCTTCTCGACGCTCTGAAGTACATCCACAGCAAAGGCTTCGCGCACTCTCACATCAAACCTTCAAACATCATGACTACTGGGGAGCGCCTGAAGCTCGCTTTCGATACGGTGCTACCGCTTGGCGAGCCGCGCCCTACCTACCGCCCGGTTGACGTTTACGACGCGCCGGAGGCAGGCACGGCACTGGTTGCAGGTGCAGGCGATGTTTGGTCTCTAGGCATGACCCTGGTCGAGACTCTTACCCAACATCCTCCTGCTTCATCGCCGGAGAACCAAGCCGATCCGATTGTTCCGCCTACTCTTCCACAACCTTTCCTCGACATCACGCGACACTGTTTGCGCCGCGATCCCTTACTCCGCTGGACCACAGAACAGATCGCGGACTGTCTTAACCCCGCTCCCGTCCAGGTTCCCGCACCGAGTGTTGCCCCTGCGGGAAAAAAGATAGAACCCAAAAAGATAGAACCCGCGGCAGAACCCGCGGCAGAAATGTGGCAGGACATCCACTATACCTGGGTGGTCCTTTGCAAGAACTACTTTTTTCATATGCAGCAGAATCTTTTCTTTAGGCACAGAATCCCCCTCGCCTACACAGATCCCTTCTCGCCCGTTCCTGATGTCGAGGGCCCTTTCAAGGTCCGGTGCGATGACTGCGGTAAGACTTATGTGTATAAACGTTCCAACCTAAGGAGGTACGAGGGGGAAGTCCCTAAGTTTACGACGCATCCGCTCTTTTGAGCCTAAGCTTTGCACTTGGGGGCCAAGGATTACTTCCGGGTAGCCGAGCACCCCCGAAGAAATTTGGATTTTCGGGTTGTGTTGACAGCCACTCTGCCCGTCATTATACTTCGCCGCAGCCGGGCGAAGACCTTCAATACCCGGCCTCTATCAACACGAGAATCTGCCGAAGTAAACAGCAGTATCGATCACTGAGGAGGAAAACCATGAAAAACATCGTTCTAGTTCACGGTGGCTTTGTGGACGGCGCTGGCTGGGAGGGCGTCTACAAGATCCTGAAGCGAGACGGGTACAATGTCAGCATCGTCCAGAATCCTACGATATCGTTGGAGGACGACGTAGAGGTTACCAAGCGAACTCTTGCAACGCAGGACGGACCTACAATTCTCGTCGGCCATTCCTATGGCGGAGCGGTGATCACCGAAGCCGGAAACCATCCAAAGGTTTCAGCCCTCGTATACATCGCTGCCTTCGCTCCAGACAAGGGCGAGTCGGTGGGGTCGCTAATTAAAGATCCGCCGCCCGGCGCGCCCGTACCGCCGATACTGCCGCCGCAAGACGGCTTTTTGTTCCTCGACAAGGCGAAGTTTCCCGCTTCTTTCGCAGCCGACGTGGACCCAGAAAAAACCGCGTTTATGGCTGACTCCCAAGTTCCGTGGGGCATGGGGGCGATTAGCGGCGCGATCAGCGAACCCGCGTGGAGGACCAAGCCGAGCTGGTACCTGGTCACCACCGAGGACAAGATGATTCCACCTAACGCCCAGCGTGCTATGTCCAGGCGCGCGGGTGCTACGGTCGTTGAGGTCAAGGGAAGTCACGCCATCTACGTATCGCAGCCAAGAGCGGTCGCAGATCTAATTGAACAGGCTGCGACGAAGGTGAAGGCCGCCACGGCTTAGAAAGTTCGCTTCGCACGGGGCGGGGCCGAAGCCGAATCTAGGCAAAGCAGCACGAGCGAAGGCGAAATATTCCTCCGGCCGTTTGCCAATCCTTAGCATAGGACGTTGCACGGCAGAGTCCAGCTCACTGTCTACTAGCGGCGGGCGATGAAATCACGACAGGCTGTGCGGGCACTTGCAGGAGTTCTACTTTGCGGCGCAGGGTTGTGGCTTGCCCTGCCGACGCCTTACCGCGAGCGGACGTTTCTCATCGACGCTGGCGGCTGCCGATTGGTGACCACCATCGTGGAAAAGCAAGAAGGAGGCACGCAAGGGTCGGTTTTGCTTTTCCACGGAATTTCAGCGAATAGGAAAATTATGTCTTACCTTGCCCGAGGCTTTGCCGAGCAGGGTCTTCGCGTCTACGTTCCGGATTTACCAGGACACGGACGCACGGCCGGGCCATTTTCTCCGGCGCGAGCGGAGCAGTGCGGAGAAGCACTTCTTCGCGAATTGCTCGCGCGCGGGATGATCGATCCCGATCGCACGATTGTCGCCGGGCATTCGATGGGAGGCGCTATCGCCGAGCGGATTGCCTCCCGTGTTCCAGTCGCGGGCTTGATCGCCATCTCGCCGGCGCCGATGCGGGCCGCGCACGGAGTGACGGCGGAAAAGCTGTTTTTCAGCGATCCTCCGATGCTGCCGCCTCATTCGCTAGTGATGATTGGCTCGCTGGAACTGGAGTCGATGCGCGGCAATGCCATCGACCTGGCGGCCTCGCGAAGCGACGGGACCGTTAAATACCTGGAGATTCCGGGCGCCTCGCACGTCAGCGTTCTTTTCAACCGTTCCGTGGTGCGAGCTTCGCAGGAATGGCCGGCGCAAATCCTGCATTTACATCCCACTACGGCGTGGCCCTCTCACGGCCCGCTCATCGGCGGACTCAGCGGCTTCCTCGGCCTCCTATTGATCGCGGGACCGTTCCTCCGGGAGGCGGCTGGGAAGAACCGAAGCGAAGAAATCGCCGCGACGGGCACGGTCATCGGGGTGCCACGACTTTTTCTGGAATTTGCCGTGGGATCGTTCCTGATCGTGCTGCTTTTGCGATTCTGGATTCCCCTGAAGGCGATTGGACTTTTTCAGGGCGACTATCTTGCCAGCTTTTTGCTTCTCTTTGGGTTGCTGCTGGTTGTGGTGCATTGGAGTTCCGTGCGTTCTGCACTCTCGAGTTCCCCTCGCCCCCTGCTCGCAGCGGGGTTTGCCGGAATCGTGCTGCTACTTCTGACTACGGCATGGTTTGATTTGACGATTTACGAGGGTTGGCTGACCGGCGCGAAGTGGGTGCGCTTCCCTTTTTTGCTAATCGTCCTTTTCCCCTACCTCATTGCAGAAGAGACGCTGCTCGGTCCGGTGCGGCCGGGGAAAAGGAGGCGCAGGCTAGCCCTTGCGCTGTCGCTGAGACTCATCGCGTGGGGAGCGCTCATGGCCGGCGTCTTGATTCTGCACAACGGAGAAATTCTGATGGGCCTGCTGTCGCCGTATATGGCGGTGTTCAATTTGGTACAGCGAAGTGGCATGGACCTGTTGCGTAATGAGTCCGGCTCGGCGGCAACGGCGCTATTCGGTGCTATACTCCAGGCAGGTTTTTGCCTGGTGATCTTTCCCCTCACCTAATGGCCAATCACCTTAGAACTCGTCACCAAAGGAACTCAAGACGGGGGTTCCGCGCCCGAGGACGGAATTGAAAGCTCGCAGCGAGACACGGCCATGGCTCAGATAGCGATCGTCGGCGGCGGACCGTCCGGCGCAATGTGCGGTGAACAACTCGCACGCGCGGGCCACAAGGTCCATCTTTTTGACGAGCACCTGGCGTGGGAAAAACCCTGCGGCGGCGGCCTGACCCACAAAGCGATTCAGTGTTTCCCGTTCCTGCTCGATAATTCCTATCCCAAGAAACTGGTAAATTCCGTCGAGCTGATCAGCAGCGAAGAGCATCGCGCCACGCTCGACATGCCCCATCCGATCGTTATTTATTCGCGGACGGTTCTGAATGGCATGCTCCTGGATCGCGCGCGAGATGCAGGCTGCTACGTACAGCGTTCCCGCGTGATGAGTGTGGACACTTCCACGACGAAGCCCCGCTACTGCGTGGAGGGCGATTGGCAGGAAGCCGATTTTCTGGTTCTCGCGGCGGGTGCGCGCAATCAACTGCTCCCGGAAACACGGGCGTTGCAACGCGACGAACTGGAGATGACGCAGGGCTACTTCGTGCCGCAGACCAGAGACTCCATCACCATCAAGTTCCTGCCGCAGTTTGAGGGCTATATCTGGTCGTTTCCCCGCTGCGATCATCTCTCGGTCGGCATTTGCGGGAGCATGTCGTCGCATACCAGCACGGAGCTGCGGAGCCATCTGCAAACCTTCGTGGAGAAGCACGGTATACAGACGGAGGGCGCAAAGTTTTATAGCCACGTCCTGCCTTCGCCGAAGGAGCGCACGCTTTCCGAAAGAAACGTCATCGGAAAGAACTGGGCGCTCGTTGGAGATGCGGCGGCCTGGGTAGATCCCCTCACGGGCGAAGGCCTTTTCTATGCCATTCGTTCCGGCGAATTACTGGGCCGCTCGCTCGCGGAAGGCTGTCCCGAGAAGTACCCAGCGTGGGTAAAGGCTACTTTCTGCGCCGAACTGGAGTTCGCCGCACGCATCGTGCGGCGTTTCTATCGCGGATCTTTCCTGGGCAGCGCGGTCACGACGCGCATGGTTCAGTTCCTTCGCCGGAGCCCGGTGTTCCGGCAATTGATGGGCGATCTGTTCAGCGGCACGCAGGATTACACCAGCCTGAAGCGCAGACTCTGGGGCCACCTGGGAATCACCGTCAGCGAGTTCATCTCCAGCGTCCTAAGCCTCGACCGGCCCGCGAAGGCCATCGTGCCCCGCGCGGGAACTGCGGGCGATTGAAGATAACTGCTCCTTTCGATCCGTTTTCGCAATATAGTCATACGGAGACGGCTGGCATCTAATCCATAGGGTATCGTTCGTCTTCCAATCATGGCCACCGAGACAGCCGCCAAATCACCAGCCAAAAGTGAAAAACGCAAAAACGCGTGGAAGAATCTTCCCGACGTTTGGGCGCTGATGAAGCCGAGGCGCGGGCTGCTGGCGCTGGGCTTCGTGCTGATGGCCATCAATCGCCTGTCGGGTTTGGTCCTGCCGGCTTCCACGAAGTATCTAGTGGACAACGTGATCAGCAAGCGGCAAATCCAACTGCTGACGCCGATCGTGCTGGCCGTTCTTGCGGCCACGGTCCTTCAGGGGCTGACGTCGTTCACGCTGACGCAAGTGCTCTCCAAGTCCGCGCAAAAAATGATCGCCGAACTGCGCCGCCAGGTGCAGGCGCACATTGGCCGGCTTCCGGTTTCGTTCTACGATGCCAACAAAACTGGCGCGCTCGTTTCCCGGATCATGAGCGACGTCGAAGGGGTGCGCAATCTAATCGGAACGGGGCTGGTGGAATTTGTAGGCGGGATGATGACCGCGGTCATCGCCCTCGTGTACTTGATTCATACCAGCGTGACCATGACGGGCGTCGCGTTTGCCATCCTGCTAGTCTTCGGGTACGGGATCAACAAAGCCTTTGCGACGATTCGCCCGATTTTCCGCGCGCGGCCGAAAATCAACGCGGAAGTCACGGGACGGCTCACCGAGTCGCTCAGCGGCGTCCGGGTGGTGAAGGGTTACCACGCGGAAGAGCGCGAGGAGGGGGTCTTCGCCAGCGGCGTGAAGCGCCTGCTGGACAACGTTCTGAAAACGCTCACGGCCACTTCGCTGATGAGTCTTTCCGCTGCGGGGCTGATGGGTATCGTCAGCGCCATCATCATGGAACTCGGCGCGCACAAGATTCTTGCGGGCACGATGACGCTGGGAACGTTTTTTGCGTTCAATATCTTTCTGGGCCTTCTGGTGGCCCCGGTCTTTCAAATCGTGGCCATCGGCACGCAAATCACGGAGGCCATCACAGGCCTCGAGCGTACGCGCGAAATTCTGAACGAAAAGTTGGAAGATGAAGAGCCTGGACGGAAGGTTAAGCTCGATCGCGTGAACGGGCTGGTAGAAATGGAAAACGTGAGCTTCTCCTACGATACGCGGAAGGAAGTGCTGCACGAAGTAAGTTTCCGGTCGGAACCGGGAACGGTCACGGCCCTCGTTGGTCCTTCCGGGGCGGGAAAATCGACCGTCATCGGCTTGATCGCGGCATTTTATGTGCCCTCGAGCGGCAGAGTTCTAGTGGACGCGATTGACCTCGCGACCGTAAAGCTGGATTCCTATCGCACACAGCTCGGGGTGGTGCTACAGGAAACTTTTCTATTCGATGGAACGATCCGGGAGAATGTGGCTTTTGCGCGGCCCGACGCCACGGAAGAAGAAATTCTCGCCGCTTGCCAAATCGCGCGTGTCGACGAATTCGCGGAGTCTTTCGATAACAAGTACGACACGGTCGTCGGCGAACGCGGCGTGAAGCTCTCCGGCGGGCAAAAGCAGCGCGTCTCGATCGCTCGCGCCATCCTGGCCGATCCGCGCATCCTGATCCTCGACGAGGCTACGTCCAGCCTCGACTCGGAATCGGAAGCGCTGATCCAGGAGGGTCTGCGCTACCTCATGCGCGGCCGCACGACATTCGTGATCGCGCACCGGCTCTCCACGATTCGACGAGCCGATCAAATTCTGGTTGTCGAGGGGGGGCGCGTGATCGAGCGCGGCACGCACGAAACCCTGTACGCTCTCGGCGGCCGTTATTACGACCTCTATACCAAGCAACACGCCGTCGAAGCCAATCTCTTCCTGGCGCCCGGGGAAGGCAGCGACCTGGAAGACTCCCGCAGCGTGGAAATCCAGGCAGGCGCGAGTGGCCGGAGCGACGCCGCTATACCGGATGCCATCCGCATCATACGCGGCCAGACCAGCTGACAAATCCGCATGCAGTGAAAAAAGAATGGGCGCGGCAGAAGAACCGCGGTCCCTGGATCGAATTCCGTTGTGAAAAAGGTCAGACAGTTGGGCGGCGCACGATCAACTTTTTCGCGACTGGAGGTGGAATCAACGTAGCCATCTTGCGGATCATCGCCAGCACCAGCCGCTTGTCGCCGTCGGAAAGCGTGGTGCTGTACTTTTTGATCTCCGCCAGGAAGCGAATCTCGTCCTGGGAGAGCTCTCCAAGGGCTTTTTGTGTCTCACGGTCGCGCGGCGTTTCGGTGCCGGGGAAAAAGTCCGCCAGCGAGATGTCCATGGCTTCCGCGATTTTGGCGAGCGTTTCGAGAGACGGGACGGTGTGCCCGTTTTCGACGCGCGACAGGTAACAACGCAGCAGCCCGGTGCGGCGCTCGATGTCGCCCTGCGACAGGCTGCGCTGGCTCCGGTAAGTCCTGATCACTTCTCCGATGTTTACTCGAGGTTTTTCTTTTGGCATGATCTCCCCACCTGAGGGGGTATCTTACTCACTAACAGCAGGAGTGGCAAGGGGGAATTTCTGGCGGATGGTTCCAATGCGATAACGGGTCAAGAAAGCCAGGGAAAAGCACCCCAAAACTGGCAAGACGGAAAGAAAAAGGCGAGCCGAAGCCCGCCTCTTTCCAAATACTCTCCTGGATTTCAACACGCAACTGTGGGAATTGCGACTACCTTTGCGAAGGCGTCACCGTTGCTGACTGCTGCAGGCGGAATTCCAGCAGCGTCTCGCTCGGTACCTTCACCTGTTGGCCCTTGGTCAGAACCTGGACGCCCGCGCCTGTGGCCCCTCCGGCCGCCGCGCCAATGGCCGCGCCCTTTCCGCCGCCCGCAATGGCTCCAATGATCGCTCCGGCGGCGGCGATGCCACCCACCTTCTTGGCTGTAGAGGCGCCTTGGCCCTTGCCCTGCAGCGTGTAATCGCTGCTGACAACCGGGTAGTCCCTGCCGTCAATCACCATGCGCGTTAATTCCAGCTGTAACTCCGACTTGCCCGTAAATGTTCCGCTCTTCTCCGCGTTGGCCAGCCGGCCATACACATCCGTTCCTTTGCGCGCGACAACTGTATTCCCGACAGTTAAGTCGGTCTCCAGGCTGGCATGGAACACGTCACCAACGTGGTTCTTTGAGGAGTCCACGCCGTCGATCATGCGCACCAGGAGAGATTGCCCCGCGGGGATGGTAACCTCGCCACCGGGAGGGGTCGGGGCCAGGGAGTTCGCCGCGACAGGTGCTATTGCGGCCGGAGCCATCGCTGGGTCAGTGCTTCTGAAATTGCCGGTAAACGTCAGAGCGACAGCGTCCGTTGTGTTAAACGTCTGAACTTCGCCATTTATCTCGAAGCGCAGCACGGCTTGCGTGCCGCCGAGATATTTTCCTTTCAATACGCGGCCATCCTTCAATTCCAAAGTATCCGCCGCGGCTACGCCTACAAAAAGCAGCCCTAGTAGGGCTGCCGCCCAGAAACGATTCACTCTCTTCATTGTTCCCTCTCACAATTGGAATCACGAATCCCGCAGATCTCCGGATTTGTCTCCCACGCCCAAAAGCTACACGGCGATTCTACCGCATTGGATGAGAGAGACGCGACGAATGGTTGCGCCCTCGGGAGCCCGACAATCGGGGGGAGATCTCACATCGTGGAGAGGAGTATAGACCGGAAGGAAGGCAGCCCGCCCCAATGGTCGGGCCGTGGCTGCACTGTCCTGAAGAATAATGAAAAAGGGCCCAAACCAGAGAGGTTTGGGCCCCGGATGCTTCGAGAGCGCGGTTAGGATGAGCCAGCTAACTGCTGCCTGGGGTGCAGGCTAGAGTTGGCGGCGGGCCTGATCGGCTTCTTCGGCCAGACGCATAAGCGCTGGCACGATCCCCGTGTCGTTTTTATTGGTCTTGGGATTAATGAAAAGCCCGTCCGTCACAAACGACTGGACGGAGGCGACCGCCCCGCCAAAAGCTATCGAGGTCGGGCGAATGATGGCCACCGGGCCGAACCGCTGGTCGAGGAAGTGAGTTGGCTCGGGCATGATCAAGTTGGACTGCAAGGTGTCCCCGTTCAAGGATTCCGGATCCGTTTCACCCTGGGCGGCGCTCAAAGTGGAAAAGGTCACGGTCGAGTTATTCACAGGATCGACGTCCGTCAAGGGAGTGGCATTGCCGGCCTTGTCCTGCCAGGTCTGGAAGTGCATGGTCTCACTGGGGCCGATGCTCAACAGGATTCTCAAGACCTCCAGGTTGGTGACGTGCTGTGCCAGCGCCGGATAGAGGCTAGTGCCACCTTGCTCGATGAAGGCGAAGTGGAATCCCGCTGTGAAAGCGATCGCCTTGAGGTGATCGGTGAAAGTGGACAGCGTGGGGTCGGGATTGATGACGCTTCCATTCGTGTCGGCGTTGCTTCTCGGGATCGCCGTATGTTGTCCGACGTTCAGACTGGGGACCGCTTGGGCAAATGGTGCCTTGGGATCAAAATCAGGGTTGGTGATACTGCGGTAGCGTGACCAAAAACTGGTGTCGACAGTCAGTTGGGTAAGATTCGTGAGGCGCCCGGCGGTCTTGACCGCGCCATCCGCCTGGCTGCTCGGCAGCACCTTGAACTGGGTGAGGTCTGCAGACGCCGCACCCTTGGATTCCAGGTAATTGCCAAGAAACCGGGCGTGGCTGATCTCGTCGTCGGTATTGTCGTGGATGTATTGCGGCATGTCCCCATCGAGGAGTTGCAGCGCTTGTGAATAGGCGGCGTTCCCGCCCGTGAGCCCGCTGAATTCGTTATCCTGGGTACCGCCGAGTTCCGCGTACTGCCGCCAAAGGTCTTCTTCTACCTGCTCGAGGGCCTGCAAAAACCTTAGAATCGCGATGTCCCCCCTGGTGATTGATGCGCGGTCGGCGCCAGCCTCCTGGTCGAACGCAAACGTGTTGCCCGCCAGCAGCCCGGCGCCCACAGTTGCCGCGCCCGCCACCGTTCCGTTCTTCAAGAATGAACGCCGCGTGCTGCCCTTCGTGAATACATTCCCTTCTTTCTTCATCGGTCTTCCCTCTTTTCGATTTGGTGAATTGAGTCCCGGTACAAAGAACTGCTGAAAAATGTCGAGTCTCCCGAAGGCTGGGTCCTGGCTATATAACATTGGTGTTTGTCCAACTGACGTCGCCTCAAATTGCGGGTCAGTCCGCTGCACAGCGGAGGAAGAGGGGCCAGCGGGCCAGCCACTGGCCCCTCTTCTGTTATTGGACAGTGAGAGTGACGGAAGTTGAGTGAGTGAGATTCCCCGAAGTTCCGGTGACCATTACCGTGACCATGCCACGTTGTGTTCCGTTCCCGGGATTGTTCATGCCGCTACCGCCGCAACCGCTGGCAGCGAGCAAGCAGGCCATCGCAAACAGAAGAGCCAAACTGCCCGCGAGGCCGGGGATCCAGTTGTTCCCCGCCGCACGGCCTCTCCTAATGCTTCCGGCGAGGAACATGGCCAGCAAAACGAGAGCGGGGACTGCGAGCATCATGGCGTAGCGTCCGCCGGTTTGATTCCCGCCTATTAGTCCCGTGTGCATATAGGGATTTGAGGAAGTGCTGATCATCATCATGGACGTCACCATCCCACCGCTGGCAGGCGTGACGGACGCGGGAGAAAAATTACAGGTGGAGTTCGCAGGCTGGCCGGAGCACGTGAGCGCGACGGCGGAGTTGAAGCCGTTGAGCCCGGCCACGGCGACGGTGAACGAAGCGGGTTGCCCCGCACTGATCGTCAAGGTCGATGGCGATGCGCTGATGTTGAAATCGGAGGTGGGCGCCGGCGTGGCATTCGCCGTGATCGCCGAGAAGAGTCCGTGTTGTTCATTGGCCAGGCCCGCCGTGATGTACATGGTATTGGCATCGCCGGAAGGCCCTCCGCCACCGAAAACCATGTCCCACAGGGAAGCATTCGCGATGACCGTGCCGTTCTGATCTTTCATCTGGTCGACGAAGGCACCGCTCGCGAAATTGTAGGCGTTGATCGTGCCATCGCCGAAATTCCCGACCAGCAGACTGCCGCTGGCGCCGAATGAGCCGAAGCTCGCCGGAGGAATCACCACGCCCCAAGGCGCGTTGAGGTGGGAGTCGCTGGTAATTCGGCGGAGCATTGTGCCATCGGTGCTGAAGAGGTCCACGAAGCCCGCTCCGGCGACATGCAACGGATCGTGCATGGGCGTGTCCTGCAAGGCGTACGTCACCACCACCATGGCGGTGTTGTTGACGTTGATGGCCTTAATGCCGAACGGCGCATATCCGGGGGAACCCGAGCCTGTCGGGACCGCCGGCGGGGCCGGATCATTGAATGCTCCCGCTCCGAGAATCTGCGTTTGCTTGAAGCCGGTGTCGTAAACCTCGACCTTGCCGGACCTGAAATTGGTGGCCAAAAGAAAACTGCCGGTCGCGTTCTTAATCAGCGCCAGGCCCTTATAAACTGCGCCCATAGCCGCTGATGGGATGGCGGAATTGTCCACCGTCAAGATGGTTGAGGCTCCGCCCGTCCATGCGGAGATCGTTCCGTCTTCCGTGTCAAATATGAAAATCCCAGGCTGGCCGTTCACGTTAAAACCTGCACCGCTGGGTGGCGCGACAATTCCCGTTGGCGTCGCCGGATTCGAACTGCCGTTCGGCGGGGCAACCGTAAACGAGCCGTTCAACGCTCCGTTTTGGTCATACAGCGTGGTAAAGCCGCTGTTGTTGTCGGAAATCCAGAAGGGATTGCCGGGGACAAAAGCGATGCCCCAGGGATTCACCAGTTTGGGGTCCGTGTTGGCCGCCATCCCGGCCGTGTCCGACACCAAATTGGTTTGCTTGTAGCTGTTCGTCTGCGCGTGGGCAGACGGGAGTGGCAAGGCGCTGGCGCAGGCCAGCCCCAGTACAACAACCCAGAATTTCTTCATGATTGCAGCGTGCTCCTCTTTGAGTTAAGGCAGCCGTTACGACGTTTGCCTAGATGTTCTTTAGGTTTGATGGCAAAAGTCTGCCGGGAATAAATCAGCGGAAGGACAAGTCTTTATCCACGTACAGACCACTCGGTCGTTAAGACTTACGAGAAAAGGTCAATTCAGAACGAATAGAGTCAGTAGGCAACCCTGTGCCGGGGCCGGGATAGCCGCTGGAAAGGACCAATGAACGACGTTCAGAGCGCAGCCTCGGTAGTTTGTTTCGGCACGTTTGAAGTCAATCTCCATTCGCGCGAACTTCGCAAGCATGGAATGCGCATCCGGATGGAAGAAAAACCCTTCCAAATTCTGGAGATGTTACTGGACCATGCCGGTCATGTTGTAACGCGGAGAATGCTTCGCGAAAGACTTTGGCCCGACACGGTTGTGGGGTACGAGCACGGGCTGAACACCGCCATCAACAAGCTTCGCGATCTGCTGGGAGACTCCGCGCGGAGTCCGCGTTTCGTCGAAACCCTTCCCCGCCTGGGTTATCGTTTCATTTCTCCCGTGTTGCACCCCGGGAAGGCCGTGGCAACGGAAGGTAAGAGAATGCTCCTAGTCCTGCCGTTCGAGAGTTTATGCGGTGATGACGAACAGGAGTTCTTTGCCGAGGGATTGACGGAGGAGATGATTTCGCACCTTGGGCAGCTCAACCCCAAGCGGCTGGGGGTGATCGCGCGAACCTCGGCCGCCCAATACAAGGCGACGAAAAAATCCATTGGAGAAATTGCCGCAGAGTTGCGCATCGACTGCGTTCTAGAGGGGAGCGTCCGCTGCGACGGCGGGCGCGTGCGCATTACGGGCCAGTTAATCGAGGCGCGGGACCAGACCCATCTGTGGTCGGCAAGTTATGACCGCGACTTGCGAGACGTTCTCGATGTCCAAAGTGATGTAGCGCGCCAGATCGGTAAGGCACTGGCGTTCGAATTGCTCCCCGGCTAGGGCGCTGTTGGCTCCACGTTCCAGCCCTCCACCACCAGTTCGGGTGTGGCACCATGGAACTCGTCGGAATCGAATCTCACCGAGACGGACTTTTTCTCGCCCGGCAGCAAAGAGAAATAGTTATCGCTCCAGAAAACTGGCGTGACATCCTCCCCGCCTTTGCCGCGCGTGAGCCGCGGATGCACCATGAACGCAACGCTGTTGCTCTTATTCTCAGCGATAACGGTAAGCAAGGGGATCTTTCCAGCAAAGTCTAGCCTCTTCGTGATAGCCACTTTTACGGTGGGAAGGGCGTTCAGTCCAGAAAGGTCGCCAAATTCCTTCTGCGGTGTGTAGACCGTGTCGCTTCTCTTTGCCCAGTCGAGCACGTCCGCTTTTGTCGACAACCAATAGAAATTCTCGCTGACCAGTTTTCCTGTCGCGTCATGAAGCTCTAGCTTCAAGAAATAGGTCGGCGTCAGTCCATCCGGCGTGGGAAGATCAAACGCTTTGGTGCTGCTGTCCGCCTCCAAATCAAGTGTCGTTTCGCGGGAAGCTTTTTCTTTCGCATCGATGCTGTACATTTTCGCGCTGACTTTCGTCCCTTTGAGCGGTTCGTACGTCCCGTTGATCACAGCGACGGAGTTGTCGTCGTATGAATACTGCACATGGACCGTCTCACAAGCCTTCTTCGTGCCAAAGTATCCACCCGCCGGCACAAGATAGTAATCGTAGAGATGCCAGATCAGAGAGGGCCAAGCGTTGTTCAGCATCCACTGAATCACACCCGTGGAGGTGTATTTGTTCCGCGCGTAGGCTTCAAACATGGCGCGCTGGCCATCGTAGGTCATTGCCTGCGCTTTGCGCTCGTAATCTTCGAGCGACGACGCCTGGCCGTAGCGCCGGTTCAAACCGTCGGTAAAAACATTGACGTTCGTGAAACGCTCGCCGCCCGCGTGATAATTCCAGACTTCATCGATCGGCCAAAGATGATCCTTGGGGATGAATTTCTCAAGCGATTCCCGCGTCGGGATCGCCGGCCCCGGGCTCGTCTCCGTGTTGTAACCGTAGGCGCCGCCCGCTTGCGTGTCGGCCAGCCAATAAACCGGAGGCACATACTCGTATGGGCCGGTCATTTTTACGCCCGATTCTCCGCTGGCCGCCGCTTTCTGTTCCGAAGCGGACGAGATAATTGGATTGGGCCACTGCAACTCTTTCTCGATGTCCAAATAGATTTTTTCGACGTTCGCGGGCGGTGGATTGTCGCTTCCGTTCAGCCATACAAAAACGCTCGGATGATTGCGCAGGCGCGTGATTTGGTCGCGCAGAGAAGCCACCGCAATACTGTTCTGATCATTCTTCCAATCGTTCCAACGCTCCCAGGCATCGCAGCATGTCCACCCGGGCATGACCAGAATCCCGAGCCGGTCCGTCTTATCAAAAAATTCGTCGCGGTCCAGGCGCCCTTCCAGGCGAATCGTGTTCATGCCCATGTCGCGCACGTATGCCAGATCCGCATCCAGCCTCGCCGACGACCAGCGAAAAAGAAGATCCGGGGCCCAAGCCGCCCCGCGGATCAATACTTTCCGCCCGTTGACCTTGAACAACAGGTGACCCTTGTCCGTCAGTTCCGAGGTAACCTCGCGGATGCCAAACGTCGCGCTTGCCGCGTCCGAAACTTGTTTGCCGATTTCGAACGACAGATTCGCCGTGTAAACGTGCGGCGTGCCCATCTGATAGGGCCACCACAACCGCGGATTGGCCAGCTTCAGCTTTGCGAACTGCTCCGGCGTAAATTTCACACTCTTCGATTCGCCGCCGGTTAGTTCCACGGTTTGTTGCAACTCGATCCCTTCGACTTCCGCCCGCAACACGCCTTTCACGGGTTCGTTTGAAACGTTGCGTACTTCCCCGCTGATGGTCAGCTCGGCGGTCTTGTATTCCGTATCCAGTCTTGAGGCCACGAACGGATTGCGCACCGCCACGCTGCCGCTCGAAGTCAGAAAGACTTCTTTCCAAATTCCCATGTCTTTGTCAGGAGGTGTCGGATTCCAATCCACCCAGGTAATCCCCAGGTCGTCTTTTCCGGGAGCGAACACCTCAACCGCCAGCACATTCGCCTTCCCCCGATTCAAAAACTTGCTCACGTTGAATTCGAAGGAGCGGTAGGTGCCTGCGACGTCGTTCGCATCCGCCACTTTCTGCCCGTTGATCCAGATGTTCGCCCGGTAGTTGATGCCAAGGAAATTCAGCCACTCTATTTTCTTCGCCTCTCCCGCAGGCGTGGTGAACTCCGTGCGATACCACCATGAGCAGCGAAAAGGACTTCCGTCCGGCATTTCCTGATTGGCAAAAAGATTTTTGTCGGAGTAATTCATCCCCGGAAAGGACTTCAAATTTGTTCCATAGTTTGGATCGGGATGCGTCTTGTCCGTGACCAGCGCGCCCACAACCGTTGCCGGAACTTCTGCCTTGTGCCAGCCCTTGGCGTCGAAGCCGACCAAGGAAATTTGCTCGCCCACGGCCTTCACCTTGCACGACGACTGAATCTGCCAATTCTTGTGCAGATAGATCCTCGCAGGCTGGGCTTCCGTTGGACCGGCAACAATTATCGGAAGCACAAGCGAGACGAACGCCCCCTCCAACATCCAGGCCGAGAACTTCCGCGAACGCGGCATAGATCTCCTTAATGAGATTAGAAATTCAAATGGCAATGGGCCGTTGTTTCTCGTGCGAGGAAACCGGCGCACACGATATTAAACCGTTTCAATCCTTGTTGAACGTTTTTTTTTAGGGTCAGAGGAGCGAACGAAGGGGGTTCACGCAAAATCAATGAAAAAATCAGCGATTCGCGGGAAACTTGAGTCGCGCTGAGGTCGCGCGGAGACCCAGCACAAACTCCACCCCTGGCTCCTCCCCTCAGAAGCAACCCCTGAAATCCGTGCGCGCCACATCTGTAGTCGTCGCTGGAGTCACCTTTAACGGCTGAGGGGGAGTGCTGGCATCCGTCGAAGTCACTATTTCGGATGGCGTACATTCGGGCGCTCCCCCGCTCATCGGCACAGTAGCATTCGCATCGACACTGAAGAGCACATCGCCGCTCGCCGGGCTCGAAAAAGTGAACCCACCTGCGGCGAACAGGCCGACACTCGGGTTGCTGGCGGGAACCACGAGGGTGTATTGCGCGCAGTTGGCACCCGAGGGACTTCCCATTGGGCAGTTCTTGCTATCGGTAATGGAAATCAGGCCGGTCGATATCACCGCCGGGGTCCTTGCCGTGGCCTGCGTATTCTGCAACGGGATGGTCAACTGCCGCGTCACGCCGGAAGACACGTTGATGGACTGCAGGGCGGCTAGGCTCACGTCCGCCGTCGCTCCGGCAGTAGCCGTCTTCGCAGTAACGAAGCCCTGCAGGACCGCCGGGCCCGTGGCCCCGGCTTCCGCAAACAATGGAATAGCATTTAAATTCGTTCCATTCGGCACGTTCACAACCGCCGTCGCGTTGTACGGCAAGTTCGCGGCGTCCACGGCAACCACGACGATGTCAAACGTCCCCATGGGCAGCGGACAGAAACGAAAATTTCCCTGCACATCAGCGGCCGCCTGCATAACGATGCGGTCAATGCCCATGTTATCCGGCTGCTCGAGGGCTACAATGACGTTGCCGGAGATCGGCTTCTTGGTTACGGAATCGACGACTTGCCCGCCAATACCAGAAATATTGGCGCTCACTACGCCCGCCGTCAGGGTGGGCTTCAGGCG
>Ga0209625_1000072_pt1 | contig 21985 bp, 17 predicted proteins | sample JacPin_JW_Ref_M2_FD_187960 | JGI IMG/M metagenome (GOLD analysis project Ga0209625, IMG submission 187960) | Forest soil microbial communities from Algoma, Ontario, Canada - Jack Pine, Ontario site 1_JW_Ref_M2 (SPAdes) (version 2) | ecosystem: Environmental > Terrestrial > Soil > Boreal...
CTCATCGGCAGAAGTCGCGTTCAGCCGATCATCCCCCCGGATACGACACCGAGCATCGTCCGCGTCACCCACCTCGACCCCGCCATGCTCATTCATCGCGTTGAGCCGATCTTCCCGACGCTGGCCCGTCAGACCGGCCGCGAAGGCCGCGTCGAACTTCACGCCCTCATCGCCACCGACGGCACCGTTCGCTCCCTGCAAGTCCTCGAAGGCGACCCCATGTTTTATCAATCCGCTCTCGACGCCGTCCGCCAGTGGCGTTACAAACCCACTTTTCTCAATGGCCGCCCCGTCGAAGTCGACACCCACATCTCCGTAATCTACAAACTCAATCGCTGACTTCCATCAATTCAGCGGCACCGCACGACCAAACCATCGCGCCAAAGCGGCGACCTACAAATCACGTGCTATATAATGACGGCGGAATTGGTGTGAGCGGACGATGGAGATGAGGGCTGGCGCATGAAGGTGTTGTTGATTGGTGGCGGCGGGCGCGAGCATGCGTTGGCATGGAAGTTGAAGCAGAGCCCGCGGGTGACGAAGATTTGGTGTGCTCCGGGGAACGCCGGGATGGCCGCGGAAGCGGAATGCGTGGACGCGGGCGACGTGGCGGCGATTGTCGCGCTGGCGGAGAAAATTCGGCCGGACTTGACGGTGGTGGGACCGGAATTGCCGCTGGTAAATGGAATCGCGGATGCGTTTGCGGCGCAGAACTGGGCGATTGTGGGGCCGACGCGCGAGGCTGCGAAACTGGAAGGCAGCAAAATTTTTTCGAAGGAGTTTTTGCGGCGGCACCATATTCCCACCGCGAAGATGTATGGCGCATACGATTCCGCGGACAAAGCGAAGGCGGCGCTGGAAAGCGTGAAGTGGCCGGTGGTGATGAAAGCGGATGGATTGTGCGCGGGCAAAGGAGTTTTCCTGGCGCCGGATAAAGAAGCAGCGAAGAATTTTATTTCGAGCGTGATGGAGAAACGGGAATTGGGAGAGGGCGGAGCGCGGATTCTGCTGGAAGAGACCCTGCGCGGCGAGGAGCTGTCGTTTATTATTTTGACGGACGGCGAACGCTATGCGGCGCTAGTGCCTACCCGAGATCACAAACGTGTTTTTGATGGGAATGAGGGACCGAACACGGGCGGGATGGGAGCGTACTCGAGCGATGAATTACTGGGGAGCGAGCTGCGCGAGAAAATCGTAATGCAAATTGTGGCGCCCACGCTGCAAGGACTGGCGGCTGACGGGGTTCGCTATCAGGGATTTTTGTACATCGGAGTGATGTTGACGGCGAGCGGGCCAAAGGTGCTGGAATTTAATTGCCGGCTGGGCGATCCGGAGACGCAAGCGATTGTAGCGCGCATGGATTTTGATTTGGCGGAGGTGTTGATGGATGTGGCGGCGGGACGCGTGGATGCGTCGAAATTAAAATGGAAAGGTGGCGCGAGCGCATGCGTGGTGCTGGCGGCGGCGGGTTATCCGGGGAAATTTGAGACTGGCAAGGAGATTACCGGTTTGCGTGAGGCTGATGCGGTGCGAGGAGTGAAAGTGTTGCATGCTGGAACGAAACGCGATGGCGATAAAATTGTGACTAGTGGCGGGCGGGTCCTCGGCGTTACGGCGCCGGGAGCGACTTTGGGTGAGGCGCTGGGCCGTGTGTACGAAGCGGCGCAAAAGATTCATTTTGCGGGCGTGCACTACAGGAAAGATATTGGAGCACACGCGAGCGTGAGCGGCGGGAACGATTAATGATGATCCCACGTTAAAAGACGCACTTGCCACAGGCCGGTAAATTCTCAAAAATCTGAGGATCACCCCCTCCGCAGTTTTTTATTTTTTACTCGTAATTACTAGGATTGCTTAGCGAGGGTATTTCTCATGGCGAAGATTCGTCGGGGCGACGCGATTGAAAAGATTTCGCCGGCGAAGACGTTGCCACTTGCGGAAAGCTCACGGGGTGGGCTTACGGCGAAGTGAAGGCGCGCTGGGCGGGCGCGTTTTGTCGTCAGTTTTGTCCGTTTTTTCCACTTTTTCCACGGGCTCATCGGGCGGAACAATCCAATCAAAGCCATGTTGCTCTTCCATAGTGCCCATAAAAAATTTGTTGCCGCCGGCGATTAGAGGCAGAGCCGCGCGCAGAAAATCGGCGGAGTCTGTGGCGGAAGCTTTTTGCGCCTGGCCGTGGTCGATGGCGTCCATGACCTTGGCGAATTTTGCGTCGCTGGAGCGGAGCCTGGTGAGCGCGGGATCGCCGGCCTGGATTAAAGCGATTAGAGGCGGTTCGGTGTTTTGCGTTACCACTCTGCTGGCTAGCACGCTGGGATCCTCGGGGGGATAGCGCGCTTCGACAAGGGTATGGGGCGCTTTCTTGCCACCTTCCGGGGGATAAAGTTGAGTGAAGCGCGGACGCAGGATGCGCGTTTGCCAATATTCGCCGCGCGCGGCCACCTGTTCCTGCTCGATGCGATATTCCACTTGCCAGACTTCGGGGCCGTAATCGGGACCGAAGCCGAGAATGACCAATTCGAAAAGCGCTTCGTCAGGGCGGAAATCGAGCTTGTGATGAAGCTGCGCGACCAGCGGTCGAAGTTTTTCTAGGAAGGCGATGCCGATGGTTTCTAGATCGGGGGCCTCCTGCCCGGGATACGGGGCATAGTGCTGGTTGTTGGTGGACTGCACGATGCTTTGATAATTGCGATCGAGGCGCACGGAAGTGGGAGCTGAAGGGATTTGCCATTCCGAGGCGCCCAGTAGGACGCCGACATGCGTGGCATCGAGCTGCAGGAGGCGAGGCGGAACAGAATTTTGTTCGACGGGCTGATTGATGGCGGCGAAGACGATGACGTTGTCTTTGGCCACTTGCACGATGACGCGGCCGCCGGCCAGGCTGGCGACGATTTCGTCTTCTCGCTGCAGAGTTTGCGCGGGGGCTAGCACCGGGAGCAGTAGTGTGGCGAAGAAAATTGGAAGTAGGCAGCAACGTGGCACGATAGATTCACACTACCACAGTGGTTCGGGGGCGGAGCTGGCGGGGGTGGCCGTTACGTGCGGTCATTGTGTGCGGAACTGCATGCCGCTATGCGCGGAGAGACTCCCGACCGAGTACCGCTGACTGTAGGGCGCGAGGGTTCGAAGAAAGATTCCTCAACTCCGCAGGCCGACTCGTTCGCGGACGAACGTGGGGAAAAAGCGTCGGCCTGCTCCGGTCGAAATGACCGTTGGTAGTAGGACTGGAAGAACCTGGGAGAAAGAGCCCAGAAAAGACAACTCGGAAAAAAGAAAACAGCAAGACCCCCCACAAATCAAGGGCGGGGCGCCCTCCGTGATTAGTCGATTTGTAGCGAAACGGGCGAATCGGAGTGCGGCACCGCGATTATTTGATTCGTAGTGAAAGGGGAGAATCCGGTTGGTATGGCGGTTCCGTAAAGACGGCATTTTCGGTAAAGTGCTCTGTGGCAAAACAATTGGACGGCACCTTAGGTGATTGCGTTGCTTGAGCGGGAAGAAGCGATCGAGGGCTATTGACGATGGGACTGAAGAAGCCAAAAAGTATCACGCATAACGGGAAGAAGTTGACGGAGATTCTGGAGGCGCATGAGCGGTTTTTTCGCGGGCAGGATGGCGGGGAGCGCGCCAATCTGGCGGCGGCGGATTTGTCTGGGGCGGACTTGAGCGGCGTGAATCTTAGCGGTGCGATTTTGACTGGAGCCAATCTGGCGGGCAGCGACCTGCGGAAGGCGAAGCTGCCGGGCGCGGATTTGTCCGGGGCCAAGATGCATGGAGTGGATTTGCGCAATTCGGATTTGACGGAGGCGATTTTGCCGGGCGCGGATTTATCAGAGGCGCAAGCGAGCGGGATCGAGTTTTTTCGATGCGACCTGTCTAACGTCAATTTCGAAGGCGCGCTGTTGCGGAATACGAATTTTAGGTTGGCGAATATCAGCGGGGCGAAGTTTGTGGGCGCGGATATGGGTGTGGCGATTTTGCGGGAGACGGATTTGACGGGCGTGGACCTTTCGGGGGTGGATTTGGCGACTACGTTGATGCCGAAGGGGTACGTGGCGGCGGGCAAAAAGAGCGCGTAGATATATTCGGTAGCTGCAGGTGGCTTGGGTTTTTGTGGACAGCGAGTTGTAATTTTCTGAGATTTTCTTCTTTTGGCTACACCAACGGCACAATTCGAACGCTCCATGGTGCGTGAACGCGTGCTCGAGGAGATCCGCGGGTTGTTGCAGGAATTGGGGAGCGCCGGTGCGATGCCGATGCTGAACGGTTCGTCGCATCTGGAGCGTGATCTGGGATTGGGCAGCCTGGAACGCGTGGAGTTGATGGCGCGGCTTGAGAATGCGTTTGGTGTGCGCATCGCGGATCAGGCGGCTACGCAGGCGAATACGCCGGACGATCTGGCTGCGGCGGTGATGGAGGCGCCGGAAAGCGTTGCGGAGCCGGGAGGAATTTCCGCGGAACGCGCAAGTGTTACGGTGCAGCAGTTACGGCGCAAAGCTGAAGAAGGTGGCGTGGTATCAGCGGAGACGCTGGTGGATGTTCTGCATTACCGCGCGGCGCATGATGCTTCGCGAGCGCACCTGATGATTACCGAGGATGCGGACGGGCCAGACAAAACTGTAACGATGACGTTTGGTGAGTTGCACGCGGCGGCGCAGCGCTGCTCGGCGGAATTGATACGGCGGGGAGTGAGCGCGGGGAGTCGAGTGGCGCTGATGTTGCCGACTTCACGCGCGTTTTTTGTTTCTTACGCGGGAATTCTACTGGCGGGAGCGATTCCGGTACCGATTTATCCGCCGTTTCGCGCCGACCGCATTGAGGAGTACGCGGCGCGGCAATCGGCGATTTTGAACAACGCAGGCGTGATGTTGTTGCTGACGTTTCGTCGCGCGGAAGCGGTGGCGAAATTATTGAAGCCGCGTGTTGCGTCGCTGGCCGCGGTGGCGGATGCGGAAAAATTGATCGAGGCGTCGGACAGGGCGCCGCTTCCTTCGCCGGGGGCGCGGCCGCTGCATTTAAGCGGAATGCGCGCGCGAACGCCAAAAGATATCGCGCTGCTGCAATACACTTCCGGCTCGACGGGAGATCCCAAGGGCGTAGTGCTGACCCATGCAAACTTGCTCGCGAATATTCGAGCGGTGGGCGAAGCGGTAAAGATCGGGCCTGACGATGTGGGCGTGAGCTGGCTGCCGCTGTATCACGACATGGGGCTGATCGGGGCGTGGCTGACGCTGCTGTATTACGGGATACCGCTGGCGGTAATGTCGCCGATTGCGTTTTTGATGCGGCCCGAGCGCTGGCTGTGGGCCATTCACAATCATCGCGGAACGATTAGTACCGCTCCGAATTTTGCGTACGAGCTGTGCGTGCGAAAAATCGCGGACAAAGATATCGAGGGGCTGGACCTGAGTTCCTGGCGTATGGCGATGAATGGAGCGGAGCCGGTAAATCCAGGAACGCTGGAGCGCTTTGCGGCACGCTTCGCGAAATATGGATTTCGTGCCACAGCATTGCTGCCGGTTTATGGGTTGGCGGAGGCTTCGCTGGCGGTTACGGCTGGGCCGATGGGTCGCCCGCCAGTGGTGGATCGCGTCGAGCGAAAAATGTTTGAGTCGGAAGGAAAAGCGATACCGACGCGCGCTGAAGATGAAAATTGCATTGCATTTGTTTCGGCGGGGAAGCCCATACCGCAGCATGAAATTCGCGTGGTGAACGATGCGGGGACGGAAGTGGCGGAAAGAACCGAGGGGTTTCTGTGGTTTCGCGGACCTTCGGCGACGACGGGGTATTACCAAAATAAAGCGGCGACGGATGCGTTGCTGCCTTTGGGTCCTGGCGATGCGAATGGAGAATTCGCTTGGGTGAATTCGGGTGACCGCGCGTATATAGCGGATGGCGAACTGTATGTAACCGGGCGCGTGAAGGACATCATTATTAAAGGCGGGCGGAATTTGTATCCGCATGAAGTGGAGGAGTTGGCGGCGCGAGTGGAAGGAATCCGCAAGGGCTGCATTGTGGCGTTTGGAATTAAGGATCAAACAAGCGGCACGGAAAAAATGGTGGTGGTGGCGGAGTCGCGAGAAACAAATGATGCGCGGCGTTCCGAGATGGCGGCGAAGGTTACGGAAGCAGTAGCGCGCGGTTTGGGGTTGCCGCCAGATCGCGTGGAACTGCTTCCCCTGGGGAGCATTCCGAAGACGTCGAGCGGGAAATTGCGCCGGGAAGAGACAAAACAATTGTATCTTGCGGGAACGCTAGCGGAGAACAAGGCGCCTGCATGGCTGCAAATTGCGCGGCTGGGCGCGGGCGGAGCTGCATCGACCACAGGGCGCGCGATTGCGAATGGCGTGAAGCGTGGTCTGGAATTTCTGTATGGGATTTACTTCGCGGCGGTGTTCGCGCTGTGGATCGTGCCGACATGGATGATCGTGCAGCTGTATACGGATCATCGAGCGGCGGGAAGTTTTACGAATCGCGCGCTGAAGATTTTGTTTTTCCTGATTGGATGCAAAGTACGTGTGACCGGGAAAGAATACATGGAGACGCCGGGCGCAAAAATTTACGCGTCGAATCACACGAGTTACTTCGACGTTGTGGCGTTGATGCTGGGGCTGGGAGTTCCGTACCGATTTGTGGCCAAGATGGAAGTGACGGGGATGCCGTTCATCGGGACGTTCCTGCGGCAGATGGGGCATCTGTCGTTTGACAGGTCGGATGCGGAATCGCGACTGCACCAGGCGGCGGAAATGGAAGATTTTCTGCGCAAAGGCGAATCTGTTTTTGTTTTTCCGGAGGGAACATTTACGCGCGACCCGGGAGTGCGGCAGTTTCAGTTGGGGGCTTTCAAAGCAGCGGTGGAGACGGGGACGCCGATTATTCCGGTATCGCTTAGAGGCCCGCGAACAATTTTGCCGGATGGGGCTTTCCTGCCTCGGCCGTCGGACGTGACCATTACTTTGTCCGCGCCGATATTTCCGCGTGCGGTGAGCGGCGATGCGGGGGCGGGCGGAGCTGATTGGCGTGAACTGATTCGGCTGCGGGACAGTGTGAGGGAATCGGTGGCGAGGAATTCAGGCGAGGCGATGTCGTAGGCGCTTTACGGATGACGGAAGCGCTGAAACGCTGACACGTTAAAGCGGTGCGGTTCGGCTCGAAGAAATTTCCACCGAAGTTTAGCCAGCAAAATTTTTACCGGCCGCGCTAAGAAGCCCGCCCCGCCGCCCGAATCGGAATCGTAATCCCCGAAGTCATATCCGACGACGCCAGCATGTGGCAGCGCCCATCAAAAATCCCGCCGGGATCAACTACCATGCACGGCGCATGCACCTCACCAGTAACCACGCCCTTCGCTTGAATCTCCACGCGCCCTTTTGCGAAAATCACGCCGTCGAATCGCCCGGCAATAACCACGCGGTTGCCTTCAATCTGCCCTTCAACTTTTGCGCCTTCGCCCAATATTACTGTGTGCTCCGAAATAATATTGCCCTTCACAATGCCGTTAATGCGAAAAGTTCCGCTGACCTGCAGCGTGCCTTCCAGCGTCACCCCTTGATCGATAAATCCAGTCCATTCTTCAGTGACGTTGTTACGCGATGCGCCGGGCCATTTCCAGGCCATGAAAACCTCCGGAGAGACTCTTCTACTGTAGTCTCGCGCACCGGCAAGTCAACGCGACCCATTCCCAAAGTGTCGAATGCACCGCCTGACCGAACGGCCAGTGCTCCTCATCCTCCCGCAATCGCCCCGATAATCAGCAGTGGCTCGGCGCCCGAAACCACCGCGTCCGGCAGCGGAGCGTCCATTGAATCGTGCGACAAATCTTCGCCGCACGCAAAAAATCGCAAAAACGGCCGCCGCTCCTGCGTCACATGCTCGCGAATCGTCCCGGGCAGCATCGGAAAGCGCGCCTCCAGCGCGTCCAGCACGGAACGCAGCGTCGCTGCCCCAGGCACCTCCAATTGCACTTCGCCGTGAAAAGACGCGAGCGTCCGCAAATGTGCGGGCATCACTACGCGAATCATGCCAATGTCTGCACCTCCACAGAAAGCACTGCAGGCAAATCCCGCACAATGGGTTTCCAGTTATCTCCCGCATCAGCCGACGCATAAACCTGTCCGCCCGTCGTGCCGAAATATACGCCGCACGAATCCATGGAATCCACCGCCATCGCATCGCGCAACACATTCACGTAGCAATCGCTTTGCGGCAACCCACGCGTCAACGCTTCCCATTCGTTTCCGCCCGTCTGGCTGCGATACACGCGCAGTTTTCCATCCGGCGGATAGTGCTCCGAGTCGCTCTTGATGGGCACCACGTAGATCGTCTCAGGATCGTGCGCATGCACATCGATCACAAATCCAAAATCCGTAGGCAAGTTGCCGCTCACTTCTCGCCACAAATCTCCACCATTATCGCTGCGCATCACGTCCCAGTGTTTCTGCATGAACAGCACGCCCGGCCGTGCCTGGTGCATCGCGAGGTGATGCACGCAATGGCCCACCTCAGCCTCCGGGTCAGGAATATATAGCGACTTCAATCCTTTGTTGATGGGCTGCCACGTTTCGCCACCATCGTCCGTGCGAAATGCGCCCGCGGCCGAAATTGCGATAAACAGTCGTCCCGGATTCTTCGGATCCTGAATGATCGAATGCAAACACATCCCACCCGCGCCTGGTTGCCATCGTGGCCCAGAACCATGTTTACGCAATCCAGAAAGTTCTTCCCAATTCTGCCCGCCATCCTTCGAACGAAACAATGCCGCGTCTTCAATCCCCGCGTACACCGTATCCGGATCCGTCAATGACGGCTCCACATGCCACACCCGCTTGAATTCCCACGGATGCGGTTTGCCGTCATACCATTGATGAGTTCCAGGCACGCCGTCATAAATAAATTTGTTGCCCACCGGCTCCCACGTTTTCCCGCCGTCGTTCGATCGTTGAATCATTTGTCCGAACCACCCACTGCACTGTGATGCATACAGCCTGTTGGGATCCGCCGGCGATCCCTTCACGTGATAAATTTCCCAGCCCGCAAAATGCGGCCCGCTGATATCCCACTTCTCGCGCTTTCCATCCGAACTAAGCACGAACGCGCCCTTCCGCGTTCCCACCAGAACTCGTACTCCGCTCATTCCTTCCTCCAGGGTTGCTATATATAAAGACGTTAGAAATGCCTGATCATTTCAGCACATTTTGTCAGATCACTTGTTAATTGCAAGTGAAAATATTATGCTTTCTCTATGCCGCGCAGTCACCCGCGCACCAAGTTCCGCTCCGGGTGTCCCCTGAACGCTTCCGTCGAAATCCTCGGCGATCGTTGGTCTTTGCTCATCATTCGCGACATGATGCTGCGCGGCTTTCGCAGTTACACCCAATTTCTTGATTCCTACGAACACATCGCCACAAACATATTGGCTAATCGACTAAAAAAATTGGAAGGCTACGGAATCATCGCCACGCAACAAGATTCCTTAGACAGAAGAAAACTTATTTACACTCTGACGGAAAAAGGAATGGATTTGGCGCCCGTCCTAACAGAAATGGTTCTCTGGGCCGCCGCCCACGAAAAAACCCAAAATCCCGAGTTGATTCGCCAGATCAAAAAAGACAAACAAAAATTCCTTGTCGCCGTCCGCCAAAAATACCTGCAAAATTCCTCACGGAGCGATTGATAAAAGGAAATTCTCACGTCGTTATTCGATAGCGCTCGCTCTACTTCATCAGTTGATCGTAAAGCCTCATCAAATGCGGCTCGTCGTAGAACTCAATGATCAATTGCCCCGGATGCGTCTTCGTGTGCGGCCGCAACATGATCTTCGTTCCCAGGTTCCGTTGCAGCTCATCAATAGCCGACCGCGTGTTCGCGTCCGATTCTTCCCTGGCTACCGGCACTCGATTCCGAGCCCGCCGGGCCGCCAGCCGTTCGATCTGTCTTACCGTTAAGCCCCCGCGCGAAGCTCTGTGTGCGAAGCGCATCCGCAGCGGCGAATCCGGCACAGCCAAAAGTGCCCGGCCGTGCCCCGCGGTAAGCTTCCCTTCTTCAATCCATTCCTGAATCGTCGATTCCAGCTTCAGCAACCGGATCGCATTCGACACCGTAGTGCGGTCTTTTCCAGTGCGCTCCGCCACCATTTCCGGCGTCATCTGAAACTCGGTGATCAAGCGATCAAACGCCCGCGCCGACTCAATCGGGTTCAAATCCTCGCGCTGAATGTTCTCAACCAGTGTCATTTCCAGCGCCAGTTCATCCCGAACTTCCCGAACGATCGACGGTACTTTGGTAAGCCCCGCTAGCTGCGCGGCCCTCCAGCGCCGCTCCCCAGCAATCAATTCATAACGGTCACCGACCGGACGCAGAAGTAGCGGCTGTATGATCCCGCTCGCCAGAATGGAGCGCGACAGTTCTTCCAACGCCGCCTCGCGAAACGTTGTGCGCGGCTGAAACGGACTCGGATCAATAAGGTCGATATCGACCTGTAGCGTCTGACTTCCATCCCTCGCAGGCGCAACTGCCGCGCCGCTGGGTGTGGTGCCAAACGCTTGATCTTGTTGATTCGTATTAACTTGAGGCGTAACTTGAGGTGCAACTGCTGGCTCAGGCTCCCGAATGAGCGCTCCGAGCCCCCGTCCCAACGCGTTTCTCGTCATTCGCTAGTACCTCCTGCGCAAGTTGTGTATACCCTTCGGCCCCTTTGCTATGTATATCATAGAAAATGATAGGCTTACCAAAGCTAGGCGCTTCCGCTAATCTGACGTTTCGTGCAATCACCGACTGAAACACTTGGGTCCCAAAGAAACTTCTCAAATCCGTAGCCACCTGCCTAGACAATGTAGTCCGCTCATCAAACATCGTCAGCAAAATCCCTTCGATCTCCAGGCTCGGATTCAATGTCCTTCTTATCCGCATTAGGGTGTCAAGCAGCTCAGAAACACCTTCCAATGCCAGATATTCGCACTGAATCGGCACCAATACCGAGTTCGCGCAAACCAACGCGTTCAGAGTCAACAAATCAAGTGCTGGTGGGCAGTCCAGGACCACGAATCGATAGCGATCTTTAAACGTTTTTAGCGCTGCTTGCAGTTTGTATTCGCGATTTTCCGCAGTTACCAATTCAACTGCGGCTCCGGCAAGGTTCTTATCCCCAGGAATGACATCCAGGCCTTCCACCTGAGACTTTTGAACGATCTTCTCGAGAGGTTCGCCCAAAATTAGCGAATGATAGAGGGTTCTGCGCGCCGGATCCTTAGCAAAACCGATGGCTGCGGTAGCATTACCTTGAGAATCGCAATCGACGAGTAAGGTAGGTTGTTCAGAGGCGGCCAAACAAGCGGCCAAGTTAACGGCAGTGGTGGTTTTGCCCACACCGCCCTTCTGGTTTGCACAAGCAATAATTCTTGCCAAATGTTTCCCCAGGCGAAAACTTAGCAAAGGTTCTGCACACTTGCAAGTTGTTTCACGTGGAACAGAACATCTCGAACGCAAATCCTTCGAATCGCAGTCCTTTCCGCACATCGTCGCCCTGTAGCGTTTCCTTTTGAACCAATTGTCGGCACCTCGACTTTTGCGCGAGCCGATGTCGCCAAATTCCTGTTCCACGTGAAACAAGTTCGGCAGTCACCAGTTCACGCTAGCGCGTGGGCCGTCATATTACGTCGAGGCTGTTTCACGTGGAACGAGTCTTGCCGAGTTAGGTTATGCGCGCCAAAAACGCGCAGGGTGGCCCACCCTCAAATTTCTTGAGGGCTTTCCTGCCGTGGTAGGTGGGTCTTGTAGCGTGGGACCACATGAATGCCCGCTTCGAAGCGCCCTGCTCCTTCAGTCCCTCACTTGCGTTCTCCACCAGCGCGGGCTGTTTCACGTGAAAACGAGTCTTGCCAAGATGAGAACGAGACCACAGTACGTATTTTCCGGTTTCACGTGAAACACACGGCTACACTCGCCTTTTGTTGGAGGCTGGGGTTGCGGCTTGATGTTGGAAACGGATCTTGCGATTTACTCAGTCTTGCCTAGGCTGCGCAAATCCTTGTTTCACGTGGAACAATCGGTTCCGCTAAGAATTTTCCCCTGCGTAGACATCCGTCCGACTGAGGACCGTACCTCCAGCACACCGTTTCACGTGAAACAGCAATTCTGCTCCGTGTTTCACGTGAAACAGAGGTATGGCGAGATCACGCGCGCGCTTGTTCCACGTGAAACAGGGAAATAGATTAGTCCTGCCCTTGACGATCGTAGTGCAGAGTAAATCGACAACCTACCCGGCGCATCGCAGGTTTCACGTGAAACAGACATTTTCGCGGGAATTTGCAATTATTAAGTTCAAAATGAGCAGATATTGTCGACGATCCGACATTCGCAACAAGAAAGTCGACTAATAATTGTCAGCAGCGAAGATCCCTTCCGTAATCGCCCAAATGTCGGCGCGCCCACAATTAAACTGGCTACGCTCCGACCTTACTCCCGATCATCAGCACCCGTCGAAGCGAATGAGGCACACTAACAGCCTCCTCCCACTTCCATCTCGAGCTCTTGCGCAACTGTCCCACATCCCCAGCGCCCACCCACAAGATCACCCGTTTAGCGTCAACTTTCTCTGAGGCCGCCCACTTCAAAAACACCTCGAACTCCCCCAAAGCCCGCGCCAACAAAAAATCGACCGGCGCAATCTCCTCGCCCAGCTCTTCGTATCGGCTCACTAGTACATTTGCCCCTCGAATCCGCAATGCCCGAACAACCTCCGCCAAAAAGGTCGCCTTCTTGACGTTCGACTCCACCAGAACGACCCGGGCCTCCGGTAGCAATATCTTCAACGCCAAGCCCGGAAACCCTGGCCCTGTTCCAATGTCGGCGAGTCGACATTCCCTCATATCGACGACCTTCGTAGCGAACAAGCTCTCGCAAAAATGCCGGTGAAGAATCTCCAAAGGGTCGCGTATCGCGGTCAAATTGACTTTTTCGTTCCACACCAGTAACAACCGGATATATTCCTGAATCTGAGCAATCTGGTCCGCATCCGCGTCGATCTGAAACTCGCTCAATGCCTTTCGGATGCCGGACTCAGATGGCACGGCGGTAGAGGTCATAGCCAGCGAGAAGCTCCTCAAAACTCAAATCTGTGGGTGCAATTTGTAATAAAAAAATCCCGGTCAGTTTGCGCCGCGATGAAACCACACTCACGTCGTTGGTGCAAACCTATTCGCAAATCGTCTTCGTTATGCCTATAGTAGACGATTCATTTTCATTCGGCAGTTCGCCGCACACGGTGCATTGAGAGTGTTTGCGGATCGCAACTCTTAAATTTCTCATCAGAGCATCAAGAAATTATGGACACCATCACACATGGAATTTCCGGAGCGCTGATGGCCAAGGCGCTCTTCAGCGGAGACGATCTATTTGCGTCACGCCCGATGACTCGCCAGCGCATCGTGACCTGGTCCACCATGCTGGGCGCGATCTTTCCCGACTCCGACGTGCTTCGCGAGCTGCTATCCCATGACGATTTGCTGATTATCTCCTGGCATCGCAGCATCACCCACTCATTGCTATGCCTCCCACTTTTCGCGCTGTTGCTCGCCGCGCTGACTCGCTTGGTCGCGCGCTGGCGAAAATGGGACGCGCCGTCCTTCGCGGCTCTGACCGGAATTTACGCCGCTGGAATTTTTAGCCACATTTTACTCGACTTGGTCACCAGCTTCGGAACCATGGTGTGGTCGCCCCTGAAATGGTCAAGGCCGGCATGGGATTTAATTTTTATCGTGGATTTTACCTTCACCGGAATTTTGCTCGTCCCCCAGATTCTAGCCTGGGTGCAGGAGCGACCGGAAAAATCCCGGCGCCGCGCCATCGCCTCATTCGCAATCTTTGCCATGGCCAGTTTCGTTATTCAACGACTCGCCGATGCCGTAGGCACGCCAATTTCCTCCGCGACTGTTTTGCTTTTCGTCTTGATACTGGCCGCCTTCTTTTTGCTGCCGCTTCCCACCGCCGAAAAAGTACAGCGGGCACAGCGCGCAGACCCCCTATCGCAAAACTTGGCGCGCGCAACTATTCGCCGGCGCTGGAATCAATTCGGTTTGGTTTGCGCGTGTTCGTATCTTGCGCTGGCAGTTCTCGCGCATCATTTCGCGCTCGCTCGCGTCAGTAGTTTTGCCACCCTACAAAAACTCAACGTTGAATCGATAGGTGCCCTGCCTTTTCCCCCCTCGCTGTGGCGCTGGGACGGCTTAGTGCGCACCGCTGGTGGCGTTTATGAGACTCGTATGGACTTGAGTCAGAAATCGCCCTTCGAGAACCCCGCAGGCGCCAATCCGGCAGAACGCCCACCCGGGCCTCCACCAGAGCGGCCACCGATCGAATACCGCTTTTACCCCGAATCTAATCCCAATGTTTATATCAAAGCAGCGAAGGAACTTACGCAGGTGCAAAAGGTTTTGTGGTTTGACCGTTTTCCGGTGACGCGTTATCACGAAGAAAGCGGCGAGCCCATCGTCGAATTCTCCGACGTGCGCTTCCCCAGAATGGGCAAACGCCGCACTCCGTCTTTCACTTACCGAGTCCGCTTCAGTCCAAGTGGCCAGGTTCTGGAACAAGGATGGGTAAAGTAGATTATCAACCAGATTGCTCTGGCCTTTTGTCCGTATCTATATATAGACACGTAAGTTATCTAATCTAATACCCATGGAGATTGAGTTTTTGCTCAGTGCTACAACGCTTACAATCGTTGTTATCTGGCGGATACGAATACGATGTCGACCGGTGCGGGAACTTGCGCGTCTTGGCCGGTGCCGGTAAGCGCTCCGGTGGATTGATCAATGCGGAAGACCACAATGTTGTTTGATTCCTGGTTGGCGGCAAGCAAAAACTTTCCCGTCGGATCCAGCGCGAAATTTCTAGGTGTCTTACCTTGAGTCGAAAAATCGCCGGCAAAAGTCAGCGTTCCCTTGGCTGGATCAATGCTGAACTCGGCGATACTGTCGTGGCCGCGATTGGAGACGTAGAGAAATTTGCCTGAAGGATGCACCACAATTTCGGCGGTGTCATTGTGCGCCGTGAAACCTTTTGGAATCGTGGGCAGCGTTTGTAGCGTCGAGAAAGAGCCGTTTCTGGAATCGTTGGCGAAGACGGTAACCGTAGAGTTTACTTCGTTAAGAACGTAGGCGAATTTGCCGTTGGGATGGAACGCCAAATGGCGAGGTCCAGCTCCGGGAGCGACCTTGACGAACGGCGGATCGTTGGGAGTGAGCGAGCCTTTGGCCGGATCAAAGCGATAAACCACAACTTCATCAAGTCCCAGATCAACTACAAACACAAAGCGATTATCGACTGAACTGGCAATGTAGTGAGCGTGTGGACCTTCCTGCCGCTCTTTATTAGGGCCAGAGCCGCGGTGTTGCACAAAAGCGGAAGCGGATCCGACGCGACCGTCAGGCGCGACCGGAAAAGTAGAGACACTGCCGCCAGTATAATTTGCAACTAGCAGATATTTGCCGCTTTGATCGAAGGACACGTAACAAGGGTCGGCCCCGCCACTGGGAACCTGATTCAGCCGCGTCAACTTTCCGGATTTCGGATCCACAGAATATGACGTCACCGCCCCACTTTTTTTTCCATCAAACTCGGAAAGCTCGTTAACCGCGTAAAGATTTTTTTCGTTGCTGGCCACCGTGAGAAATGAAGGGTCTGGCGTTGTCGCTGCTAAAGTCGTGGGAGTCAGGCGGCCGGTCGCAGCGTCAAAATGAAATGAATAAATGCCTTTGCTGTCGGTCTTCGAAGTGTAAGTGCCGACGAACGCCAAATATTGCGACGGCTTTGACTCGTCGCCGAACGTGTGGTCGACGGACAGTAACAGCGGTGCGACGGCGATGAGTAACGTAGCAAAGAACCGGCGAGTTATTTTCATGCACAGATGTTACAAGCAGTGTGCCAAGAAAAAAAGTTTGAGCGACGAAATGTCCGCCCGCAATAAATGGCGATCGGTCACTACTCAAAATTCCCACGCACAACGTGGTCACGATCCATTGACACAGGAGCACGTCACAACTCGTGACAAATCCTATTATTTCTTTTCTTCTTCTGATTCTTCCTGCAGCACCGCAGCCGCCGCCACCGAATCATCGGCATCCAGCCGCAACAAGCGAACCCCTTGCGTGGAACGGCCTGCTTCGCGAATCTCATTGGCATGCACGCGAATAACTTTCCCATCGTGAGTGATGATCATCACGTCGGATTCTTCGGTGACCTGCAAAGTCGCGACCACGTAGCCGTTGCGGTCGGTGGTCTTCATGTTGACCACGCCTTTGCCGCCACGTGAAGTGATGCGATATTCCGCCAGCGGCGTCCGCTTGCCAAAGCCTTTTTCCGCGACGGTCAGCATCAAGGTCACCAGCGAATCCCTGATCTGCTCGTTTTCAAGTTCCTCGAGATTTTGTGACGTTTGCTTATGTTCTTTTTCGATGATACTGAAATCGGGCGGCACCGCGTCCATGCTGACAACGTAATCATCTTTGTCGAGGTCCATGCCATTCACGCCGCCGGCATTGCGGCCCATCGGCCGCACTTCCGTTTCGCGGAACAAAATCGCCTGGCCTTCGTGGCTGGCCAGGAAAATCATCTGCTTCCCGTCCGTCAACTTCGCACCGATCAGCTCGTCGTTGCCATCAAGATTAATGGCGATGATGCCGTTAGAACGTGGATTTGAAAACTCCACAATGGCGGATTTCTTGACCGTGCCTTTTTTCGTGGCCATGAAGACGTAGCGGCCAACTTCCTCGAGATTCCGCGCAGCGACCAAGGCAGTAAGCTTTTCATCTTCCTGAAATTTCACCAGGCTCGAAATTGCTTTGCCCCGTGTGGCTGCGGCGGCCTCTGGCAGCTCGTAAACTTTCAGCCAATAAACGCGGCCCTTCGACGTAAAAATCAAAATATAGCTGTGCGCCGAAGCGATGAACAAGTGCTCGACGAAGTCTTCTTCCTTGGTACGCGCGCCGATGCGGCCTTTTCCTCCGCGTCCCTGGTGGCGATACGTATCCGTGGAAGTACGCTTGATATAGCCAGCATGGCTGACGGTAATCAGCATGTCGGTATCCGCGATTAAATCTTCGAGCTTGATCTCGTCGACCTTGTCGACAATTTGCGTACGGCGGTCGTCGCCATAAGCTTTGTGCACTTCACGCAGCTCGGCGGTAATGACCTGCTTCAACTTCTTCTCGCTGCTGAGAATTTCTTCCAGCTCGGCGATGTGCTCGCGAATGGACTTTAATTCCTTCAAAATTTCATCGACAGAAAGCTGCGTGAGGCGATGCAGTTGCAGCTCTAGAATCGCATCGACCTGAATCGGAGTAAGACCGGTCCCACGGCCGGCGACTTCCCCCTCGAGGGGTCCGACCTTGTACTTGCGCCCGTCCAGTTTGACGCCCGAAAGCTTGCGGGACTTGCCGTTTTCCGTGATAGTGACGTCCTGCTCGGTGAAGTATTTGAGCAGGTTTTCGCGGGCCTCGACGCGGCTGCTGGAACCACGAATGATGCGAATAACGTCGTCCAGATGATCCAGCGCGATCTGGTAGCCGACCAGAATATGTTCGCGCTCGCGCGCTTTGCGCAGCTCGAAAATCGTGCGCCGGCGCACAACTTCCACGCGATGTTCGATGAACAGCTTGATCAGCGGAATCAAGCCTAGTTCGCGCGGCTGGCCCGCCACGATGGCCAGCAAAATCATGCCGAACGATTCCTGCATCTGCGTGAACTTGAATAGATTATTGAGAATGAGCTGCGATTCTTCGCCGCGTTTCAGCTCGATGACAATGCGCATGCCTTCGCGGGAAGATTCGTCGCGCACGTCGGCGATGCCTTCGAGTTTTTTGGATTGCACCAACTCGGCGATGCGTTCGATGAGCCGCGATTTGTTGACCTGGTACGGAATTTCGGTGATGACGATGTTTTCCCGGTCTTTGGCGGCTTCTTCGATCGCCGCCTTGGCGCGCATGATGAAGCTGCCGCGCCCAGTGCGATAAGCGGCTTCAATTCCTTCGCGTCCCGCGATGTATGCGCCCGTTGGAAAATCCGGACCGGGCACAATCTTCATAATTTCTTTGAGCGGTGTGTCCGGCTTATCGATCAAAAGAATCGCGGCTTCGACGATTTCGCGCAGGTTGTGCGGCGGAATATTTGTGGCCATGCCCACGGCGATGCCGCTTGCGCCATTAACCAGCAGATTCGGAATACGCGAAGGAAGAACCACGGGCTCTTCGCGGGTCTGGTCGAAATTCGGAATGAAGTCGACGGTTTCTTTTTCGAGGTCGGCAAGAATATCTTCAGAAATTTTCGCCAGACGCGCCTCGGTGTATCGCATCGCCGCTGGAGGATCGCCGTCCACCGAACCAAAATTTCCCTGGCCGTCGATCAACGGGTAGCGCATGTTGAAATCCTGCGCCAGACGAACCAGCGCGGGATAAATTACCGCTTCCCCGTGAGGATGATAATTCCCGGAAGTATCGCCGCAGATCTTCGCGCATTTGCGATAGCCGCGATTGGAAGCGAGCCCCAGATCATTCATGGCCACCAGGATGCGGCGCTGCACCGGCTTGAGCCCGTCGCGCACATCAGGAAGCGCGCGCGCGATGATCACGCTCATGGCATAGTCGAGATACGACTTGCGCATTTCTACTTCGATATCGATGGGAAGCAGTATTGAAGTGTTCTTCTCGTCCGCCATTTATCCTCGCCTGCTTTAGTTTTGTAGGTCGCGGCTTTAGCCGCGACCACAGCTAAATCTAGAGTCCTTGCCTGACTAGCGCTCGCATCCCCATATGACTTACCGATTCCCTGTCCTCATCACCAAAGAAGAAGACTTTTTACGTGGCGCGCTGCCCGGAACTAAATGTCACTTCGCAAGGTGCCGACGTTTGAAAGCGCTCGCGGAAATTTGCGCGAAGCCATCGAGCTCTATCTGGAAACCTGGGGCGCACCGAAAGCCCTCGAATCGTTGTAACGCATCGATCTCGGAAATTTATTGCTTCGCTGCATGATCCAAAACAAATGCTTTGACGCTGTCGAAAGCATCTGCCGCGTTGGTAAAGCGCTTCGCTCCGAAATGATTTTCAAGTTGCTGTAACAGAACCTTGCGCTGCTCTTCCGTAGCTATTTCAATCGCCACTCCGCGTTCGTTATCGGGCACCGTTGTCGGCGTCGCGCGAAAATCACCGCACGCCAATCCACGCAAGCCGGGCAAAGTACTCCATCCCAGTTGATAAATCATTACGAAATTAAATATCCAGGTTCACGACTTCGAGGGCATTGTCCTCGATGAATTTGCGCCGCGCTTCCACGTTTTCGCCCATCAGCGTGGTAAAAATATCCTCGGCGGCCACCGCGTCTTCCAGCTTCACCTGCAGCAGCGTGCGCGTATCGGAATTCATAGTGGTGTCCCACAGTTGCTCGGCATTCATTTCGCCGAGTCCTTTGAAACGCGTGATGGTGAAATCTTTTTTGGCGTCCTCAACTACGTAGTCGAGCACGTCTTTGGCGTTGGCTTTGCTGACCTTGTCGCCGTTGCGCGCGATCGTAAATGGCGGATGATTGAATTCCTCAATTTGTTTAGCGAGGCCGCGGAGCCGCTTGTATTCGGCGGTGGAAGCCACAGCCCAGTTGATTTTTTGGCTGTGTGGCGGGCCAAACTGGATTTCATACAAGCTGTGTTCTTCGTCGAAGGTAACCTTCCCTTCGAGCTTGAGCTTAGACTTCTCGATTTCTTTCAAAAGTTTCTCGAGCGCTTTCTTATCCTCGAAATCGGTTTTCTTTTCGAGGCGGCTCTCGGAAAGCAGTTCCACGAGACCAGGCTCGCGAAGCCGGCGGCCGAGTTTCGCTGCGGCGGCCTGATACTCCTGAACGTTCAGCAGAAATGAAGTTAGGCCCGCGCCTTCCAGATTCACGCCTTCTTTGGCTTTGACGACGTGATCCTCGGTGGCGCGCTTCATCAGTTCGTGCGCAAACTCGTGCTCATCGCGAATGTAACGCTCCGTCTTGCCGCGCTTTACGCGATAAAGCGGCGGCTGCGCAATGTAAATGTGGCCGCGATCGATCAGTTCCTTCATGTGGCGAAAGAAAAATGTGAGCAGCAACGTGCGGATGTGACTGCCGTCCACGTCCGCATCGGTCATAAGAATTATTTTGTGGTAGCGCAGTTTGCTGGCGTCGAAATCGTCTTTGCCAATGCCGGTGCCCAGCGCGGTGATGATGGCGCGAATTTCTTCGTGGCCCAACATTTTGTCGTAACGCGCTTTTTCTACGTTGAGAATTTTTCCTTTGAGCGGCAGGATGGCCTGGAATTTACGATCGCGGCCCATTTTTGCGGAACCGCCTGCGGATTCGCCCTCCACCACGAAGAGTTCGCAGCGCGCTGGATCGCGTTCCTGGCAATCAGCGAGCTTGCCGGGAAGCCCGCTTGAATCCATGGCCGATTTGCGGCGCGTCAGCTCGCGAGCTTTGCGCGCGGCTTCGCGAGCGCGGGCAGCTTCGATGCATTTGCCCACGATGCGGCGCGCCACGGTGGAATGTTTGTCAAACCATTCGCCGAGTTTTTCGTTAACGAGTTGCTCGACGTCGCCTTTAATGTCGCTGTTGAGTTTCCCCTTCGTCTGCCCTTCAAATTGTGGCTGCGGCAGGCGCACGCTGATAACGGCAACGAGACCTTCGCGCACGTCATCGCCGTTGATGGTGACTTCGTCCTTCTGCTCTTTGAGCATGCCAGTGGAGGACGCGAAATTGTTGATCGAGCGCGTAAGCGAAGAACGAAACCCGGAAAGATGCGTGCCACCGTCGACGGTATTGATGGTGTTGGCAAAAGCAAAAACATTTTCGCCGTAGGTATCGTTATATTGCAGCGCGATTTCGATTTCCACCGTGCCGCGCTTCCCTTCCATGTAAATCGGCGAATCGTGCAGCGTGGATTTTCCGCGATTGAGATGCTTGACGAATTCCGCGATGCCACCGGTGAACCGAAATTCTGTGCTTTTTTCGCTGCGCTCATCGGTCAGCGTGATTTTCAGGCCTTTGTTGAGAAACGCCAACTCGCGAAGGCGCTGCGACAACGTGTCAAAACTGTAGACCGACTTATCGAAAATACTAGGATCCGGATGGAAAGTAATTTTTGTGCCGGTCTTGCGCGACTTCCCGGTCTGCTTGAGCTTGGAAGTAGGCTTACCTTTTTCGTAGGTTTGTTCCCACACCGCACCGTCGCGCGAAATTTCCAGCTCCAGCCAATCCGCGAGAGCATTAACTACAGAAACGCCCACTCCGTGAAGGCCGCCGGAAACTTTGTACGTATCGCTGTCAAATTTTCCGCCTGCGTGCAGCACCGTGAGCACGACTTCGGCCGCGGGACGCTTTTCGGTGGCATGCATGTCGACAGGAATGCCGCGGCCGTTATCGATCACCGTGACGGAATCGTCGGCGTGCACGGTGACGTTTATTTCATCCGCGAAACCGGCCATGGCTTCGTCAACGGAATTGTCAACCACTTCCCAGACCAGGTGATGCAAACCCATTTCGCCGGTGGAGCCGATGTACATGGCCGGGCGCAAACGCACAGCTTCAAGGCCGCCTAGAACCTTGATGGATTTTGCGTCGTACTTGTGACCTGGCGTCGCAGGGATGACCGGTTCTTTATCTTCCATGAATACTCCGCGGTGAAATTTTGCTTCAAAAATTTTGCCCGGCGTCCATCGACGGACAGCTAAATTATTTCTAAACACGATTTGATTTTTGTGCGAACCCCACGTTCGCAAAAAGACCACGGAACGCAATTCAGCGTTCGCAAAAATTTAATCAAAAACTTTGAAGCGAGGAAGGCGTGCTTGCGGAATGCTCCGTACGTCGCCTCACCTTTTGATTCCAATCGCCGTGGCGATTGAAACTCGTAAGGTTTCCTGCTCCATCCCATCTCGCGCAGCGAGACGTGGCGAAGACTGATACTTTCCAAGCGAAATAATTA
>Ga0209625_1000073_pt1 | contig 21949 bp, 13 predicted proteins | sample JacPin_JW_Ref_M2_FD_187960 | JGI IMG/M metagenome (GOLD analysis project Ga0209625, IMG submission 187960) | Forest soil microbial communities from Algoma, Ontario, Canada - Jack Pine, Ontario site 1_JW_Ref_M2 (SPAdes) (version 2) | ecosystem: Environmental > Terrestrial > Soil > Boreal...
CCCGCCGATGACGAAAATTCGCCGTGCGCTGAACGGCGCAAATCGATCCACGGATTGCGTTACAGAGGCGCCGGAGCTGATTGCTCCCCCCTCAGCGCTCATTGCAATCTCGGATTTGCGGAGGAGACTTAGCATCGCGGGCTTTTACGCAGACGGGTGAGCGCCGACCGAACTCGATCGAAAAGCCGGAATCACCCGCTCGGCAAAAAGTTGCTGCGTCTTGATCGACTTCCAATGCTCGAGACCGCCAAAGTTCGAGACGATCGCGAGTTCGCCGATGCCTCCTTTGTCCTGTAAGTTCTGGACCTGGCGTACGACTTTTTCCGGCGTGCCGATGAACCCGATTTCCTGGTCGACGATGTCGTCGTATGTGAGTTTGGTGAGCGATTCGAGCGCGCCGCTCGCGTAAAAACCGTAGCCCTTGGCTCGAAGCTCGGCTTTCTTCGATTCCTCCTGCAAGGAATCGACCGGCGAGGCGTTGAACGCGAGAAAATTGTGCAGCGCGCCTTCAACTTCCTTTCGAAGCTGTTTCTCGTCGTCGTCCAGGTAAACCGGCCGGATGTAAACGATGTTCGGCTTGTGGCCGTGTTCCGTGCAGGCCCTTTTATAAATGCCCAGCGGCTTTTCGAGAACACCCCAGGGCAAAAGCGGCGGCACGAAGATTCCCCATCCCCGTTCGCCGGCAAGCTGGTAGGTGATGTCACTCGTTCCGCCGGTATAGAGCGGTGGATGGGGCTTCTGAATCGGTTTCGGAACCACGGTTACGTCCTTCACATTGTAAAACTTTCCGTTATACGAAAATCGGTCCGTGGTCCACGCGCGCTCGAGAATCTCAATCGCTTCTTCGTACCTCGGACGGCTTTCCTCGAGCGGCATTGCAGAGGGAGCGAAGAGCCACGCATGGCCGCGCCCCAGCCCGCATTCCAGGCGGCCTTTCGTCAGGATATCGGCCTCGGCGATCTGTCCTGCCAGGCGCATCGGATTTTCGAGCGGAAGCGTAAATAGAGCTACCCGGAATCGAATCCGCTCGGTGTGTTGAGCGGCGGCGGAAAAAAGCGCGAGAGGATTGGCGGAGATGGAAAACTTCTGAAAAAAGTGATGATCGATCACCGAATACACGTCGAAGCCCACCTGATCGGCATGCTCGATTTGCCGAAGGATCTCCCAAGTCATCGCTGAGTGCGATTTGCCGGGAGGCGTCTGCATTTCCGCATAGATGCCAAATCGCATGATCCAACTCCGTTGAAAATTCCAAGCCTGACCGGAATTCCCTGAAGCATAGTGCGCAAACACAGAAGCGGGAAACGAAGAGCAGCGAAGTGACAAGTGCTCCCGCTCTGCTCAACTCTTAATATCAACCGCAGGCGGCTCGCCGCGCTACGCCGTCCGGCCTAGAACATAAACCGCGCCACGAGCTGCAGCTGCCGCGGGTTAAACACGGCGCTCGGCGTCCCGTACGAAGGATTCGGCGAGCCTTCCCTGAAAAACTGTGTCGCTCCCGCGCACCCGGGCGCTCCCGGATCAAAGGGGCAAAAGTCCGCCGCGCCATAGTTCGTGTTGAAGTAGCGAACGTTGACGGTATTCATCAGATTGAACGCTTCAAACATCAGCTGCAGCTTGAAGCGCTCGCGGACTGGAAAGGTACGCTCGAGCCGGACATCAACCGTCTGCAGGCTGTCGCCTCTGAAAGTATCGCGTCCCTCTGAACCGACGCGATCATTGTTCCCAAAAACATCGCCGTTCGCGTCGAAGCCCGCGTACTTCGTGAACCACTGCGGCGACTGGAACGTAAGAATCGTACTGAACGTGAAATCGCGAAAGTACACACTCTCCGCCGGGCTGCTGAAGATCGCATTTGCGACAAAACGGTGGCGGACGTCATCCGCAGAATTGGCTCGCTCGGCGCGGAAGTTTCCGCCATTGCTGTCCTGGGGAATCAAGACGAAGCTCGGATTGGGCCCATCATCAATCGAGTGAGCAAAGGTGTAGCTGGCTTCCACCGAAAAATGGTGCGAGAGCCGCTTATTGAAATTCACCAGCAGTCCGTCGTACACCGAATCCCACGAAGAACGGGCCTCGAAAAATACGCTGAACTGCGGATCGCGAAAACCAGGAATTGCGTTGATGTGCGGAGTGTTGGGAATTACAAATCCCGCAGGATAGCGGTCGGGGCACGCCGTCGGTGGGGTCATCGTAGCCGCGAAATCAAAATAAACATTCTTGCAACCAGGCGTTCCCTCAGAATTGAACACTTGAACGGTCCCGCTGGGGTCGGGCTGGTTCACATTGAAGAAGCTACCGAGGTGCACTCCGCGTAGATGAATCCCCGAAATGCTCAGCACGGAATCTTTAAAAGGCTGGAACTCCAGCGATGCGCTAGCTTGGATTCCATAGGGGTTCTGGCTGTTCTGATCGAAGCGCACGATTGTGGCGTCCTGCAAAAAGCCGCAGCCCGCGAGTGTGCCGGCAGGGGCAAGCGGTCCACCGGATGGGCAGAACGGCGCCGGCGTGCCGTTAGGAAAGGTTCCCTGCGTGAGCAAAGCATTGAGCGCAAGGTTCGTAATCTGGGGAGAGCTCGCAAAACTGAAGAGGCCGGTATTTGCGTTTAGACTGTTCTCGAATGAACGGCCAGGAAATGTTGACAGACCACCGCAAGACGGCGCCTGACACATAAGCAATGGCGATGGGATGATTCCGTGAAACAGACCGAAGCCCGCACGGAACACGACATTGCGCGATGTCCCGACGTTGTACGCCAAGCCGACGCGGGGATCGAAGTTGTTCCACTGCGTGTTGAGGACGCCGGACGGCCAGGTCTCAAATTCCCAGCGCAGACCGCCGTTCAACGTCAGCCGCGACGTCGCGCGCCATTTATCCTGAATGAAGAGGCCGTTGTATGTGTGATCGAGAGTTGCTGATGCCTGTTTTCGCACTGCTTGCGAGATCGCGCCGCCCTGATAGACGGCCGTTCCGCCAGTCACAGTCGTTTCGTTGAAGGGCGGTGTAGTCGTGGCGTCAAAGCGCTCGAAAAAGATCACGAACGGGTCCGGACACTGCGTGTTGGCGGGACAGCCTGCTGCACCGTCCGTCCCGAGAAACGCTGGCAGGTTCGCAAAGTCCGCTTCGAACGGATAGAAAAGCGGAAAAGATTCGAAGGTGCTGACGCGATCGAAGTTTCCGCCAAAGCTGACGGTGTGATTCCCGAAGTTGTGCGTCACGTTGTCCACAATTTCGAAGCGGCTCTCCGTGTAAATGTCCGGGTTGCCGCGATTCACGCCGACTGCAAAAGTGTTCGAGACTTCCAGGTGTGGCTGCGTGGATACCACAGGGAAATCGAAGTTGCGGTGGGCGTACTGCATGCGCAATTCATTGATCCATGAAGGACTGAGCGTCGAGGTCAAGCCGCCGGCGAGGGATTGATCGCGAATGTTATTGTTCTTGAACGCCGAGGGCAGATCAAAGCCGTTGTTGAGCGGCGACTGATTCGTCAACCGGTCGTCGTTGATGAAATACCGCGCGAAAAGGTAGTTCCGGCTGTTGAAATTGTGATCGATCCGGACGAAGCCGTTATCGGTATTGGCGTCTCGCAGGACAATGAGATTTTCAGCCGGAAGCCCAAACACCTGCGTCTTCACCTGGTTGATGGCATCGATATTGGCGAGGACTACTGAATTGTATGTCGGTGACTCGGCCCTACGCTGTCCTTCGTAGTTCGCGAATATGAAGGTCTTGTCCTTCTGAATCGGTCCGCCGATCTCGCCGCCGAACTGGTTTTGCCGCAGCACGTTGAAACCAGGAACTGAAAGAATGCTCCTCGCGTCGAGGTTGTTATTTCGGAAATATTCATAGAGCGCGCCATGCCAGTCATTCGTCCCGCTCTTGGTGATGATGTTCACGATACCGGCGGTGGCCCGGCCATACTCAGTGGTGTAGTCCGTATTGATTACGCGAAATTCCTGAACGGAGTCCTGCGGCGGCGTTCCGCGCTGAATTCCGGATGCGGTCGAGATATCGTCTGCGCCATCAACAGCGATAAAGTTATAGTGAATATTCTGTCCGGCGAAAGAGATTTTTGTCACCGGTTCGACGATTACGTCCGTGCTGCCGGAAGTCGTGTCGCCAATCTGCACGCCGGGAGCCAGGAGAGCAAAGTTGATAAATTCGCGCCCATTCACCGGAAGATCACGAATCTGGCTCTGTGTAATCACGTCGCTGATTTGCGTTCGCGTCGGTTCTGTCACCTCCGACTGCGCTTGCACCTCTACTTTTTCACTTACCGCACCGACTGCGAGCGTGAAATTGAGACTGGCTACTTGTCCTACCTGAAGGGTGATTTCTCCGGTGTCCGTCTTGAAACCAGCTAATTGTGCGGAGACTGCATAGCGGCCCGGAGGTATCGCCGGAAGGCTATATTCGCCGCTGGAATCGGTTTCCGTCGAACGCGAAAATCCCGTTTCGGTATTCACCGCCGAAACTCTTGCCTTCGGAACGCCCGCGCCGCTCGCGTCAAGCACCTGCCCTTGCAAAGATGCAGTCACTGCTTGTCCCCGCGCAGGCGACGCATTCGAAAATAGACACACCAGCACGGCAAAGCAGGCAAACGACCGGAACAAGTTCATACCCACCCCCCAAGTAGACCTGCCGCACCCAGTAGCAGGTTGTCTCCCAAATCGTGGCGCTACCATACGACATTCGGAGCGTTATCGCAAATCGAGTCAGGATGGGAACTTACACGATTCGTAACAGGGGAATACGCCGGACGACGCGTCGCAGGACTGGGGTCAGTCCGGAAGCACTGCGGTTACTTCGATCTCAACCCTTGCTTTGTCTTCAATCAGCGCCGTCACCTGCACAGCCGTCATCGCGGGATAGTGAGGACCGATAATTTCGCGATATGCAGCGCCCAGTTGTTTTGAGGCTGCCAGATATTCTCTCTTGTCAACCACGTACCAGGTCATGCGGACGATGTGTTCCGGTTTTGCTTTTGCTTCAGCTAGAACCGCGACGATATTTTTCAGCGCCTGCCGCGCCTGTCCCACGAATTCATTCGAGACGAACTTACCTTCGGCATCCCAGCCAACCATCCCGCTCACAAAAATCATTTGCCCTTTCGCAGCGACCCCGTTCGAGAAACCGCTGGAACGGGCCCATGACGGCGGCTGCAGAATTTTCATGCTTGGCGGTCTCCGGCAAGATGGCTGGCTTCGGTGGTTTTCGCTTGTCCTTGCGAAAGCTCGCTCTCTTGAAACCGGTTGATGATGCCGCGGGCAATGATCAGCTGCTGCACTTCCGTGGCGCCCTCATAAATGCGCAGGGGCCGGATTTCGCGATACAGGCGCTCGACCGGCTCTTCGCTGACCACGCCTTGGCCGCCAAAAATCTGCACGGCAGCGTCGATCACCTTCTGTGCGGTTTCGGTGGCAGTCATTTTCGCCATCGCCGCCGCAACTGTAACGTTTTGCCCTTGGTCACGCAGCCATGCAGCGCGATAAGTAAGCAGCGCGGCAGCATCGATTCCGGTGGCCATCTCCGCGAGCTTGGCCTGTGTCAACTGAAAATCGGCCAGCGTTTGCCCGAACATTTTGCGCGAAGTCGCTCGACGCAAACCCTCATCGAGGGCTCGGCGCGCGAATCCAACCGCCGCGGCAGCGACGGAAGTGCGAAACACATCTAGCGTCGCCATCGCCACTTTGAAGCCTTGGTCCGGTTCGCCGAGTCGCTGCGAAAAAGCGATCCGGCAGTGGCTGAATTTCAAACGCGCGAGCGGATGCGGCACCATCACTTGAATTCGTTCCGCAATTTCAAAGCCCGGCGTTTTGGCGTCAACGATAAAAGCAGTTATTCCTCGGGATCCCACGGCTTCACTCGTGCGTGCAAAAAGGACGTAGAAATCGGCGATTCCGCCGTTGGAGATGAGAGTCTTCTCGCCATTCAATTCGTACTGATCTCCACGCAATGTGGCTTGGCACTTCATCGCGGCCGCATCAGACCCAGCTTCGGGTTCCGACAGGGCAAATGCTGCGATAGACGTGCCGCTGGCGACGCGCGTTAGATATTTTTGCTTCTGAGCTTCGGTTCCGAAAAGTGTGATCGCGCCCGACCCCAAACCTTGCATCGCGAATGCAAAATCCGCCAGTCCGGAACGGGGCGCGAGCGTTTCGCGAATGATGCACAGCGCGCGCGTGTCAATATTGTCGGCTACCGCGCCATATGCGCTGCCGCCAATCGCATATTTCAGCCAGCCGGCGCTGCCTAGCTCGCGGACGAGTTTCCGGCACGCCTCGTCAACGTTCGTGTCGTGAGTCGCGCCTAAATGCGCATCAGCCCAAGCGTCCAAATCGCGCGCCAGCGTCCGATGGCGCTCCTCGAAAAAGGGCCAATCGAGAAAGCCCCGATCAAGAAAGCTATGTCCCGCCATCTCAATCTCCCTTGAACTCAGGCTTTTGCTTGGCAACGAATGCGTGATAGGCGCGGTGAAAATCGTTTGTCGCCATGCAGATCGCTTGCGCCTGCGCCTCCGCATCGATCGCCTCATCGATGCCCATATTCCATTCCTGGTGGAGCATCTTCTTCGTCATGCCGTGCGCGAACGTAGGACCCGCGGCTAGCTCAGCCGCAAGCGTTTGCGCATCTTTCAGAAGCCCTTCCGGCGTGGACAGACGGTTGAAAAATCCCCAGCGTTCCGCTTCGTCCCCGCTCATGTTGCGGCCGGTATAAAGGAGTTCGGCTGCGCGCCCCTGGCCGATCACTCGCGGAAGCATTGCGCACGCTCCCATATCGCATCCGGCCAGGCCGACGCGGGTAAAAAGAAACGCCGTTTTGCTGCGCGCTGTGCCGAAGCGGATATCCGATGCGAGCGCGAGGATCGCGCCGGCACCAACGCAGATTCCGTCGATTGCCGCAACGATCGGCTGCGGACACGCCCTCATCGCCTTCACCAGGTCGCCCGTCATCTCCGTGAATGCCAGAAGTCCCGGCATGTCCAGCTTGGTGAGCGGCCCGATAATTTCGTGCACGTCGCCGCCCGAGCAGAAGTTTTCTCCCGCGCCAGTTAGCACGACCACTTTCACGTCATCCGCGTGCGTCATCGTGCGGAAAAGATCGCGCAACTCGGCGTACGACTCGAATGTCAGCGGATTTTTTCGGTCAGGCCGGTTCAGCGTAATGGAAGCCACAGCGCGCGAAACTTCAAATTGAAAATTCTGCGCTCGATAGCTCGCCAGACTCGTTCGGTTTCCCGGCAGCTTGTGTGGCTCGCCTGCTAGATGTCGCATCGCGCTCTCTCATTCCGCATTGCTGATCCCGTCTTATCAGCTGCCTACATTATTTCTCCACCAGCCACAGCAATTGCCTGCCCCGTGATGGCTTCGCTCCCCGGAAGGCAGAGCCACGCAACAGCGTTCGCGACTTCTTCAGCACGCACCAATCTTTTTTGCGGGTTTCGCGACGCCAGCTCCGCTTGCGCTTGTTCCGGCGTCCGTCCCGTCTTCGCGACAATGTTTGCGACTGCTTCTTTCACGATGTCCGTATCCGTATAGCCAGGACACACTGCATTGACTGTCACGCCTTTCGTCGCCACCTCGAGCGCCAGAGAGCGCGTTAAGCCGACCACGCCATGCTTCGCCGCGCAATACGCCGTTACATATCCATAGCCGATTAGACCAGCAGTACTTGCGATGTTGACAATACGTCCCCAACGGGCGGCAAGCATGCCTGGGAGTGCGGCCTGCGTGCAATGAAATGTTCCGTCCAGATTAACGGCCATCATCCTGCGCCAGATAGCGGTATCCGTTTTCAAAAATGGAGCCGACGCGGCTTGTCCGGCATTGTTCACTAGAATTGCGATTTCGCCAAAACGTCCGCGCGCGGACTCAAATGCTTTCTGTACCGATTCCGGATCGGAGACGTCAGCGGACACGAGATGAAGCCCTTCGCGCGATTCCGGAGCGCCAGGTCGGTTCGGCGGCGCCGCGCTTGTGCGGCTCACGCTGGTCACGCGCGCGCCGTGCGCGAGCAACATTTCCGTCACTGCGGCGCCGATACCGCGACTGCCGCCTGTGACGAGCGCATGTTTTCCGGAAAGGAGTTGCGAACTCTGATCGCGCGACGCGTCGGTCACACCTGTAGCCTCAAAAGCGCCGCGCGAGCGAGATTTCTTTCGAGCTGCTCCTTGCCATTCAAGTATGGATCGGGCCACCACACATCTGCATAGCCCTGCTTGGCTGCTTCATGCAGAGTCCATGCCGGATCGGCAAGATGTGGACGCGCCACCGCGCAGAGATCGGCGCGACCCGCGGCGATAATCGTGTTGACGTGATCGCCCTCGAAAATATTTCCCACCGCGATCGTTGGAATTCCCACTTCGTTGCGAATGCGATCCGAAAAGGGAACCTGAAACATCCGGCCGTACACGGGCCGCTCATCCTTGCTCACTTGTCCCGACGAACAATCGATCATGTCCGCGCCGGCGCGCTTGAAAAGCCGCGCCACGATCGCCGAGTCCTCAGGCGTATTGCCGCCGGGAACCCAATCGTGCGCCGAGATGCGGACGCTCATGGGCTTGTCCTGCGGCCAGATGGCGCGCATCGCCTTGAAAACTTCAAGCGGATACCGGCAACGATTCTCGAGCGACCCGCCATATTCGTCTTTGCGCAGATTCGTGAGCGGCGAAATGAAGCTGGACATCAGATAGCCGTGCGCGCAGTGAAATTCGAGCCAATCGAATCCCGCAGCGACGCCTCGCTCGGTTGCCGCAACGAAATCGGCCTTGATCCGATCCATATCCGCCCGAGTGGCTTCGCGTGGGAACTGCGACACGCCATCGATGTATGGCAGCGGTGATGCCGAAAGGAGCGGCCAATTGTCCGACGCCAGCGGCTGGTCGATTCCCTCCCAACCGCGGCGCGTGGAACCCTTGCGCCCCGAATGGCCAAGCTGCAAAGCGATCTTCGCATCTGAATACGTATGAACGTAATTCACGATGCGTTTCCATGCGTCGCGCTGCGCGTCGTTCCACATTCCCAGGCACGCCGGCGTGATCCGCGCGTCGGGCGAAACACATGTCATCTCAGTGAAAACCATCGCCGCGCCCCCTATGGCTCGCGAGCCAATGTGGACGAGATGAAAGTCATTCGGCACGCCATTCTCGGCCATGTACACAGCCATCGGCGAGACGATCACTCGATTCTTCAGCGACAATCCGCGCACCTTGAACGGAGTGAACATCGGCGGAACGGCGTGATCGACGCCGCTGCGCGCGGCGAACCAATTCTCGACTTTCTCAACGTATCCAGAATCGCGCAGTTTGAGATTTTCATGGCCGATGCGCTGGCTTCCCGTTAGCAAGCTGTAGGTGAACTGCTCCGGATCGAGGTGAACGTAGCGTTCCACCTGCTCGAACCATTCCATCCGATTGCGCGCCGCGCTTTGCAATTTCAGGGCTTCAATCTCGCGTTCTTCCTGATATTTCTGCAGCGCGCTTGACACATCGCCATCGTGATGCGAGAGCACTCGCGTGAGCGCGATCGCATCTTCCATCGCAAGCTTGGTCCCGGAACCGATGCTGAAATGAGCGGTGTGTGCGGCATCGCCGATCAATACGATATTCTTGTGGAACCATTTCTCGCACAGCACGCGGTTGAACTTCAGCCACACGGCTGAGCCCCGCAAATGCTTCGCATTTGAAATCAATGCGTTGCCATCGAGCCGGTCCGCAAACAGCTTTTCACAAAGCGCGATCGATTCTTCTTGCTCCATCTTGTCGATGCCGGCTTTCAGCCAATTCTTCTCCGGCGTCTCGACAATGAACGTGGACCAATCAGCATCGAAGCGATAGGCGTGCAGGTTGAACCAACCCCATTCCGTATTTGCGAAATCGAATGTAAACGCGTCGAGCTTCTTTTTGCTGCCGAGCCAGATAAATCGATTATGGCGCGGTTGAATATTCGGCTTGAAGATGCTCTCGTATTTCCTTCGCGTCACGGACGAAGCGCCGTCGGAGGCGATCACGAGGTCGTAATCAGCCGTATACGCGTCCGGGTCGGTAATCTCGGTCTGGAAAATGAGTTCTGCGCCGAGACCGGCTGCGCGCTTCTGAAGAATCTGAAGCAGTTTGATTCGGCCGATCCCGCAAAAGCCGTGGCCGCCTGAAGTTAATTTCTGTCCTTTGAAGAAAACGTCGATGTCATCCCAGTGGCGGAACGCGCGCGTGATCTCGCAGTGCGTTTCCGGATCGACGTCTTTGAATCCGTCCATCGTCTTGTCAGAAAACACCACACCCCACCCGAAAGTGTCGTCGGGACGATTGCGTTCGATTACGGTTACATCCCATGAGGGGTGGGCCTTTTTCGCCAGGATCGAAAAATAGAGGCCGGCCGGGCCGCCTCCCAGGCAAACGATTTTCATCTACTTCTCTCCGGAACCGCTTCTTTCACGTTCTCACCAGAACCGATTCTTTGATGAAATTTCGTCACTTTGGCGCACCGCCGGGCTTGCAGTCGTCGCTCGCAAAATCGCATTTTATTTGCGATTAGAAATTTGTATATCACTCATTCTAATACGGATACCCTGAATTCTAATTCCGGATTTGCGATTAGAAACTTAGGCCTAATCGCAAAGATTGGCCTGTCATACCGGTCCATTGGCTCCCCCATCGGCGAGCGCCCGGGCGAGCTTTTCGCCGGTATCGTCGGCTAGTGCCGCCTCGCGAAACTTTCTCAGGTGGCTCGCGGCGTCGCTCTTCCCGCGCAACTTCGGCAACGCCGCCATAACAGCTTGGTAGTTTTTTTCGCCTTGCGCGTGCGTGTCGCCATATCCCTTCACCATGCGCGGGCATTCCGCAATCTCGAGCGCGAGAGCATAGTCTTCAGGAGCGACGCGTGTGATTAGCGCGAGCCAGTCGGCGATTGCTTTCTGTTCTTTTTCGAAGCGCAGCGACTTTCGCCGCCATCGCCGCATGCCCGCCACCATATAGAGTTGTAGGTATCCACCGAGCGACGTTGTCTCGACTACTCTTCCGTTCCCTGTTATAGCTTCCGTTACCCTCCGCATCAGATTCGAGCGGAGCAGCCAGCGACCCAGTGGCGCGGGGACCATGTCCGCAATTTCCTGCACGCGCGGATGCAAAAATTCTTTAATCTGCAAGAGCTGCGCCGGCTCGACGCGCGCGTCCTGATGTACCCGGTCGAAACGCGTGCGCCGAATTTTTAAATCCGCTACTCGCGGCGCGTCTTCGTAGGACATCCAGAGAGCCAAATAGCGCGCCGTCTCGCTGAGCAGCGCAAAATCGGCGCGGCCGAATTTTCCGTCTAGTTCTCTAATCGCCTCAAGCCACTTCAGATACTCGGCAGCGTATGCGACGTCCTGATAATCCGCGAGACGCTCGACGCCTGCCAACAAAATTTCACGGCTCACTGCCGGAAATTCGCTTTCGATTCTCGCCGCAAGCGGCTGAAGGCGCGGCCCGACCTTGCCCGTCGAAGCTTGCGCTTCACCAACCACGGCTCTGGCTGGCTCCGTGGCCGCGCGGAAGCCTGCAGCGAAAGCAGCCAAGCTGCTCTCAACGCCCACGCCGCCTTTTCGAATCGCGTCCTCAAATTGTTCGCGGCGAAACGGCAATGCGCCGGTTCCCGCGAGCGCGCCGAAAAGCGAAGCGCTGATGACGCTGCGCGTATCCTCCGCGATCCGTGCGAAATCATCGTGGACGAATGTTTTTGCGGCCGCGTTACTCGCCTCAATCATTTTCACGGAATCCACACGCCCATCGGTGATCGCGGTTTTTTCGGTCATCGAATAGACGCGATTTGTCGACGCGATCAAAGTCGTTCGATCCGGCGTCACCAGGCCACGCTGGATCGCGCGACCTGCTTCCATTAATTCCGACGCGAGCACGATGTCGACTTCCCCGGGGACCGGCATCAGCGCTAGGATGGGCTCTTTTCCCGCCGCCTGTACCTCATCCTCCCGGAAAATCTCAAGATAGTAGATTGTCGAGCCCGTTCGCTGCGCGACTCCGGGCACTGACGTCGTCTGCGCGCGATAACCCGAATGTTCGGCGAGATCGACGATCCAATCCGCGAGAACGCCGCCGCCCTCTCCTCCCATCGCAAGGATCGCAATCGTAATCGCCTTGGGGGTTCGCGCATTGAGCGATGCAGGCGGAGCGGCCGCGCCTTTCGCCATCAAAGCCTCTCGCCCACGTCAGGCATGGATGCCCGCAAGCCGGCGTTCAATGCGACCCTGCAAGAATCCGATCACCGAGCGCCTGATTCGCGATTTGAGGCTATCCCACGCGTTCGGATTGGTGATCACTTCCGCCCGAAAAAACGAAGGGCACAACACGGCCGCGTGCGCCACCTCACCGCACAAACCGCATCCCGAGCAGCTATCGAGAACAGTCGCCACCGGATCTTTTCGCAAAAGATCCGGGTTCGGCTTGATCGTGAGCGAAGGACAGCCGGACAAGCGAATGCAGGAATGATCGCCGGTGCAGGTGTCCGCGTCGACGCCGAACCTTTCGCGCACTACGCGCTTCCCTTCCTTGGCCATTTTCGCCATCAGAGGCTTTACGCGGCGCTGCTTGTTGAGGGTGCATTCGCTCTGCGCCACGATCACTTTCGGTCCGCGCTCTTTTGTGGTGAGCGCTTCGATGAAGGTATCGCGCATTTTCGCCACGTCGTAGGTGCGAGTGATTGTTCGCACCCATTTCACGCCGACTCCGCGCACGGCGTCTGCGATCGAGAGCTTCGTTGTGCGAATCGGGTTGCTGGCCGCGGACGACAGAATATCCTGGCCGCCGGTCGCAGCCGTGTAGCTGTTATCGACGACGACAAGCAAACTATCGCTTTGATTGAAAACCGCGTTGCCAACGCCGCTCGTGAGCCCGTTGTGCCAGAAACCGCCGTCGCCCATGAAGCTGATCGTGCGCCTGTTTGTTTCTTTGGTGTTGAATGCAGCAGCGCCTGCCCAGCCAAGTCCATAACCCATCGTGGTGGCGCCGATATTGAACGGCGGCAGGATCGAAAACAGATGGCAGCCGATGTCGGCGCTGATGTGATGGGGACCGAGCTTGCGCTCCGCTAATTTCAGCGCGGAAAAAATCGGCCGCTCCGGACAGCCCGTGCAAAAGGAGGGCGGGCGCGGATGAATTTCATTGTCGACGATTTGTAAGGCTTGCGGCTTTTCGATCGCGGGGCGTGCTACCGTGGGAAGATGCTGCCGGTCGATTAATTTCGGCGCGTACATATCGACAAATTTCAGCACGCCCTTCGTGACGGCTGCGGCAGTATATTCGCCCGCCATCGGCAGGACGTCCTTACCGTGAACCTTCGTCTGGATATCGGCCTTGCGCAAAATCGAATTGATATTTTGCTCGATGAAATCGGGCTGGCCTTCCTCGATGACAAGCACCGCGCGCTTGCCCAGGCAGAAGTTTTTAATCTCTTCCTCCACCAGCGGATAGGTAACGTTCAGAACGTAGTGTGGAATCTTACTGTCGCCAAACGCGTTCGATAGACCCAGCAACTCGAGGCAGCGAATCGTCGTGTTGTACATCCCGCCCTGGAGGATGATTCCAAAATCCTGCGCGCCTTCGGCAAAAATTTCGTTCAATCCCTTTTCGCGAATGTATTTCTGCGCGGCCGGCCAGCGTTGGTGAATTTTCTCCTGCTCATGCAGAAAGCTCGCCGGGGGCAACACGATCCGGCTGACGTCGCGAACGGGATTCTCCATCGCATCTTTCAGCGTGAACTTTGGCCGGACATTATCCTTGGCGATAAAGCGCCCGTGGACGTGGCAAGCCCGAATCCTCAACTCGAGCATGACGGGAGTGCGCGTTGCTTCGGATAGCTCGAATCCCTGCTCGACCGCGCGAACAATCGACGGCAGATTTGGCCTCGGATCAAGCAGCCACATCTGCGACTTCATGGCGAAGGCGTGCGAACGCTCCTGCATGATGCTCGAGCCATCGCCATAATCTTCGCCGACGATAATCAGCGCACCGCCCGTCACCCCGCCAGACGCCAGATTCGCAAGAGCATCGGACGCGACATTCGTCCCGACGGTCGATTTAAAGGTGACGGCTCCGCGAAGAGGATAGTTGACGGAAGCAGCGAGAGTGGCCGCGGCGGTGGCTTCGGAAGCGCTGTGCTCGAAATGGACGCCAAGTTCTTCGAGAATATCGTTCGCGTCGGTCAACACGTCCATCAGGTGCGAAATCGGCGCGCCCTGATAGCCCGCCACATAAGAAACGCCGGACTGCAAAAGCGCTTTCGTGACGGCCAGAATGCCCTCGCCACGAAATTCCTGGCCTTCGCCGAGATAAAGCTTCTGAACTTCCTTCTTGAAGAACCGCTCCGCCATTAATGGTGTCCCGTTTTGCCGCCGCCTAAAAAGGGCGATAATAAGTCGCTACAGGAATTTTACACCTAAATTGGGGTTGTTCCGTGGAGTGAGGTAAGCGGTTAAGACACTATCTCCCGTTCGCTGGAATTGCATTGTACGGCGAATGCCCTTAGCGGGAAAACATACCTTGCGGCAGTGCGCCTTCTCATGGTCCTGCCGACGCTCCGCCGTTGGGAAATGGGTCTCTGCGGTTGGGCAGTCTCGTCCTCCGACCTTCCCTCACAGCGGCGCATTCGCTTCATATCACCTCGACCCGCACTTGGCTGCCCGCTCTTGCCAGCGCGCGATCTCGAGTGATGAGCGGGGCATCCAGCGCTTCGGCGAGAGCTAGATAAGCGGCGTCATAAGCCGTCAAACCGTGCCGCATTTGCCAAATGCGAGTGAGCAGGACGAAATGTGGATAGCGGGTGAGTGGAAAGTCAACGAGATCGGTGAGAGCTTCGGCGCCGCGTTCAGCGGAGATAACGGCCGAGCGCACGTAGCGGTGCAAGACCCGCGCGATTTCCAGGTCGATAAGATGAGGAGCATGCAGCGTCTCATTGGCGGCAAAGATGAAGCGGTTCACGCGCCGAGCGGCAGGCGTTTGGAGGAGAACCTCAAGAATCGCGGAAGCGTCGATGACGATCAGCGGCTCTTCCTCTCGGCGCGCACGGCCGCCGCCGGCGCGGGATGCGGCCGTACAGGCTGGCGGCTCGAAAGCCGCTTCCGGATTTCATCGAGAGTGGGGCGGTCGAGGGCGTGGCGCAGCTCGCGGAGCAGGTAGTCCGAGAGGGACATACCTTCGAGCGCCGCACGCGCCTTGAGCTCGCGATGCAAGTCGGAAGGTACATTCCGGATCTGAACCATAACCGGCATGCGATCAGCATACTTACATGTGGAACACATGTCAACGGGATCCGTACCCCGCTTCGCGGAGGAGTATCTCGTTGCACCGGGGACGACGGTTAGGTCTAGGTCGGAGCCGTCGAGCGTGCTGTTGCTCGGAGCCGGGGCGCTGGGCGTGGGAAAAGCCGTACTGATTTTGAGTCAGTTGCGGCACGGCTGCCTTGAGACCAAAACTAGGCAGCAACCAGAGCGAGGACGCGGCAGGGGCTGCCCGATCCTCGAACGATTTTGAGGGGTGGCGTGATTAGAATCGCGCCCTTTGGCGGCAGTTGATCCAGATTCATCAAACTGGCGAGGCCGAATTTATTGCTGCCGTGCATGATGGAATGGCACGGAAACGGAGGATTGAACTTGAATGCCTGGCCCGCGTCAGTCCCAACGCCCTCTGAGCCCCAACCGATCACGTTACGTTCTTTCGCGAGGAACGGAACGAGCTCCGGATGCGGGCCCGGGACGTGCGAGCCGTCTTCTTTGATGTTGAGAAACGACGCAGCGTCTTTGCGCTTCGACCAATCCGTGCGCATCAGGACCCACGATCCGACCTCGATGCGCCCATGTTTTTTCTCCCAGGCTTCCACGTGTTGGGGCGTCAGCAAGAAATCGGGATTATCGGCAGCCTCGCGCGAAACGTCGATTACGCAAGCAGGCGCGAAGAACTTCGCCACGGGAATATTGTCCGTGGCGTTGTTGGGATAGTCCTTGCCCGTCACCCAGTGGATCGGCGCATCGAAATGCGTGCCGGTGTGCTCGCCGCACGAGAAATTATTCCAGTACCAGGCGGGGCCGCGGCTGTCGTATTTCGAAATTTCTTCCAAGCGGAATGGCCACGTCTTGCCAAACTCAGGCGGCAGCTGAATCGTCGCGGTGTTCGCATCGAGCGGCTGGCTTAAATCAACCACCCGAATCGCGCCGGAACTCAGCGCCTTCAAAAGTCCGCTCAGGACGTTTTCGCTCATAAACATCCTCCTGCGCCCGGTTGAGTCTGCTCGGAATCAAAGCTGCACCCGCATTATGCACCCTTCGCTAATTTCCCAGACGGTGATAAGCCTATGAAGGCAAAGAACGCAAGCATTTTGAGGAGTGCGGCCAGCTTTTCAACACGATTCTAACCCGGCACCGCGGAGTGCTCGCCGGAAGACCATTCCTTCCGGCGAGAGAGCTAACAACGTTCACGCTGGCGAGTAACGAAGAGAGGATGTTACGGAATCGTGGCCGATGCATCGTTCGAGTAGGCACTCTCAACACCGTTGGAATTCACAGCCGTAACCCAATAGTAGTAGGTCTGGCCAGATTGCACAGTATTGTCAGTGTAGGCCGCTGTGCTAACTGGCGTCGAGTTCAGCTTGGCGGGAGGCCCGCTCGCCTGCGTGCTGCTGTACACATAATAGCCTACAACGCCCGAGCTGCTCTCAGCCCAGGTCAGGCCGACGGAATGAGTCAGCGCACCGGAACCAGAGAGCGAAATCGAGAGCGGCGAATTCGTCGCCGTGCTGATCACCGATGCGCTCCCCGTCACACTTCCAGCGACCGTGGGAGCGAACTTGATACCGAAAGTGGCTGTTTGCCCTGCGGATAGTGTGACAATGGGCGCCGAGCCGTTGAGACTGAACTCGCTGCCGGCCACATTGACTTGGGAAATGGCTACTGCGGTGTTGCCCGTGTTAGCGAGCGTCACGCTCTGTGAGCTGCTGACGCCAAGAGCTTCGCTACCGAAGCTCAACGAAGTGGTGCTGGGCGTGAGTTGCAGAAGCGGTGCTAGCCCGCTGCCGCTGAGTGCAATCGTGGTCGGAGAGTTAGGGGCGTTGCTGACCAGCGTAAAGCTGCTCGCAGAGCTGACGCCCGACGTCGGAGTGAAGCTCAGCGTGAACGTCGCGGATTTTCCCGGCGCTAGCGTCAACGGCAAGGCGAGGCCGCTGAGGCTGAACCCTGTGCCGGGCCCAGCAGCTTGAGTGATATTAAGATTGGCGCTTCCCGGATTGCTCAGCGTCATCGTCTGCGAGTTGGTCTGACCGACCGTCACCGTTCCGAAGCTCACACTACCCGGCACGACCGAGATCAGCGGCTGGACTCCCGTACCGCTGAGCGCAATCGTGGACACCGCGTTCGAAGCATTGCTCATCACCGAGATGCTGCCGCTTGCGCTTCCTGTTCCTGCAGGATGAAAACTGACTGTAAAAGCGCCCGATTGGCCCGGACCGAGCGTGAGCGGCAGAGCAAGTCCGCTCATACCGAAGCTGCTTCCGGTTACCGGGGCTTGAGAAATACTTACGGTGCCGGTGCCGGGATTAACAAGTGAGACAGTCTGCGTACTGCTGGTGCCGACTGGAATACTTCCAAAACTTATGCTCAGGGGACTGACGGTCAGCGAGAGAGCTGCTGCTGCCTGGGGCAGAACACCTGTGCCCGTGAGCGGAATCGTATTCGGCGTGACGTTTGCATTTGTCGAGAGCGAAAGGGTACCGGTCGCGGCACCCGCTGCCGAAGGAGCAAAACTAACAGTCAAGTTTACAGACTGGCCGCTTGACAAGGTCAAAGGAAGAGCGGGACCAACGTAATTGAAACCGCCGCCACTCACCGTAGCCCCCGAGATGTTGGCACTCGCATTCCCGATGTTCGTGATTACCACAGTCTGAGTGCTAGTGGTCCCGACGGTCACGCTTCCGAAATCGACCCCAGCGGTCTGCAGTTGTCGCTTCCTGCCTGCATACGTGGGAACACAAGAAAAACAAATGAGTGCCGCTAAGAAGAGTCCGACCTCAAACCGCTTTAGCGAGGCTCGTTTGCTGCAGATTCGGGAATGCCGATTATTGACTGGTGTGTGTTGGTTGTTAGGCACGATGTCCCTCTAGTTGCCAGGAAGAGCTGGTGAGAGAAGCTTAGCCTTCGGTTGTTCTATGGAGAACTGGCAGGAGGGATGGATTTAGAACAGCTAGACGAACCTGGAGGCACCTGTACGAACGACTAAGCTATCGATGTGGATACGTGTTCAAACTGCGAAGCGATGCCCGGGATCCCGGAAGATGGGAACAGCAGTTCCCAATTGTCACCGTCCGATTACCTTGGCTTGGCGCGTTCGCGCATAAAAGTGAACATCCTTTGAATAGGCGACCCTCGAATGCGTCGGGCAGTCTGCCTCCTATCAACGACCATCGCGGCGTAAATCCTTATGCTGCATCACGACGACGATTGTTACTCATAGAACCAACATCACAAAAAGCTAGTTAGCCACGCTTACGCCGATTCGGGCATTGGCTTGCATCATTGCGCTCAACCCTGAACCGTCCGCTCGGATTCCAGCTCGGCGCAGGGAACGGCCCCCTTTTTCATTTTGCACTGACTACCGACGCTAGAGTGTCGGCGAGGTGAGTGTTTCGTTGACGTTCGCAGAGCGAATTGTGTCTGCCCGAGGTAACCCGTGAAATCATTTACTAAGTGTGTACTCATAGGGATCGCGGTGATCTTTTGCGCGGTTCTGGCCCTTAAAGGCTCCGCGCTGCTGATCTCCAGCGGAACATGGCAAGCTACCGGAAGTCTCTCGAGCGCACGCGCGGGGGCGTCAGCAGCTCTGCTGCAGGACGGTCGCATCCTGATCACGGGCGGTAATTCCGGCAGCGGTACCGGCGCCGGGCCACAAGCTAGCGCGGATTTATTCAATACGGACGGCACGATTTCTCCGGCGTCGCCGATGACCAATGCGCGCAGCGGTCACATCTCGGTGACACTGCAGAACGGCAAGGTGCTGGTAGCCGGCGGGATAACCGCTGGTGGAAGCGCTACCAGCACCTCCGAAGTCTTCGATCCTATAGCAAATTCCTGGACGCCTATGGGCCTGGGCATGATCGAGGCGCGCTCGGGTGCGACTGCGGCGTTGCTTTCAGATGGGCGTGTGCTGATCGCCGGAGGTCAGAACGGCAGCACGATCAGCTCAACCATCGAAATATTCAATCCTGCGCTCGGCGCGTTCACGTCAGCGGGGATGATGTCGTCGCCGCGCACGCAACATGCGATGACCGTGCTGCAGGATGGACGCGTCCTGATCGCGGGCGGGAACAACGGAACGGCGCCAGTAGCTTCGACGGACATATTCGATCCCGTGGCGGGCGCTGTGAGCGCGGGGCCGATTCTGAATACGGCGCGTTTTGGACATTCGGCGACGACGCTGTTGAACGGCCTGGTGGTGGTGATCGGCGGGAACAACGGGAACGCGAATCCGGCACAAGTAGACGCGACGCCCGCGGAAATAATTGATTTCACGGCGGCGACGCCAGCATTCACGACACTGGCAACGAATCTTGCGACGCCGCGCGAAGGCCATCTCGCAGTTCTGCTGCCCAATAACAACAATATTTTGATTGTCGGCGGCACTTCGGCCGGCACGACAATCGCTTCGGCGGAATTGTTCACACCGCAAGAATCGCCTCAGGGCGTCTGGACGTACGGCTTCGGCGCAACCGGCACGATGACCGCGGCGCGGAGCAGCGCGGCGGGTTCGGCCAACCAAGTGAATGCGCCCAGTTCGACGATGCAGCGAAATGGCGTTGTGATGGTGGCTGGCGGGAACGACGCGAACGGCAACACGCTCAACACAACCGAAGCGTACGGCTACGCAACGGTGCAAACCGATCAAAGCGATTACCCGCCGGGTACCACAGTCACGATCACAGGCAGCGGCTTCAAGGCTCTCGAAACGGTCACAATCCAGCTCGTCGAATCGCCGCTGATCGATACGCACGGTCCCTTCACGGTCCAAGCCGACGCCAACGGAAATTTTGCCGATACTTCATTCGTCACCGATACGCACGATCTCGACGTTCACTTTTATTTGATCGCAACGGGCGGGACGTCCGGATTCCAGGCGCAGAACAGTTTCACAGATAGCAAGAACGTGACGGTTACCTTCGCAGGCAGTGGAAGCGGCTTGGTGACCGGGAAAGACAACACCACTAATGTCAATGGAATTTTCAACTGTACCGATTCTGGGGGTACCGCGAGCGGTACCTGTACCTTCTCGGCCGGAAACACCGACCAACTTACCTTAACGGCGACGCCGACGAGTCCATCCACAATTGGCGCTTGGACCGTTCCATCGGGTTACACGATAGCCACCGGCACCTGCGGCAATGGTAACACCACTTGTACGTTTACCGTGGATAACGCCGCCGGGACAGTAACCGTCGCCTTTAACCCCGGCCCGGCTACCAAGCTGGCGATCACCTCGGTGAACGGCGGAGCGAATCCCACCGCCGGGACCGGGTTCTCCGTGGTGGTGCAGGCCCAGGACAGCAGCGGCAATCCGTCCAATGCGGTGCTTAGCACCGGGGTCGGCCTGAGCCGCAACACAGGCACAGGGACCTTGGGCGGAACGCTAACCGGAACGATCGCCGCGGGAACGAACTCCGTCACCATCAGTGGGGTCACGTATACGAAGGCCGAGAGCGGAGTGGTGCTGACGGCCACCCGGACCAGCGGCGACACGCTAACGGCTGGCAACAGTGCGCCCTTCACTGTTAATCCGGGGGCGGCGACAAAGCTGGTGTACACCGCGGTGCCGAGCACGGGGACGGCGGGGACGGCATTTAGCGTGTCGGTGCAGTCGCAGGACGCCAACGGCAATCCGGCTAGTCCGACGAGCAACACGACAATTACACTGAGCAAGGCTACAGGCGGAGGGACGCTTGACGGGACGCTCACGGGGACAATTTCCACCAGCGCCAACAGCGTCACTATTTCAACGCTGGTCTATTCAAAGGCGGACACGATGACGTTGACCGCCGCCGCGACGGCGGGGGAGACGACCCTAACAGCCGTCACGAGCGGCAACATTGTGTTCTCGGCGGGCGCAGCGACGAAGCTGGCATATACCGCAGTGCCAAGCACGGGGACGGCGGGGATAGCATTTAGCGTGACGGTGCAGTCGCAGGACGCCAACGGCAATCCGGCTAGTCCGACGAGCAACACGACAATTACACTGAGCAAGGCTACAGGCGGAGGGACGCTTAGCGGGACGCTCACGGGGACAATTTCCACCAGCGCCAACAGCGTCACCGTTTCAACGCCGGTCTATTCAAGGGCGGACACGATGACGTTGACCGCCACCGCGACGGCGGGGGAGACGACCCTAACAGCCGTCACGAGCGGCAACATTGTGTTCTCGGCGGGCACGGCGACGCAGTACCTGGTCACATCGAGCAACAACAGCCCGGCCGCGGGCACCGCAGTCACCATCACCGCACAGTTGGCCGATGCCAACGGCAATCCGGTGTCGACTTCAGGTAAGACGGTGACTTGGAGCAAGACGGGGAGCGGTGGGTCATTCTCCCCGAGCACGAGCACGACGAACGGCAGCGGTGTGGCCACCGCAACGTTTACCACCGGGACTGTGGCAGGGACGGTCTATACGGTAACGGCGACGGACAACTCCGGCGTGACGGGAACCAGCGGAAACATCACGACCGTGGCGGGCGCGGCGACGCAACTAGTGTTCGGCCAGCAGCCGACGAACACGGTGGCGGGTGTGTCTATCCCGGCGGTGACTGTACAGGTGGAAGATCAGTTCGGCAACGTCCTTACATCAGACACTGGCGGCTTTAATATAAACATCGCTATTTCCGCGAATCCTGGCGGCGGCACGCTGAGCGGGACCACCGCGGTCAAGGACACCAAC
>Ga0209625_1000074_pt1 | contig 21914 bp, 17 predicted proteins | sample JacPin_JW_Ref_M2_FD_187960 | JGI IMG/M metagenome (GOLD analysis project Ga0209625, IMG submission 187960) | Forest soil microbial communities from Algoma, Ontario, Canada - Jack Pine, Ontario site 1_JW_Ref_M2 (SPAdes) (version 2) | ecosystem: Environmental > Terrestrial > Soil > Boreal...
CAAATCGCAAATCTGGTCAGGTCACGCCTTGCCGGGTCGTTAAAGTGCGGAGTTTTCCAAACGCGAAAGGTTATGCCGAAATCGAGTTCCTGCAAGCTGCGAACGGCTTTTGGGGATCGTACGTGCAGCAGGGCACAATGAAGTTAAAAGGAGGCGCATCGGTAGCTCTGGAAGGAGTTTCGAAACCCGACAACGGCACCGCGCGGCGTGAACCGATTCAGACTTCGATTTCTACTTCAGATGCTGCTCCTCATCAAACTCACGCACTCGCGTCCACGCCTTCAGAGGGTTTCCGGAACGGCAGTCTTCCGAAGGAACTGATTAGTGTACGACCAAACGCCGCGTCCACTCCGCCAACCGCTTCTCAGATTCTCCGCAACAGAGTGGCGTCAATCGAGAGTAAGGCATCCCAGATTGCTTCAGCTGAAAAGCAAACTCAGCGCACCGCCGCTGTGGCAAACCCCTCGGAATCACGATTTAAGACAAACAAGCATTCTTCATATGATGGGGGCTGGTGGTTGCTCTGCTCGTCGCTCGGACGACAGTTCGTTGCCAGAACAACCGCGGTGCACAGGGCTTCGTTCTCGAGGCGGAGAATTGTTTTCGGGTGGGCCGCCGCCGCGGCCCTCCTCATAATGGGCACAACAGGATTTGTCCTCCTACGTCATGACGCGACACAAACTGCTGAAGCTCCTCTGACAGATTCGACGCCCGTGGCCTCCCTCGTTTCTCCGAGTGCACAAACTATGCTGAGCTCGCAGCCCGAAAGCAATTCAACGTCAGCCCGGCCGGAGCTGCCTATCGCGAAGACGGAGAACTTTCCCGGCACACAAGCTCGCGAGCTGGCTGATCGTGTCCACACTTCGCGCCAGCCAGCAAGAAAACCAACGGCGGAAGAGAAGATTCCGAAGGAAAAGCTTCTCGCCCCTCACTTCGCAGCAAATCGTGCAGCCGCGTCGATTGGTCGAGACCAGCCACCCGATGTGATTGGGGCCGATTCGAACGCGAGTGCAAGCGCGATCCAAGGAGTTCTTTCTGCTTTCCTGCCCCGGGGAGGGCGAGTGAAAGAGCCGCGCCTAATATCCAGTTCTGCGCCCAGGTATCCGGCTACGGCGAGGCAAGCTGGTATTGAAGGTCCCGTCACGATCGACGCGGTGATTGACACAACGGGGAAACTAACCAGCATGACGATCGTTTCGGGTTCACCCCTGCTTCAGCAAGCCGCGCTCGAATCGCTTCGCACCTGGAAGTATGAGCCTGGCTACCTTGACGAAAAACCCGTTTCAGTCAAAACGTCGATCACGGTCAACTTCAGGCTACGCTAGAAAAGCAAGCTTGAAGAGGTCTCACCCCCGATGTCCCGCCATCCCCGTCACCGTTCGTCGCAACCTCAGTGGACGGAGCAACCTCCAATTACCAGTTCTGGGCATGCAGCACGACTGCTAAAATTGCCCAATCAAAATGCCGATCACTGAAAACATTCGTTTCGCTGTTCAAGATGCGAGCGACGTGTCAGCGGTTCTCTTGCGGCCGCAGAACGCAGAATGTGTATTGGTGCTGGCGCACGGCGCGGGGGCCGGGATGAACCATCCGTTCATGACGGCGCTCGCCAACGAGCTGGCGGCCGCGGGAGTAGCGTCATTTCGATTCCAGTTCCCTTACATGGAGCAACGACGAAGGGTTCCCGATCGCGCGCCCGTCCTTACCGCTACCGTTCAAGCGGCGGTCCACGCTGCCTCGGAAGCGGCTCCGGACCTGCCGCTATTCGCGGGAGGGAAGTCGCTTGGAGGCCGAATGACTTCGCTCGCGGCTGCGGAACACGGCTTGGAGAACGTTCGAGGGCTGGTGTTTTTCGGATTTCCGCTACACCCGCCGAATCAGCCGGGAACGAAGCGTGCGGAGCACTTGGATGAGGTCAGATTGCCAATGCTTTTCTTGCAGGGAACGCGCGACGCTTTAGCCGATCTTAAGCTCTTGCGGCCGATATGCGCCAAACTCGGAGCGCAAGTGACATTACACGTAATCGAGGGAGCCGATCACTCGTTCCACGTGCTAAAAAGTTCGGGCAAAACCGATGAGGGCGTTCTGGAAGAATTGGCTCGATCCGCAAGCATCTGGACAAAGAAGCTGACGGGGCAATAGCGTTGACCACCCGCGACCGGCGCGCCTCCGAGCCGATGTCACTCTTTGTTTTTCTTGCCGCAACTTCGCGAAATGTTTGAGCACGTCAGAACGCTGGACACGTCAGAGAAGAACGAGGCCGCGACGAATGCCGAGAGAGACAGCTTCGGTGCGGCTCGCGGCGCCCAGCTTACCGAGAATCGAAGCCACGTGAAATTTGACGGTATGCTCAGAGATTGCAAGCCGTGCGGCGATCTCCTTATTCGCTAAGCCGCTCGCGAGCATTTGAAGCACCTCGCTTTCGCGAGGCGTAAGTGGCTCGATGAGTTCTGCGAGCGGAGTCGATGGCGGCTCTGCCGCCGGAAACATGCGGTCAACTTCAGCGGGATGCAGGACAATCAGTCCCGCTGCCGCGGCATCGAGGCCAGCGATAAGTTCATCTGGTGAAATATTGCTGGGCAGTATAGCTCGGACACCTGCTCGCAGCGCTTCGGCGAACCATCTAGGCTCAGAATGTTCTGAAAGAACTACGATGGTGGCTTCGGAACTAAGTTGTGATCCAGCAAGAGAATTAATCACCTGTTCGAATTGTCCGTTGGGCGCCTCAACGAGAACGATGTCAGCTTCCACGTCTGACCACTGATCGGCGAGCGAGTCGAAGTTTCGGGCAGTGCCAACTACTTCCACATTCCGCGTCCTGAGTAGACTTTCCAAGCTCGCACGAGCCAGAGGCGAAGATGCGACAATAAACACCCGAATCACGCTGCCGCAACACTCCCTAATGCGTTGTGATTACCCAGTTGAACGGTCACGCGCCGGACCCGTGAGTAATCTCCGCGTAGAAATTGGAGACGGAGGAGGCGTGGACCGCTGCCTTCTAGAGCTTTCGAGAGATCATCGAGCGAAGTGAAGGCTTTATCTTCGGTGCCTAATAAGATGTCGCCCGGCAAGAGAGACGCTGACCACGCGGGACTGCGGGGTTCCACTTCGAGAAGGACCAAGCCAAAGCCGCCGGTCGGATTGGATCGGGGGATTCGCACAGGATGAACTGTCACACCGAGCCAGGCGTCGGACGGGGCTCCGGAAAGAAAATCTCGAACGACGTTACTCGGAATGGCGAGCGCCAAGCGGCCTGCGACCATCGTATTGAGTCCAATCAGTCGGCCACGCGCGTCGGCAAGTGGACCGCCGGAATTGCCCGGTGCTAAGCGGACGTTGGCTTGCACCCACGATTGAGGGCCCAATCCGCGAACCGGGCCAACCGCGTGAATCACCCCAGTTGTGAGGGCACCTACGAAACCCATCGGATTACCGATGGCAATCGCAAGCTCACCGGGGCGAACCTGCGATGAGTCGGCGACGAAAATGGACGGGAGATTCGTCGCGTGGATGTGAAGTGCAGCCAGGTCTCGGCGAGGATCACGAGACGCGACCGCAGCATCAAACTCGCGCCCGTCCCAAAGTCGAAGGCTGACCTGCCCGCCTCGCGCGACATGCGCATTTGTGATAATGGTGCCCCCACTCGACCAGATTACGCCGGAGCCGCCGCCACGTCTTCCTGCGCGCACTTCAACTGTCGAGCGGCGGAGCTGTTCAGTGATTTCGCCGAAACCCGTGACAGCCATCTCATTCGCCTTTATGCGGGCGTTCCGCGACTACAATGCTTCCTTCCTGAACGGAGCCGCCACGTATGAATTTCAGCGCAAGCGATTTGCCGATCGCGTCCCCGGCAAGGATAGCCTGAACGTCCCCCGGTCGAGCGACTGGGTGGCCAGCTAGTGAGACTAGAATGTCGCCTATGACGATGCCAGCCTTGTCCGCGGGGCCGTCGGGTTGGATCTCCAGAACGATCGCCGCGGTTTTCTCTTTCCGCTGTAACGATTGACGAAGGGTATCGGGCAAGCTCACCGGCTGCAACCCGACGCCTAGATATCCATGCGGTATGCGTCCCTTTTTCAGAAGCGTGTCCGCGATTTTGTTTATGGCCGAAGCCGGAACTGCAATCGCGCCGAGACGGGCAAAGCGCGGCGTTGCTAAGCCAATTGTGTCACCGTGTGCGCTGATGACAGCGCCACCTACGGCGGTTGGTTGCAACCCGACGTCGAGCCGGATGTAGGGAGCGAGCGACCCGCCAGTCCAGGTGCGACGGTCCGGGGCAACAAGGCTGACGACTCCTAGGGCAGCTACGGGCCCGCTCACACGCGTGCGGCCCACGACGAGCGCGAGGCTACCTGGTTTCAACGTGGATACATCGCCGGCTTCTGGCACCGCGCTATTGGCCTCGGCACAGTTCAGAACCGCGATATCTGTTGAGGGATCGCGGCCCGCAAGGGTTGCTGGCACAACTCGGCCACTCGGCAACGTGACCTGAATTTCTTCGTCGCGGCGCAGTGCGTGTTCGGACGTGACGATCACTCCAGAACGCCATACGACTCCACTGGAAGAGCCGCGGGTTTCAGCATGAACAGCCACCACGCTTGTGGCAGCTCGATCCGTCAATCGCGCTAACTCGTTAGAAAGCTCGATAAGTTCTTGAGACATGTTCGATCCTCCGGGAACAGAATCCCACAGACGCGCCGGCGTCTACATCCGCCGATCGGCTAGGTCTGACCCGGAAGATTAGGCAGGTATCGGATGCCCGCGGGGGCGATCTGCAGCGCGCGGAAGTGGCCGAGGCATAACTGAGATTTATCGCATACAGCAAAACTATAAATTGGACTTCATTCGCCAGCCTGAGGCCAACTAGATTCGCTTTCGTTTCACGTAGCGGTCAGCGGAGGTTTCGCCTGTCTCCTGATACGGGTGCCCGCCTCGGGCCCGAGCGGTCCGCGGCTCATAAAACGGGCGCGGAGATTATTTGGGAGTGTCTCGAGCGCCTGGGTGTGAAATGCATTTTCGGCTATCCGGGCGGCGCGATTCTTCCGGCCTACGACGCGATGACGCGATACGGCGTCCATCACGTCTTGGTGCGCCATGAGCAAGGAGCCACGCACATGGCGGACGGTTACGCGCGCGCCAGCGGCAACGTAGGCGTCGCCCTGGCGACCTCCGGCCCCGGCGCGACCAATATGGTCACCGGCATGGCCACCGCCATGATGGACTCATCGCCAATCGTTTGCATTACCGGCCAGGTAGGCAGCAAATTAATCGGCAGCGATGCGTTTCAGGAAACCGACATTACAGGAATCACGTTGCCCATCACAAAACACAATTATCTCGTCACCCGCCCGGAAGATGTCGCGCGGTCCATTCGCGAGGCGTTCCTCGTCGCTGCGTCCGGCCGTCCCGGCCCCGTGCTGGTCGATATCACAAAGGATGCGCAGAACAACTCATGCTCGTTCGATTGGGACGCTGCGGCACCCCGTCTCCGCCGGCCAATTTGTGAACCGTCGATTACGAGCTCGAGTTTGGGCGAAGCGTTCGATCTGATCCACGAGGCTCGCCGGCCGGTCATCCTGGCTGGTCATGGCGTAATTCTTTCCGGCGCCGAATGCGAGCTGCTCGCCTTCGCGGAAGCGGTGGATACGCCGGTAGCGCTCACGTTGCTTGGAATCGGTGCGTTTCCGGCATCTCATCCGTTGTGCCTTGGCATGATGGGAATGCATGGAGAAGCGTGGGTCAACAAAGCGATACAGGAATCGGATCTGCTACTCGCGTTTGGAATGCGGTTCGACGATCGCGTGACGGGCACTCTGAAAACCTACGCGCAAAACGCAAAAAAGATCCACGTCGACATCGATCCGGCAGAGATTAACAAAAATGTACCCGTCGACGTGCCGATCGTAGGCGACCTTCGCGAAGTGCTGCGCCAATTGTTGCCGCAGCTGAAGCGGACCGTTCACGCCGAGTGGCTGGCTCGGATCGAAGATTCGAAACAGGACTCAGCCGTGCGCGACATTCAAAGCCTGCCGGACGACGGGCATCTTTATGCCGCGCACGTCATCGACGAACTTTGGCGCGAGACGCACGGTGATGCAATCGTCGTGACCGACGTGGGCCAGCACCAGATGTGGGAAGCGCAATATTATCGTCACGAGAGGCCGCGCACTCTGATTACTTCGGGCGGTCTCGGCACGATGGGGTTCGCTCTTCCGGCTGCGATCGGCGCGAAATTCGCAAGGCGCGAAGCGGAAGTATGGGTTGTGGTGGGCGATGGCGGATTTCAGATGACCATGGCGGAACTCGCCACAATCGTGCAGGAAAAAATCGATATTAAGATCGCCATCATCAACAACGGTTTCCTCGGCATGGTCCGGCAGTGGCAGGAATTCTTTTACGAGGGCCGGTATTCTTCTACGCCGCTGCTCAGTCCCGATTTCGTGAAGCTCGCCGACGCATTCGGAATTGCCGGCGTTGCTGTAAATAAACGAGCGCAGATAAGGCCGGCGCTGCAGACAGCCCGAAGCCACGCGGGGCCCGTCTTGATTGATTTTCAAGTGGAGCAGGAAGACTCCGTGTTTCCGATGGTTCCGGCGGGCGCAGCGCTCGATGCCATGATCCGCCGTCCGAATCCGCTTGTCGAAAGAGCGACCGATGCCTGAAACGCAAAAGCTGCATACGTTCGTGCTCTACGTGGAAAACCATCCGGGGGTGCTGAATCGCGTCGCATCGCTCTTTCGTCGCCGCGCGTACAATATCGAATCGCTCACCGTGGGTCACACGGAACGTCCCGGCATTTCGCGCATGACAATCGTAGCTGGTATCAGCGAAGGCGCTGCGAAACGCGTCGAGGCGAATCTATACAAGCTCGTGCCGGTTCTGTCGGTTGAAGACGTCACGCATAGCGCCACGACATCGCGAAGTCTCGCTTTGATCAAAGTGGAAGCGCAGGAAGAATCGCGGCATCGCTTGATGGAAGTCGTCCGCGTCTTCCGCGCGCGCGTTGTGGATCTCGCGGCTCAATCGCTGGTGATCGAAATCACAGGCACCGAAGAGAAGATCCAAGCGCTCGTGGAAGTACTGCGCCCGTATGGAATTCTTGAAATGGCAAGGACAGGTCAAGTTGTTATGTCGCGCGGTGCGAGACGGAAGCCGGATGACCCGTCCGCGGTATTGGACGAATTGTCGTTCGAGGCCGAAGCTTCGCAATCCGTCTAAGCAAATTTATCGAGGCGTACACCAGGAGGAAGAGAGATGGCAACAATCTATCAGGAAAACGCGGCAGATCTGGCTCTCATCCGGGTGAAGAAAATCGCCATCATCGGATACGGGTCGCAAGGCCATGCCCATGCTCTGAATTTGCGCGATAGCGGGTGTGACATACGCATCGGGTTGCACCCTGGAAGCCGCTCACGCGAGAAGGCAATTGCTGCGGGCCTCACGGTGAATTCGGTTGCGGACGCTGCTGCACGGGCCGACGTGATCATGATTCTGGCGCCAGACACGGCGCAGCCGGCGATTTACGAACGCGAAATTGCCCCATATCTCTCCGCGGGCAAAATGCTGATGTTCGCGCACGGCTTCAACGTCCGTTACGGCACGATTCAGATTCCCGCCGGTATCGACGTGACCATGGTCGCGCCGAAAGCGCCGGGGCATCGTGTCCGCGAGCTTTTCGTCGAAGGCGGCGGCACGCCCGCGCTACTCGCGGTTCATCAGGACGCAACCGGCTCAGCGAAACAACTCGCCCTTTCGTACGCCAAAGCAATCGGCGCCGCGCGAGCGGGAGTCATCGAGACTACATTCACCGAAGAAACTGAGACGGACCTCTTCGGCGAGCAGGCGGTTCTTTGCGGAGGCGTCAGCGCACTGGTGAAAGCCGGATTCGAGACGCTCGTAGACGCCGGTTATCAGCCGGAAATCGCTTATTTCGAATGCCTCCATGAATTGAAACTCATCGTCGACCTGATGTACCGCGGAGGTTTGGGTTACATGCGCTACTCCGTCAGCGATACCGCGGAGTACGGCGATTACACCGGCGGCCCGCAAATTATCACGGCCGAAACGCGCCGCACCATGCGCCGCATGCTCGAGAAAATCCAAAATGGAGAATTCGCGCGAAAGTGGATCGCGGAAAATGAAGCAGGCCGCCCCGAATTCAACGCAATCCGCCGCAAGGAGCAGCGCCAGTTGATCGAGGAAGTGGGCTCGCGCCTTCGCGCGAATATGCAGTTTCTCGATCCAGTTACGGCGCCTGATTTGGAGGCGGTCGCTCCTGAGCAGTCGCCAGCGGTCGCGACGGCCAGCGCCAAGTAGTTCAAATACCGCAGCAAATAGAAGGACGGAATCGCAGCATGGGTTTTGACGAAGCTCGATGGGTTTGGATGAATGGCACGATCGTGCCGTGGAGTGGAGCAACTCTGCACGTCTCCGCACACACGCTTCATTACGGCAGCGGAGTATTTGAAGGGATCCGGTGCTACGAAACCGTCGACGGCCCGGCAGTCTTTCGTCTTCGCGAGCACTTGCAGCGTCTATTCGACTCGGCCAGGTTTTACGACATGGAGATTCCTTACACTCCCGACGAATTGGAAGACGGAATCTGCGAATTGGTTCAGCTCAATGACTTCCGCGACTGCTACATCCGCCCACTTTGCTATCACGGCAGCCGCACCTTACATCTCAATCCGCGCGCGTGCCCGGTCGAAGTTGTGATCCTCGCGTGGCCCTGGGATCCTTTCCTTAATTCCGGCGGAGAACAAAAGGGAGTGCGAATTTGTGTTTCACCGTGGCGGAAATTTGATTCGCAAATGATGCCCTCCACCGCAAAGGCCTGCGGCCAGTACATTAACTCGATCCTCGCCGTCCAGGATGCTGAGCGCAGAGGCTATGACGAGGCTCTGCTGCTTGACGCAGATGAGTGCATCGCGGAAGGCGCTGGAGAGAATCTCTTCCTTGTTCGCGGCGGCCGGCTCGTCACCAATGACGCCCGCCATTCGATTCTTCTCGGGATCACTCGTGACGCGATTATTGAAATCGCGAGCGATATGGGCATCGACGTCGAAATCAGAGCCCTTATGCTGGATGATTTGCTTTCGGCTGACGAAGCATTTTTTACCGGCACAGCCGTGGAAGTGGCGGCGATCCAGGAAATGGAAGGAAAAAGAATCGGCTCAGCTGTCCCGGGACCGATGACGCAAAGAATTCAAGAAGCCTTTCGCGCAGTGACCTCGGGCCGAAGCGAGAAGTACAGACGCTGGTTGCATCCGGTTGAATCCCAGAGGCTGGCTGCGCTGAAGAAATCTGGCAATTGACTGCCGCCCGCCAACAATCTCCGTGAGCGTGAACAATAGAAGCAGAGCGATAACGCACGGCGTCGAACGCGCCCCGAATCGCGCTATGCTCCGCGCTCTAGGATTCGGCGATTTAGATTTTGACAAGCCCATCATCGGGATCGCCAATGGGTACAGCACTGTCACTCCGTGCAATGCCGGATTGAACGACCTCGCCATCCGCGCCGCCGAAGTTCTTCGCACCTCCGAAACGATGCCGCAGCTCTTCGGCACCATCACCGTCAGCGACGGAATTTCGATGGGCACCGAAGGCATGAAATATTCCCTGGTCTCGCGCGAAGTGATCGCCGATTCGATCGAAGTCGTCTGCAAAGCGCAACAGATGGACGGCGTACTCGTCATCGGCGGCTGCGACAAGAACATGCCCGGCGGAATGATCGCCATCGCGCGTCTCAACATCCCTTCAGTGTTCGTCTACGGCGGCACGACTAAGCCCGGCCATTACGCAGGGAAAGACCTCACCATCGTCAGCGCGTTTGAAGCGGTCGGACAATTCAGCGCCGGACAAATCAGCGCGCAGGAACTGCTAGAGATTGAGCGACACGCCTGTCCCGGCGCAGGCTCCTGCGGCGGAATGTATACGGCAAACACGATGTCCTCCGCGATTGAGGCCATGGGAATGAGCCTGCCGTTTTCATCCACGATGACGGCAGCGGAACAAGAGAAATTGGAAAGCGCCGCGGAGTCTTCTCGCGTCCTCGCGAACGCGGTTCGCCGCCAGATTCTGCCCAGCCGGATTCTTACGCGCGAGGCGTTTGAAAATGCGATTGCCGTGGTGATGGCCACCGGCGGTTCGACGAACGCGGTGCTGCACCTTCTTGCAATCGCGCGCGCCGTCAACGTGCCGCTTTCGCTCGACGACTTTGAAACGATTCGTCCGCGCGTTCCCGTTCTCTGCGATCTGAAACCTTCGGGCGAGTATGTAATCACTGACTTGCACGCAGCGGGCGGCATTCCGCAGGTGATGAAAATTCTTCTCGCAAATGGCGTGCTACACGGCGAAGCGCTTACGGTTTCCGGGCAAACGATTGCCGAAACCCTCGAAAATATTCCGGCCGAGCCGCGCTCCGATCAGGACGTGATTCATCCCTGGCGTAAGCCGGTCTATCCGGAAGGGCACCTCACGATTCTGCGCGGCAATTTGGCGACGGAAGGAGCGGTCGCAAAAATCTCGGGCGTAAAAAACACCAGGATAACGGGCCCGGCGCGCGTCTTCGATTCGGAAGAGGACTGCCTTCAGGCGATCCTCTCGAACAAAATCGCGCGCGGCGATGTAATCGTGATTCGGTACGAAGGACCGAAGGGTGGTCCTGGAATGCGCGAAATGCTCGCACCCACGTCGGCGCTAATTGGCGCCGGCCTCGGCGATTCGGTGGCGCTCATCACCGACGGCCGCTTTTCCGGCGGCACTTACGGGATGGTTGTCGGACACGTCGCCCCCGAAGCAGCGGTAGGCGGTGGTATCGCACTCGTTCGCGAAGGCGACAAAATCATAATTGACGCTTCGACGCACCGTCTCGATCTTAACGTCACACCGCAGGAATTGGCCGTGCGTCGCGCGCAATGGAAACCGCCCGATCCGCGCTACCGCTCCGGCGTGCTCGCCAAGTATGTGAAACTCGTTTCCAGTAGCAGCACTGGCGCGATCACCGACAATTTCGCCGTGGGCTAGCCCGGTCGCCGAACGCTTTTTGGTGGTTTTTGCGGTGCTCGGCGCGATACAGAATTTGGATGGAACATATCAGCGGTATGGATTTGACCGGTCTACATCCCGATGTTAGACATGGATACTGAGATGAAAGTTTCGGTCTACAAACGATTTCGTTCCCGTTCGCCGCGCCGAACCCGAACTTCGTCTCCTCGCCCTATTTGTCCCGCCCGCCGCTTGCGATTGATTAGCCTCGCAATCGCAATTGTACGGATTATTTCGCTTAGGAGCGGATAGCGGCCGGCAAGTAGAAACCAGATTCGAACTGCCAAAGGCCGCTATCCCAAAGAGGATGGCGGCCTTTTTGTTTCTGCACTTGAAAATTCAAAGCACGCGGAGACCCCAATGACGTTTTGCGATTGGAATCAGGTAAAAGCAGAAGAAGTCTCGTGGAGGTATCAGCGAAAAGCGGTCGAAGCCGGTCCGTTGGCCGTCGCCATGCTCGAAGTACTGAAGGGCGCCACGACGTATCCTCACGCGCAGGCACATGAAGAGGTGGTGCTCGTCCTCAAGGGCGCCTGGAAATTCTTTCTGCCCGGCAAAGAAGTGACTCTTCGCGCCAACCAGATGCTTTGGATTCCCGCCGGCACCGAGCACTCCTCCGTTGCGATGGAAGACACGCTGGCGGTTGATATCTGCTCGTCCGCTAGGCCTGATTGGAGAACCGGAGAGGATCACAAGCTTCACTACGATCCAGACCAGTATCTTTGGGCAGTGTAGGAGGATTCGACGGGCCGTCGTTTCCGATTAATCCAGCAGGCATTCGGGTTATAACACTCCGGTCAATGAACGACCGCTTCATTTCGGCAGATACAGTTGCAAGAGCTCGACGGTGGCGTAGAACTGATAATCCTGATTCAAGAACCCACGCTGACGCGAAGAGTCTTGGGTATAAAGAAATAGGTCAAAAAAGCACCGATCATCAAAATCCCCGCAATAATATATAAGGCAGCAGATCGGTCGGAAGATACATGTTTCGCCCATATCGGGATATTGGGCCCAAAATAACCGCCCAGATTACCCACCGAGTTCACGATGCCAATCCCGGCGGCGGCTGCGGTGCCGGCTAAAAATGCAGATGGTAACGGCCAGAATAATGGCATCGACCCGATAACGCCAAGAGTTCCGATGGACAAAAAGATTATGGCCAAAACAGGATTAGAGGCGAAAATCCCGCTCAAGACTAAACCGATGGCTCCGGCGACAACATTGAACACATAATGCAGGCGTCGCTCTCCCGTTTTATCCGAATGCAGGCTGAGAAAAATCATCCCGATAACGGCCACGCCATAAGGAATTGCCGTAATCAAGCCAACTCCGAAATACCCTTTTATGCCAAACGCCTTCACGATAGTCGGCAACCAGAAAGCAATACCGTACAAGCCGATCATCAATGTGAAATAGATGGCGCATAACACCCAAACTTTTCCGCTGGTGAATGCGTCCGCCAGTTTGTGTTCCGTTTTGTGCTTGTCTTCGGCTATGACGTTGTTTGCGAGCAATGCCTTTTCTTCAGCCGTAAGCCATTTTGCTTCTTCAATGCTACTGTCCAGATAATAGATCACCCAAAGGCCGACAATTACAGAAGGGATGCCCTCGGACAGGAATAGCCACTGCCATCCCGCCAGATTCATCGCGCCGTTTAGCCTGTCCATGATCCAGCCAGAAATTGGATTGCCGATGACACCGGAAACTGCAATCGCCGCTACAAACCAGGCGGTTCGCGATGCTCGGAGTCTTGAGGGATACCACAAGGTCAGATAAAAAATCACTCCCGGGAAGAAACCGGCTTCCGCTAGGCCCAGCAGAAAACGCATGGCATAGAAAGACCACTCTCCTTTTACAAAGATCATGCATGCGGATATAACGCCCCACGAAATCATGATTCTAGCAATCCACATGCGCGCCCCGAATTTCTTCAGGAGAACATTGCTGGGAACTTCGAAGAAGAAATAGCCAATAAAGAAAATGCCGGCGCCGGTGGCGAACGCTGCGTCGCTCATTGATAGATCCTTGAGCATCTGCAGCTTCGCAAAACCAACGTTGACCCGATCGAGATATGCCAGAATATAGCAAAGGAAAAGAAACGGAAGTAAGCGGACGTCAACCTTATGGTACGTCCTGGTTTCTAAGCTTCCATCTGAGTTGGTCATGTTGCGCCTCATTTTCCTGAATTCTCAACCGGACGATGAGGACCGCACGCGCGCACATCCTATGCTGGTACTGTCCGGGACACAACAAATTTGACATCAGGCTAGTAACAATTCTCGCTGCGAAGCGGGCATTCAGGGCTCATCGAGGATTCGCTTTGGTGAAAGCCGACGCGAAGTATTTCGTCAGCGCCGAAGAGTCTACCCCGCGACGGGACGCGGATTTTCCAGCACCGTGCTAGCGGTTCGCGGCAATTTGATCGAAAAGACTGTTCCTGTGTCTGAAGTTTCTTCCACGGTTACCGAGCCGTGATGATCGTGGATGATTTTAGATACGATCGCGAGCCCCAGCCCGGTTCCGTTGAGCTTTCCCGAGCTCACGAACGGATCAAAGAGCGATTCGCGAATTGCGGCAGGGATGCCGGGTCCGTTGTCGGCAATTCGAACATCAAAAGAGTCATCCGACGAACGTATGTCTACCGTGATTGCACCAGTTCCGTCCGGAGCGGCCTCGCACGCGTTCAACACGAGATTGAAAAACGCTCGCTCCATCTTCTTGGCGTCAAATACGCCATTCGTTGGACCCGAAGTAGTTACCTTGACTTTGCGGCTTCGCAACTCGGGCCTCGCGAGAACAGTTTCCACTGCATGACGGACGATCTGGTCCAATAATGCCGGTGCTGGAGCGATCGAACCTTCTTCTCGCGCGAGTTCGCGAAACGAATCGAGCAGGTCGACCATCTGTTCTGAGGCCATTTTGATCTCGTGGTAGATTTCGTCGCGGTTCATCTTCAACTTGTCCGCTTCATATAGAAATTCCGCGTTTGCCACGACGGCGGCCATATAGTGCCGAAGATCGTGCGAGATCGAGCTCGCAGCGCGTCCCAGTGCCGCGACTCTCTCATTGGCACGCCACCGCTGCTGAGACACGAGTAATTCGCCGCGCATTTTAGAGAAGGCCTCTCCAAGTTCCACGACTTCGCTGCTTCCGCGCGGCTTGATCGAATAGGCGTAATCGCCGCTGCCCAGCGCCCGCACGCCGGCCAAGAGGTTGTCGAGTGGGCGCGTGATGGTTCTCGAGACGAAAGTGAGCATCAGCGCGGCGAATAGCACCACGGAAAGCACAAGAATCACAATCATGCGATTCAGCCGCTGGAGAAGAACGTTGGCCGGTTCCAATGACATCAGGACGTAGCACCGGATGGGTGTTGGCGGCCCGTCGTGAATCAGCACAGATGCCATTTCATACTGATCAGACCCAAGAACCAATTGTCTTGTTGATGTGCCGGCAGCCGTTTCCTTGCCCGTTATCCAGCGCTGAAATTCGCTCACTGCTTGCGGTGCAAGGGTGGACGCAATCACATTGTTGCCCGCTGTCAGCGCGATCTGGCTGCCCGCGACGAGCGAAAGCTGTTCCGCTACGGTCGAATCTACCTGATAGCCGACGGCGAGTATCCCAAGCTGCCTTTGATCGGTTTCCGCACCGGCAACGATGGGGCGAAGAAAAACCCAGTAGAGCTGGCCATTGGCGTACCACCATGCAGAGCTTTCGCCTTGTCCCACCGACTTGGCAAGGTCCTGCTCGGCGAGTTCCCGCGTCCATCCGGTCTTAACCTGAAATCCAAGCACGCGACCATTCGAATTTGCCAGTACGAACAGATCGCTGCCTGCCAGCTCCCAGAAGGGCCTTGATGCATCCTGGATCGTGGGCGCGTGCTCTGTCGTCATCAAAGCCTTCAAGGTCGGAAGTTCGGCAAGCATGGCAGCGGTCCGCGACAGATCGCCCTCGCGTTCTCGCTGAACGGTTTCAAATGCATGGAGGGAAGCATCAGTACTTCCCTGTACTTGTTTTGTAATTTCAGAATGAACAGAGTGTCGGATGATTAAAAGGACTGCACCGGTCAGCGCGAAGATTATCACGAGGGTAGCAATCAGGAGCTGGGTTCGTAATCGAAGGCGTGCCATCAAGCTCCCCAATAAATGGTCACTATTTCTCTGCAGCAATCACGGCGCCAGGCGCGAACTTATAGCCGGCGCCGTGCATAGTCAGAAAATAACGCGGGTTAGCGGGATCCGGTTCAAGCTTCTGGCGAAGTCGCAGGATGTGATTATCCACTGTGCGAGTCGTAGGATAGTTCTCATACCCCCAGACATCATTCAGCAGCTTTTCTCGGGAGACGACAGCGTCTGGTGCGCGAGCAAGAAACCGCAGCAGCTTGAACTCTTGGGCAGTGAGTGTGAGTCGCTTACCCGCGCGTGTTGCTTCCATGCTCGTGAAATCGATTTTGACATCGCCAAACAGTAGTAGTTCGTGCTGGACAGCCTCAGTAGCCAGATTCGTGGCATTCGAGGGTGCCGGAATGCCACGTCGCATGGCTCGGCGCACCCGCGCGAGCAGTTCTCTGGGGCTGAAGGGTTTCGTCACGTAATCGTCCGCTCCCAACTCGAGGAGGAGCACCTTATCTTCGACTTCTGCGTTGGCACTCAAAACCACAATCGGCACGGCAGCGGCTTGGGCTTTGAACGCGCGGCAAAGCTCCTTGCCCGGCAAGTGCGGAAGCTTTAGATCCAGGACTACGATGTTGGGCGTCTGTTTGCGGAAGCTTTCCAGCCCTTCGACGCCGTCCGATGCAATCTGGACCTGCAGGCCATCCGATTCAAACAGCCGCTGCAAGGTCCGCTGCATAGGCCGGCTGTCTTCTACCACTAGAACAGTATCCATCGAATCGTTCTCCTCGTACTGGCGCCGCAGCCCGCTGCGAAGTGCCGGTCGGAAACAGGGTCGAAAGGCCGGAATTCGCGTCGATACCCAGGGGTCTAAGGACCCTTTGATCGTAGTGCGTTTATCGGGACGGCGTCAACGCGGTGCCCATTCCTTTTTCCTATGAATTGCCGCTGTTTGGAGGTGAAATCGTCACCTCCAACGGTAATCCAAATTGAAGGATTCCCCGTCCTTTGAAAGCGATCGCGATTTCCCAGGTATTTACAAGTCTGGAATTAGTTCTCAGCGCGACACCCGGAAAGTTCCTGTTGTCCGAATGCCTTCGTCGACGAGCGGCGACCCCTCGGGCCACTAGATTGCGCCAGCGGACTTGAGATCTTGTCACGCCGACTTCCGAAATTTGTAAACAATTTGTAAATCGCCTCCTTCATTCAGTGAGTTTTTGCTTTGAGCGGGCCCGCTCTGGCGGAGGACTGTTACAAACTCTTGACCTACGCCAAACAATCCCGTGGCAACTACGGACGTCAGATGGTTCAGGCTCGGTAGCACGGACGAGCTAGAAAAAGGCCATTGAACGCTTGGATAGGGACTCATCGATCGACTCTCATAGCCAGCGGCGAGGCAGCTCAGAATTCTTCATCGGGCCGCTGAGTTCATCCAAAACGTTCCTGAATGGAGAGCGGAGAAAATCGCATGAGTTTATCATTGTCTGTGGACTTATCTCATCTCACCGAAACCGAAATCGTCCAGTTGGCACAGCAGGGCGATGCAGCGGCTTTCGAGCATCTGTACAAGCAACACAGCCGGCATGTGTATGCGCTATGCCTGCGTATGGTCGGTAATGCGAGCGAGGCAGAGGATCTGACGCAGGACGCCTTCCTGCAGCTCTTTCGCAAGATCGGCGGCTTTCGCGGGGAGTCATCCTTCTCCACATGGCTGCATCGGATCACGTTTAATATCGTGCTGATGCGGTTCCGCAGAAGAAAGCTCGGAGAAATTTCGCTGGAGGAGACGGTCGACACCAATGACAAGTCCGGTATGCCACGGAATCCCATCGGAGGGGCGGATCTGAATTTGAGCGGGCTAATCGACCGGCTCGGTCTGGACCGCGCGATCGAGCAGCTGCCGGCGGGCTGCAAGAAGATGTTCATGCTTCATGACGTCGAAGGCTACGCTCACTTCGAGATCGCCAAAATTCTGGGCTGCTCGATCGGAAATTCAAAATCGCAATTGCACAAAGCGCGGATGCGTCTGCGCCAGCTGTTGCAAGAACAGGCGGGGCAGCAGCCATGCGGAGAGCACGAAGCCGACTTGTCGCATCCGATAGGCGCTGTCGGCATGGGCTAGCACGTGACCAAAGCTCTTCGTGGTGACGTTACGGGCCAGTGTACCCGGGACTTGCCGGGGGGATGTAGTCCTGGCCGTACTTGTTCTTGTGTGCGAGTGTGAAACTCGGATTGTCCACGACTCTGATCGCACCCAGATTACGTTCCGAATCGGAAATTGTGACGGGCAGGGTCAAGCCTTTGAGATCTTCCGGCAGGCTGCGTTCGTACCAGACGTGCAGTTGGTAGCGCCCGTCAGGAACGTCGGGTATTGAGACGATTCCGGAACGGTCGGACTTTGCGAAGTAGGGCGTTTCGACTACCACGACCACCGCGCTCATTTCTGCGTGAATGTTGCAAAAGAGGTAGCTGATGCCCGGGCGGTCGAAGCGCACCGAGCGGGTGGTGCCTGCCTCGTAGAGACCGAGGTCGAAGCGCTTGCCATCGAAAAGGGAAAAAATATTGTGGAAGAAGGGGTCCTTGTTGGGAAATTGCACCACCGCCCCCACTTCCACAACGAGGACGTGAGGATCGAAGGTCTTGTTGCGTTGAGTGAGAACTGGCGGGACTCTAGCGGGCTCCGATGTTGTTGGCGCCGGTGTGCTGCTACCGAGGGGCGTTAGCCATACGACGACGTTCGAAAGATCAGCGGCTCCGCTGTGCTCCGCAGCCTGTTTAACCGATCGCTCCCTCACGATTTGAATCTGCGCGGTCACGGGGAGAAGCTGCAGTGCCTGGGACCGGCTGAGACCTCCGAAGAGAACGGCTGCGGGAAGCAGAGCCAGGATTGACGCCCGCCATCTTAGGTAGAACCCTCGCATCAGAAGATATATCCCACGCTTGCAGCGACGTGATTTGCTGTGTTCGCGCTGCTATCTAGCATATACGTTTGCAAGCGGCGATACTCGACGGAAAACAATACATCGGATCGCGGCTGGTAGATGAAATTTACGAACGGCGTGAGGTTGCGCGCCAGTGACTCGCCAAAATATGACGGGCTTCCGGGAAAGCGCCGTAGTTCACCCGCAAAGGGATTGTCCTGGCCGAAGGCGCCATTGATTTCGAAATTCGCTTTTGGCTTGAATTTCAGCTGGACCCAGCCGCCCATCGAATCAAGTCCTTTGATCGTTGTAGAAGGATCGGTGAAGTAGCCCGAAGTCAGGATACTCTGGCCGATGCCGCCACCGAGTCCTGCGACAGCCGCCCCCCGATAAAACTGTCCGCTCAGATCGAAGTATTTTCCCAGCGGCAATAGGACGTCGAATGTGCTCGCCCATCCGTTCACGTTGCGGCCGAAGCCGAAATTCTGCCGCGCATAGTATCCGCCAAATCCGACGGTGACGTCTTGCCCAAAAGCGCGATGGGTCCACGCGATCCGACCGGCATACGCAGGTTGTCCCGATTGCTCGCCCCAGGAAGGAAACCGATCCGGGCCCACTGGAAGTTCGCCGGAGAGCGAATCGAGCATTCCTGCCTGCAGCAAGAGATGAGAAGCGTCGGAAAGGGCGATTTTGTGCTCGACGCGAACTTGAGGCGTCCAAGCCCAGAGGTTTCCCGAATAGGAGAGCGCCGGCACGGCGAGCGAAGCGAGCGAAGTGGGCGCAAGCGGCGCGAAGAACAGGTAATCCTGGCCGGCAACGATCGAAGTGTTCGCCCAATCCATGCGGAACGTGCCGGTGCGTAGGCGCACGATACCCATTGCTGCTCCGTTGGGAACGTCTGTGAATCCGCCAGCGAAATCGAACTTCACATTAGCGCTGGTTCGGGCGCCGGCAATGTCCGGACCGAAGACTTCAACACCAATTTGGGACTGGCGCAGAGATCCTCCGAACGATTGAGTGGAATTGAGTGCGGACCGGGGCGTTGCGATTTGCGGGAAGTCCTCATTATCGACGACGCCCTGATTGTCGAAGACGTTCAAGAGTACGATGCCGGAGAAACGTACGCGATACTTCGATCCGCTTTCTACCTTGGTCTGACTCTGCTCGGCGATTTTTGCATCGGCGAGTTGTTGATTCTCTTCCAGGCGAGCGAGCCTCGCTTCGGTCGACTGATCTTGCGGAGGATCGGGCGCCGCCGCCGAACCAGCAGACGGGAGCGAAGCACTGGCTTGCCGCGACAGCCCGAGATACGGATCGCGGCTCCCCGCCGGCCCCGTCAGCGGGCTGCTCTGGGCTCTCGCGAGTTCGAGCTCTTTACGAAGGTCGCGGGCTTCAGCGTGGTCGCGCAGCTCTTCGGCGCGCAGTTCGGCGAGCTGCTGCGCGAGAGATTGCACTTGGCCCTGAAGCTCACGCACCGAGTCTGCGAGGGTTCTTACATCCGGCTCGGGCGCCGGAGGAGAGCTCGGCTGACTTGGCTGCGAAGTAGCCTGCGCTTTGAGGGCACTAGCGCCGAGCAGGAAAACGCTCGCGGCGGCAGAAATCCTGAGAAGTTTCTGAAAATTATCGCCTCGCATCGCGGATCTCCTCATAAAGCTTGGCCCCGCCTCCCGCGGCAAACCACGAAGAGGATGCTGCAGACAGGGTCAGGGCAGCAGTAGAAATCGAGCTAAGGGATATAGATGCTCACGTCTGGACGAACGGCGTGCGCAGAAGGATTGTAGACGAAGCGAGGCAACAAATGCAGAGCTACCGGTCTTCTGCTTGTGCCCTCGTTGTTGGAGACGCTCTCCATACTCTTCCGAACCCTTCACTCACTTGTTTTCCCTAACGAGGAACCGATAACCAAATGAACAGGAGATCGCAAATCGATTCGCCGGTCGAATTGGGTCTGTCCGGATTCCCGGCACGACTCATTTCAATTGTCCAACGAAAGACTCACGGGGTTACAGAGAGACGACATTCATTTGACTTCGGTGGGACACGAACTTGAGCCGTGAGTTGGTACTGTGATCGCCGGCAATCTCGAAATCATCAGAACTCACAGACACCATCACTTTTGAAAAAGGAGAATGAAGTGAAATTGACGCGATTCTATAAGAGGTTTTCAACGGTTGCAGCTGTCATCCTAGGGTTGTTCGCCTTTTGTGGGACCGCGAATGCTCAGGTTTCCGCAAATAATTACAAACAGACGAATTTGGTGGCTGACACTTCATCCGTTACACCCGCTCCCGCTCACGTGGACGCGAATCTGATCAACCCGTGGGGAATCGCGTTTTTCCCTGGTGGTCCGTTTTGGATTTCCGACAACAACAGCGGATTCTCAACCCTCTATGACCAAACCGGGATGCTCCAGGGAACATTCACGATCCCGCCGCCCGCGGGAAGTTCAGCGGCAGCCACTCCGACCGGAATCGTGGCAAACCTTTCCCAAACTGGCTTCATCGTTGGAGGCCAGCCCAGTTTATTCATCTTCGACACGGAGGACGGAACAATCTCCGGCTGGAACGGCGGGGCGAACGTGATCCTGGCCGTGGATAATTCGATGGGCGGAGCCGGTGCAGTCTACAAAGGGCTGGCGATGATTACGAACAACGGAGCGAATTTTCTCCTCGCCACTAATTTCCGGAGCGGAAAAGTAGAAGTCTATGACTCGAATTTCAAGCTCACGAATCTCTCCGGCACCTTCAACGACCCGAATCTTCCCGCCGGCTACGCGCCCTTCGGGATCCATGTGATCACGAACGCCAAAAACCAAACTAACATCTATGTGACCTATGCGCTGCAGGACACCGCGAAGCATGATCCGATCCACGCCGCCGGCGACGGCCTTGTCGATATCTTCGACACGAACGGCAATATGATTCAGACGTTCGTGATGCAAGGCGATATGCACACAAACGCTCCGTGGGGAATTGTGATCCCTCCGGCCGGTTTCGGCGCCTTCGCGGGCGATGTGCTGGTCGGCAATTTCGGTGACGGCGTTCTGAACGCCTACACGCCACCCGGCACGTTCATCGACAGCGTGAGGGACGCGGGCGGAAACGTCATCACGAATCTCTCGCTGTGGGACCTTGTTTTCGGAGGAGGCGGCGCAGCAGGTGATGCAAACACGCTGTATTTGACGGCTGGCGGCATGGCGGAAATGCACGGGCTATTCGCATCGCTGGTGCCAACCCAGGCTAGCGGTGGGAACACGCCCGACTTTTCCCTAAGTGTTTCGCCTACTAGTGCGACGGTAACCGCCGGAGCCTCTTCAAACTTCACGGTTAATGCTTCCCCGACGAACGGCTTCAATTCTGCTGTCAGCCTTTCGTGTTCAGGATTGCCCACGGGCGCGAAGTGCGTGTTCTCCACTCAAAGCTACACTCCGGGAGGTAGTACAACACCAATGCTCACCATCACGACGACTGCACGCAGCGGGATGGCAGGCGCAGTCCCGTCTGGACCAGCGTCGAGCTCCCGGCCTACATCACAGTTGCGGACATTGCTGGCAGCCGGATTCGTGGGCTTTCTTCTTGCCGGCCTGTATTTCGGAAGACTGCGGTCACGCTTCGGCTTCCCGGCCCTCGTGCGTGCAGGTGGCCTCGCCGTTATTCTGCTGTGCCTCTTCGCGGCGGCTGGTTGTGGTGGCGGCAAATCGAGCACGACCGGTGCGGCCGGTACCCCGGCTGGGACGAGCATGATCACCGTCACGGCAACCTCAGGAACGCTTTCACACTCGACAACGATCACTCTGACCGTGCAATAACAGCCAAATTCTCGCGACGAAGAGTCT
>Ga0209625_1000075_pt1 | contig 21844 bp, 13 predicted proteins | sample JacPin_JW_Ref_M2_FD_187960 | JGI IMG/M metagenome (GOLD analysis project Ga0209625, IMG submission 187960) | Forest soil microbial communities from Algoma, Ontario, Canada - Jack Pine, Ontario site 1_JW_Ref_M2 (SPAdes) (version 2) | ecosystem: Environmental > Terrestrial > Soil > Boreal...
CTCGGTCAGGGATGCACACCATTTGGTGAGGACTCGCAATATTCCTTCACACTTCCCGAGGGCAGCGTGTTGCACCTGCCGTACATCGCTGGTGCCACGCCGGGAGGACCGAATGTTCCGTGTCCCATCAGTCGCGTAACCACCGCTTGCACCGTCACTGGCGGGGTAGGCGGTACTGCGATAAACCTGGTGGGTTTGCGGCCGTTTTCTTCGCCAAATTGCGATCCTGTCAGCGGCATTGGATGCCCGGCAGACGGCACGCCAATATTTACGAACATATTTGCCGAGGACAGCGTGGGGCACTCCAACTACAATTCTCTACAAATGCTGTTGGAGAAGCGCTACAGCCATGGATTGCAATTCCAGGCGTCCTATACTTACAGCAAGTCTCTTGACAATGCCTCGAGCTTCGAGGAACTTGTTGGCCCAACGAATTTTAATTCTACGTACGGCCCTTCGCTTTTCGATGCGCGGCACCGTTTTGTTTTCAACGCCGTTTGGCAACTGCCCATTCGGAAGATGGAGGGATTCGCCGGCAAGGCTTTGAACGGCTGGGAAGTGTCGGGGATCTACACCTATCAGACCGGCTTTCCTGTTCTCATCAGCAATTGCAACGACACGGAATTGCAAGGCACCACCTTGGGATTCGAGTGTCCGGGCAGACCGAACTTTACCGGGCCATTTAAGACTCACAATCCCAGGACGGACGGTTTCGTATTCGATCCGAACCTGTTCGATAGTTGCGACAATTCAACTTGCGTCGGGGATCCCACGGCGGTGGCCCTGGGCACCATCGGCAACGTGCCGCGCACACTATGCTGCAATCCCCCGATCAACAACATCGATGTGGGGCTCTTTAAGGACACCGCGATTAACGAGAAAATGCGCGTGGAATTCCGTACCGAGATATTCAATCTGTTTAATCACGCGCAGTTCTATGGCACGGACGGCAACTCCGCGAATACCACGTTTGGGCAACCGCAGAAGGTGCGTGATCCGCGACTGTTCCAGTTCGCCCTTAAGTTGATTTTTTAGCAGGCGGGCAAACAAACGTCAGGCGGCAAAGACGCCTCCCAACCTTTGTGGAAATGGGTGTAGAAATAAGATTGGTCCGTTCTGCCTGTGTGGAGGAATGGAAAACTGACTGCAGGGAAGAGACCTGTTGGCGGCAGCGATGCCGCCAGGCACGGAGAATGTATGTCGGAAAAAATGCACGAAGGACTGAAAAAGGAAATTGCCACCTACGAAAAGCGCACGCCTAAATCCGCGGAAGCCCACAAACGCGCTCTGCAACGCATCCCGCTTGGAGTCGCCAGCAATTATCGCGCCTACGATCCCTATCCCATTTTTGTGAAGAAAGGTGCAGGCAGTAAGTTGTGGGATATCGATGGCAATGAATACATCGATCACAATTTGTGCTTCGGCGCGTTAATGGCCGGGCATTGCCATCCGGCGGTGGTGAAGGCCATCGAGAGCGCGCTGCACATCGGCACGACCTTTGGGATGCCGCACGACATGGAGTGGGAGTTGGCTGAAGAAATTTGTGCTCGCTATCCCGTGGAGATGGTGCGCTTCGGCTCCAGCGGCACGGAAGTCACCATGCACGCTTGCCGCATGGCGCGCGCCGCCACCAAACGCGACAAGATTTTGAAATTTGAAGGCGCGTATCACGGTTTGCATGACACCGCGCTCGTCAGCGTAAAACCCAAAGCGGAAGAGTACGGCGATCCCAACGCTCCGACCTCCGTGCCCGGCGGCATGGGCGTTCCCAAAGCCTCCGTCGATAACGTGGTGATCGCGGCGTTCAATAATCTGGCCAGCGTGGAAAACCGCTTTAAACAATTTCCCGGCCAGATCGCGGCGATTATTCTCGAGCCCATTTTGATGAATGTGGGTTTGTGCATGCCGCAACCGGGATTTTTGCAGGGCCTGCGCGATATCGCCACGAAAAATGGCTCGCTGCTGATTTTTGACGAAGTAAAAACTGGCGCGAAATTGGCCTGGGGCGGGGCTTCGGAGTTTTTCGCCGTGAAGCCGGACATGATCTGCCTGGCAAAATCCATTGGCGGTGGCGCGCCGCTCGGCGCGTTCGGCGCCAGCCGCGCGGTGATGGACCTGATTTCACAGCACAAAGTTTTTCATGGCGGCACTTACAACACCAACCGCATCTCCATGGCGGCCGGGCTGGCTACTTTTCGCGAAGTTTTGACTCGCGAGAATTACGCGCACGTCGGCAAACTCAGTAAAAAACTTACCGAAGGCTATCGAAAGACGGTGGCAAAAGTAGGTTTACAGGCGTACGTCGTAAGCGCCGGTGTAAATGGCGCGCTGATGCTGTACCCACAGGAAATTCGCAACTACCGTGACTGGACGGCCATCGATGTCGATCTGTGGCGCCATTACTGGTTTGCGATGGTAAATCGCGGCGTGCTCGCGCAGCCTTATTGGTGGGACGAGCAGTGGACCATCTCGGTGCAACACACCGAGGCCGACATCGACAAGCATCTCGCGGTGTTTGAGGAAATTGCTCCCGCGCTGGCTCAGGCGCAGCAAGAGCGCGGTGTCGCCTTCGTCGGCGCAGCCGGGCATTAACGAGTATTAGGTAACTGGCATTAACTAACGAGCATTAACTAACTAAAGTTGCGAATGGTTCTGGCCACCGAGCGACTCGCAGGCACGCTGCCGCTTGGCTCACCATCATCAAACGCCGGGGAAAATATGTCGACGGAAGTCAGCGTGCCGCTTGTCAATGCGCGGGAAACTGCCGCGCCACATTTGCGGCGCGTTTTAGGCCGCTGGGACCTGGTTCTTCTTTTCATCGTCGCCGTTTTTAATCTGAACGTGGTTCCTTCCATCGCCGCCAACGGCGGAGTCACCGTGTGGTTGTGGCTGATTTCGCTGCTGCTTTTTTTCTGGCCGCAGGGCATCGCGGTGATTGAGCTGGCGCACCGCTTTCCCGGTGAAGGTGGCGTTTATTTATGGGCCAAGGAAGTTTTCGGCGACTTCCATGGATTTTTGTCCGGCTGGTGCTACTGGACCAACAACATGATGTACGTGCCCACGGTGATGCTGTATTTCGTCGGCGTTTCGGTGTACGCGCTGGGCGCGGGGCACGAGTCGCTGGCCGATAATAAAATTTTTGCGCTGAGCGCTTCGTTGCTACTGCTGATTATTCTGGTGGTGATGAATATCGTGGGGCTGGGTGTGGGAAAGTGGATCAATAACCTCGGTGCGATTGGCACCGGTATCGCCGCCGCGGTGTTAATAGGATTGGGCATTGTCGTTTGCCTGCGTTTTGGGACCGCGGTCACCTCCGCTGATTTTGCGATTCCCGCGAACCCGCGATTCGTGCTCAATTCGTTTGGAGTAATTTGCTTTGGACTGGTGGGACTCGAACTGGCTTCCGTGATGGGCGACGAAATTGAGAATCCGCAAAAGACTTTGCCCGGCGCGGTCGCCTTGGGCGGAATTCTTTCCGGCCTTCTCTACATTGGTGCGACGCTGACGCTGCTGATTGCCGTGAGCAAAGACAACATCAGTGTGTTGCAAGGAATTGTGCAGGCTGTAAGGCACATGGCCGGCCGTGTCGGCGTGGCCTGGATCGTCACACCGTTCGCGTTTTTGCTGAGCATTTCCATTGCTGGCATTGGGTCGGCGTGGCTGGGCGGCTCCGCCAGAATTCCTTTTGTGGCCGGGCTGGATTCTTACATGCCCGCGTGGCTGGGCAAAATTCATCCTAAGTATGCGACGCCTTACGCCGCGCTGATCGTGCATGCTTCGGTGTCGATGATTTTGGTGATTCTTAATTTCAGTTTCACCGGCGCGGGCGTGCAGGAAACGTTTCAAAAACTCTTGTCGCTCGCGGTAGTGCTGCAACTCGTGCCTTTCCTTTATATGTTTGCCGCGCTGTTGAAAATGGCGCTGCAAACACCGTTCGTGCGTGGACGCTATAGCCGGACGACGCTCCTGCTCGCGGGAGCCAGCGGATTGCTCACCACCGTTCTTGGTATCGCGCTGGCTTTTTTCCCGGCGCAGCAGATTACCTCGTTGCGTTCCTACGAACTGTGGATGTTTGGCGGAACGCTATTTTTTATCGGCCTCGCGGCGTTTTTCTTTTTTGTGTACGGCCGGCGTAAGACGGCGCGGAAACTTGCGGCCATGGCGCCGAGTATTTAACGACGTCCATGTGTGCTTGAGGCAGGCGCATTTTGGTTTGATAATTTAAATTAGTGAATTGTAGATGACTGCACGCGAATTTTGGAGGCGGTTATGCAAGGCACGGTGAAGGCTGAGATCCGAACGTATAAGAATTTCGTCAACGGAGAATGGATGGCCGGCGCTTCCGGCGAAACTTTTGCGGTTTACGATCCTTCCACGGAAGAAGTCATCGCGCAGGTGCCCTCCTCGAACGCTGCCGATGTGGATCGCGCGGTAAAAGCCGCGCGCGCCGCGTTTGATTCCGGTCCGTGGGGGCAGACCAACGCCGCCGAGCGCGGCCGCATTTTATTCAAGCTCGCCGAAAAAATTCGCCAGAACACCGCCATGCTTGCGGAACTGGAATCGCGCAACTCCGGGAAGCCCATCGTCGAAGCCGAATTCGACATCGCGGATGTCGCCACTTGCTTTGAATATTACGGCGGCTTGGCCAACAAAGTTTTGGGCCACGTAAATCCCGTGCCTGCCAATGCGCTCAGCTTTACCTTGCGCGAGCCCGTCGGCGTCGCGGCGCAAATCATTCCCTGGAATTATCCGTTGTTGATGGCCGCGTGGAAGCTGGCGCCGGCGCTCGCGGCGGGTTGCACCTGCGTGCTCAAGCCCGCGGAGCAAACTCCGCTGACGGCGCTTGAATTTGCCACCTGGTTCGAAGACGTGGGCTTGCCGCCCGGCGTTGTAAATATCGTGAATGGTTTCGGCGAGACCTGCGGCGCTGCGCTGGTCGCGCACCCCGGCGTGGATAAGATCGCGTTCACAGGCAGCGCGGCCGTCGGCAAAATAATCGTGAAAAGTGCGGCGGACACCTTAAAGCGCGTGACTCTTGAGCTAGGCGGCAAATCGCCGAATATTTTCTTCGATGGCGCGGATTGGGAAGCCGCCGTGGACGGCGCGCTCTTCGGCGTGTTCATCAATCAAGGCGAAGTATGTTCGGCGGGCAGCCGCATTCTGGTGGAAAAGAAAATTTATTCAAAGTTTGTGGAAGCCATGACGGAAAAAGCCAAGCGCATTCAGTTGGGTGCGCCGCTCGAGCGCGGCACAAAAATGGGTCCGTTGGTCAGCAAGGAACAATACGATCGCGTCAGCGCTTATCTGGAAATCGGAAAGAAAGAAGCCAAGGTGGCCATCGGCGGCGGCCGGCCAAAGCAATTTGGCAAAGGTTACTACCTCGAGCCCACGATTTTTTACGACGTCGACAATAATGCGCGAATTTCGCGCGAAGAGATTTTTGGCCCGGTGGCTTCGGTAATTCCTTTCGATGATGAAGCCGGAGCGATCCGCATCGCCAACGATACCCCTTACGGATTGGCTGCCGCGGTGTGGACCCGCGATATTTACAAGGCCTTTCGCGTGGTGAAAGCGGTGCGCGCCGGCATTGTCTGGGTGAATCACATGCAGCCCACTTATGTGGAAGCCCCCTGGGGCGGCTACAAACAATCCGGATTCGGGCGCGAGTTGGGGCCGTGGGGTCTGGAAGAATATCTCGAAACCAAGCAGGTGTTCGTCAATCTCGATGAAACGCCCATCGCCTGGTATTAGCTTCAAAGGAAAAAGAACATGAGCTCCATTCAGCTTCGAACGGAAATTCCCGGGCCTCGTTCACGCGCGTTGATGGCGCGGCGTGAAGCGGCGATACCGCGCGGGCCGTATCATTCCACGCCCATTTTTGCGGCCAAAGCCGAGGGCGCCATTCTGGAAGACGTGGACGGCAACCGCTTCATCGACTTCGCCGGAGGCATCGGTTGCGCAAACATGGGACATCGCAGCGCTCCGGTCATGGCCGCGATTCGCGAGCAGATCGAAAAATATTTGCATTTATGCTTTAGCGTGACGCCTTATGAACCTTACGTTGCGGTAGCGGAAAAGCTGAACGCGTTGGCGCCCGGAAAATTCGCGAAGAAAACCTTTATCGTGAACACCGGCGCGGAAGCGGTGGAAAATTCCATCAAGATTGCGCGCGCTTATACCAAGCGTCCCGCGGTGATCTGTTTCAATGACGCGTTTCACGGGCGCACGCTGCTGGCCATGTCGCTGACCAGCAAAACGAATCCGTACAAAGAAGGATTCGCGCCTTTCGTGAACGATATCTACCGCATCCCTTACGCCTACTGCTACCGCTGTTCCTATAATCTGACTTATCCGTCGTGCAAAATGACCTGCGCGCATGCGCTTGAAGACGCCTTCAAACGGCTGGTGCCCGCGGACTCCGTGGCAGCCGTGCTTGTTGAACCAATTCTTGGCGAAGGCGGCTTCGTCACTCCGCCCAAAGAATTTTTCGGCATCATTCAGGAAATCTGCCGCAAGCACGGCATTGTTTTCATCGCCGATGAAGTGCAATCGGGCATCGGTCGCACTGGAAAGTTTTTTGCCATTGAACATTATGGCGTGGAGCCCGACCTGATCGTCACCGCGAAATCGCTGGGTGGAGGCTTGCCCATCGCGGCAGTTACCGGACGCGCGGAAATTATGGATGCACCGGGGGTAGGCGGGCTGGGCAGCACCTTCGCAGGCAATCCCGCATCGTGTGCCGCTGCGCTGGCGGCCATTGAAATGATGCAAAGCGACGAGTTGTTGCAGCGTTCTACCGCGATCGGCAAAGTATTTGAGGCGCGCGCACGCGAGTGGCAAAAAAAATGGCCGCTCGTTGGAGAAATTCGCGGCATCGGCGGAATGTGCGCGATGGAGCTGGTGCGCAATCGTGAAACGCGCGAACCCGCGGATGCCGAGACCAAAGAGATCGCGCATTATTGCTACGAGCACGGCCTCATTACCATTACCGCGGGCACCTACAACAACGTGATGCGCATTTTAGTGCCGTTGGCCATCACCGACGAGCAGCTCGATGAAGGTCTGCGGGTGATGGAAGCGGCTTTGGCCACTGTGTCGGATCGCACTCCTGCGATGTCACACGCTTAGCACCGCGTCAAAAGTCTTCACGCGATTCACGCCGCACGCGCGGCTGACGACTTATTTGTTGATGTCGTCTTTGGCTTCCAGGCGCTTCAGCATCGGTTGCAGAAATGTCTTTTGTTGATCAGGCGCGGCCGCAATGGACAGCTTCATTTCCTTCACCGCTACCTCGAAGTTTCCGGAACCGGATGCGACGCGCGCCGTGCCGAGGTGCGTGATCCAATGATCGGGAAACTGCTTGGCATCCCGGCGATAAAGTTCGAACGCCTTATCCTGTTGTTTCTGCCGCTGCAGTCCCCTCGCGTAGACGTATAACTGGATAGCGTTCGCTTTATCGAGCGCCAGCGTGAGCGTCGCGGCGGCTTCCTGCTTTTTATCCATGGCGTCGAGGATGCGCGATTTCGTCTCCAGATTTTCGAAGCGTTCTTCATTTTGCAGAGAAGTGTCTTCCCACTTCAGCGCTTCGTCCAGTTTGTAGTTGTTGTCCAGGTTCCAATTCGCGGCTTCGTCGTAACCGGCCCAGCTAAATCCGCCAACATTGCGCAACTGGTTGGCGATGCTGCGGTCGGTGATGGCGTTGGTGTCCACTTTAATGTGAAACGGGACGGCAGTTTTGCCCCACCGCAGCGTCACCGCTGTGGAATCAGGCTTCATGTCATCGAAGGTGTAGGCCAGCGCATCGCGATTTTCTACCGCAGCGGGTTTTACATTGACGCGCAAAGCATCTTCTTTTTCGTCATAACTGAAGCTGCCCCATGAAGTGGAATTCTTGGAAAATACGATGGTCCACTGATCGGCGTTGGGGATCATGTGCAACCCGTAGGTGCCTGCGGCAAGCGGATGGCCTTCGACACTAGCGTCGTCAGTCAGGGAAATAGTGGTATTTTCGTTCGCGCCGGCGCGCCACACCTGTCCGTAAGGAACGGTTTTCCCGAAGAGCTCGCGTCCACCAGCCAATGGCGCGTGATAAATGATGGTGATATCAGTGAGGCCGACGCGTTGCGTGATCTGCGCTCGTTGGCTGAGCCTGGGAAGATTTAACTCCGTAGCCTGGCTGCCATTTTTAAATTGCGCGCGCGCCGGTCGCGCTCCGGCCAACACGGTAAGCGAAACAGCAACGATCAGCCCGCAGAAATTACGCATAGGAGGCTCCTTTGTGGTGTCGACAAATTCCTACCCAGCATTTGTGCTGCTCGGTCCAAGGCTCGAGAGGACGCGCAGAAATGCCGCTGTCCACTTGATCGGCATAGACGCGCGGAAAGCAAAACCGTGAGCAGATAGCCGGGATTCTAAGTAATTTGGCCTGATGCAAACACGTTTCGTTCGCAAGAGGCTCCCAATATTGCGATTGGCGCCGGGAACTTTCGCCGATTTATGAATTGATTAGAATTGGTAGATGAAAATGAACTGAATGCTATGCTGAAGCGAGGTTGCTATTTAATCCACACCGTTTTTATATTTGTAAACTCGCGAATGCCGTTGACGCTCAATTCACGGCCATGGCCCGAACGCTTCACTCCGCCGAACGGCACGCGCGGATCGGATGCCACCATCTGGTTGATAAAAACCATACCGGCTTCCAGCTCCTTGATGAACAAATCGCGCTCGCGATCATCATTGGTCCAGGCGCTGGCTCCCAGGCCGTAACGATGGTCGTTGGCGACGCGCACGGCGTCCTGGGCATTTTTCACTCGAAATAGCGAAGCAACCGGCCCAAACAATTCTTCGCTGCCCGCTGGCGAATTCTTGGGTATGTTGGTGAGCACCGTCGGCGGATAAAAATAGCCGGGCCCTCCATTTGGCTTTCCGCCGGTTAAAACTTTTGCGCCCGCGTCGATGGACTTTTGTACATCGGCTTGCAGCGATTCCACCGCGCCTGCTGTAGCCAGCGGGCCCACATCAGTTTTTGCGTCCATCGGATCGCCAACTTTCAGCGATTCCATTTTGCTGACGAAGGCGCGCTCAAACTTTTCGGCAATTTCTTCGGCGATGATGAAACGCTTCGCGGCGATACAGGACTGTCCGTTATTTCCCACCCGCGCTTTCACCGCGGTAGCCACCGCGTCGTCCAGATTCGCGCTGGGCATTACGATGAATGGATCGCTGCCGCCCAGTTCCAGCACAACTTTTTTAATGCGCTTGGCGGCGGACATCCCCACTTGCTTGCCGGCTTCTTCGCTGCCCGTCAGAGTGGCGGCCTGGATGCGCGGATCGTTCAAAATTCCATCCACTTCCTTGACCCCGATCAGCAAGGTTTGAAAAGCGCCCTCGGGAAATCCGGCGCGCAGCATAATCTCTTCAATTTTCAGCGCGCACTGCGGAACGTTGGAGGCATGCTTGAGCACGCCAACATTTCCGGCCATCAAGCCCGGCGCGATAAAACGAAAAACCTGCCAGAAAGGATAATTCCAGGGCATCACTACCAAGATGGGACCGAGAGGTTGGTAATGCACGTAGCTGCGGCTGGCGGTGGTCTCGATCACTTCATCCGCCATGAACCGTTCCGCGTTTTCCGCGTAATAGCGACAGCCCCACGCGGATTTCACCGCTTCATCCACCGCGGACCGATAAGTCTTGCCCATTTCCAGGGTCATCAATTTGCCGAGCGATTCCTTTTCGCTCTCCAGAATGTCCGCGACCTTATTCATCATCCGTGCGCGTTCTGCAAAGCTGGTCTTGCGAAATGTTTCAAAGGTCTTCGCTGCCAGGCTCAGTTTCGCTTCGATCTGCGCAGCGGTGAGCGGCTCAAACGTTTTCAGAACTTCTCCCGTCGCGGGATTAATCGAAGCGATTGCCATGTTGACTGGGCCTCCGGAGGCGCAATAGTGTGAGCTCTTGCTTGGGTTCGTTGTATGTCGTGCTTATAAATTATATGTGTTCTACAAGAAAAATGTTGGCGCCGGGCTTCCAGTCGGAAGACTTCCCGGAGGGGCATCTGGCTACAATGAAAGTGCGCCGCGATCTTCGCGAGCTTCGGCCTCGCGACTTGGTTAATATTCAATTTTCCTATGGGTGCAGGGTTCCGACGAGCATCCCGGTTAAACACTCGGAACAATCCACGTATTTGTTCGGCGCACTTCAGGGATTGGTATGTGTAAGGACCAGGGTTATCTCAGATGCTCCTTGCGAATGCTTTCAAAGGTGTGAAGGATCAAGTAGGCCACTTCGGCTTGAATGCGTTGATCCAGATTTGAACCTTGCACGTAATGCAAACTTTCGTTGACCTCCGTTTGTTCCAGAAGGCCCAAAGATTGCCCGCAATACCAGGGACGAAAAACGCGCGAGCTCCACATATAGCCAGCTTCAGCTGTACTTTCGTTCACGTGCGCGCCGTTCACGTACAGCACCAGATCGTACGGCGCTTTGTCCACCAACTGAACATCTTGCACCGCTCTTAGATTCTTCGCATAGGTGGCTACCACAGCTTCAGGAGTGTCTTTCTCCGTCCACAGATAAATGCGGATCTTGCCATTCCTCGGACCCAGGTTGACGCACGGAGGCTGGCCCGCTTTTGGCAACGACGAAGCCAGCGCAGGCGGCAGACTTGGCGGGCTGGTCACGGAATTAGGCGGCCCTGAGTTGGAATTGTTCGCGTTGTCGCCCTTGCCCTGAGCGTTGCCGTCCTGTTCACTGCGAATCTCATTGCGCGTAGCGTTGCCCGCTTCGCCGGCGCCGCCGATATTATCCGCGGCCCGGTTTTGCGCATCCTCCGCTGCCGCATTTGGCGATTGGCCCGCTTTTGAAACGTTGACTGACGTGGCCTTGCGCCACGGCAAGCGATGAGCGGCCACGCCAATCGCCAACAGCACCGCCAGACCCGCCACCGCGCCCACCGCAACCCACCGCCAGTATCCCCACGTGGAGAAAAACTCGGTGTCTAGATTCCAACCCGAGCTGTGCTCTTTCCAAGCGGCAATTACGTCAGCGTATTTGTTCTCCTGCTTTTTCGCCTTGGATGATTTAAACGAGTCGATCAAATTCTGGACCAGCTGTTCGTCTTTTGGTTTGCCGGGCGTTTCAAGATCAGGCTTGCTCACCGTGCCAGACTGAGTTTCGCTTGGCGGCTCGACGGCTGGTTTGGCCGCAGCCGCAGCACCTTCGGCCGTGTCCAATATCATTGCCGGTTGTGCTGCTTCAGGCGAAGCAGCTTTCATCGCCAGCCATTCCCTGATCTGGCCACGCGCCGTCTCAGGAAGGTCTACGAAGCTCACGCCGACTTTTTTGGCGGAGTCGTCTCGCCACGTGACACGCCCTTTAGCTTCAAAGTGGCGCCCAAGCTCGGGCATTTCAAAATCGACGTCTACATACTCGCCGGGGGGCTCAGACCCGAAAAGATCCAGCGCGATGCCGCCTTCGCTAAGGTCGTTCAATATCCCGTCGCCGCCGGACCCGGCCAGCAGCACATAGAGACGCGGCGTAATGGCCCGCCGCTGGTGCACACGACGATCCGCGCCGTTAGCTCCAGGCGGGTGCTCGCCATCAGGAGACAAATTAGTCATTACTCCGATGTTACGTGATGGTTACAAGTCAATCAACGCCCGTCATCGCGGCAGGCACCCCCCCGGTCTGAGCCATCCCCGGGTCTGCACTCGCTGCATGTACCACGCCGAGGACCCCCAGGCTTGACCGCTGGATGTGGGCAGAATACTATCCCCCAGACATGAACGGTTCCGACTCCCGCATTGGGCAAACCATTTCGCATTATAAAGTCACACGAACGCTAGGCAGTGGTGGGATGGGTGTGGTGTACGAGGCCGAGGATGCCTTGCTCGGCCGGCGTGTGGCCGTGAAATTCCTGCCGGAAGCTATGGCGCAGGACAGTCAGCTGATTGAGCGCTTTCAGAGAGAAGCGCGCGCGGCATCGGCGCTGAATCATCCGAATATCTGCACCATCCACGCCATTGAACAGCATGGCGGGCAGCACTTCATCGTCATGGAGTTGCTGGAAGGGCAGACGCTGGGGCAGGTGATGACGCGCCAGCCTTTTGCCATCGACAAACTGCTGCCGATGGCCATTCAGATTGCCGATGCGCTGGAGTCGGCCCACGCGAAAGGAATTGTGCACCGCGACATTAAGCCGGCGAACCTCTTTGTGACCGGCCGCGGACAGGTGAAGGTGCTGGACTTTGGCCTGGCGCAGATTGGCTCCACGGAGATTTTGCCGCTGGGCGCGACGCCTTCGAAGATGGATACGATGGCGGGTAACGGGCTGACATCGCCGGGCTCGGCGGTGGGCACTGTTTTATACATGTCACCGGAACAGGCTCGCGGACAGTTGGTGGACGCGCGGACCGATCTGTTTTCGCTAGGGACGGTGCTGTACCAGATGGCCAGCGGGAAAACGCCTTTTCAGGGCGACACTTCGGCAGTCATTTTTGATGCCATCCTGAATCGCGAGCCGGTGCCCATTGCGGTGGAGAATCCCGCGGTGCCTGCGCAGCTGGGACAGATTTTAGCCAAGCTTCTGGAGAAAGACCGCACGCTGCGATGTCAGTCAGCGACGGAGTTGAAGACCGACCTGAACCGGCTCAAGCGGGACCTGGAATCGGGAAACAAACAAGCCGCCAACCTGAGCGACAGCAAAAGCGGGACGGCCAAGTTGAGTCCCAGCACGAAATCGGTGGCGGTACTTTATTTTGAAAACTTGAGCGGCGTGAGAGAAGACGAGTACCTGCGCGATGGAATTACCGAAGACATCATCACGGAATTATCGAAGATTCGCGGGATAAATACGTATTCGCGGCCGACCGTGCTGGCATATCGCGACAAGCAAGTGACGCCGGGTCAGGTCGGCCAGCAACTTAAAGCGGCTTATGTCTTGACCGGAAGTTTGCGGCGTGCGGGAACCCGCTTGAGGATTACTACGCAACTGGTGGACACCAATACGGATTTTCCGCTATGGAGCGAGCGCTACGATCGCGAGATGAAGGATGTGTTCGAGGTACAGGACGAAATTGCGCGGAAGATCGCGGAAGCGCTGCGCGTGACGCTGTCGCCGCAGGAGCTGGAAGCGCTGGCCATCAAGCCCACCGAGAATCTGCAGGCCTACGACTTGTATTTGCGCGGGAAGCGCTACGCGCGGCGGCAAACGCGCCAGGACCTGGAATTTGCGCTGCAGATGTTTGAAAACGCGGTAAGCATTGATCCAAGTTTTGCGCTGGCATATGCGGCCTGCGCGAACGCTTGCGCGATGTTCTATTGCAATTACAGCCGCGATCCCATTTGGGTGGAGCGCGCGAGAGATGCCTCGGGCAAAGCTGTGGCTTTGCGCTGGGACCTGCCGGAGGTGCAGGTCAGCCAGGCCTGGGTGCTTTACGCAACCGATTTGCACGCGGAAGCCGTGCGCATGGTGCAGAAGGCCATCGAACGGAAGAGAGATTGCGAGGGCGCCTATTATCTTTTATGCCGCGCGCTGTTTTCCGCCGGGCGCTACCGGGAAGTGGCCGACGCCGCCGAGATAGCGCTGGAAGCTAGCGGGGAAGATTACAACGTGTATGTACCAATCTTGAATGCGCTCGGAGCGCTGGGCAAACAAGAGATCAGGAATAATATCCAGCTGCGCGCGGTGGCCGCATTTGAAAACCACCTGAAGCAAGTTCCGGAAGATGCGCGGGCGCGCATTTTGGTGGCTGGATATTATGCCGAAGTTGGTCGCGTGGACGATGCCATGCGTGAAACAACTATGGCCATGACTTTGCGCGCCAATGAGGCTTCGATTCTTTACAATGCAGCCTGCGTTTTTTGTTTGCTCAAGAAGAAGCTTGAAGCCCTTGATGCCCTGCGCAAAGCGTTTGATGCAGGATTCAAAGATCCGAACTGGGCGCGCCGCGACCCGGATATGGCGCTGCTCCGCGGCGACCCTGAATTTGAACGCATGTACCCCGCGTCGGAAACGACAAATTAGCCATAACTCCTCGCGCCCGAGGCTCCCAGCGGCCGCTAGCGCAAGTATCCCCAGGTGTGCAGACGATCGGTGTCTTCGACCCAGCGGTCGCCGATATCAGTGCGGTAATACATGTTGGGAATGAGTACGTTTTTGATTCGAGAATAAACTTGCGACTGAGCCTGCCGCATGGTCGGCCCCATGCCGATGACGATCAAGATCACCCCTGAAGTTCCCGCGACGAGCCATTGGCCGTTCACTTGTTTTACATCCTCGATGTGAATTTCATCCTGCGGGGGTTTTTTGAAGACGATCACGGAATTTTTAGAGAAAGAGTCGAACGTTTCATCGTCGTCAAACGGAAATGGAGGCACTACAATGCGCACGCCAATTTGAAACCCGCTGCGCGTTTTTAGCTTGGGATCGTTGCCATCCGCCAGATCCAAAAAGAATTGTCCAATGGGTGTGAGCATGCCCGCCTGCTGGATGCTGATCGTGGGATATCCAAAACGCGAAGTGAACTCCAGCGGATAGATGCCGTGATTGTTCACGATGCAATTTACGTCGATGTATCCGACGTAGCCTTCCGAGGCCAGCACCTGCTCCATTTTCAACAGCGTTTGATTGAATAGTTGGTTGGGGCCGGTCCAGAACATCGACGTCCCCATTTCGCCGGTAGATGGCCCGATATCGCCGGGAAACAGTTTCTTGTGTTCGAAGTTAACGTTGATGGGATAAATGAAATTTTTACCGTTGAAAAAGCCGCCCACCGCTACTTCGACGCCCGAGACGCGCCGCTGCAACTGAAATACTTTGATCTCGTCGGATAAGGCCTTTTTGTACGCTTCCAACATACGAATTACATCCTGGCCATCATCTTCTTCGCCCACGAACAGCCGGCGTTTGACGTTTTGCGCTTCTCCGCTAGGTTTAATTACGTAGCGGCCGGGATTTTGCGTCACGTGGTCCACGGCATCATCAAAGGATACGAATTCGCCATAAGGAATAATGTTCACACCGGCCTTTTTGAGTTCTTCCTGTCCGAAGGAGCGGTCGTCCTCCAGACGATCCGAATAAGGCGTTCCGCCGATTACTTTCTTACCTTGTTGGCGAAGGGCTTGTGCTTTTTCGCCCTGGCCCAGGGTGTCGTCGAAGATCAGGATGTCGGCCCAGTCGACATCTTTCTCCCAGTCTTTGGACTTGGCGACAAAGCCGTCGCCAATGTCCCGCTCTTTTTTATCGCCGATGAAGTAGCGAACTTCATGACCTTCTTTGGAGACTTGCCAGGCAATGTCGCTGATGAGTCCCGTCAGCGACACAAACAGAAAGTTTTTCTTTTCCATTAGCTCCCCGAGATTTTATTAAGACCCGAAATCTTATAAAGGCCCGAAAATTCTATAAAGATAAGCTCAAAATTCTATACGACTCGCGTGGTGCGAAATGTTAATGATGTATGACTTCGGGCTAGTGTTGGTTATCCACAGGTGGCCTCGTTTTACCCCGGAACAATGGTAAAACTCCGGGTTTTTTAGTATGGTTTTACTCCCTCAAGAGCCCAGGCCAGAGATCAGGAGTGAAACACTATGCCGAATCCCGAATTAGAGAATGGCGCGCTGATTACCCGAGACGCCCACGTGGCGCTCGCCGAACTGAAGATACTTGTAGATCGCACTGCAGAAAAACTTCGCATCGCCGAACGCGAAACTGTCGGCGTGGCCATCGGACGTGGCCAGGAGGAGAATCCGCTGCGTACACTGCAAGATGCGGCCGAAACTCTGCAATCACCAAGCTTCGAAGCTGCCGTGTCGCTCGCAAAAGAAAAGATGCAGAGCGCGCTCAACTGGCATCTGCGACTGTAGCGAGCATAAAACTGCTGGTCGTGCCGAAAGAATCGGAAAGCAGACACCCGCCTGGGGAAGGTGTGGTCGTTTTCCTATTCTGAGGTGCGCAGAATGCAGTTATCACCTATTCGTTGCCATCAAAAAAGCTTCTTGAAGGCGAAAAACAAAAATCCTGACAACATCATGGCCATGGGCAACGTCAGCACCCATGCGAGTAACAAATTCCGCACCGTGCTCCACTGCAAGCCGGAGTGATTCGCCAGCATGGTTCCGGCCACGCCTGATGACAATACGTGGGTGGTACTGACAGGTAATCCGAGCCCATCGGCAGCGCCGATGGTGGCCATCGCGGTTATTTCCGCGGCGGCGCCTTGTGCGTAGGTCAGGTGATTTTTTCCGATTTTTTCGCCTACTGTGACCACAATGCGCTTCCATCCGACCATGGTGCCCAACCCCAGCGCCAAAGCCACCGCAACTTTTACCCATAGTGGAATGAAGCGCGTGGCTTTATCGATGTGGCCTTTGTAGTTCTTGAGGACGGCGACATCCGTGGCGCTCATTTCCGGCTTTTTAGATTTTTGCATCAAGCGAATGCCCTCGCTCATCAGGTACATGTCGTTGCGGAAGTTGCGCACTTGATCGTGCGGCACCGCGGACAATTGTTTGAAGATAGCCATTTCTGTGCCGATGCCATTGGCCAACTGGCGCATCGCCAGCATAGTGTTAGGCTTGAATTCTTTGGTGCGGATGTAGTCCGTGACATCCTCGCGGGGATCGCCGATGGAGCCGCTGTTTTGCACATATTTGCCCAAAGTGTCGGCCGCCTGTGTTGACACCGCGATGAAGTCTTGGGATTGTTGCGCGGTTACCGCGTGGTTCAACGCGTACGTGGTGGGGACAGTGCCGATGAGAATCAGCATGATCAAGCCCATGCCTTTTTGCCCATCGTTTGAACCATGAAAAAAGCTTACGCCAGTGCACGTCAAAATAAGTAATCCCCGAATCCAGAAAGGTGGCGGCTCTGTTCCTTGCGGCGCTTCATAAAGCCGCTTGTCCCTGATGACCGCCTTCATCACCAACAGCAGTGCCGCAGCCAAAGCAAATCCAAAAAGCGGGGAAAGCAACAACGATTTTCCGATGTTGGCCGCCTGTCCCCAATCCACGCCGCTGGTCCCCGAGCGCGCCGACATCAATTGGTTCGCGATTCCGACGCCGATAATCGAACCGATCAAGGTGTGCGAACTTGACGCCGGTAATCCCAGCCACCAGGTTCCAAGATTCCAGATGATGGCGGCAGTCAATAGCGCAAAAACCATGGCGAATCCCGCGCTGCTGCCAACCTGCAGAATGAGTTCGACGGGGAGCAATGACACGATTCCAAAGGCCACAATCCCAGAGGAAGCGACGACGCCGAAGAAATTCCAAAACCCGCTCCAGACCACCGCGACGTGCGGCTCCAAAGAATGGGTATAGATCACCGTCGCAACTGCATTGGCGGTGTCGTGAAAGCCGTTTACGAATTCAAATCCGAGTGCTACCAACAGAGCGACTCCCAGCAGGACGTAAGGCCACGCTGAACTCAGTCGTACGCCGGAAAGATCGCGCGCCATACTGGTTCCGATGTAAATCAACCCGGCGATCAGCACGCCGCCAAAAATCAGCATGCCAATCTTGCCGGGGCCTTTGGACATTTTTTCGTGCAGGGTGTGCCGCTCAGAAGCTGCCCCAACCACAACAGAAGGCCTGGCGTGTGCCGTCGCTGCGGACATATAGACCCTGCTTTCTATTGCCAGCTTCGAAGGAAAAACAAGGCGCTGGCACTCGAAGCGAGGGTTATATGGCAAGTTATATTACGGGCAGATGAACGCTGCATTAGCATTCGTAATTGCCGCTTCGCAAGTTGATCGCGGAAGAAGAAAGACGCAGGCAACTTACCGTCTAGTCATAGAAGTTCACACATCAGAAGTGGCACCATCAACACCAGATTCCTGCTGGGGATGATCCGATGCGGTCATCCCTGGGGTTGTCTCGGCGTCTTCCGGGACCCGCGCCGCATGTGCTCGATGGGCGCCATCTGCGCTTTCCGCAACTCGCAATAATTGCTCCTGAGCGTTAATGGATAATCCAGGTCGATTGGCGCGTAAGTGCAGATATGTGCCATCGGATCGCAGTAACCGCGACTTACAATTGTCCGTCAAATAGATCCCCAGAATTTCCGTACACACCCGTTCGCGAATCGCAGAATCTTTCAGCGGAAACAATACTTCCACCCGCTCGTAAAGATTGCGCGGCATCCAATCGGCGCTTCCCAGATAAACGTCGGGCTTACCGCCGTTTTCAAAATAAAAAATTCGGCTGTGTTCGAGGAATCGGCCGACGATGCTACGAACACGGATGCGATTGCTCAGCCCGCGCAGCCCGGGTACCAGTGCGCACTGTCCCCGCACGATGAGATCGATCTCTACACCGGCGCGGGAAGCGCGGTAAAGCGCCTGGATGAGCGGAGGATCCACCACCGCATTGACCTTCACGATGATGCGTGCGGGCTTTCCACGACGAGCGTTGCGGGCCTCGCGGTCAATCAGCGCAATGCAGGATTTAGCCATGTCCACCGGAGCCAGCATCAGCGGCTTATAGTTGGGCTGTTCCGCATACGCCGTCAAATAATTAAAAGTGTTGTGCACTGCCGCGGTGATCGCCTCGTCGTGCGTTAGCAGGCTCAGATCGGTGTAGAACCGCGCAGTAGTGGGATTGTAATTACCAGTTCCCAGATGCGCATACCGCCGAATTTTTCCGTCGGGATCATTCCTTATTACCAGCGCAAGTTTCGCGTGAGTTTTTAGTCCCACCACTCCGTGAAATACCTGCACCCCGGCATCTTCCAGACTTCGAGCCCAGCGAATATTCGTCATTTCGTCGAAGCTGGCCTTTAGCTCCACCACCACGGTGACTTCCTTCTTACCTGCCGCCTCAATCAGCGCTCGTACGATCGGTGAATCCGAATTCGTTCGATAAAGAGTTTGCTTGATAGACAGGACACGCGGGTCGTTCGCAGCGGTGCGAATAAAATTCACCACCGTGTCGTACGATTCGTAAGGATGGTGCACCAGCACGTCCTGGCGGCGAATCGACTCGAAGGTACTGTCGGCGTCATGCCCTACCCGAATCTGTCGTGGAGAATAGGGAGGATATTTCAGGTCCGGCCGCCGTGTTTCGTCATAAAGATGAATCAGACGCTGTAGATTCACGGGTCCGCGCACGCGAAATACCAACGACTCATCCAACTCAAATGTGGAAACCAGCCGGTCCACAATATCTGTGTGTGCTCCGGCCTCGATCTCGAGCCGCACCGCCTCGCCCTTGCGGCGGTGCGCTACCTGTGAATCGACGACTTCCAACAGGTTGCGAGTTTCTTCTTCCTCTAGGTATAGATTGCTGTTACGCGTAACGCGGAACGACGCGTGCGCCAGAATGTCATACCCGCGGTAGAGTCTGGCCGCGTGGCTGGAAATCACATCTTGCAGAAAAACATACTGAATGGCGTCATCGTCAGATGGAATGCGCAACAGCCGCGGCAGCGCTCGCGGAAGCGTAACTACTCCGAAATACGGCTTTCCATTTCCAGCGCGGCGCCTCCGCAGGATAAAGGCCACGCATAACGCTTTGTTCATTACCCGCGGAAACGGATGCGACGGATCCACCGTTACCGGCGTCAGCATTGGCAATATGCGACGGTCGTAGAAGGTTTTCGCGGTCCGAGCTCCCTTGGCATCCAATTCGTGGAGCGATAAAACCCGGATCGATTGCTTGGCCAGAGCGGGAAGCAATTCTTCGTTCCAGCACTTGTACTGATCACGCACAAATACATGCATCGCCGCGGAGACTTTTTCGAGCTCTTCTTCGGCGGTCAGCCCATCGGCTCCGGTTGCGCGCGAGCCATGTTCGATGCGCTGGAGAAAACTGGAAACGCGAACTTCAACGAACTCATCCAGGTTGCTGGCGGTGATGGACAGAAATTTCACACGCTCGAGCAGCGGATTATTTTTATCGCGGACCTCTTCGAGGACGCGCCGGTTAAACTCCAGCCATTGCAGGTGCCGATTAAAATAGTAACGAGGATCTTCCAGCGCGATTCGTTTCATAGAGTTTCAGGGAGTGGATATTCATACTGCAGGCGTGTTACGGAAAGATGAACGAAACCGTTGCGAATGCTCCGCGGCCCTGTTGAGGTAGGCAGTGAACGTTCTATGCCCAATTGGAGTTTGCTGGCAATAGCAGCTATCGAAATGTTACCAACGGGAGGATTGCTGCATCATTTGTGTCGTGCAACTTAGAAGCGTACCATGCACAAACTAGGCCTTAGACCGGGGCTCAGGCGTAGCATGCTAACGGCGATTTGCAAAATTGGAGCGATGTCTGAAAATATAGAGCCATCAATACCATGACAGCGGAGACAAACCATGTTGCGAATAAATGACGAAGCGCCTAATTTCACAGCCGAAACTTCGCAGGGCACCATCAATTTCCACGAATGGATCGGCAACGGCTGGGCCATCCTGTTCTCGCACCCCAAGGACTTCACACCGGTGTGCACCACGGAACTGGGTTACATGGCCGGGCTGCAGCCGGAATTTGAGAAACGTAATTGCAAGATCATCGGCTTGAGCGTGGACCCCGTCAGCAGCCACAGCAAATGGGCCGTGGACATTGAAGAAACTCAGGGCCACAAAGTGAACTACCCGATGATCGGTGATCCCGAACTAAAGATTGCCAAGCTTTACAACATGCTGCCGGCGGAGAGCGGAGACAGTTCCACGGGACGCACGGCCTCCGACAACGCCGCGGTGCGCACCGTCTTCATCGTGGGGCCGGACAAAAAGATCAAGCTGATGCTCAGCTATCCCATGACTACCGGCCGCAACTTCGATGAAGTGCTGCGCGTGCTGGATTCGATGCAACTCACTGCCAAGCATAAGGTGGCCACCCCGGTGAACTGGAAGCAGGGCGACGATGTGATCATCGTGACCTCCGTTTCCGACGATGAGGCCAAGCAGAAATACCCCGGCGGATGGAAGGCGCCTAGGCCTTATCTGCGGATTATTCCGCAACCGAAATAGGCGCCCGCAACATTCGCAAAAACGGCGCAAACAAGGCCCAAAAGAGGCCCAAAAGAGGATTGTGCAGCGTGCTCTTTAAGCAGTTTTATCTCTCGTGCCTGGCGCACGCTTCGTACATTATCGGTGACGAGACCACCGCGACGGCTGCCGTCATCGACCCCCAGCGCGATACCGACCAATACATTGCGTTTGCTGCTGAGCACGCTCTCAAGATCAAACACGTATTTCTGACCCATCTGCACGCCGATTTCATCGCCGGGCATCTGGAGCTGCGCGACCGCGTAGGCGCTACGATTTATCTTGGCGCGGCTGCTAAAGCCGAGTACGCGTTCACCCCTCTTCACGACGGCGACATTCTGGAATTCGGGCGCGTTCGCCTGAAAGTTCTGGAGACGCCCGGCCACACTCCCGAGTCGATCTCCATAGTAGTTTATGACCTGAATGCCAGCGATACGCAGCCGCATGCCGTACTCACCGGGGACACTTTATTTATTGGCGACGTGGGCCGGCCCGACTTGCGCGCGGCGCTGGGCTGGACGGCCACCGAACTGGGCGGTCTCTTGTTTGACTCGCTGCACAACAAACTCATGGCGTTGCCGGACGGAAGCCTGATCTATCCCGCTCACGGCGCAGGTTCGCTGTGCGGGAAGGCCATCGGCAAGGAAACGGTATCGACGCTGGGAGAACAGCGGCGCCTGAACTACGCGCTGCAGCCCATGACCAAGGAAGCGTTCATCCAGGTGGTCACGGCTGACCAGCCGGAAGCGCCGGCGTATTTCACCTATGACGCCGTGCTGAACAGCGAAGAGCGGCCCACGCTAGACGAAGCGCTGGCCCGCGGGATGAATCCGCTGACGCTCGACACCGTGCTGGCCATGCAA
>Ga0209625_1000077_pt1 | contig 21677 bp, 18 predicted proteins | sample JacPin_JW_Ref_M2_FD_187960 | JGI IMG/M metagenome (GOLD analysis project Ga0209625, IMG submission 187960) | Forest soil microbial communities from Algoma, Ontario, Canada - Jack Pine, Ontario site 1_JW_Ref_M2 (SPAdes) (version 2) | ecosystem: Environmental > Terrestrial > Soil > Boreal...
CAGGAATGCCGTCAACCAAAGCAGCAGAAAAGCAGATGCAGCACGAGTCAATGTCATCGCACCGGTCGCAACCGCCGCTCCAGCACACCCAGCACAAAATCAGCTCCGAGCGCCAGCAGCGCAGCGGGGATTGCTCCAGCCAGAATCAACTGATCGTTCACCATCGCCAGCCCGCGAAAGATAAATTCGCCCAGGCCGCCCGCACCCACAGCTGCGGCTATCGTCGCAATTCCAATCGTCAGCACTGTAGCGATTCGAATTCCGGCCAGCATCGTCGAAAACGATAGGGGCAACTCTACCTGGAAAAGAATCTGCCGGTCTGTCATCCCCATGCCGCGTGCTGCTTCGCGCACTGCGCGATCTACACCCGAAATTCCCGCCGACGTATTCCGGATGATTGGGAGCAGCGCATAGAGCGTAAGCGCCGCGATCGCTAGCCGGTCCGCGCGTCCGCCCAGCCAAGGCACCGGCAGCAGAAAGCCGAATAGCGCGAGACTGGGGATCGTCTCCGCAATATTCGCGCCGCCCAGGATAGGCTTCGAAAGCCACGGCTTCCGCGTGACCAGAATCCCGAGAGGGACGCCGATTGCGATCGCAAAAATCATCGTCAGGCCGACGAGCCACACGTGCTCCAGCGTCGCCTGCAGAATTTCTCGGTGATGCCGCAGGAAAAATTCAATTGGACTCATTTTCCCTCTTGGCTTCATCGTACACGCGCAATTGCGCCATATACGCGGCCGCCATCGGGTCGGATGCGTGAACGAAATCGTGGGGCGAATAGATGCGGACAATCTTGCCCGCTTCCATCAATCCGATTCGCGTGCCGAGCACCAGGGCTTCGCCCACATCGTGCGTCACGATGACCACCGTCTTTCCCAGATGCCGCTCGACCGCCTTGAATTCATTCTGCATTTCGCCGCGCGTCATCGGATCGAGCGCTCCGAACGGCTCATCCATTAGAAGAATGTCGGGATCGGCCGCGAGGGCTCGTGCCACACCAACCCGCTGGCGCTGCCCGCCAGAAAGTTGATGCGGATAGCGATGCTCGAAAGTCCTGCCGTGCAGTCCCACGGTCTCAAGCATCTCCTTCACGCGTCGTTGCACGCGATCGGCAGGCCAACGTTCGAGCCGGGGAATCAGCGAAATATTTTGCGACACGGTGTAATGAGGAAAAAGCCCGATATCCTGAATCACATATCCGATTTTTCGCCGCAATGCGATCGGTTCCCACTCGGTTGTCAGCTTGCCTTCCACTAGGACTTCGCCCGAGCTTGGCGCGAGCAACCGATTAATCATTTTGAGAGCCGTCGTTTTTCCCGCGCCGCTCCGCCCGAGCAACACCAGCGTTTCTCCGCGCCCCACCGAGAAGCTCACATCGTTCAGTAGTTGGCGGTTGCTTAGTGTGTAATGTACATGGCGAAATTCAATAACAGTTTCGGGGCTGAATTCGGGCAGTGTTTGGGGATTCATCTACGGCATGCGCGAAACAAACTGGCGCATTCGCCACGAGGCTAACACATCCGGCGCGCCAATCATCATCATCCTGCAGCAAACCAACGAAAAGGGCTTGCTCTGAATTGCAGCCAAAGGTATAAGCGGCGCGAATCTCTCGCTTTCTCGGAAGGTCAGAACTCGATGGCCAAGGATGTAGCGATTAACTCAACCGCCGGCGTTCCGCCAACCGGAGTGTCCAGTTCGCTATGGAATAAAGACCTCGCGCCGATACCGCTCGATCGCCGCACGTGGGGTACCTACAACTACGCGGCGCTGTGGGTCGCCATGAGCGTCAACATTCCCACTTACCTGATGGCCAGCGCGATGATCGCCGGCGGTATGAATTGGAAACAGGCGATTTTCACCGTATTTCTCGGCAATGTCATCGTGCTGATTCCGATGCTCCTCAACGCGCACGCGGGAGCGGAATACGGCATTCCGTTTCCGGTTTTCGCGCGCTCCTCGTTCGGAGTACTCGGCGCAAATATTCCCGCGATGTTTCGAGCTCTCGTCGCGTGCGGCTGGTTCGGGATTCAGACGTGGATCGGCGGCGAGGCGATCAACACGCTGCTAGCGGCCGTAATGCCGGGCTGGAATCACGTCTGGCTCTGCTTCTTCTTGTTCTGGGCGTTAAACGCGATCGTAATCCTGCGAGGAATCAGCACGATTCGCTTCTTGCAGGGAATCTCCGCGCCTGCGCTATTGATTCTCGGCTTTGCGATGCTCTGGTGGGCATACTCGAATGCGGGCGGCCTCGGGCCAATGCTTTCCGCGCCGTCGAAATTCCATACTTTTGGCGAATTCTTTACATTCTTCGTTCCTTCGCTCACGGGCGTTGTCGCGTTCTGGGCCACCGTCGCTTTGAACATTCCCGATTTCACTCGTTATGCTAAGGGCCAGCGCGAACAGATGCTCGGTCAGGCGCTAGGGCTGCCGACAACCATGACGTTCTATTCGTTTATCGGAATCGCTGTCACTTCGGCGACAGTAATCGTGTTCGGCCAAGCGATTTGGGATCCGGTCGTCGTTCTGAGTCGCCTTGGCAATCCGATCGCGGTGGTGATCGCGATGCTGGCCCTCATTCTCGCCACGCTGAATGTCAACGTAGCTGCGAACGTCGTTTCGCCCGCCAATGATTTTTCAAATCTGTATCCGCGCCGTATCAGCTTCAAAATCGGCGGCATCATTACTTGTTTTGTTGGACTCTTGATGCAGCCGTGGCGCTGGCTCTCGAGTCATGGCACGTACGTGATGGGCTGGCTCGTTGGCTACTCGAGTTTTCTTGGCCCGATCGCCGGGGTGATGATCGCGGATTATTACGTGGTGCGGAAGCGCGTGCTCGATCCTGAGGAGCTATTCAAGCGCGGAAGTGAATATGAATTTTCTGGCGGGTTCAACTGGCGCGCCGTAGCGGCACTCGCGGCCGGCATCTTCGTCGCGCTCATTGGCCTTGCAGTTCCCGCCCTGCACGGCCTGTATCAGTATGCGTGGTTCGTCGGTTTTGGCGTGTCTTTCATGGTGTATCTGCTTATCATGCCGCGCCCGCGTGTCGTTGCGTTGATCAGCGCTCGGGACTAGCCACGCGAATCTTTCCGTTCGAGAAATTTTCGAATGTCGCGCAGAACTTTTGCTAGCATCGCCGGCGTCAGCTTACCCGTGAACGTATTTTGCTGGCTCGGATGGTACGACGCGAACAAGCGCGGCAGTCCGTGAGGCAATTCGTAGCTCACGCAGTGCCGAAACGGGTAAGCCGCAAAGCCCTTAATCTCTCCACGATCCTTCAGCAGTCCTAAGTAAGTGCGCATCGCGATGCCGCCGAGCGCCAACAAGGCGCGCGGGTGCAATATTTCCAGTTCGCGTTCGAAATACGGGCGGCAATTCGCCTGTTCCGAGGGCAGCGGTTTATTCGCCGGCGGGGCGCACCGAACAGCTGCAGCCATGTAGGCATTATTGAGCACAAGCCCATCGTTCCGTTCGGTTGACGTTGGCTGATTCGCGAATCCAGTCCGATAGAGAGCGGCGTACAGAAAATCTCCCGAGCGATCGCCGGTGAATATACGACCAGTCCGATTGCCGCCATGCGCCGCGGGCGCAAGTCCGAGAATCAAGAGCTGGGCGTGCGGATCGCCGAAGCCGGGAATGGGTTTGCCCCAATATGTCCATTCTCGAAATGCGAACCGCTTCTCGCGCGCCACTTTTTCGCGGTATTCCACCAGCCGAGGACACTTCCGGCACCGGACGATCTCCGCGTTCAACTGATCAAGCAGCGTCACAGGTTTTCCGTATCAGACGCTATCACGAAACCACCGCGATGCTCCGGACATCCAACGTTGTGTCGGCGTTGATAGGCGTTGCGAACTGGACCTTTTCGCGAAAAAGGGAGCGAAAAAAGAAAGACGAAAACCGCTTTTTACCGCCGATTAGATTTTGCTACTAGCTAGTTTTTTCAATGACTTACGCGGATTTCTAATCGCGCTACGGTAGATTAGAATTGGGTTGGCGGATGATTTGGTCACGATGGTTTCAGATGAAGTGAAAGGCTTGCGCTTTGCGGACTTTCCGCTAGGATTAGCACCTCAAGTTCCCCGGAGCCCCTTCCATGGCGAATGCTCGTGAACGAATCGTAGTCATCGAATCTGACGTAGCGACTCGCGACACACTCCAAGCGGCCATGCAGGGAGCGGGTTACGACGCGACCACATTTGCGGCTTTCCAGGAAGGCCTCGACGCTATACATGCGACCGGTGCGGATCTGCTTTTGCTCGATTCGCGAATGCCCGATCTCAGCGCGCGGGAGGCTATTGCGATGATTCGCGGCTCAGCTGCCACCGAAGCTTTGCGCGTGATTCTTCTTGTTGGTTACAGCGCCGAAGAGCGCGCCGCCGCAATTGACCTCGGCGCAGACGACGCGATTTCGCAACCATTGGAATCGAACGAGCTTCTCGCTCGTGTGCGTTCTCAGTTCCGCGCGCAACGTGCCGAAGCGCAACTTCGGGCGAAGGCGCGAATTGCTGAAGAAGGCCAGCAGATCGCGCACACTGCGTTCGAGGCTCTTGCGGTCACGGAGAAAATGACGAGCGACGCATTCACGCTCGACCGCCGCCTGAAGATCGGGTTCGGGGCCGTCTTCGCTCTCGCCGCGATCATGGGGATCATCTATTTTGGCTTCGCTCGCAGCGCACAAAAAGAAACGCAGCGCGCGAATGCTACCATCGCCAAGCTCGAAGGCGGATTGATGCGCCAGCAGGACCTGATTGCCCAGGCTCGCAAGCTTCGCGGACAGGGCGGAATCGAAGCCGCTACAGTGCCGGTCGGGAAGGAAGAGCTCAAACGCCAAGCGGATGAGTTGAAATCCAAATTGGCCGGTGCCAGTTCGACCGAGCTGGCATCCTTGCAACAACAATTGCAAGCGACGAATGAACGCCTGAAACGGATCGAGAAAGAAGGCTCAGCCGCACAGAATCTAATCCCAATGGACGTTCAGAGCGTTTGCTTGCTGCACGTCTCGGTGGCATTCAATCAAAAACAGAGCGGGCAGCGGCTCCGCTATGCCGGCCTGAATCCTCAGGGCGAGCCGCTGCAGGACAGTGGCGGAAATCCGATCCTCACGCTCGAGGGCCGCGGGCCGGAAGTAAAGCTCGATGTCTTCGGTACGGGCTTCCTCGCTGGTGCGGGCGGACGCGTGCTCACGAACCGTCACGTCGCCGAGCCCTGGTGGAGGAACGACGAGCTTAAAGAGCTAACCACCCAGGGATTTCAGCCCGAAATTTCTTTGATCCGCGCATATTTTCCCGGTGATCCGAGGGCGTTTCACGCGGAGATTCAACAGATATCGCAGGATACGGACCTCGCGACGGTGCGCGTGGATGTACAGGACCTGAAGCGCCCCGTGCTCTCGGTGGATGCAAGCAAGGCCGCCGCAACGAGCGGCGAGCCGATCGTGCTGATGGGCTATGCGACCGGCCTTGCCGCCATCCTCGCGCGCACCGATGAAGATACGGCGCAGCAGATTCTCACGCACGGCAGTGGCGATGTGGCGCAGATTCTGGACGAACTCGCGCGCCGTAGCTTGATTCGTCCGCTTATCACACAGGGACACATAGGCGATGTGTTGCCCGATAAAATAGTATTCGACGCGCAAACCACTTCCGGTGGCTCGGGTGGCCCGCTCTTCAACCAGCAGGGAAAAGTAATCGGAGTTACGTACGCGGTACTGAAGGGATTCGGCGGCTCGAATTTCGGCATCCCGATTCGTCTTGGGGAGCCGCTGCTCGGCCAATAGCCCTCGCGGCATTGGCCTTCAAATTGACTTCATCAACCCGCGCGGCTAGCATAGTTTCAGCGATTTTTCCTCAGGCCGAGCCTGGGGTGTGCACGTCCTTACGGAGTCGAGAGCTCCTCAGCCCATGGAAACCGGAACGCGGTCGAAAAATATTCTGGATCGAATTGTCGAAGCACGCCGCGAATCAGTGGCGCATCGCAAGCGTGTGCTTCCGGAAGTGGCGCTTAAAATCGCGGTTGAGAAGAAGATTCCGCCGCCGCGGGATTTTTCATCCGCCATCACTCGCGACGACATCAACATCATCGCCGAACTAAAGAAATCCTCACCGTCAAAAGGGCTGCTGCGGGAAGAATACGCCCCGGCTGTCCTCGCTTCGGGATTCGAATCGGCCGGCGGCGCGGCGCTTTCCGTTCTGACCGAGGAAGATTTCTTTCACGGATCACTGGCGGATCTCAAGGAAGCAAGCCGGGTGACGAAGATTCCGATCCTGCGAAAGGATTTCATCATCGATTCGTGGCAGGTCTGGGAAACGCGCGCCGCCGGCGCCGATTCATTTCTGCTGATTGCTGCGATCCTCAGCGACGCCACTCTCGCAGAATTACTCGATCTTGGCCGCGCGCTGAAGATGGAGCCACTTGTTGAGGTGCATGAGCGAGAAGAGCTTGACCGCGTGATCGCTGCGGGCGCAAAGATAATCGGCGTGAATAATCGCGACCTCCGCGATTTTCAAGTTCATATCGAGACCTCACTGGCCCTCATAGAGATGATTCCGGACGACTCCATCGCCGTCAGCGAGTCAGGGCTGCGCACTCATGGAGATATAGAGCGGCTTCGCCGCGCCGGTTTTGATGCATTCCTGATCGGCGAGCATCTGATGAAAGAGGCCGATCCTGGCTCGGCGCTTCGTGTCCTGCGCGGAAATCCTGTCGCCGAGAAGACGCACCATTGAAAGACGCATCGTTGAGATTCGAATGTCCAAGGTGAAAGTGAAAATCTGCGGCATCACGAATTGGACGGACGCCCGGCGCGCTGTCGAAGCGGGAGTGCAGTTCCTTGGCTTCAATTTTTACCGGCCGAGTCCGCGCTATATTCGGCCCGCCTTCGCGCGGAGAATCATCCAGCGCCTGCCGGAACGCATTGCGGCGGTGGGGGTTTTCGTGAATGAATCCGAAGCAAGCATGCTTGCGATTGCGCGGCGGGTTGGTCTTGATTATCTGCAGCTTCACGGCGATGAGCCACCGGAGCAGGTGGCTCGCCTGAAGCGAAAAATCCCAGTGATCAAGGCGATTCGGGTTCGCGATTCTTTTCGGCCGAGGCGGTTAGATTCTTTCGGCGGTGCTTCCGCGATTCTATTGGACGGCTTCGACCCTCGGCGTCATGGCGGGACCGGAAAGACATTCAATTGGAGTCTGGCTCGTGGTTCGAACGGCTCTCGGCGCATCTTTCTTGCGGGAGGTTTGACGCCTGAGAACGTCGCCGAAGCGATCCGCATCGCCCATCCGTACGCGGTGGATGTGTGCAGCGGGGTCGAAGTGCGTCCGGGAAGAAAAGATCCTGCGCGAATCGTCGCGTTGATGTGGGCGGTGAGAACCGCGGAGGCCAAGCATAAGTGATCTCCGCTCCGCAAACGATGCCCGACGCGCACGGGCGTTTCGGTCCATACGGGGGCCGCTACGTTCCGGAAACGCTCGTCGCCCCGCTCGAAGAACTCGAGCGCTCATACGCCGAAGCGCAAAGGGATCCGAAATTTCAATTGGAGCTCGATTCGCTACTCCACAATTTTGCGGGGCGTCCGACGCCGCTTCAATTTGCTGCGCGGCTCAGCGAGCATCTCGGCGGGCCGCGCATTTATCTGAAACGCGAAGACTTGCTTCACACGGGCGCGCACAAGATTAACAATTGTCTAGGACAAGGCCTTCTCGCGGTGAGGGTGGGGAAGCGCCGCGTGGTGGCTGAAACAGGCGCCGGGCAGCACGGCGTTGCCACGGCGACTGTTGCAGCGCGGCTCGGCCTCACGTGCACCGTGTACATGGGCACGGAGGACATGGAACGGCAGCGTCTGAATGTGTTTCGGATGAGGCTTCTCGGCGCCGAAGTGATCGGAGTGGATTCTGGCAGCCGCACGCTCAAAGATGCAATCAACGAAGCCATGCGCGACTGGGTGACCAATTTCGCCACGTCGCACTATCTCCTCGGCTCGGTTCTCGGCGCGCATCCCTACCCCCAGATGGTTCGCGATTTTCATAAAGTGATCGGTGAAGAAGCGCGCGAGCAAATCTTAAAAGCCGAGGGCCGCCTACCCGATTTGCTCGTGGCCTGTGTGGGTGGCGGGTCGAATGCGATTGGGCTTTTCAACGCCTTCCTCGGCGACAAGAGCGTAAGACTCCTCGGCGTCGAAGCGGGAGGACGCGGAAAATCTCTAGGAGAGCATGCGTCGCGCCTCGCTGCTGCTGAAGGATTCACGGGAGCGCGTCCCGGCGTGCTGCAAGGAACATATACATACGTCTTGCAGACCGCGGACGGCCAGATTTCGACCACTCATTCGGTGTCAGCTGGGCTTGATTATCCGGCAATCGGACCGCAGCACGCATGGCTTGCCGATCAGCGGCGCGCGGAATACACGGCCGTGAGCGATGAGGAAGCGATTCACGCTGCGAAGGCGCTCGCGCGGCTCGAAGGAATCATCCCGGCGATTGAATCGGCGCATGCAATCGCAGAGCTCATTAAGCGCGCTCCGAAAATGAAGAGAGACGAAATTGTGATACTGAACGTCTCCGGGCGCGGCGATAAAGATATGGAGACCCTGTCGCGGTATGTCTGATCCCGCCATTTCGAAGGCGGCTACCGAGGCGGGAAGAGCGCCGGTTGCCGGCGGACGAATTTCCCGAAAATTCCGCGAGTTAGCTGAAAAAGGCAAGCTCGGCCTCGTTGCATACATCACTGCGGGCGATCCCTCACTCGACGCGACCGAAAAGATTGTTCTTGCTGCCGCGGAAGCGGGGGCGGACGTAATCGAACTGGGGGTGCCGTTCAGCGATCCCGTTGCGGATGGTCCGACGATTCAGAGGTCAAGTGAGCGCGCTCTGCGGGCGGGAACTACGCTTGCGAGCGTTCTCGATCTCGTGCGGCGGCTTCGGTTGGGCACGGACGTCCCACTCGTGCTTTTCAGTTATTTCAATCCGATTCTTCAGATGGGGCTGGAAAAGTTTGCGGCAGCTGCGGCAGCAGTCGGCGCCGATGGCGTTCTCGCGACGGACCTGACGCTCGAAGAGGCCGGTGAGTATCGAGCCATTATGCATTCGAATGGCCTCGACGCGATTTTCCTGGTCGCTCCTACATCGACGGATACGCGGATCGAGAACATCGCACGCGCGTCGAGCGGATTTCTTTATTTGATTTCGCGAGCAGGCGTAACAGGCGCGCGGGAAGCGCTTCCTCCGGAGCTTCCGGGGCTGACGCGTCGGATTCGAAAATTCACAACGCTTCCGATCGCTGTAGGTTTCGGCATTTCGCTGCCGACGCACGTCACGGTGCTGGGCGGAATTGCCGATGCGGCCGTCGTCGGCTCAGCGCTCGTAGCCGAAATCGAGAAGGCTGCATCACCCGAGGCTGCTGCGGAAGCCGTAGCAGAACGAATTCGCGCGTTAAAAAACGCCGCTCGTGACGGCATTAGCCGCCGCAACTTCGGAGGATAATAAGGAACGCCAGGGAAGTCAGTAAACCGCCGCTTCGCAAGGTGAAAACAAGCGTTCGCTTGAGAGGGCACGGTGTGCTGTGCTCCTACGGAGCGTTTGCACTCTAGCTTCGATGTACTAAGATGAGACCCGCAAAATACCAGCGAATATTCCGGTTGCTTTGAAGCATTTGAAGGGCTACAGAGTAGGAGAGGTGAATGGATAAGCGAGTGGCGAACGCCGACGCGGCGATTGCTAAAATTCAAGATGGCGTGACGATTCTGCTTGGCGGCTTCGGCCTCTGCGGCATTCCAGAAAATCTAATCACCGCGCTGCAGCGCAAAGGCTCGAAAGATCTGACGCTCGTTTCGAATAATGCGGGCATCGACAATTTCGGCATCGGCCTGCTGCTGCAAACGAAACAAGTAAGGAAAATGATTGCGAGCTATGTGGGCGAGAATAAAACCTTCGAGCAGCTCGCGATGAAAAAGGAAATCGACGTGGAGCTGAATCCACAGGGAACACTCGCCGAGCGCATTCGCTGCGGCGGAGCGGGGATTCCCGCCTTCTTCACTCCGACTGGCTACGGCACAATGGCCGCGGAGGGAAAGGAGGTTCGCGAATTCAACGGCCGTCCGCACGTGCTGGTTCCTTCGCTGCGCGGCGATTTTGCCTTCATTAAAGCGTGGAAGGGCGACCGCTGGGGGAATCTGGTCTATCGTAAAACGGCACGGAACTACAATGCCGTGATGGCGACGGCCGCCGATTACACAATTGCGGAAGTGGAAGAAATCGTCGAGCTCGGTGGACTGAATCCCGATTGCATTCACACGCCGGGAATTTTCGTCGACGCAATATTTCAGGGCACAGGGTACGAAAAGCGGATCGAGCGGCGCACAGTTCGCAAGCGGAAATAATGGAGAGTGGGTATGGCTGAACGCACGAGTGAAGTAGACAAAAGGGAAGTGATCGCACGGCGCGTAGCGCGCGAGCTGCACGACGGCTACTACGTGAACCTGGGCATCGGATTGCCGACGCTGATTCCGAGTTATCTGCCGCCGGGCATCGAGGTCGTGCTGCAGTCCGAGAACGGAATGCTGGGAATTGGCGCGTATCCTTACGAAGGCGAAGAAGACGCTGACCTGATCAATGCCGGTAAGGAGACGATCACGGAAATTCCGGGCTGTTCCTATTTTTCGAGCGCGGAATCTTTTGGCATGATTCGCGGCGGACGCATTAACGTGACCGTGCTCGGCGCACTACAAGTGGATGAAAAAGGCAATCTCGCGAACTGGGCGATTCCCGGGAAGATGTTGAAAGGCATGGGCGGCGCGATGGACCTGGTGGCGGGCGCGAAACGCGTGATCATCGCGATGGAGCACGCCACGAAAGATGGCGAACCCAAAATCGTGAAGGCGTGCAGCCTTCCGCTTACGGGCGTCAGCGTTGTGGATATGATCGTCACAGAACTCGCAGTGATCGATGTGACGCCGAAAGGCCTGGTTCTGCGCGAGATTGCGCCGGGCGTGACGCCGGAAGAGGTGCAGAAAGTGACCGAGCCGACACTGGCGCTTTCGCCCGATCTGAAAACGATGCAGGTCTGAGGGATTCATAGCGCGAACGAAAAGATAACGGATGTGTTCTGAAGCGGTTCTGAAACCTATTGGCAACGAGCTACCTGCGATACCATACGCGCATCGGATTCCAAGGAGAGTGAATGCAGCCTCATTCGATCGTCGTGCTCAGTCTGCACTCGCCTAAGGAAAAGCTGTGGGGCGAGCTCGTTGATATTTCGAACGCAGGCGTGACGTTGCGCGGCATCGATCTGAGCTCGTTCGACGATTTCGTGAGCCAGGTTCTGCATCCGGATGGCGATCGCATGGGATTGCCAACTCTGTTTTTTCCTATGCTGCGAATCGAGCGAATCGCGCTCGACGAAGCGCGCGGCTCGATCCCGTCGCTCGCGGAAGTATTCGCCAAAAAAGTAGGCCGGACGCTTCCGGACTATCTTGCGCAGTTTGCGTGATGCGGTCTTGATTCCTACGCCCAGGTCCATTCCATGCCCAGTCGAATCCTGACGGTCCCAAACCAGCTCACATTTCTGCGTCTGGCATTTCTGCCGGTATTTCTGATCGCGATTGAGTACGAGCGCTACGGGCTGGCGCTGGGAATTTTGGTGGCGGCCGGTGTGAGCGATGCGCTCGATGGCCTGCTCGCGCGCGGGTTGAATCAGAGAACGCCGCTCGGCGCGTATCTCGATCCGATCGCGGATAAACTGCTGCTTTCGTCTTCCTATTTTATTTTGGCGCTGAAGGGAAAAATTGCGTGGTGGCTCACGATTTTGGTGCTCGGCCGCGACGTGTTGATTCTTGTGGCGTGTGCGGTGATTTTGATTACGGTTGGCTACCGGTCTTTTCCGCCGAGCATCTGGGGGAAGGCGACTACCTTTTTCGAAATCCTGCTCGTTGTGCTCGTTCTCGTATTGGCGATTTGGGACAACCAGTTCCTATGGGTCGTGCGGCACGTCTGCACGTATATGGTGGCTGTGGTTCTGGCGATTTCGGGATTGCATTACAGCATTGTGGTTTCGCGGCAGCTTCACGCCGGAGGTTGAAACTAATGCATAATGGAAATCCGCGAGGACTCTAACCGCCACTTTGAATAAGCCCCTTCATCATCATCGCAAGGCTCGCAATCACGACCACCGCGGTCGCCCAGCCCAGTGTATTCGCGCGATTGCGTTCTTCCGGTGACGCGGGTGGTCGGTCGGCCATGATTTTTCCGAGGCCGAATCCGCATGCCAGCCCGCCGAGGTGGGCGAAATTGTCAATTCCGGGAAATAGAAATCCCCATATCGCAATGTAGATGAGCCATCGAATAATCTGGCTGCGGAGCATTTGCATCCCGGCGCTCTTACGGCCGGTAGTTATTGCGAGGAGCAGACCTATCAGTCCGAGCAACGCGCCTGATCCGCCCACGCTGAAATGTCCTCTGAGACTGCTCAGAACGTAGCCGGCGATCCCAGTGAGCACGTAGATAAAGAAAAATCGCGCCGAGCCATACAGCTCTTCAATCTGCGGGCCAATATCCATCAGCACCCACATGTTGAAAACGATATGCATCAGGCTGCCGTGAAGGAACACGGCCATCACGAGCCGCCAAGGCTGAGCGATGTCATAAGGCAGAGGAAGCGACGCGCCGAACCTCTGCAGCACGTTACCGTCGATGCTGCCGATTCCAAGCAGCGCGAAAATTCCGCCTCCACCCGGCGGCTGAAGCCCGTTCGTGCGAATCGTGGCGAGGAGACTCACAATGTATAGCAAGCAACTAAATCCGAGAATGCCGTAAGTAGCAGGAGCTGTCGCGGGAAGCAGGTTTCCGAGCGAACGGCTGGCGGCGGCCATCGAAAACGTAAGGTTCGCACCGCACTGATGGCAGCGCGTGGCGTTTGCGCCGACCAGCGTGGCGCAGGAAGGGCAAAGCTGCGGGCGTCCCTGCTTTCGGCCGCCGAAAAAGCCACTCATCTGTTCACGAATCCGATCCAGTCTGTTGTGAAGGCGTGATGCAAGTACGATACGTTTCCTTGCGCGTTTTCGAGTGCGTTCCTATAATACCGAAAATGAGACGAAACAAGTGAATCGGGTTAGCGCGTGAAACTCCGCAACGAGCGGGGCGAATTTCCGGCTGAATCGAATCAGATTCACCACACCGTTCGCGTTAAACTGCTGCTATTTTTTGCGCTCACGTTTGTATCAGTCTTACTTTTCGCCGCGGGTTGTGCTCGCAAGCCGCGACAGACGCAAGCTCCCCCCGCGCAGACCCCGGCCCCGCAGCAAGTTCCGTCACCACAGCCCACGAGGCCTACTCGGCCGGCATACGGACAGCAAGCGCCAGCCAATGGCTGGGCCGAAGAAGGTGTTGCTTCATGGTATGGCTATCCTTTCCAGGGGCGCCGCACTTCCGACGGCGAAATTTACGACATGCACGAATTCACCGCGGCGCATCGCACGCTGCCATTCAATGCGACGGTTCGGGTGACGAACCTCACGAATGGCAAGCAAACGGAAGTGCGCATTAATGATCGCGGACCATTCGTCGCGAACCGGGTGATCGATTTATCGCTCTCTGCCGCGCAGGCGATCGAAATGGTGGCACCGGGCACCGCCCACGTACGCCTCGAAGTGATTTCCGGTCCGAATCCTTCGGTCGGCTACTTCGGAGTACAAGTGGGAGCGTTTCTGGTGCATGAGAACGCCGCGAGGCTAAAAGCGCAACTCGAATCGCGATATCCGCCGGTCAGCATAGTGCCATTCGAATCCGCAAATGGAACGTTCTATCGCGTGCGCATTGGTCGGCTTCCGAGTGAAGAGGCGGCGCGGTCACTCGCCGAGCAGTTGCACGATTCCGAGCAGTTCACTACGTTCGTTGTGCGACTCGACAACTAGGTGTGGGCTCTGTGGCGTGGGTGGCTCGGGTGCGATGACTGTTCGTCGGCCCAGCTACTTATGCTTCATCACGTACACGCCGTCCCAATCGGCTTCCGGCTCTTCCGCCAGATACTCTTCGCAACGCCGTAGAAAAATGCGCGCGGGTCCGTCATCGGGCCACCGGTCGAGAGCCTGCTCGAAGGCTTGTCCCGCTGTACGCCAATCGCGCTGCTTGTAAGCTTCGTGGCCGCGGGCGAAAAGCTCCACCAACTCTTTGCCATCACGTCCCAGCGCGATGGCATCGAGAACTTCATAAATCGTAACTGGAAGCAGCTTGCCCTTGACGCGGATCATATCAAGCTCGCGAACCAGCGTGCGGTCGCTTCGCAGCGCCTTGTGGGTCGATTCGCTGATGATGATTCGTGTGCCGTATTCCTTATTGAGGCCCTCGAGACGCGAAGCGAGGTTCACGGAATCGCCCATCGCCGTGTATCCGTAACGTAGTGACGAGCCCATGTTGCCCACGGAAGCGATGCCTGTATTGATTCCCACGCCGATATCCATCACAGGCTTTCCCTGGGCGCGCCATTCTTTCTGCAATTCGGCGAGCCGCGCGAGCATGCTGAGCGCCGCTTCGCAGGCGCGCGTCGCGTGATCCGGCTCGTCGAACGGAGCGCCCCAGAGCGCCATCACAGCATCACCGATGTACTTGTCGAGCGTGCCCTGGTTGCGGAAGATGATGCGCGTCATTTCCGTGAGGTAGCCGTTTAGCAGGTCGGCGAGTTCCTGAGCGTCGAGCGATTCCGAGATGGAAGTAAATCCACGGACGTCACTGAATAGGATGGTGATCTCGGACTTTCGTGGCTTCACGCGCTCGGGATCAGCAAGCAAGCGCCGAATCACTTCCGGACTCACGTATTGCTGGAAGGCTCCGCGAACTTTCCGTTTTTCCTGTTCTTCGATCAAAACACGGTAGAGCGCAACAAGGCTGACGTTAGGAACCAGCGTGAATAATCCCGGAACGATGAAGTTCAGCCACGAGCCATGCAAAAACGCGAAGTAGACGATTCCCGCAAACGGAAGCAGCAGCGCGAAGCCGAGAGCCATCCAGCGCGGCTGCACGACGGCAAGCCAAATTCCGAGCGGGACGCCGAAGAGAAGGATGAAAAACAGATCCGTTAGAGCTTCCTTTCCTCCGCGCTTGAGAAATTGTCGGTTGAGGATGTTGTCGATGATATTCGCGTGTACTTCGACGCCCGGGAAATCGAGGCCGCCAAACGGCGTGACCCGAAGATCGCCAATGCCTGTAGCTGAGGCGCCGATGAGAACGATCTTGTCCTTGAAAGTCCCGGGCTGGAACTTCTTCAGAGCTGCGTCAGCGAAGGAAACATATGGGTACGTTCGAGTGGGCCCACGAAAGTTCACGAGCATCCGGCTTACATAGTCGGGATGCACCGTCAGCTTATGCCCAAATTCAATATTGAAGATTCCTCCTGGACCATAGCTGAGCACGGTTTGTTCCGTGGGGAGGGCGAGGTAGACGCGCAACGCCTGCACATCAACGGAGGCATACATGTCCCAATTTCTGCGGTCTGCATCGAGACCGTAAGGAATCGCGAGAGGCACGTGGCGGACTACCCCGTCTGCGTCAACGATCACGTTGAAATACCCGGTGCCGCCGGCTTCGGATGCCACGGCGCCCGTAAGCAAGTCAGTATTCGCTTCGGCACCGCGTGGTACTAGTCGGGCTTGTTCGTACTTCTCGATTAGCTGAGGAAGACGTGCGGCTGCGGGCGTACTTCCGAAGGAGGGCAACGTGCGAACCTGCGGGAAAGGGAAGAAGGCGAGAGCATTTGCGTAGTGAGCGAGCGCTTCCGGCGTCACACCCTTTAAATCAGTTTCGGTATAGAGGAAATAATTGCCCAGCACGACGTGACCAAAGCGTTGAATCGCATCCGCAAACTGCTGATCGTAGTCGTATTCTTTTCGCAGCGCTGCGATTCGAGCTAAGAGCGCCGGGTTCGCCGGTTCGCCTTTCTTCTGTTGCTCTGTCAGTTCCGACGAAAGCTCTTCGAGTGGTTTTGCGGTTTCGTCCGGCTTGCTGAACGTGATGTCGAATGCAACTACGCGGCCGCCGTCTTCGCGAATATTGTCGAGCAAGCGCGCGAAGTAAAAGCGCGGGAAGGGCCAATGGCCGAGAGCTTCCTGCGACTGCTGATCAATATCAACGATCACGATGCGGGGATCCATTTTCGTCCGCCCTCGTACTTGAAACCGATAATCAAGACTGCTGAGCTCCAAACGGTAGATGAAATCGAAAAGCGGTATGGGAGCCTCGCCCAAAAAAGTCGCGGCGTAGATCGCCAGAGCCGCCAGCGTCACAATCAGGCTGATTGCGAGCGAACCCTTGTGACTCCACCATTGGCGCAGAATCCTGACGATTTGTTGGCCGGCGCGGTTTGCCATACTTGCCGTGAAATCCAGTCGCTGACGAGGGAGAATGAAATCGGCGCAAGGCTAGCAAACGAATACGTTGGATTCAAGGCAAGAACCAGCTTACGGTTCGACGAATGCGTACAACTGTGCTCCGCCGCCGCGCTTCCGCTATACTGTGACGCGTTTCCGGAGCAATATTCGGACACAATTTTCAAACCAATATGCCTGCGAAGAAAAAACTCCTGCGCGAAACAGGATCCAAAGCCGAGAAGCTTGCCAGTCAATTGCGCGCCACTCGTCAACTGTTGAAGATTGCGGAGCGTGAACACGAGGAATTGAATCAAGTCGGCATCGCGCTCTCGTCGCAGCGCAACATCGGGGTTCTGCTCACTCTCATCCTGAAAAAAGCCCGCGACATCACCGGTGCGGACGCTGGCTCCCTCTATCTGGTCGAAGAGGACCCGCACGATGGGCGGTGCCTTCGTTTCAAGCTGACCCAGAACGACAGTTTCGAATTTCCGTTTCAGGAATTCACACTGCCGCTCACCGAAGACTCGATGGCGGGCTACACAGCGCTACGCGGCGAAGTGCTGAATTTCGCGGATGCTTACAAGATTCCTGCGGATTTGCCCTTTCGATTTAATGATCGCTACGACCGTGAATCCGGCTACTGCACGCGCTCCCTTCTCGCGTTGCCGATGAAGAACGCCAAGGGCGAAGTCATTGGGGTCCTGCAACTCATCAATTCGAAGCGCAATCCGGCGTTGCACCTCAGAAATGCCGAGGACGTCGCGAAATTCGTGCAGCCTTTTCGCGAACGGTCGGTGCGGTTGGCTCTTTCGCTGGCGTCGCAAGCAGCCGTCGCCTACGAGAATCGAAAACTTTACAACGATATCGAGACATTGTTCGAGGGGTTCGTCAGCGCGGCGGTGACGGCAATCGAGCAGCGCGATCCCACAACTTCGGGCCACTCCCTTCGTGTCGCCGCCTATACGCAGGCGCTCGCCGACGCGGTGGACGCGGCGGCCAGCGGCCCTTACGCCGAGACTCATTTCGATCGCGAACAAATGAAGGAAATCCGTTATGCGGCTTTTCTGCACGACTTCGGCAAAGTGGGCGTGCGGGAGGAAGTGCTCGTCAAGGCGAAGAAGCTTTATCCCCTGCAGATGGAGTTGGTGCGGCAACGCTTCGACTACATCCGCAAAGAACTCGAAGCGAGTAACGTGCGACGAAAGCTTCAGATGTACCTCGAGCGTGACCGCGGCGACGCCCTTCAAGAAATAGCGCGCCTCAGTGAAGATTTCGACCAGCGGCAGAAGATGATTGCCGATTATCTTGAACTTATCGTTGAATCGAATGAGCCGACGCTACTCGAGCATACGCATTCGCGCAAGCTGCACGAAATCTCAAAGCACCTATTCCTTGATCCAAAAGGCGTCGAATCCCCTTATCTTAAACCAGAGGAGGTGGGACTCCTTTCAATTCCGAAAGGCAGCTTGAATGCAGCGGAGCGGTTGGAGATCGAATCGCATGTCGTGCATACATATAACTTTTTGAGCCAAATCCCCTGGACAAGCGAACTGAAAAAGGTTCCGGAGATCGCGCGCGCGCATCACGAGAAACTAAACGGATCTGGCTATCCGTACAAGCTGCGAGGCGATCAGATTCCGCTGCCGACCAAAATGATGACGATATGCGATATTTTCGATGCTCTGACGGCAGCCGATCGTCCGTACAAGCGGGCCGTCGGGATCGATCGCGCGCTGGGGATTCTCGACGACTGTGTACGAGCGAAAGAGATCGAGCCGGAATTGTTCCGATTGTTTCGCGAGGCTAAGGTGTACGAGCGATCGGCACATTCTTCTTGATTTTAATGATTGACCATTGTCCAAAATCCGTCAAAGCAATGCCTACTTCCTTTTGTAAATTTGTTTCCAATGCTTTTCTTGTTGCCGGGCTGACTCTTTCCACGCTGATTTCGGCGCACGCTCAAACAGCCACCCCGGCCACATGGTACGTGACGATCGTTCTGCCACCGAAAGTTGTTGCAGGCCGTCCTGCGACGCTCGCAGTTCTCGGTTCGGATGGCCGGCTGGCGCCTAACGTGACTGTGGTAATCGGAGAAGGCCAAAGTTTGAAGACAGATGCAACAGGCCGCGCTTTTTTCACCGCGCCTGCAAGGTCGGGCGTGATGTTTGCCGAAGCCTCAGGCGCTTCGGCGGTTGCTCTGGTGGACGAAAATCCCGCTACCGGCGCTCAGACCGGCAAGGAAGAATTAGCGGTTGCGCCGGTGATTTCGCTTAAAGATCGTTTCTCGATCTGCGGCGAAGGATTTCGCGGCGATGCGGATGCAAATCGCGTAACGATGAACGGCGACAGAGCGCTTGTCGTCGCGGCATCACCTGAGTGCCTGGTCGTCTTGCCGAGCCCAAGAGCGACGCCGGGCGCTGCGAAGTTGATGATCGATTCGTCCGGCACACAGCGAAATGCCACGACGACCCTCGTCTCGCTCCAGTTCGAGGCTCCCCAGCCTGCGCCGATGCCCGGGCAGAGAAGCGAGTTGACGGTGCATGTAGAAGGTTCGGACGCGCCGCTCGCCGTCACCGTCCAAAACGAGACTCCTGGCGTCCTGGAATTTCTGAAGGGGAACTCGCAAGAAGTGAGAACGAGTGGCGGAATCCATAACACTGCGAAGATGGAGATCGGCGCGATTCGCTCGGGTGATTATTCCTTCAATGCAAAGCTGATTCCGGCTTCCGATATTTCCGCAGCGGAGCGATATCTGCGAGCCGCAGTGCCGCTTGCACCGAAGACATTGCAGCACCGCGTGAACGCCGCGGCCGATCGGCTCGCGACGCATCCCAAGGATCGCGAACGAGTACGGCAGGATCTCGCAAAAATAATTTCCACCACGATCGCCGGCCACTTCCGAGTGCTATTAGAAGCAGCGCAAGCATCAATCTGATTTCTAATTATTCGCTCGAGGCGGGTTCGAGGATTTTCGTAACTCCTTCAGGCAGCGCGCCCTGCGACATCTGTTCAAGAGTATTTCGTGTGCGACTGAGCCGACTATCGGCCTCTTCGTAACTTTGCTGAGCGTGCCGCAAGTGATTGCCGAGTTTGTCGTACACATCTCCGAATGATTCGAACTGTTTTTTAAGCCCTTCGAGACTGGCCACCAGGTGACGGACGTTCTCAGCAATTTTCTGCCCTTGTAAGTTGCTCGCGATCGCGCTGAGGCAGGCATAGAACGTGTTCGGAGACACCGGAAACACATGCTTGCTGCGGCAATATCCGTCCATCTGTCCGAATTTCGAGTCCTCGCTCATCAAGAGTTCGTAGTAAACGCCTTCCGACGGGACGAACATAAGCGCGTAATCAAAGGTGTGTTCGTCGGGCAGAATGTATTTCTCCGCGATCGAGTCGGCATGTTTGCGCACTGCCATGCAAAACTCGCGCCGGGCATCGTCGCCCGTCTCAGCGAGCCTTCGGTACGCCGCGAGCGGGAATTTTGAATCGATCGGAAGGAGGTATTCGCCGGTGCGAACGATTGCGTCCACGATCGCGCCAGTTGATGGAAAGCGAAACTGCATTTCGTAAGCGCTGCGTGGCAGCGCGTCTTCGAGCAGACGCTCGAGCGCCACTTCCCCGAGCAAACCTCGAGTCTTCGCGCCGCCAAGGACGTTGTGCAAAGTTTGCGCGGACTGCGAAAGATCACGCCCTGCTTGCTGCACCTCCGCGAGCTGCGTGCTCAGCTTGCGAATCGCCTCGTTCGAGGCTTGCAGTTGCTGCGCCATGGAAGCCTGCGCGGCGCTCGCGAGCTGACCGGACGATGCAACGCCGGTTTGCAGCTCCTGTCTCACCTGTCCAAGCTGCTGCGTAACCGACTGCATGAGGCTGTTCATCTGCGCCAGAACGGTTTGCGACTGGGTCGTGAGCGAGCTTTGCATTTCCTGGCGGACCGCGGAAAGCTGGACGTCTGTACGTCGCGTGGCGGACCACACGATCGCCACAACCACCACAATTGCAACAATGCCGAAAATGAGCCACACCACTGGACTCATGATGAGACGCCTTTCTCAATAACGTGAATGTTAACGCCAACGAGTCAGGGTAACACGATGCGTGAATGTTGCAAGACAGCGAGCTGGTACCTTCTGATGCCCGATGCGAATGCGATGGCAGGTGCTGTGAAACGCAAGAACTGCAAGACTTTTGTCGAGAAATCTAGAAATTGATTTTCAGCGCGAACTGAAACGTCCGCGGATCGTACGCCGCTGTGGGCTGCCCAGCCGTACACGTCCCCGAGATCGGATCGCAGAGTGGGTTGACGTCGCTCACGTTGAAACGGTTCAGCATGTTGAATCCGTCGGCGATGATTTGCAGGTTAAAGCGCTCTGTGATCGGGATCGTTCGCGAAATGCGCAGATCGATCTGGAAAAATCCGGGACGCGTGAACGCGTTGCGGCCAAGCGTGCCGGTGCAGCCGAAGAATGGCGAGGGTACGTCGGGAAATGAAAAGGGAGTGCCATCGCTGCCGATACAGCGATCCGGAGGAACAAATGCGAAGCCCTTGATGAAAGGTGATGTCACCGCTCCGGCCGGCGGAGAATTCGTTTTGATAAACGACGGACGGTTGGTGGCCGTTCCGAAGTCGAGATTAGGATCCGAGCCGATAAGCACGTTGTAGGGCCTGCCTGACGCAACCTCTATGACGGGAGCTACAGTAAAGTTCGCAAGGAATTTCTTCCAGAAGCCCGAGTCGCTTTGGTGGTAAGGACTTTGAAAGACGGCACTGGTGATCCAGCGGTGCCGTTGATCGAAGTCTGAGTTGCCACGATCCAGATTCGGAAAGCTGTTGTCTTGCGGATTCAGCAGAGTCGAGAGGTCTGTTGAATCGTCGATCGTGTGCGAATAGGTCCAGCCTGAAAGCATTTCGATGCCGTGCGAGAAGCGCTTGGTGACCGTGAGCGTGAACGCGTTATAGAGCGAGTTTCCTGTAGACGTCTGTGGATTCACATCGCTCCACGGTATTTGGACGCCGGGGAGGCCAGTTGGAAATCCCGCAGCGTCGGCCAGAGCCACGAGCGTTTGGTAACCCGCCGCTGGGTTACCCGGGTTCACGAGGCTCGCGAACGAAGGATTGGGCCCCGAGGGCCGAAAGAAATTGAAAACAGCGGCGCTGCCAATAAAACCGACTGTAGTCCCGCTACAGTTTGGACCGGTAAAACCAAGCCCCAAGATACTCGGCGGAAGCGGACCAGCGGGAGTTCCGAAGGCGATGCTACCGCCGCCGGTGGTATTGGCAGCTGGGATCGCGCCCGGGCACACTGTGTTGATGTCTGCTGTACCCGGAACTTGGAT
>Ga0209625_1000078_pt1 | contig 21527 bp, 14 predicted proteins | sample JacPin_JW_Ref_M2_FD_187960 | JGI IMG/M metagenome (GOLD analysis project Ga0209625, IMG submission 187960) | Forest soil microbial communities from Algoma, Ontario, Canada - Jack Pine, Ontario site 1_JW_Ref_M2 (SPAdes) (version 2) | ecosystem: Environmental > Terrestrial > Soil > Boreal...
TGACTTTGGTCCTCTCTGGAGACTAGCGAAGAGCCGGGCAAGAGGCCCTGCGCCTTCTGCTTGAATCACGCTCAGTTTTGGTAGTCGCTCGATCAATCCAAGTTGGCGCATCTCTTCGAAGCCTTTGCCGAGAGCAGAACTGTTACCCATATTGCCACCCGGCACCACGACGTGATCCGGCACGCGCCATTCGCCCTGCTCCATCAGCTCGAAGACGACGGTTTTTTGACCCTCGATCCGAAACGGATTGATCGAATTAGCGAGATAGATCGAAGGATCGTCCGCGATTTCCTGGATCAGCCGCATGCAGTCGTCGAAATTGCCGTCGATCTCGCAGACGATTGCACCGTAGTCCATACTTTGCGCGAGCTTCGAGGAAGTGATTTGTCCGCGCGGCAGCAGAATCGCGCATTGCAGGCCCGCGCGCGCGGCGTACGCGGCAAGGCTTGCGGATGTGTTGCCGGTGCTGGCGCAAACGACGGTGCGCGCGCCCAATAGAACGGCCTGGGTGACGCACGTCGTCATCCCCGTGTCTTTGAACGAGCCGGTTGGATTGCAGCCCTGATGTTTTAGCCGCAGAGCGCCCACACTGGAATATTCGGCGCATCGTGGAGCGTCATAGAGCGGTGTATTACCTTCGCCCAGCGTGACAATCGGAGCCGCGTCATCAAACGGCAGCACTTCGCGGAATCGCCAAACGCCGCTTCGGTCACGCGGATCGAGAGACCCAGCGCGCGATCTCCAGCGGGCGCGCAGCGCGGTAGCTTCGTTTGCGGACGGCAGAGGAGTCGCAATTTCAAGCGGGCCGCCACAATTCTGGCAAATATAAATTCGCTCGCGAATACCGAACGAGGCTCCGCACGCCGGGCGAATACAGCGCTGGACGGCGGCACCGACCGAGCGCGCAGAACGAGGGGACGCGTCCATCATTGCCCCAAGCCGCTTTCAGCGCGACTTGTTTCTGCTGCGCCCAAACCGAATTCGCGATGCAGCGCAATAAGGGCCTTTTTCATATCATTCTGTTCCACAACAAAAGAAATATTCGATTCGGACGAGCCTTGCGCAATCGCAATTATATTCACACCTTCCCGTCCTAATGTGCTGAACGTGCGGCCGGCCATGCCAACGGTGCCGCGCATATTTTCTCCCACCACCGCGACAATTGCGATGTCGGGATCGAGCGAAATATGCTCGACCTTATGGTGCGCGAGATCCTGAGCGAACTGTTCCCGCAGCGCGTCAACGGTGCGCTTGGCATCCGCCGAGGCTACGATAAAGCAGATGTCATTCTGGGAAGATGATTGCGAAATTAGCAGCACGTTCGCGCGCACCTTTGCCGTCGTGGAAAATGTACGGCCAACAACGTCCGGAAGTCCCACGATTCCAGGCCCGCCTAGCGCGATAAGGGAGACGTCGCTGATTGCGGTGAGCGCCTTGGCGCCTCCGCCGCTGCTTCGTCCCTTCGGCGTGATTTTCGTTCCGGGTTTCTCAGGCGCGAAACTGTTACGGATCCAAACGGGAATTTCCTGCGGCATCACGGCGCGCAGAGTCTTTGGATGCAAGACTTTTGCTCCAAAGTAAGCAAGCTCGGCAGCTTCGCGATACGAAATTTCGGGAATCGTGCGAGCTTCAGGAACAAGGCGCGGATCGGCCGTAAGGACACCGTCGACATCCGTCCAGATAACCGCTTCGTCGGCCAGCAGGGCGGCGCTCAGAATCGTCGCCGAATAGTCCGAGCCGCCGCGGCCAAGCGTGGTGAGCGCGCCATCCTGGCTCGCGCCGATAAAACCTGTGATTACGGGTACGACACCTTTTTGCAATAGCGGACGAAGGCGTGCTTCGCAGCGCTGCCGGGTGAGATCGAAGATCGGTTCCGCGCCTCCATAAAATCCGTCTGTGACGATCAACTCGGTTGCTTCGATAGGCTCGCTCGGAGTTCCGAGGGCGGATATCGCCGCCGCGACCATTGGTGCTGAGAGGCGCTCGCCAAGACTCGATACTAAATCCAGCGTGCGCGCCGTGAGTTCACGAAGAAGTGCGGTACCTTCACACAGCCGGACGGCCTCGCCGAGAATATCTTCCATTCGCTGGGCCAACTTCTTGTGGGTTGCTGCGTCGGCAATTAACGCGTCGAGTGCGATTTCGTGCTGCCTGCGAATCGCCGCTAAGTGTTCGGACGATTTCTCGCCTTCGCCGGCCTCAGAAAAAGTGGCGGCTTCGATCAGGCGGTTCGTCACGCCACTCATCGCCGACACGACAACTACGACAGAGTCCTCGCGTGCCGCTGTGGCGCAGATTTGGGCAGTACGTGCGATGCAGGAAGCATCGCCGACGGAAGTACCGCCGAATTTCATGACTACGAGCCTTGATTTCATATTAGATCGTGCGGACGACGCTGACCGGGAATTCGACTAAAGGCCCTTCAGAAAAGCCGCCCTCCAAAAACTATATACCAGTAATTTCGGATATCTGGAGGCGAATCGCCCCCGTGTCTACAGCGAGTAAGCCGCGCGTGATGCTTTCTTAGGCTACTCCGCTTGCAGAATGTACGGTCTGAGCAGAGAGAAACTCCAGTACCGACATATGCGCAGCGTCGGGCTGATCGGTGGAAAAAATATGGCTCGCTTGCGGAATCATTACGAGTTTCGAACCTGAAATTCGCTGGGCGATCAGCCTGCCGTTTTCCGCGGGCACGAGCTGATCGGTCTCTCCGTGCACGACGAGTGTGGGGGCGGCGATCTTCGCGATGCGACTGTAGGCTTCCCATAGGATGATGCCCTGCAACTGAGCCAAGTAGCCCTCCGAAGGGGCGGTCCATTGCAGGCGAATTTTCATGTCTTCCTCGATTCGCGATTGCGGCGTCCCTTTGTCATAGATATAAGGGTTGATAGCGCGCGCGGCTTCTTCCGGTGTCATGCCCTGCCGTGTGAGAACCTCCAGCACCTCCGGCTCAGCGCGTTTCGATTCCGGTCCCCCTGCCGCGGTGCAGCCCAAGATCAGCGACTTCACGCGCTTCGGATATTGCAGCGCGAATTCCTGCGCGATCATTCCGCCCATCGACACACCGTAGAGGTGCGCGCTCTCAACTCCAGCAGCGTCGAGTACTACGGCGGCATCGGAAGCCATCAGCGCGATCGGATACGGACCAACCGGCACGTCGCTTCGTCCGGCGCCTCGGTTATCAAGAGTGATGGTGCGATACCGCTTCGCGAGTAGAGGTTTCGTGCGGTACCACATATACGATGGCCAGCCGAGGCCCATGATCAGGAGAATAGGATCTCCGCTACCCTCTTCCTCCCAATAAATTTTCACTCCCTTGTTTTCTGTGAACGGCATCGAGCCTCCCGATTCACTTGCAGGTATCTGCGTGAGCGCAGCCTTGCGAGGCACGCCTCAAGCATCAGCTACTTTGAGCATCAACTTGCCCGTGTTTTCGCCTTTGAAAAGCTTCAGAAAAACTTCCGGAAAGTTTTCGAAACCCTCGGCGATGTCCTCGCGCGTCTTGAGTTTTCCGGCGGCGTACCAGCCGGCCATTTCTCGAGCGGCTTCACCGTAGCGGCTGGCGTAGTCGAACACGAGAAAACCTTTCATAGTCGCGCGATTGACGAGGAGCAATAGATAGTTGGACGGACCTTTTACGGGCGCAGTGTTGTTGTACTGGGAAATCGCGCCACAGAGCAGGACGCGGGCGCCACGCGCGAGCTGTGATAGGGCAGCATCGAGAATTTCGCCGCCCACGTTGTCGAAGTAGATGTCGATGCCTTTCGGGCAGTGTTGCTGAAGAGCTTTGCGAACGTCTTCGGCTTTGTAGTCGATTGCGGCGTCGAAACCGAGTTCCTTGACGATAAATTCGCATTTCGCTGGGCCACCAGTAATGCCGACCGCCCGGCAGCCTTTGATCTTCGCAATTTGGCCTGCCACCATTCCAGTTGCGCCAGCCGCCGCCGAAATCACAACGGTTTCTCCAGTCTTTGGCTGACCGACATCGAGCAGTCCGAAGTAGGCGGTCATTCCCGTCATGCCGAGCCCGCCGAGGTAGGCAGGCAACGGCGCGATCTTCGGATCGATCTTGTTGAGACCCTTTCCGTCGCTGATTGTGTATTCCTGGACACCCAAGAGGCCCGTTACATAATCGCCCCGTGCGAACGCCGGATTCTTGGACTCGACCACGCGCCCCAGACCGCCTGCGCGCATCACCTCACCAATTCCCACGGGCGGGACGTAAGACTTAGTTTCGTTGCACCAACCGCGCATTGCCGGATCGAGCGAGATGTAAAGAATTTTGACGAGCAGCTCGCCGTCGCGCACGTCTCGAACCGGCTCTTCCGCATATTTCCAGTCGCTGCGCTTCGGTAATCCCACAGGGCGGGCGGCAAGCTCAAACTTGTGATTGAGAGTCGTCAATACGTCCTCCGAAGATTCGAGAGAGTCCCAGCGCTGAAACAAAAGCGCCGTCGAACTTTCTGATAGTCGCCCACAGATGAAAGTGACTATCGTGCTGCGCATTGTATATAATCGCCGCCGTCATGCCAAATCAGGAGACCCTCTACAACGTTGCGGACCGCGTCGCGACAATCACTTTAAATCGCCCGGACAAGCTGAATGCCTGGACGGCAATCATGGAGCGAGAAGTGCGTTCGGCCATCGAAGAAGCGGAGCGTGACGAGAACGTGCGCGTGATTATTCTTACAGGCGCGGGGCGCGGCTTCTGTGCCGGCGCGGATATGTCGCTGCTAAGCAGCGTCGCCGAAAGCGGCGTGGACGAGCGAGTTCGCAAACAGGCATCGAGCAGCTCGACGCCCGGGCCGGTTGATGGAGTCCGAGCCGACTTTCGCAAGAAATATTCCTATTTCCCCGCTGTCGGAAAACCCGTGATTGCCGCGATCAATGGCCCAGTAGTTGGGCTTGGGCTGGTAATCGCGCTGTATTGCGACTTGCGGTTCGCATCGGATGCGGCTCGGTTCAGCACTGCTTTTGCGCGCCGAGGATTGATCGCGGAGTACGGACTCGCATGGATCTTGCCTCGCCTCGTCGGGCACGCAAACGCGCTCGATTTGCTTTTTTCCGCCCGGATGGTCGATTCCGCCGAGGCGTTGCGCATAGGTTTAGTTAATCAGGTTTTCCCACAGGACGCGTTTCTCGCAAAGGTAAACGAGTACGCGCGCGATGTGGCCGCGAATTCCAGTCCTCGCTCGACGCGCATCATCAAGCGGCAGGTATATGACGCGATGTTCCAAACCCTCGAAGAGGCATTTGATATTGCCGAGCGCGAGATGCTGGCAAGCTTGCAGTGCGAGGACTTCAAAGAAGGCGTTGCACATTTCCTCGAAAAGCGTGCCCCCACATTCACCGGCCGGTAAGCCATCCCGATGACATTCGAATTCAGCGAGAAGACGAAGGAACTGCAGAAGCGCCTTCAGCGCTTCATGGACGAGTTCATCTACCCGAACGAGCACCGCTTTGACGAAGAGGTGGAACGCGATCGGTGGAAGCCGACAAAGATCGTCGAGGAACTGAAGCCGAAGGCACGTGCCGCGAGCTTATGGAATCTGTTTTTGGCGGACGATTCGGAAGGAGCCGGACTAACAAATCTCGAATACGCGCCGCTGTGCGAAATCATGGGGCGATGCCATTGGGCGCCGGAAGTTTTTAATTGCTCTGCGCCGGACACGGGAAACATGGAAGTCCTCGCGCGCTACGGCACTGTTGAGCAAAAGAAAAAATGGCTGAAACCGTTGTTGGCGGGCGAGATTCGCTCGTGCTTTGCGATGACCGAACCGGACGTAGCATCGTCCGACGCGACGAACATTGCATCCAGCATCGTACGGGACGGAAACGAGTACGTTATCAATGGAAGGAAGTGGTGGACTTCGGGGGCCGGCGATCCTCGCTGCAAGATCGCGATTTTTATGGGAAAAACCGACCCATCTGCAGCGGCGCACAAACAGCAATCGATGATTCTGGTGCCGATGGATGCGCCAGGAGTAAAAATCGAGCGCCTGCTACACGTTTTTGGCTACGACCATGCGCCGCACGGGCATGGCGAAGTTACCTTCAAAAATGTTCGCGTACCGGTGACGAACATGCTGCTGGGTGAAGGCCGCGGATTTGAAATCGCGCAGGGCCGTCTGGGACCAGGCCGTATTCACCATTGCATGCGCTGCATCGGCGTTGCAGAGCGCGCACTCGAAATCATGTGCAAACGGGTTCAATCGCGCGTGGCATTTGGCAAACCGCTGGCCGAACAAGGGACGATTCGAGCGGACATAGCTGCTTCTCGAATCGAGATCGAGCAGGCGCGGCTGCTGACGCTCAAGGCGGCGCACATGATGGACACCGTGGGGAACAAAGCGGCGCGCGCAGAAATCGCGATGATCAAGATTGTGGCGCCCAATATAACGCTGAAGGTGTTGGACCGCGCCATTCAGGCGCACGGCGGCGCAGGCGTTTCGGATGACACGTTCCTGGCAGCGGCGTGGGCCGGCGTTCGCACGTTGCGTCTAGCCGACGGGCCGGATGAAGTTCACGCCGAAGCGATCGCGCGCCTTGAGCTCGGCAAGTGGGGGAAGCCGGCGGGTAGCTAAGCCGTTCACGGAGATTGAGTGCCACCCGTTAAAATCGCCTCTATCGATTCGCTGAAGGACTCGATTGGCCAAGAAATCGCGATGAGCGATTGGATCGTGGTGACCCAGGAACGCATTGCTGAGTTTGCGGAGGCTACCGGCGACCATCAATGGGTTCACCTGGATCGCGAACGCGCCGAAAAGGAGTCGCCGTACGGCACAACTATCGCGCACGGATTTCTGACGCTTTCGCTGCTTAGTTTTCTGATGCAAAATGCGATTCAATTTGAGCAAGCGGGCCGGCGTGCGATCAATTATGGATTGAATCGGGTCCGCTTTCCCTCGGCCGTGCGCGCAGGTTCGCGTATACGCGGTCGATTTGCGCTAGCAGCCTTCAAAGATCTCGGTGATGCGATCGAGTTCGTGCTTTCTGTGACGGTCGAGTGCGAGGGATCAGATAAACCGGCATGTATCGCGGATTGGGTAGTGCGGCATTACCGGTAGAACGATCATCTCTTCCGCTGAATCCCCGTTTGGACTCGCTGCGAAAGGCTCTAGATCACGCCGGTTTCAGCGCAATGCAGAGACGCACGCAAGAGAGATTCGACCACCGCCGGCATTGCGGCGAAGCGTTCATCTTTCGTGAGCCCCTGATGATAGCGGTAGTAGATTTGCTGGACGATGACCGCAACCTTGAAGCGCGCGAACACCACATAAAAATCCACGTGCGAAACATTGCGTCCGGTCTTTTCGGCATAGCGCTCGACGAGCTGTGCGCGCGTCATGCTGCCCGGATGCGTCGTTGGACCCCATCGAATCTTCTGTAGCGGCTCAGGATCGTCTGCATCAATCCAATACGCAAGGGCCGTACCCAGATCGGTGAGCGGGTCTCCGATTGTGCACATCTCCCAATCGAGCACTCCGATAATTTTTGTAATGTCGCCCGGATCTAAAACCAGATTGTCATACTTGTAGTCGTTGTGGACGAGCGCGGCGCCGCTCGTCGAAGGCATGTGTTCTTTCATCCAGCTTACGATCCGTTCGACTTCAGGAAACTCGTGCGTGCGCGAACCGTAGTAACGTTCCGTCCAGCCTCGCACCTGGCGCTCGAGGTAGCCTTCCGGTTTGCCGAGATCACCGAGACCAATGCTCTGGTAATCCAGGCTGTGTAATCGTGCGAGATTATCGACGAAAGATTCGCTCAGCCGTCGCGCGGTTTCCGCTGTGAATTCGAGGCTTGCGGGCGGATTACGCCGAAGGATGACGCCGTGAATAGGCTTCATCAAATAAAACGGCGCGCCGAGTACGGTTTCGTCGTCGCAGTAAAGTAGGACCTCAGGGGCTTGTGAATAAACGGTGTGAAGCTTCGAGAGAACGCGAAATTCGCGGCCCATATCGTGCGCGGATTTAACTTTGCTGCCGAAGGGAGGACGCCGAAGCACGAATTCGCGGCTGCCGAATTGAATGGAGTAAGTGAGGTTGGAATGGCCGCTGGGAAACTGCTTTACGTCGAGAGGCCCGCGTTCATCCGGGAAATGCGCTCGTAAGTAGGCGTCGAGGGCCTCGAGATTCAGCTCTTCGCCGCCTCGGACTGCCGTTGCGCGATCCTCGAGATCCGGCAACGCGCGCTCCTCAAGGCTTTGATGCCGCGACGCCCTGTTCTCTTGTGAATTCCGCGAACTTTTTACCTTGCTCCGCCAATTGTTTCAGCAGAGGGGCAGGCTCCCAAATTTCACCGTGCTGCTTCTGAAATTCGAGGACGCGATCATAAACTTTTTTCAGACCGACCGTGTCGGCGTACCACATCGGGCCGCCTCGATAGGCGGGAAAACCGTATCCATTCAGATAAATGATGTCGATATCGACGGCACGCAGCGCGAATCCCTCTTCCAAAATGCGCGCACCTTCATTCACGAGAGCGTAGATGCAGCGATCGACGATTTCATCGGCCGCAATCTGGCACTGCGGAATTTTGGCCTCGCTGGTCCATTTGTGGATCAGCTCGGCAACTTCCGGATCGGGCGTCGCGCGGCGATTCTCGTCGTATTTGTACCAGCCCCCGCCCGTCTTCTGCCCGTAGCGTCCCATTTCGCAAAGCTGGTCTTCGGCAATCGGTTGGCGGATGCCGGGCTTTTCGAGATGGCGATATTCCTTGCGGATGCGCCATCCAACGTCAAGTCCTGCAAGATCGCCGGTTGAGAGCGGTCCCATCGCCATGCCGTAATCGACCAGGGCTTTATCAACGGCCTCGACGCTCGCGCCTTCTTCGACGAGAAATTGAGCTTCGCGCCGATACGGACCGAACATTCGGTTGCCGACAAAGCCTCTGCAATTGCCGACGAGCACGCCAATTTTGCCGAGCTTCTTCGACAGTTGCATGCAGGTGGCGATCACTTCTTTGCTCGTCGCTTTGCCGCGAACGATCTCGAGCAAGCGCATCACGTTTGCCGGGCTGAAGAAGTGCGTGCCGATGACGGACGCGGGACGCGACGTGGCCGATGCGATTTCATCTATATTCAGCGTGGAAGTATTGCTGGCGAGAATTGCTCCCGGCTTGCAAACGCGATCGAGTTCCGCGAAAACCTGCTTCTTCAGCGCCATGCCCTCGAAGACGGCTTCAATCACCATGTCCGCGTCCGAAAATCCATCGAAGCTGAGAGTCGGCTGAATTCGCTTCAGGCATTCATCCGCGAATTGCTGCGTGAAACGGCCGCGCTTCACGGAGCCCGCGTAGTTCTTTTGAATGTTTGCCAATCCGCGATCGAGCGCAGGTTGGTCGGCGTCCTTCAACTGCACCTGAATTCCGGCGTTCGCAAATACCATCGCGATGCCGCCACCCATCGTTCCGGCTCCGACAACGGCTGCTTTGTTCACGGGGATCAGCGGAGTTTCCTTTGGAATATCCGGGATCTTGGCTACCTCGCGTTCGCCAAAGAAAACATGAATCAGCGCCTTGGATTGATCCGAGAAAAGACATTTGACGAAAAGCTCTCTCTCCTTCTCGCAGCCCTGTTCGAACGGCAATTTGGTGGCAGCTTCGATAGCGTCAATCGCTGCCAGCGGCGCCATTAATCCACGCTGTTTCGTCCGCGCAGTTTCGCGAGCAGCGGCGAAAATCGGCGCGTTTTGCTCCGCCGTTCCAAGCTTCTCACTCCTCTCGCGCGTCTTGGGAGCAGGCTTCCCTGCAATTTCGCTCGCAAAAGCAATTGCACCCGTGAGTAAGTCTCCATCAATCAAACGGTCGACAATCCCGTATTTCAGCGCATCCGGCGCCTTTACAGGCTTGCCTTCGACACACATCTCAACGGCTTTTTCGACACCGGCTAGACGGGGCAAACGTTGTGTGCCCGCGGCGCCCGGAATGATGCCAAGCTTCACTTCCGGCTGGCCCACCTGAGCATCGGGCGATGCGACACGATAATGACCGGACATTGCAACCTCGAGGCCACCTCCGAACGCTGTGCCGTGAATCGCGACTACAACGGGCTTACTCGAGTTTTCAATTTTGAGAAGCAGCGGAAGCAGACCTGCGCCGCGCTCGGATTTTCCGGACGTCATCTTCTCGAATTCTTTGATATCCGCACCGGCGATGAAAGTTCTCCCTCCTCCAATCAAAACCGCAGCTTTTACGCTGGGATCTTTAGCAATCTGATCGATTGCGTCGCCAATGCCTTCCGGCACGCCTGGGCTCAAAGCGTTCACGGGAGGATGGTTAACTGTGATAATCGCGATATCGCCGTTCTTCGTGACTTGAACCAGGTCGCTCATAGTCGCTCTCTCTTTTTCGGACTCTTATGCGCTTTTCGCGAGGCGTTCGTCGGCGTCGATCACGAGCCGCGCGATCCGTTCACGGTGGAATGTGGAATCACCGAAAGCTGTTTCTGAAGATTTCGCCCGCCGGTAGTAAAGATGCACGTCGTTTTCCCACGTGAAACCCATCCCGCCATGCACTTGAATCCCGCGATTGCCCACGCTGCGGGCCGCGTCACTCGCATACATTTTCGCGATGGATACGGCAACGGAAGCGTCAGGCGCGTTTTCTTCGAGCGCCCACGCGGCGTAGTACGCGGCCGAGCGCGAGCTTTCGGTCTCGAGGTACATATCCGCGCACTGATGCTGGACCGCTTGAAACATTCCGATCGGCTTGCCAAACTGTTTTCGCATCTTGGCGTATTCCACCGTGATATCGAGTGTGCGCTGCATTCCGCCAACCAGCTCACACACGAGTGCAGTGGTGGCGATATCGAATCCCTTTGCTAATGCGGATATATCTCCGATCTTTTCCGCGGGCGTGTTTTGGAATTCGATTCGATACAGTTTCCGCGTCAGATCCATGCCTAGCATCGGCGTGATTCGCATTCCGGAAGCCTTCGAGGCCACGGCAAAGATGCCATTTCGAGCGATTACCACGATAAAATCCGCCACGGCTGCGTCTGGCACAAAGAGTTTCTCTCCGGTAAGGGCGCCGTTCGCAGCGGCTATTTGGATTTCCGAGGGGTTCCAGCTTGCATTTGCTTCAAGGAACGCGACCGTGGAGCGCGCGTCGCCAGCGCAGGTCGGCGCAAGATATTTTTTTTGGTGCTCGGGGCTCGCAACCGCATCGATCACGGCGCCCGCAAGAGCCACGGTAGAGAAGAACGGCCCGGGCAAAAGCGCGCGCCCTGATTCTTCCATCAGCAGCGCAAGTTCCACTTTTCCAAGGCCAACGCCGCCATATTCCTCGGAAAAAATAATGCCCGTATAACCCTGCTCGGCCATTTTCTCCCACAAGGTTTGGTCGTAAGCCGTCTCGGTCTCCATCAGGCGGCGGACCTCTTCCATCGGGCACTCGCCGGCAAAGAATTTCCGAGCATTGTCCTTCAGCATTTGCTGGCTTTCGCTCAGTCCGAATTGCATCTTGTCTCCTACCTAATAGCTTCTGGGCAAACCGAGCACGAAATGGCCGATGATGTTTCGCTGCACTTCCGACGTGCCGGCCTCGATTGTGTTTCCGCGCGTTCGCAGGTAGCCGTACGACCAGATTCCGTTGTCGACTGCGTTCTTATCACCGGCGAGAAGTTGCCCATACGGTCCAAAGATCTCCTGCGCGATCTGCTGAACGCGCTGGTTCAATTCGCTCCAGAAAATTTTTTGAATCGAGCCTTCGGGACCTGGAACGCCTGTCGCAGTGATGCGACTGAAAGCGCGAAGCTGATTCCAGCGCATGATTTCGATTTCCGCGTAGCATTGCGCGAGTTTCTCGCGAGTAATCGGATCCTGCGCCGCCGGATGGCCGTTCTTCTGGAATTTATGCGACAGCTCGATCAGCCGGTTAATATTGCGCTTGAAAAGCAGATGAAGACGCGCGCCGTAGGAGCCGCGCTCGTACATAAGCGTGCTCACCGCAACGTTCCAGCCGTCATTCACTTTGCCAAGAAGATTCGCCACGGGCACGCGCACGTCGCGAAAGAAAATCTCGTTGAACTCGCTCTCCCCCGTCATCTGCTTCAGCGGACGAACTTCCACGCCCAGCGATTTCATGTCGATCAAAAGCACCGACAGCCCTTTGTGCTTCGGCACGTTGGGGTCTGTTCGCACGACGAGCTCGCACCAATCGCCGATCCACCCGTAGCTCGTCCAGACCTTTTGCCCATTCACGATGTAGTGATCGCCATCAAGGCGCGCTTCGGTCTGCAGGCTCGCAAGGTCAGACCCTGCGTTCGGCTCGGAGAATCCCTGGCACCAGATTTCTTCCGCGCTCAAAATTTTCGGAATGAATCGCTTTTTTTGTTCGTCCGTGCCGTAAGCGATGATGGTCGGGCCAATGAGTCCGAGCCCGAGCGAGTTCGCCATCGGAGGTGCTTCCACGCGCGCCATTTCCTCCCAGAAGAGCGACTGCTCCATGAGGGTCGCACTCCGGCCGCCGAATTCTTTGGGCCACGAAACCGCCGCCCACCCTCCTTCATACAATTTTCGTTGCCACGCACGCAGGTATGGAAATGATTCCTCGAGCGGTTTCTCTCGCCACTCGCCCCAGTCCTTGGGAACGTTCGCTTCGAGCCACGTTCTCAGTTCGTCGCGAAATTTAGTTTCGTCGGCTGTAAGATTCAGATCCATTCAGCAGTCCTTTCAAACAGAAGCGCCAGCTATGTACTTGTGAGCAAAAAACAGATTCAGCCTATTTCGAAACCTTCTGCGAGTCCGCGGCAGCTTGCGGCCGGATCGTTTCGCTCCCCTGCCAATATTTCTTGCGCAGCTCTTTTTTCAGAATCTTTCCGGTGCCCGTCTTAGGAAGCGAATCGAAAAATTCAATCGAACGCGGCGCCTTATAGTGGGCTACCCGCGTTCGACAGAATTCAAGCAGCTCTCCCTCGGTAGCCTGATGCCCCGGCTTCAACACCACCAGCGCCTTCGGAACTTCGCCCCACTTTTGATCCGGCACTGGAACCACAGCGAGTTCGTACACAGCGGCATGAGCCAGAAGCGCTTTTTCTATCTCAAGCGATGAAATATTTTCACCGCCGCTGACGATGATGTCCTTTTTCCGATCGACAACCAGTAGGTAACCTTCTTCATTGATCGTCGCCATGTCGCCGGTGTGAAACCAGCCGCCGCGCAGAGCGTCTCGACTCGCATCCGGATCGTTCCAGTAGCCCTTCATCACTCCATCGGTGCGAGCGACGATTTCGCCGATAGCGACGCCGTCGTGCGGCACATCCACGTCATTCGCGTCGACCACACGCAACTCCATCGCGGGCCCTGCGTAGCCCGTCATCGCTTGTCCTGCGTAACGATCAGCCCCCTCCCATTGCAGCCACGGCTTCATAGGAGAAATTGAAAGCATCGGCGAGGTTTCCGTCAGTCCGTAACCGGAAAAACAGGTGCACTTCAACTTCTCCTCCACCTCGCGTACCAGAGTCGGCGAAGACGCAGCGCCGCCAATCACAACGCGATTCAAAGTGGAAATGTCGTATTTCGGCCGCTCCGGACAATTCACAAGCGCCGTCGCCATCGTCGGCACCAGGCTGCACGACTGAACCTTTTCCTGCTGGATGAGCCGAAATACTTCGCGCGTCTCGAATCGCTGCATCATCACGTGCGTTCCGCCCATCAGCGTGAGCGAATGAGCCACGCCCCAGCCATTCGCATGAAAGAGGGGAATCGTGTGCAGCTCGACGCTCTCGAGTCCCGTGTTGAATGCAAGCGCGACACTCATCGCGTGGAGATACACGTTCCGGTGCGTCAGCATTACGCCCTTGGGGTTCGCGCTCGTCCCGCTGGTATAGAACAACTCCGCGACGGAATCTTCGTCGACACTCATGAAATCGGCGCGAACGGGTCTCGCGCCAGCCAGGATCTCTTCGTAATTTCTCTGTTCAAGCCAATCCGCTTGAGACGAGCCGTCGAGCAAGATGAATTTCTCGATTCCCGGAACATCTTTGCGGAAAGCGTTCGCCAACTCAACAAATTCCTTGCCGACAAAAAGAGTCTTCACGCCCGCATCCCGCAAAATGAATGCCAGCTCGTGCGGCGCCAGCCGAATGTTCAGCGGCAACAAAATCGCGCCTGCTTCCAAAACTCCGTAATAGGCCTCGATCAGGCGATGGCAATTCATGCTCAGAAACGCCACGCGGTCGCCGGGCGCAACACCCAAAGTGTGCAAGCCTCCGGCGAGCCGGCGCACGCGGTCGGCCACCTGAGCGTAGGTGAGGCGCACGTCGCCGCAAACTATGCCGAGCTTGTTCGGGAATTGCTGCTCGGCGTATCTCAAAAAACGAATTGGAGTTAGTGGAATTTTCATGGCCCTGTCAACACCGCCTGCTAAGCTGTCTGGCCTCCGTCAACCACCAGCACGTTTCCAGTCACGTAATCGGACGCGCTCGAAGCGAGATACACGGCAGCTCCCTTCAAGTCGTCGTCGCCGCCGAAACGGTGCAGCGGAATCCGCTTTAGAAAATAATCCTTATTCCTCTCGATTACCACTTTCGACATGTTCGTCGGAAACCAGCCGGGCGCGATTGCGTTCACCTGAATATTGTGGACGCCCCATTTGCACGCCAAGTCCTTGGTGAACGCAATGACTCCGCCTTTGCTCGCGTGGTATCCGATCGCCTGAAATTCCGGCGGAGCTCCGTGAATTCCCGCCACGGATGCGATGTTGATGATTTTTCCTTTTCGCTGGCCGATCATCACTTTGCCCGCGGCTTGCGAGAACAAGAACGTGCCGGTGAGGTTCGTTTCGATCACTTTATTCCAATGCTCGAGCCGCATCTCCTCCACCGGCGCGCCCCAGGACGTGCCCGCGTTGTTGATGAGAATGTCGATGCGTCCGAAGTCCGCAATCGTTGCGTCAACCACGTCCTTTACGCTGGCCGGATCCTTCACGTCGCAGCCGAGGGCCATCGATTTCACGCCCAGACTTCGTAACTCTTCCGCGGTAGTTTCGCATCGTTCCTTTTTTCGCGCGCACAGCACCACGTTCGCGCCCATCTCCGCCAGCCCTTGCGCCATCTGGCGGCCAAGTCCGATCGAACCACCCGTAACGATTGCTACGCGCCCGCTGAGATCGAAGAGGTCCCTGGTGTGCATTCAAAGTACCTGCTTCCGACAAAATATCGAAAGCTGCTCGCTGAATTTCACTGAGGCTTTCAAATAAAATCTTATTCACAGCAAAAAAAGCGACGCCCGCCGTTCAGCAGGCGCCGCCCTTCAATCCTCTGTCGTTCCCTTTGTATTGCTCCTCGTGTCGTTCCCGCGCCTAGTGCTGCAGCAAAAACGCAAGCGGGCAGTTGTGCCTGTCATCGCCGCCTTTGGGGCATAGCGCATCCAAAGAGTCGAATGGACGCGGGTAAGCATCCGACGAGAAATCCACGAATGCCGGCGGCGTCGGAAATACCGTACCGTTTACGGCAAAAATGTTTAAGGGTCCGAGAGCCCCCGCCTCCCCGTTCAGGACGTTCGCCTCGACGGTCGGCCAGCTCCCAGTTTCCACCCTGGTCATTAAGGTTCCTACGGCTGCAATCGTTTCCGCTGGCGTGAAGGCGCAATGCCCTGCGCGGGAAACGAACGTTTGACGCAGGAAATCGCCGTTACCCACAAGATCGACGATCGTGCGGTAAGCCGACTCGTTTTCATTTATGACGAGGCCGTCTCCCGTGGTGTGCATCGTCAGAACAGGAATGTGGATCTCGCCGTCGAAAATTATATTTTGCTCCAAGTATCGAACTGCTCGTGGTTTCGCGTGGATTCGCGCGGTGCGATTCAGAGTCTCGATGTCCTCCGCCAGGCTCAGGCCAGCGGTCTGGTAGAGCGCCCACACCTCGTCCCGGTTCGGCGACGAAAGAAGCTGAACGCCGTAATCCACATCCGTGTTCCACGAAACGTTTCCGCCGGCGCGGGCCTCAAGTTCCGCTCGAAATGCAAACACAAAAGGAAAATCAATTTGCTGGTCCCAAAGGAACTGGTTTACCTCCTGATCAACAAAATCCGTTGGCGCGGGCTCCGGCGAAAGGGATGTAAACCAACCGGGAGTATCGCCCAGAGCTGCCCCCAGCGCGATTCGTGCCCGGCCCTGGGGCGAGGCCTGAGCAGTAGCGAGAATCCCCTCAGCGAGATCCAAATTAGCGATAGGGTCGGTGATATCAACAAGCTGCAATGCGCTCGTGCCCGGGAGAAGCGTCTTAAAAGCAAATTCCGCATCGAGCGCCGCGTTCCAGGTGGCTACGCCGCCGGCAAGTACGCCGCACATTGGTTGTGCGGCGGTAAACCGCCCGGGATTATTCTGAATTAAACCGGCCGTGATAATGCCGCCGAGCGAATGTCCCCATGCAATCGTTTGCAGCGGTTTACCAACTTCGGCATCGAAGATGTCCAGCACTTGAATTTGATCGACGAGAGCTTCCTGGATCGCCCACCCCGTATGGGCATAGGACGAACCGGCGAGGGCAAATCCGTTCTCGAGAAGAACAGCGCCGGTGACCGGATCTCCCACGTCCACAGCCGGATTCGCGCTGCCTGGGACCACATAGCCGTGGCTATACAGAAACAGCGTACCGTTCCAGTTCGACGGCACTTGGATCATCCATGTTGCGCCGTCGTTAAGCGTGCCCGTCTTTGTGGTGATGGTCACTTGTGCGTTTGTTGTGGTCGTGATTGTAAGCAACAGGATTGCGAAAAATGCTGTAACGAAAATTACTTGCTTAGCTGCTCGCCACATCGGACACTCTCCCTCTTATGGACCGGCACGAATTTGGATTTCCTCAGCTATGCCGTTTCTACTGCGGAGCTCGAACATTGGCCGAAGGCCGGCCGTTCGTTAACCGCCGGTGTTCGCCTGCATCGAACTTAGAAATCAAGCCTTACGCCTAGCTGGATTTCACGTTTCGGAAGCGCTGACGTGAAAGCCAGGGGCGTGCTCGGCGTGGCAACGCTTCCATCAGCAAACACGGTCCCCGGCCGGAATCCGTGCACGTTGAACGTAGTGAAACCACTGCCGCCGACAGCTGTCGGTAGCCCAAATAGCGGACTCACTTCATTGTTCACGCTCGCGAAGTTGGTGTGGTTAGCAATATTGAATCCTTCCGCCGTGAACCGTATGGTCGCCTTCTCGCCGATACGGTGCGACCAGCTCAAGCGCATGTCGAAATCGACGTAGTTGGGACCAAGCCCTGTGTCGCGTGGCGCACCAATGGGGCGCTCGTTGGTTGTGTGATTGTTCCCGTTTACTTCTGTGCCGGCGAGCAGGTTGAAGGGATGGCCGCTGTGGTAGCTAAAGATTGGAGAGAGCTGAAACCCGGCAAGAATCGGATTCTTCCACGGGCTGTCGAAAACCCCAGCCACGACAACCTTGTGCCGCTCGTCAAATTCCGAAAGCGCCCGATCGAGACCAAGGTTCGTGGGATCCTGCGGACCATAGTCCGTGTTGAAGTCGGTGGATGTGTCGAATCCTTTGCTGAACGTGTAGTTCCCGAACAGCGTGAAGTTATTGCTGAAGCGTTTTTTCGCCTCCAAAATCAAGCCTTCGTAAAGGGCCGACGCCGCAGCAGTGTATTGGTTATTCTGTATGATCAGCGGATTCACGAAGCACGGCGAAACAGGTTGGCCGAAGCCGTTCAACGTAACAGCGCACGGATAAACGCCGCCGGCACCGGGACCGGAAAGTTGCAGGCCGGCAGCCGGGTCGGTCACCGCAGACGTGTTCCAGTTCCGGTAGGAAACGACCTTCCCATTCGCTAGCGCGATCGTGCTCTCGGGCGCTGGAAATAGATTTGTATCGATTGCTACGGGCAGGCGAAGAGTATGGGAGTAAATGCCGCTGGCTCCGACAGTGAAACCGGGTCCGATTTGCCGTTCAATCCCGAGCGAAGCCTGCTGCGAGTACGGCGGCTTGTAGTTAGGGGGATTGCTGAAGAGCACTTGCAACGGAGAGAGCTGTCCGCTGTTCCCCGCGATGATCCCGAACGGCGCTACGTCGGCTGGCGTGATGCAAGCTGCATTTCCCGGCGTCGGCTTCGTGCACGCAATCAAGTTCGTCCCGGACGGATTGCCCGCAGGATTGAACAGGCCCTGAAAAACGGTCGCGGAATTTGCAATCGGGAGTCCGGTTGCGTTGATCGGATCCACGTAGATGGAGATGAAGCGATTGCAAGGACTGGTTCCAGTCCCTGGGAAAATCGGAAAGCCGGGAAACCCGATGCCGCAGGTGTTCACCACATTGTTCACCTGGTCGGGAACCTGCGTCTTATTTCTCTGGTTTTCGACAGTCGAGCGGTTCTTATTGAGCACGCCGAGGCTCAGGTCCACCTGAGCAATTTGAGCGTCCACAGGCCCGTAGAAGATTCCGTAACCTCCGCGAATAACCGTTTTGTGATCCTTGAATGGATCCCAGGCAAAGGAGATGCGAGGGCCGACGTCACCGTAGTAGGTGTTCAGCGGGTTGTACTGCGAATCGATTTCCCAGCGCACGCCCAGGTTCAGCGTGAAGTTTGAGAATACCTTCCACGAATCCTGGAGAAAAAGGCCGGTGAGCGGCCGAGTGTAGGCCGGGTAGTCAGCGTTACCGAAGGCTTGCTGATAAACCACCGGTTGCCCCAGCGAAGCCGCCTGCAGCGAATTGATGTTGGCTCCCGATGTGGACAGCCCACAAGGGTTGATCGGATTGGCCGGGGTAGAGGGAAAGAAGCAATCACTCAGCGCAGCTCCCGGCAGGGAACCGAAGACGAAACGCCCGGGCAAGAAGGTGTGGGATTCCGTGTGATTGCCACGAAGAATCTCGTCAACGCCAAATTGAACCGTGTGGCTACCGCGAACCATCGTCACGTTGTCTGCAAATTCCCAGCGCCGCAGAATCGTCAGGTTCGGCAAAAAGATGTTCGTGCCGAGGTTATTCGCGAAGCCGGGAATCTGGAGTCCCACCGACGCCGGCGTGTTAGGAATCACGTTGAAGCTGTCGTAGTTAAACTGCACGCGAAGTTCGTTCTGCGTTCGCGGACTGAAGGTGTGGAACCAGGCGCCTTGCAGGTTGTTGTCGTAATTGTGGATCGAGCTGCCGGCTGAGAAACCCGTTAACGACTGCACGTCCGGATTCTCGATCAGGTCATGTGCGAACCGGTAGCTGAGCGAGAAGTTGTTTGCCTCGTCAAAACGATGATCCAAACGGCCCGAAAAGAGATAATTATCCGTGTTGAAAGGAAACAATCCGCCATTCGTCTCAAACTGATTGATCAGGAACGAATTCAGAGCCGCCTGGCCGGGAGTGACAAACAATCCCTGAAGCGCATTCGGGTTGGGATTCACCGTCAGCAAGCTTTGAAGGCCGAAAGCGCATGTCTGCGCGGGCAAATGCGTGACGGTTCCATTGGGATTGTTGATGCAAGGTACCACCGGATCGCCCGGCAGTGCTGCAAGCGCCCCGAAAATAGAATTCTGCGCCCCGGTCGTAAGGAAAATATTTGTGTTGGTAAGAAGAGGCACTGCGTTCTGGGCATTTTGACGCAATCCTTCAAATGCCAGGAACCCGAAAGTCTTGTCCTTTTGGATCGGAAACCCGGCGTTGACGCCGAATTGATACCGCTGCAGGGAATTCTTGACAGGCGCTCCCTGCGAAGGGGGTCCTGCGGGATCAAACACCTGTCCGGGCTGGAGCGCCTGGCTGAAAGCAAAAGGATCGCGCGCGTCCAGGGCATCGTTGCGGAAGAACCCAAACGCACTCCCGTGAATGTCGTTCGTTCCGGACTTGGACACAATATTAATCGATGCGCCGCTTGCCGCCCCCAAATCAGCCTGGTAGTTGCTCCGGTTGATTTGGAACTCCTGGACGGCATCCTGGCTCAACGTTGGGCGTACCCCGCCGGCATCGTCGCCGGCCTCGCCACCGTCCACCGTAATACTATTCCCGCGGCCATTGCTGCCGTAAAACGAAAGACCGCTCTGCGGCGTCTGCTTCACGCGAAAATCCTGGTCGCCGGCCAATCGAGTGGAATCGGCAACGCCGGGCATCAACAACGTAAAAGTCAGGTAATCGCGCCGGTCGATCGGCAAATCTTCGATGTACCGCTGCACCACTGTATCGGCCTGGCTGCCGCGTTGCACTTCCACCACCGGCGGCGCTGCGCTCACTTCGACCACAGCCTTGGAAGTCGCGAGGGTAAGATGAAAATCAATTACCGCAATGCTGCCGACGCTGACCTCCAAGCCCTTCTGCTGCATCGTTTCAAAGCCGGTGGCTCGTGCGGTCACGTCGTAAGTTGTCGGCGGCAGCCCGGTCAGGCGGTAGAATCCGTTCGTGTCGGTTTCGGTAGAATGTAAGATTCCTCGATCGGTTTCGACGGCAACGACCAGCGCCTTCGGCACCACAGCGCCCGTCGGATCAACCACCGTTCCGTTGATCGTGCCCGACGCGCCCACCCCTTGAGCCCGCGCCGGTGTAGACGCAACCAGCACGCACACCAGACACGCGATCAGACCGGCTAGAAATGCTGACTTCATAAATCCTCCTCGTGAGGCCAAAGCATCGCCTGGCCGCCTGTGAAGTCGCACCACGCCCACGGTTCTATCGAGCCGAATTCGTTGGAAGCGCCCGCCACCCCATCCACCCGTTCCACCCATCCAAAATTATGATAGGGAATATTACATTTTAGTGACTAACGTCAAGCCGAATTAAGCGAGGAACCTAAGATTTTACAGATGGTGTTCCTACAGTTCGGGAGGTGTTCCTAAAGGAGTGTCAGACCGGCAAAGGCAGCAGCGGAGAAAGTCTAGCTAGGGAAGGTCAAAACGATTCGACCTGCAACCTGGCCCGTACGCAGGAGTTGCAAGGCCTCGTTGGCAAATTCGAGGGGCTTCGAGATAACGTCACAATGAACCTTTCCCGCCGCAGCCATGGTCAGCACAGCGCGAAGGTCCTCGCGAGTGCCCACCGCCGATGCTTTGATTCGCACTTCCCCTGCGGCCATGAGGATGGGAGGGAAACAGACATTCTCTGCCGGTAATCCCACCGCCAGCAGGGTTCCCGTCGGGCGCAGGCTGCTGAACGCAGCATCGTAGGCAGCCTTGGCCGCGGAGCAGACAAGCGCCACATGCACGCCGCCGGCCTTCCGGATCTCCTTCACAGCGTCTCCGGCGGAGTTGTTGAGAGCTTTCGCGGCGCCCAGAGACTTTGCGCGGGCGAGTTTTTCATCCGAGATGTCGACCGCCGTCACTTCTGCCCCGAACTCGCGCCCGATTTGGACTGCGAGATGGCCCAATCCGCCGAGGCCAAAAATTGCGAGGCGCTGCCCGCGGGAAATTTCCGATTGTTTGAGCGCGCGATAGACCGTCACTCCGGCGCAAAAAAGCGGCGCTGCCTCGATGGACGACAGGTCATTGGGAATTTTCAGCGCGTGGCTCGCGGGCACTTTGAAATACTCTGCGTAACCACCATCCACCGTGACGCCCGTAATTTTCTGCTTGGTGCAAAGATTCTCATTTCCTCCCTTGCAGAACTCG
>Ga0209625_1000079_pt1 | contig 21453 bp, 23 predicted proteins | sample JacPin_JW_Ref_M2_FD_187960 | JGI IMG/M metagenome (GOLD analysis project Ga0209625, IMG submission 187960) | Forest soil microbial communities from Algoma, Ontario, Canada - Jack Pine, Ontario site 1_JW_Ref_M2 (SPAdes) (version 2) | ecosystem: Environmental > Terrestrial > Soil > Boreal...
GTGCTTATTTTTGCGGGCACGAGCGGTTTCCTGATGACGATTTTTGGAACCGTTTTCGCGTTTTCACCCGCGCAGCAGATCACTTCTGTGGCGTCCTACGAAGCATGGATGCTGGGCGGGACTGCGTTCTTTATCGGATTGGCAGCGTTTTTCTATTTTGTTTACGGACGGCGGAAGACGCCACAGGCAGCAACAAGCCGAGTCTGAGTTCGCCGCGATCGTAGGAGGGTCTAAATGGCCAGCGAGGCCAAGGCTACTGTTCGCAGATATCGGATGTACATCAATGGGGAATTTGTCGAGAGTCAGAGCGGAAAATACTTCCCGATAATTGATCCTTCGACGGAGGACATTCTCGCCGAAGTTCCAGATGCAGATGAGAAAGACGTGAACCGTGCTGTCGCTGCCGCTAAAGCTGCATTCGATTCCGGTGCATGGCCGCAGACAACAGCGCAGGAACGCGGACGAATTCTTTTCCGGCTGGCTGAGCGAGTGCGGAAAGAAGCGCCAGCGCTCGCGGAGCTAGAGGCGCGCAATTCGGGGAAACCAATTGTCGAAGCTGAATATGACATCAACGATGTTGCGACCTGCTTCGAATATTACGGCGGGCTTGCGACAAAAGTTCTCGGCAGCGTGAATCCGGTGCCGGACAACGCGATGAATTTCACGATGCGCGAACCAATCGGCGTCGCGGCCCAGATCATTCCTTGGAATTATCCGCTCCTGATGGCGGCGTGGAAGCTCGCGCCCGCGATTGCGGCAGGTTGTACTTGCATTTTGAAGCCCGCCGAACAGACACCGCTTACGGCGCTTGAATTCGGGGGATATCTTACAGACGCCGGATTGCCGCCTGGCGTCGTGAACATCATCACAGGATTTGGCGAGACGGCAGGCGCGCCGCTTGTGAAGCACCCCGATGTGAACAAGGTCGCGTTCACGGGAAGCGCAGCGGTGGGAAAAGCGATCGTCAAGATGGCGGCCGACACGCTGAAGCGGGTGACGCTAGAACTGGGCGGAAAATCTCCGAACATATTTTTTGCCGATGCCGACTTCGAGTCGGCCATTGATGGAGCGTTGTTTGGCGTGTTTATCAATCAGGGCGAAGTGTGTTCGGCGGGGAGCCGGATTCTCGTTGAAAAATCGATCTATCCGAAATTTGTGGACGCAATGTCGGCGAAGGCAAAGACGATTCGCCTGGGGCCGCCGCTCGAACGCGAAACGAAGATGGGGCCGCTCGTAAGCAAGGAGCAGTTCGATCGCGTTCGATCGTATCAGGAGCTCGGCAAGAAAGAGGCAAAGGTAGCCGCTGGCGGCGGCCGTTCTTCAGTGATCGCGCGTGGTTATTACGTCGAGCCGACGATCTTCTATGATGTGGACAATTCCTCCCGCATCGCGCAAGAGGAGATTTTTGGCCCTGTGGCTGCGGTGATTCCGTTTGGCAGTGAAGCGGATGCGATTCGGATCGCGAACGATACTCAGTATGGACTGGCGGCAGCGGTTTGGTCACGCGATATCTTCAAGGTATTTCGCGTGGTGAAGTCGTTGCGCGCCGGAATCGTTTGGGTGAACCACATGCAGCCCACGTACGTCGAGGCGCCATGGGGCGGCTACAAGCAGTCCGGTTTCGGCCGCGAGCTTGGCCCCTGGGGCATCGAGGAATATCTGGAGACGAAACAGGTCCACATCAATTTGAACGAGCAGCCGATCGGATGGTACTAAGATGCCGACGATACAATTGCGCACGCCAATCCCCGGACCCAAATCGCAAGAGCTGATGCGTCGCCGCAATGCGGCTGTGGCTCGCGGCGTGGCGCACGCAACTCCGATTTTCGCAGCGCGAGCAGAAGGCGCAATTCTGGAAGATGTAGACGGAAATCGATACATCGATTTCGCCGGGGGGATCGGCTGCTTGAACGTGGGGCATCGCGCCCCCAGGGTGCTGGCTGCTGTTCGCGGGCAATTGGACGCTTTTCTGCACACCTGCTTCAGCGTGGCACCTTATGGGAAATACGTCGAGCTTGCTGAAAAGTTGAATTCACTTACGCCGGGAAACTTTGCGAAAAAGACGATTCTGGTGAATAGCGGCGCGGAAGCGATTGAGAATTCGGTAAAAATCGCACGCAGCTATACGCATCGTCCGGCCATCATATGTTTTGAGGATGCCTTCCACGGGCGCACGATGCTGACGATGTCACTCACCAGCAAAACGCATCCGTACAAAGCGGGCTTTGAGCCTTTCGCCACCGACATCTATCGCATCCCCTACGCCTACTGTTATCGCTGCTCGTACTCATTGCAATATCCCGGCTGCGGTGTGTTCTGCGCGAAGCATCTTGAGGACACTTTTAAACGTGTCGTGGCGTCTGAGGCGGTTGCGGCAGTGGTTGTGGAACCGGTGCTGGGCGAGGGCGGGTTCGTCGCTCCGCCGCCGGAATTCTTTTCGATTATTCAGGATATTTGCAGGCGGTACAAAATTCTGCTTATTGCCGATGAAGTACAGACGGGGTTCTGCCGGACGGGCGCGATGTTCGCGTGCGAGCGATACGGCGTCGTGCCCGATCTGCTGGTGTCGGCAAAATCGATTGCCGGAGGAATGCCGCTTGCGGCAGTCACCGGGCGCACCGAGATTATGGACACGCCGGGTGTCGGCGGACTTGGCGGAACGTTCGGTGGCAACCCAGTTTCGTGTGCCGCCGCTCTCGCAGCCATCGAAATTATGGAGAGCGAAAATCTTTCTGCCAGGGCCGAGAAGCTCGGCGAGCTGTTTGATTCACGGGCGCGCGAGTGGAAAAAGCGTTGGCCTCTGATAGGCGATGTGCGTGGGCTCGGTGCCATGCGTGCGATGGAGCTGGTGCGAAGTCCGGAAACGCGCGAGCCGGCGAAAGAAGAAACGGAGCAGGTGGTGCGGCATTGCTACGAGCACGGCTTGATTCTGATATCGGCGGGGACTTACGGTAATGTAGTAAGGCTGCTCGTTCCGCTGGTGGTGACGGATGAGCAGTTCGAGGAAGGGTTGAATGTATTGGAAGGCGCGCTCGCAAGCGTCGCTGAATCGCGGATGGAAGCGACGCCTCAACGCGCCTAGCTCCGCTGAGTGCGCAAGGATTTGGGACTGAGATATGGCAACTCAAACGAAAGTGGCTGCGAAGAACTGGGGACTTTTTATTGACGGCAAATGGCTGAACGACGGCGAGCCAGTCGAGATTCATTCTCCGTACGATCATTCAGTAGTGGGCGAAGTGCATCAAGGGACTGCTGCGCACGCCGAAGCAGCCGTTCGAGCCGCGCAGCGCGCCTTTGAGACGACGAAGAAGTCGCCTAGTTACGAACGCAAACGGATACTGAACGCCATTTCCGAAGGGATTCGAGCGCGACACGAAGAGTTTTCGCAGTTGATGTGTCTCGAAGCCGGTAAGCCAATCAAGACGGCGCGTGCCGAAGTGGACCGCGCAGTGTTCACGTTTGCGGTCGCGGCTGAGGAAGCGACGCGCATCGGCGGCGAATGGCTGCCGCTGGATTGGCAGAGTTCGACGGCGGGCCGAGCGGGCATAGTACGGCGATTCCCGCTGGGGCCGATTCTTGCGATCACCCCATTTAACTTTCCGCTGAATCTGGTGGCGCACAAGGTCGCGCCCGCGATTGCTGCGGGCTGCACGATTGTCTTGAAACCGGCGCCACAAACTCCGCTCTGCTCGTTGCTGCTTGCTGAGGTCGTGGCGAGTGCAGGTTTGACGGCTGGAGCCTTCAACGTATTGCCGTTGGCGAACGACGTCGCCGAAAAGTTGGTCTCTGACGACCGGCTCAAGATGTTGACATTTACCGGCAGCGCAAAGGTGGGCTGGGCGCTGAAGCAGAAGGCGGGCAAAAAGAAGGTGACGCTAGAGCTCGGCGGGAATGCAGGCGTGATCGTCCACTCGGACGCCGACGTGACTTACGCGGTCGAGCGCTGCGTCGCGGGCGGATTCGGCTATTCGGGCCAGACATGCATCTCGGTTCAACGCATCTACGTTCAGCGAACCGCTTATGAAAAATTCCTCTCGGCGCTCGTGGCGGGTGTAAAAAAATTGCGAATGGGGAATCCGGCTGACGATTCGACCGATGTTGGTCCACTGATTAATGAAGGAGCCGCACGGCGTACTGAGGAGTGGATTAGGGAAGCAGTTGCGGGCGGCGCGAAGGTGGAAAGCGGCGGCAAGCGCGAAGGCTCGATGGTCGAGCCGACGGTCCTGACGCACACGCGCCCGAACATGAAAGTTAGTTGCGAGGAGGTATTTGCGCCCGTGGTGCTAGTTGAACCGTACGACGATTTTGCCGACGCAATTCGCCAGGTGAACGACTCGCCGAACGGTCTGCAAGCGGGAGTTTTCACGCGCGACGTGAAGCTGCTTTTCTCGGCATTCGAAGAGCTCGAAGTGGGAGGCGTGATCGCTGGCGATACTTCGTCATTCCGAATCGATCACATGCCGTACGGCGGCGTGAAGGATTCGGGCTTGGGTCGCGAAGGACTTCGCTACGCAATTGAGGAAATGACCGAGCCCCGGCTGCTCGTTCTGAACATCCGTTAACGGTGCGGCTGCGCATCTTCGCCGCGCTCGTCTATCCCTGTGAATTTTCTTCAACTTTCAGTGGAACTGCCAGCGACGCGACGATTGTAATCGTTAGAATTCCTGCAATCACTCCCAGCGATGCAAGATCGGGAAGGTCGATCCAATCGCTCGCAATCATTTTCAGCCCGACGAAGATGAGTATTGCCGCGAGCCCCTGATGCAGGAATCGAAATCGCGGAAGAATGTCCGCGACCGCGAAATACAGCGCTCTTAGTCCCAGAATAGCGAAGGCGTTCGAAGAATACACGATAAAAGTATCGCGCGTAATTGCGAGAACTGCGGGAACCGAATCAATCGCGAAAACAATATCCATCGCTTCGACTGCCACTAGCGCCATGAATAGCGGAGTAGCGTGCCACTTCCGTTCGCGTTTGACCCAAAAAGCTTCGCCCGCGTAGCCGGTTAAGACGGGCACAAATCGACGCGTGATCCTCACCAGCCAGTTGCGCTCCGGCTGGATCGCGCGTTGGCCCGGGCGCAACATCTGAATTGCGGTAACTACCAAAATCGCGCCGAAAATAAAAAGGATGAAATGGAAATTCTGGAGCAGCTCAACGCCTGCGAGAACAAAGAGCGCTCGCATCACGAGTGCTCCGGTGACACCGTAAAACAAGACTCTGTGCTGCGATCGCTCCGGCACTTGGAACGCGCGAAAGATCAGCACAAAGACGAAGATGTTGTCGACGCTGAGCGATTTCTCAACCAAATATCCCGTGAGGAAAGCCACTCCCGCCTGCGTTCCGCGGGAGAAGTGAACGTAGACGGCGATCAACAATGAGAGGACGATCCAGGCGGCACTTTCAATGAGTGCACCGCGGAGCGTGACCTTTTGCGATTTGCGATGAAATACTCCGAGATCAAGCAGTAACGCGGAAACGATCACAACTGCGAACACGACCCAGACGTGAATTGGAGTGCCGAGCATGTCGGGACAGTGTAACGGAAGTTTGTCCGGGCGCAGTCACACGGTTGTCGCCGACGAAGGAGCTCTTCCTGCCTTGTTTTAATTGAGGTTGCGGCGTTCTCTAGGATTGCGGATAATCTGTGCATCGTGACAAGCAGAATTGGGCCATCCTAGCGGCTTCCGCGATGAATTGTCCTCACTGCAGCACTGTCAATCCCGAGTTCGCCGAATCATGTTCCCGCTGCGGTACCCCTATGCCCATCGAAGATTCCGAAACCATGATCATGGTGGACGCCACTGCTCTCACTCCCGGAAGTGATTTTGGTGCGCGCTACCGTATCGAGGCATTGCTAGGGCAGGGGGGCATGGGCCGCGTTTATAAAGCATATGACAAGGACCTGGATCGTGTAGTGGCACTCAAAGTCGTTCGCCATGGCGTGATGGGCGAAACAGACGCCCTAAAGCGATTCAAACAAGAACTCGTTCTCGCCAGCAAAATCTCCCACAAGAACATCCTTCGTATCCACGACATGGGTGAGGTGGCCGGCACAAAATTCATCACGATGGCCTATGTGGAAGGCCAGGACCTCTACGGAATCCTTAAAGAAAATCCGAAACTGCCACTCGAGCGTGTGCTGAAATTTGCCAGGGCTCTCGCCGAGGCGCTGGCCGCCGCTCATGCCGAGGGAGTTATCCATCGGGATCTTAAACCACAGAATATTCTGGTGAATAAGGACGACCAAATTTTCGTCTCCGACTTCGGCCTTGCGAAATCGTTCGAAGAAGGTGCGCAGGGCATGACGAAGACGGGCGCCTTTCTTGGCACGCCGCGGTACATGTCACCTGAGCAGGTGGAGGGAAAGCCGGCGGATCAGCGCAGTGATCTCTATTCGTACGGTTTGATGCTTTACGAAATGGTGGTTGGCGACGTTCCCTTCACTGGCGAATCCACCCTGAAGGTGATGTACCAGCGGATACAGGAAAAGCCTAAAAACCCCAAGCTGCTCAACCCGTCGCTTCCGAGCTGGCTTGTGCGGATTATCATGCGCTGCCTCGAACGGGATCCCGAGGCCCGATACCAGACCGCTTATGAAATATTGGCAGATTTGCAGGGGTCGAAAACATCCGCGAGCGGCACTCGCTCGGTTCAAATCCAGATTCCCGAATTTGCCCGCTTGCACTGGGTTTGGGTCGTGGGGGGTGTTGTTGCAGTGCTGCTGCTTGTTTCGGCTGTGCTCGTTTTCCGGGGGAAATTCCACTCCGGCTCTTCGGCCAAGTCCAGTGGTACTGGACCGCAAGTAACGCTGGCAATTCTGCCGTTCCGGAATGCGTCGGGGGATCACACGCTCGACTGGTTGGGCGGGAGTCTCGCGGAAATGCTGCGGTCCGACGTCGGGCAGGCTTCGAACTTTCACACGGTTTCGCCCGATCGGATTCACCAGATCCTCAGCGATCTGAGAGTCTCTCCGGATTCCGAACTCGATGTCAGCACGCTCCGTCGCATTGTTGAGTTCACCAATGCCGACAGAGTTGTGTCAGGACAATACGTCAAGCTTGGCGATCAGATTCGGATTGACGCAACCCTCCAAGACCTGAAGCAGCAGCGCACCATTTCCTTGAAGGCAGAAGCGCCGGACGAAAAGCAACTCTCGGGCTCCGTAGATCAGCTCGCGAAGTCCATTCAACAGAACCTCACGCTGGCGCCCGACGCTGTCAAGGAAATGGAGGCGTCAGCCTTCTCTCCTTCTTCGAAGTCAGTGGATGCATTGCGCGCTTACAGCGAAGGACTGGAATTGTCGCGCCAGGGCAACAACTTGGAAGCCGTGAAGAAATTTGAAGCCGCCACCTCGGCTGACCCAAACTTTGCCCTGGCCTTCACGAGGCTTGGACAGGCTTATGCGAGCCTCGGCTATGACAAGCAAGCGGAACAATGGTCGAGCAAGGCGGTCGATCTTAGCAACGACCTTCCACCGGCTGAGAAGTACATGATACAGGCCTTCAACGCAAAGATTGGAAACAACTACGACAAAGCGGTCCAGGCCTACAACGACCTACTCAAACTGATGCCCAACGATCCCCAGGTGCAATTCGAAATTGGCCTGCTATATGAAAGCCACGGTACATTCGACCAGGCTCATGAACACTTTCTCCAGGCGCTGCGGAGCGATCCGAAATACGTGGACGCCCTACTAGCCGTGGGCCGGGTGGAGGTCGAGCAAGGAAACGCGCAGGCGGCGCTGGAACATCTGAATCAGGCGCTGAGCCTCACCGTGCAGCTCGGCCAGCAGCAAGGAAAGGCGAGCATTCTCCAGATGATGGGAACCGCCTACGACCTCCTGAACAAGCCCGAAGACGCGCTCCAGAGCCTGCAACAGTCGTTGGAGATAGCGAAACAGCTAAACGATAAAAGAGTGATCGCTATGAGCGTATCTCTGATGGCGAACATTCACGATCGACAGGGCAAGTCGCAACAGGCGGAGAAGGAATACGGGGACGTCCTGAAAATTCAAAAGGAGATCGGGGATCAGGCTGGCACAGGGCAAACGCTGCTGAATCTCGGCAATACTCTTGCCGGAGAGGGTAAGTATGACCAAGCGATTGACCTAACCAAGCAGGCTCTCCAAGTCGAAATACAGCTCGGCCAAGAAAGCGGCCAGGCGATTTGTTTGAACAACATTGGGAACCTCTACTTGAACCAGGGGCACTACGATGACGCGCTCACTTATTTTCAGCGATCCCTCGAGCTTCGGCAGAAATTGAAAGTCGCGGGTGATATCGCGGAAACGATGAACAACATCGGCGAGGCTTACCGCGCTCTGGGGCAGTACGATAAGGCGCTCGACAGCTACCTGCATGCCTTAGACCTCTCGCGCAACGCCGGGGACAAGTTCCATGTCGGCGCAACTTCCGACAGCATGGCATCCCTTTTTGAAGCCCAAGGGCGTTACGGTGCGGCCCTAAATGCCCAGCAGGACGCCGTCAAGAATTTCGAGGGGCTGCAGCAGCAAGACGTTTATACGGCCATGATCCAGGCAAATTACGGGAATGCCCTTACGTTAATTGGCCGTTTCGATGATGCGCAAAAAAGTCTGGAGGATGCACTGAAGCTGGCCCGCTCCCTGAAGGCCGATCCACAGATCGCTCAAATCCTCGTTTTCCAGGGAGAGCGGGCTTTCTACAGCGGCGATCTGAAATCCGCCCGGCCTTTTTTCGAGCAGGCGTTGCAGATCGCATCACGAGCCAAGGATCGGGAGACGACGTTGAGCGCCAAATTTAATTTGGCGCGACTCTCCATCGTGGAAGGACACGCGCCTGCGGCTGTGACCGCGTTGAAGGGATTGGTGAAAGACGCCGAGGCGATGGGCGAGAAATATCTTTCGACGCAATGTTCCCTCTATGTTGGAGTGGCCTTGGTGGAGTCCAAGAATTATTCGCAAGGACGCCAGGAAATTGAGGCAGTGTTAAGGAAGGCCCAAGATCAGGGGATGAAGTCCCTGCTTCCACAGGCTCACTATTGGCTGGCGATTGCGTTTAGGGGCAGTGGAAACAACACGGAGGCCGCAAGCCATTTTCAGCAGGCCGCGCAACTGCTCGAAGAGATGCACAAAGAATCGCGCAGCGACGCGCTGCTGAAACGAGCGGACCTGCGATTGATCAGCGAAGAAGCTGCTCGGAAAACTCCGTAATCTGCAGACGTGAAAGGCCCGGCCCTCATGGCCTTGGCCCCCGGGGGCTGTCCTCTTTGTGATCTCTACCACTCCTCTGGTCTCTTAGGCCAATTAGTGTTTTCCGATTTGGAGCAGTGTCGTCTGCGTCGTATAGATACTATCTGGCGGAGACGATGTATTGTTGCTCGTGAACACCGTCGTCAAGCTATACGTGCCTAGCGGGCAATCCTCCGTCACACCCGACGGCAAGATGCACTGGCTCGTGTCCCACTTGGCCGCGTACTGTTGGCTGGTTTTATCTAGACTATAGAATGGTGACACGACGCCGCTGAGGACGATCGTCATCGGGACGAACATAGGGGTTCCCTTTGCGTCCGCGATCTGTGCCACCGACAGTAGTGCCGTCGCATCCGTGATATACGGCCCGTTTTGACAGTTTCCAATCGGTGGGGCGAAGGCAAGCTTAAACTTCACATTGAGTTGATTGCCGACTGGAAGAGTGGAAGCCGGTTGGCCAAGAAACGTGTTATTCACTGGGGACTGATAGCCGCAGAATGTTCCCGCTTCGTTGTTCTTTGCTGCCGCGGTGGAATTCGCCACGAAAATCTTGCACGCTTGTGTCCCCTTTCCGCTCCTCGTTCCAAGGTCCGCAGGGAGAATCCCCCCGAGAGGATATGCAGCCTCCAATGCGGCAACAATGCAGGTGGTAGTGTTGTTGACGTTCGTGCTGCAAGAAATGGTCTCCGGGTTTGTAACACTCAATGGCACGAACGTTGCGAAAACGTAGTGGAACTGGCCATCGGAAGCCGGGCACCCCGACCCTACCGGCAATTGATTAACATTTGTGTCCAGCACCGTTTCATAGCCGTCCCACCCCTCATCGACTGCGGGCGCCGCCGCCGTTGTTGGGATCGAACCAATGTCGGCAGAGAGCATCGCGGGGGGAGTCGGTGTTGCGGTAACGTTCAACGAGCAGGATCCCGAAGCCTCGACAACCTCGAATGCAGCGTATCCGAAGTTGGCTGTCGCGTTTCCGCCAGCGGGAATGGACAATGCCCGGGAAGCGGAGAAATTCGGAATCGCAAGTGCCACACCGACAAGCGGCGGGAGACCCGGTGAAAAGGTTTGTGTGAGGCTCAAGCAGCCGGTGCCAGGGCTCGCATCCACCTTAAACAATGCGCCGCTGCTAGGGGCATTCCCCGTGGCGCCGGCAACGAAAAGGGTGTCGCCCGGGCTCATCTGCATCATGTTCAGCGTTGTTTTGTTGCTGAACCCCAGGCTTGAACACGCGGCCACCACCTTGCCGGTCGCGTCAAAGTGCTCGATGAAAGGCATTTTTACTTGGTTGGAAACGTAAATCTGGCCGTCGCTCCTGCGCGCGATCCCAAATGGGCTGGAGAGCCCCGCCGTGGAGGGAATGAAAGTCGGGTTCGTTACCGTATTAAAGAGAGGCGCCGGAGATCGGAACACCTGGTTGCCCATGTGATCGACGATTAGCAAATCGCCACTATTTTTTATTGCTGTGCCTTCAGGCGAACCTGTTGCGGACGGAATAAGTGGAGTAGGAGATACCGTTCCTGTGGGTGCCGAACCGAGAGCGAAGGTAGCGATTCCAGGAAACATCCACCAGCGCCCACCACTATCCGTGCTCGTAACGATCAGATCCCCGCCCGAGGTAATTCTGCCGCACTGGGGGTGCTGTAAGCCGGCACCCCCTTGGTAAATGATTTCAGGATTCGTCACCAGAGAGGTAGCCGCGGCGTCGAAACGGACGATCGTGCTGTTGTTTGTGCTGCACGCATAGACCACATTGCGGATCGGAGTACTAAGACCGTTGTCGCTTGAATTGTTGTCCGGGCCGACGACAAGACCCTCGTAGTCTGCACCGCTTGTGGAGACAAGTAGAGTCGTCGCTCCCGAACTCGTGTTGATACTGTAGATTTGGCTCGGCGACGATGCGCCGGTGGAAACATAAGCGAGCGGGCCTATTTGCGCCCATGCAGGCGCCGAAATCAGCAGGCAGACAAAAACAAAAAAAATGCGGCTGGGCAGACGCACCATCGGTTCCTCCAGGTAACACTCAGTTCGGTAGCGACATGATTCCAGGAAATCTGTGCGGATCTCTTCTGAGTGAGGCGTCATTAATAGCTGGGAACGGGAATTAAGTCAAGCGAAGTCTTGAAATGTCCAGTGGGTCGACGAAGCGTGGCAAGCCCAGCGTACCTGTACGTCTAGGACTGCAGCTCCGACGTAGCTTCTTCGGTCATGAATCTTGTGATTTCAAGCGCATATCGTGTCGGTGTACGAAACTAGCTTTTCATCTCCTTCTTCACGGACGCTGGTGCCAATGCTTTGGCGTTGCTAATGGCCGTTCGGACTTCCGTCAGCTTCGCGTCCACGGAAACGCCACGGCGAGTGGAATTCGTGTTCAAAGCCATGGCTTTGGCGGTGCCATCTTGCCGCACAATAGATTGCTAAGACGTTGCCTCCTATTTTCCTTCCGCAGTAGGTGACTCTTCGGTGATACCTGCCCGTTCGTACAGGTATCCTGTACTCCCCCGCCTCCCGGATACTCAACAGACGGAGAACGGGGATGAGATGGGGGCTGACTGGACTGCTCGGACTACTCGCCTTTGTGTTCCTCTCCTGTGACGTCCTAGCTCAGAACGCACAGCAGACCGAACGCACGAGAGTCGACGAGTATGAACTCGGTGAGACGTATAACGAAATGGTTCCGCCCGACGCGCAGAAAAAAATGGATACGGTTTGCCCTCAAGCCGAAGCGCAGTACGCTGGCAGCATTCCGAAGTGGCTTCTAAAAGACCAGAAGTATTCCGTTGGCGACGAGTTGCGCGCGACGTTAGCCATCTGCAATGCCTTCGTCGACTTTCGCGCGGGTAAGGACGGGGAATTCAAGCTTCCGAAAGAGAAACTGAAACCGGGAATGGAGGCTGTCACGGTGAAGTTTCACGCAAGCAAGATTTACGAGGTGAGCATCGTCTGGAAGCTAGACGAGACATCCTTCGAGGTTCAGCGATCCACGCTAACGCAGAAGTATGGCGAACCGACGAAAACGGACGCAGTCAAATTTCAGACTGGAATCGGCGCGACGTGGCATTGCGAGGAAGCGAATTGGTCACTCAAGAACGGCGACCGCATCATGGCGTTCGACGGAATCGTCAGCGGTCACCATCGTGTTTTTGTCGATTACGCTTCGAAAGATAAGCCGCAGGAGTCTGGCGTAAAGATGGCGCACTGAGCAAACCATCGTACCTGCCATTCCCCTACGCGGATTTGGCAACGTTGGGGCTGTCTACTCTCCAAGGCAGCCGATTCAAAACCGATGTCGATGAAATCTCCGCGTGGACTCAACTCGGCGCGGAACCCAAACTCTCGGCCATTCAGAATTCCCCTTGACGCTAGAATTCATTTTCGTGACGAACTTCGTTAGCGACACATTGCCCGGCTGTTTTGAAGTTTCTTTAGTCACCGTGTACTGGTTATCTGCTGCGACAATTAACTTGACCAAACGAGGAAACCCGAGGATATATCTATTGGCAAGGATAGTTTCAGGCTCCCACCGGACCAGTGACCGATGTGTCCTGATGACCGTGAACGTTTGGTATGGAGGGAAAACAGAAACGCATTATGACTCGGTGTTAATCCAACCGGATGGAGTGACGGTATCCGTGAGAGATGTGCGGAGACAAAAATGCGCCCCACTTTCGACATTTTCGTTACTGCGGGCGGTCATGCACGGTATGTGGAAACCGTGGAAAATCTGGAACCCGCGAGGAAGCGCTTGAAGCAGCTGGCGTGCAAAGCTTCTGGAGATTGCTTTCTATATTCAACTGAAAGCGGCATGGTGGAACTGATTGTTCACCCAGAATCGCCGAAGCGCTCGCAAACACCTCATTCGTCCCACATTATTCGAGGGCGGCTCGCGAGTTAGTAGGTTGTGGGCGTGCTACGTAGCGGCGTCGACGTACTGTCTGGACACTGCCCACGCACCAACATGGTGCATCGGTGAAGGCGAACATCGTGGTGTGGATCATAACTGTTGCAGCGTTTCTAGGAACCCTGGTTGCCGGGGTTCTCGCACTCTTTCTTTTCTCTCAACGAGACCAGATTCGAGAAGCGCTGAAAACACCCGAACAAAAACGAAAGGAGAGTCGCACTCTGGCCCCAGTTGAAGTGGAGCTTCTTAGCACGAAAGCACCCGTCGTCAACGAAATCACCTTGACCCAGAATGTCAGCCGATACGGTGCCCGCGTGGTGACTAAGACGCAGTGGCGGCCAGACGACGACGTGACCGTTAAGTTGATCCACAAGGGTCTGTCTAACCGAGCGCGAATCGCTTACTGTAGTCCTGTTAAGGGAGAAGCGGCGTTTGCTGTCGGCCTCCAATTTTATTCACCAGTTGCGAGTTGGACGGTCTGACGACTGAAAAGATCAAAGTTCTTCGACGTGAGTAACAACTGCCAGCCGCACCCTTCGCACTTGAATCGTTCGTCGGGTTTCGCCTTGGTTGCTGTGCTTCCGGAGTGTGGGCACTTCATCGTGCAAATCTGATCATACCGTCAATCTCTCCCGGCTTCTGAGTTCTTTTCGGAGTGTTGCGATAACTTGCTGGCGTTATTTTTACATGCATTTTTGGTTCCATGGCGTTGCTAGAGGCCCTGCTAAATGGAATCAATCAGTTGAAATTTCCGGTCAGACTGGTCGGATATTCCAGCGGATGAAAATGTTGGGTAATTTCTTTCAGTGCTATTGCCACCTGTCGTGCCAGAACGAGGAAGCTCAAAGAAACATCGGTTCAAAGTGCTGCGCTCTTAGCGCAAACAATATCGCTTTTCTTGCACCGGATATACACGATGCACGGTATTGAGCTGATGACTGGTCTTGGCACGATATGTCTAGAGGGAAACTGATTTCGAGGGGCAACGGTTCCCGTCACTGACTGACCACAGCGTATCGAGAAAAGACTCTCCGCACCCCTTGATCGAGACGTTCCGTGAGTTCGAAATATGACATATACATGAAAACCTCCGAGACCCACTTACTTGGATAGAATCAGTAGAAGATCTTCAGGAAGCGAAGAAACGTTTAATCACGCTAGCGTCGAGTAAGCGGGGGGACTATTTCATTTGGGATTTGTCGGAGCATAAGTTCATTGAGCAACTAGAGGAATCTGCATAGCGCGAAGACAATAAGCACATGGACGCCCGCCACACAACACCACAGAGGCTGTGGGGACAGCATAGAAGCTCGAAGGTGCCTAGCTCTGAGAGTTGTTCATGGAATTGGCGTATTCGGCCGCCCGCGCTTGAGCGAGAGGGCCACAGAAGACCGCCACAAAAACATCTCCTGTCCAGGAATTGACGGCCTCTACGCGCCACTCGCCAGGACGAACCTTATCTCGGAACGCTTCAAAACGGAGAGAAACTGTCGTTTCAACTTGCATCGCGCACACTCCTTGAATAGATTTCCTTCGGTGTGGCGCTGCAGTAGGCCCGGCCGCGAACCGAGCCTCTAGGCTCGTAAGATTACTGTAGATTCCCGCGTCAAGCAATTCTGCGATTGTCCAAAGATGAACTGTCACGTTCGCAGTCCGAGGACATATCTGTCTGCGCCTGAATCGGACGGGACGACGTCTGGTAATTTTTTCAGCGAACGGAATTTGTATTTCTTATTCCGATATAATTGCTGCTCAAGGAGGCGAACATGGCACAGAAAGTGATCGACATCGTTGGAGCTTCCAAGGAAAGCTTTGCCAAAGCAGCCGAGAATGCCGTGGCCGAGGCAGCCAAGACTGTTCGCGGTATGAGGTGGGCGCGTGTGGCAGATTTCGAAATGCTACTTGATGGGAAGAAAATCACCGACTACCGCGTGACAACCCGGATCTATTTTGACATCGAGCGGTAGCAAGAAACCGCTTCCACACTAAGGCAGCCTGTCCGAACCATCACGCGGCGGTTTCCAGTTTCGCAGAATCAGCTCTCTGCGAGACCTGAGCAATCCCTCGTCTTGGGTTAGCACCAATTTTCCGCGTCATGCGACACATGAACGCGCGGGAGATGCGGTGCCGACCGTTGACGCCTCGCTGCGACATGCGAGCCGACGGAACTGGATGCGCAGGCGTGGGCGGGCTACTCGGCTGGTCTGGGAATCCCCAGGAGTTACTGTCCTCGTACGCGGACAGTTCACTCGCCGGTGAAGCCGGCGATTCTGTGCCTCGCAACGCAGTAAGAAGCCAAAACGCCAGGTCCACGCAATCTCCTGCCAGTCGGCTGCCTGCACGGAAGTACAGTTAACTGCTTCCCTGCTCGTCCTTCGCAAGAGGCGCTTGTCCCGTCCGGAAAATGTTCTGATGTTCAATAGCACTTCGCCAGGACTGGAGCGAAGCAGCAGCCATGAGAAAGCGCCTTGTCGTTTTTACTCTAGGGTTTGCCCTGTTGGGCTTAGTGTCCTTGGAGCCGTCCGCGATCTCGCAAGAAACCAATCAAGGAGCAACCAAGCGAAAAGTCACGGCGAAGGTTCCGCCGAAGTACCCCGCGCTGGCGCGGCAGCTCAAATTGAGCGGGAAGGTAAAAGTGGAAGTGATCGTTTCTCCAGATGGCCACGTTAAGGGTACGCGCATAATCGGGGGCAACCCGTTATTGGCGGATGCTGCTCTGGATGCGATAAGAATGTGGAAGTATGAAGTCGGCCCAAAAGAGACCGATGAAGTCGTTGAAATTGATTTCAAGGACCCCAATCTATGAGCTCGATCCTCGCCGTGTCCTAGAAACTCTCCCGTTGGAATCCGTCGGGACTCCGTTTTCTCGCAGTTACGCAGCCTCTTGCCGGTACCTCACTTCAGACACTATTGAAAGATTACGTAGAATCGCACAGGCACGGCCGATTGGCTCTCCAGTGACCGCAGGTTTGATCTCTGACTCCGGCAAAGCTTTGGGGAACGCTACGCTTATCCCGTGAACAGCAAACAGCTTGATTTTTAAGGATTGTACTTGGAGCGATTAGAATCCGAGCAAAGTGCACCAAAACCTCAACCCGGGCAAGGAACTCGGGTCTAAATCTCGGATTGCGGTTAAAAGTTAGAAGAAGACTCGAAAGATAATTGTAACTAACTGAAAACAATGGCGGGGACGACGGGACTCGAACCCGCGACCTCTGCCGTGACAGTGAACACCGCAATCGCACATCAAGTACTTACGAGTATTTTTCGGAGCATTCAGCAGCGGTCAGAGCAGTGAGAAACAGTTATTGTTCCCATGTTGTTCCGACGCGGGCAGGTTGGCGAACCGCCTTTTGGGAATCGGGGAAACCGACCATCCGATGGACTGAACCGCACTGGAGCCTTCCCAGCGCGATTAACTGGAATTTTGATACCAGCGCTCGTTTCCGCATCTCAAAACAAAACCTCAGCCTTCTGTACCAACCGCACGTGCATATCTGCGAGCGCCCCGCGCCGACTGACGTGATTGTGAGCGGAATTTTCTGCTTAGCACGAAGCTGGCTTAGAATTCAGGAATGTCTCTCGTATACATTTTCATCCTTGCTGTCGTGCAGGGATTAGCGGAACTGCTTCCAGTATCGAGTTCCGCCCATGTCGTAGTAGTTGAGAAGCTGCTCGGCCTTGACCCCTCTTCAGCACCAATGACCTTGCTTCTCGTTATGCTGCATACGGGCACGATGTTTGCGGTCATCGTCTACTTTTGGACGCAGTGGCGCGACACATACTTCCAGAGCGCGGCTTCTTTCAAGAAGTTTGTTGGATTTGTGGTGTTGGCGACTGCCCTAACCGGATTGGTTGGCGAAACCATTATCAAGGTCATCGAGAGAACCGTTTTTCGCCGTTTTCCCCACGCACAGATTGAGGACTTGTTCAGCCATCTCGAACTCGTTGCTCCGGCATTAGCTCTTGTGGGAATCCTGATTCTCGTTGCAGGTATCGCAGAGAAGAGAAGCTGTGCAAGGACTCTGTTTGCCATTTCGTGGATTCTCCCGGTCTGGTGCCACAATCTCTGTGGGGATGCTCTTAGGGGTAGCAAAGTCACGCGCAGAAATGTTCAGTTTTGCGCTGGCTGTGGTGCTGACTCCAGTAGTGGTGGTGCGCGAATTGATGCGGGTCGTGCACGACGAACACACGAATGGAACAGTGGCCTTTGTAGCGGCGGCATTTCCTACCATGCTCGGGGCGGTGTTCGCGTTTCTCGCTGGTCTGGTTGCGCTGAAATGGCTGAGTCGTTGGCTTGAGGGCGGACGCTGGTACCTTTTCGGCATTTACTGCCTGATTGCTGCGGTGGGCGTGGGTTATTTGCACCACCTTGGCTACTGATGAACTCTTCCTTTGAGCAAACGCTAGTTGACGTCTGGCGGCAAGCCCTAGTGGAAAACGCCGACGTGGTTGAGTTGGATGGAAAACGCTATTCAGTTCGCATCACTCCACGGAAACGCTTGCGGCAGGTGGATTTCGTTTTTGACGGGAACGAAATCCGTGGGCTGGAGCAGAATCCCGAGACGAAATCCCGCTGGGCGCAGTTGGCACGAGTTGGCAAGAAAGTGATGCAGTTCCTTAGCGAAGGACGTTACGTGGCGAACGTGGTGGATGGCGATGTGACGCTGTACGGGAAGGCTGAGGCAAACGGCTGATGCTTTTTGTCGGTTCGGGTGTACAAGACGAGAAGGCGGATTGAGGGGTAAGCGATGGACGACTTTCCGAATTTTATGAAGTCTGCCACAAACAGGATTGCGACGAGCAGTCAGTCAACGCCGGGTGTGGAATCCGGCATCACTGACCACGTTTGGAGCTTGCGGGAATTACTGGCATAGCGATAATTGGCGTCCATAGTAAGAGATGCTATTCGTCGTGGCGGAGGAGGTTCAATTGAACTGGAGCAAATGGATTCGGCAGACCCACCGCTGGCTGTCCATAGTCTTCACAGTGGCCGTCATCATCAACGGCGTTACTGTGGCACAGGGGAAGTACAACAACAGGCTGGGCCTATCGGCAGTGGCCATACTTGCCTTGCTCCTGCTCACCGGCCTGTACTTGTTCGTGCTGCCATATGCCAACAAGTGGCGGGGATAGGACGCCCACGTATGAAAGCAATGTCGAATGTGATTTGGTTCGGTGTTAGGCGAGAAACGCACCTTTAGGACACTACCAGCAAGGAGACAACGTGGACTTCGTAACCAAATTTTAAAAGGCACTTCGCAAGCGACATCACCTACTAATGACCGAGCTGGCGAAAATCGAACATCTGATTGATGCGTTTGAGAAAGGAGCGAAGCGTGGTGCCAAAGTGGGTCGGAGCAGGTTGTCAGCAGCAGCCCGTAAGAAAATCTCGCTGGCACAGAAGGCTCGCTGGGCAAAGGCAAAGAAGGCATAGCGGAGAGTCCACACCTAATGCATTCATTCGCTGGCTCATTTTGATTGGTCTCGGATTCTGCGCCTGCTCGTAAACCAAGACCGGGGTCTTCGAGCGGAAGGCATCCTCGGCTATTCGGTTCTGGCGCGCCCACTGTCCAAGCAATTCTGGACGCTCTCCGCTTGGAAGGACGATGCGGCGCTGCATGCCTTCGTTCAGTACCCGCCCCATGTGCGCATCATTCTCTTGGCATTAGGGATTTCCGGGTATTTCATCAGTCAGCTCCAACGCGTTAGTGTGAATCAGGTCTCCGAAGATGCCCAGTTGGGTAGTCCAATGCAGCAACTGCAAATCGGAATTCGTACACTCGGCCATCGCTGACGAGGGCAATTACTTGAGTTTTTTATGGCCGTTCAAACCCGAACTGCCGGACGGCACGGCACTCAAGTGTCCCAACTGTGGGAGCATGGGGAGCTACGGTTCTACTGACCTTATGTATCGCTCGTAGTCGCGGTGGTCACGCGCTTCCAGCGCTGTTAGGACCTCCACGAACCCAAAATCAAGGTATGACCCTATAGTTTTTGGTGTGCTCGAATGCGCAAGCTGAATCCAAGAGAGGGTCTAAAACGTAAGCCAAGCAGGGCGAGCGCCGGGTAAATAACCTACCCGATGGGTTGTTGCCCGGCGCTGTTTTTCAGATGAAATTGAGCGACGAGACAATTATTAGTTTCCTCTTTAGAAGTCCCTTGAAGTCATTCGCCGCAATGTTGGACGCACTGCATTACTTGGACGGCGTTTCTATTCCGTGCGACGTAGAATTCGAATTATTCAATCGCGCCATAGGTAACAATGCGGAAGGACAGCCCAACGTCAGCGTTCCTAGAATCCGGGGTATTCCTGCTAACTTATTGCTAGCGTTTGCTGAGCATGCTCACTCTTCCAACGTCGTCAGAAAACGCCCACCAGCCGTGCTGGGCAAAGAGCCCGAAGAACTCAAATTGCTCTATGAATTGACGCCGTCAGGCCGGTATGTACTCAAAATCTTAGAAGCACTCACCGACGCTACTTCACTACCACTCTCACAATAAACGGCCCGTCGCTAAGCGCAAGTTCAGTTCGGGCGACGGCCAATCAAGAGACTCCGAGATGCCCCGCATTGGGATGATGGTGTGCCGAAATTTCCTGACATCGTTCCGACGGTGTCGCGCAATTGGCGGAATTGACTTCCCGACGTGGAGAAGCCTAGCATTCCGATTACCCGCCCTGCCCTCGCAAGGAGACCAACATGGCGAAAGTTCTGAAATGCAACGACCTAAATCCCGGTTGTACTTTTGAAGCGAGAGGCAACACGGATGAGGACGTTCTGAAGAAGGCTGGCGAACACGCAAAGACGGCGCACAACATAAAAGAGATGCCTCCGGGCGTTCTAGACAAGGCTCGCAAGTCCATCCGCGACGAAGGCGAAGCACGGGGACAAAAAGCGGGTTCGTGAACTGCGTTCATTTCGGACAAGTACACGGGAGCAGCGGAAATGTGGTTCTACAGCATTCGCGGAACTCGGAATCGTTCAGTGAAAAAGTCCGAAGCAATCTACGAGACGCCGCAGAAAGCGATGACTGCGGGAACGGCGGATATAGAGAAAAGCAAAGCCGCCATTCAAAGGGCGGATGACGTTTACGAAATTTTCACCGTAGCGGTAGGACGCCCAACTGCGTGAACGCACTGCGACTTGGTCAGGGAGGCGCAGTAAATCTTTCGGCAGCGAACGTTGTGATTTACACCGTCGCCGCTTTCGTCATGCGGCTGGTGTTCGCGTATTTCTCGGACAGTTCTCGTTCCGCTTGCAGCCAATCATCTACGTCGTGTCCATCAGCGCCGCCACGCTCAACGTAGATTTGGTATGCGCCTAGCTCAATTTCTTCACGTGTGGGATGCGTTTCGGCAGTGAGTGATTCGGTCCCCGCCAGAGAAGATTTTTCTGTCTGTTTAGATGGGGTCAACATATCCTTGCCTCCTTTTCGGAGGGATTCGCCGGAGATGGTGGGTTCGCCGGCCTTGACAATTTCACTTTCTCCGGCGCGATATATTTAGCCGTCGTACGCGGAGGACGTCAAGTCCCTGCAGCACGAGGCGGCGTCGTGCCCTGCGTGAGCGCCGCAACTTGGAACTCAAATACTAGCGCTTCGTTGCTTACTGGTCGCAGCTTTTATCGCAGGAATCAATTCAGTAGCGAGTTTCATCTTATCCAGCAACGTCACCGCTCCAAGACTCTCGGCGAGCGCCTGCGTACCCTCGTCGTTCCAGAAAGAGATTGCAATCAACCGCGACCCGAACGTGTTTAGCAGTGATTTGATTTCCCGAGGATTCACAGATGAGTCGTCGGGCATGTGTAGGTCCATAACGACCACCTGCGGCTTTAGGTCGGTAGCTCTCTGAATTGTCTGCTGAAAGTTGGCCGCTTCTCCAACCGTGCGGATTTCTGGGTCGGACTCCAACAGCATCCGAATTGAGTTGCGAACAGCTTCTTTGTCGTCGGTCAGAAGTACGGTGATAGGCATAGCCGCCTCTCCGATTCTGCGGGACGAGACAAACGCGGCAGTCTATAAGAGACGCACGACGCCTGTCAGTCGCCTTTCCTACAGAACGCTTGGTTTGCGTACTGGCAGGTTCGCGATGTCGTGCGACCGGAGTTACAAAAAACTCTTGAAAATCCAAGAACAATATTTTTATTATTGGAGGTGGAAAACTTCCGCCGTCCCTCTTCACGATGAACACTTCTCCTTAATGGACGGCTTATCGAACTATGGGAGGTTAACCCGTGAGCGAACTCAGATACCCGGAATGGCAAGCGCTTTATCAGAAGGCTCTTCTAGAAGCAGACACAGAAAAGTTAGAAGCCAAGA
>Ga0209625_1000080_pt1 | contig 21451 bp, 15 predicted proteins | sample JacPin_JW_Ref_M2_FD_187960 | JGI IMG/M metagenome (GOLD analysis project Ga0209625, IMG submission 187960) | Forest soil microbial communities from Algoma, Ontario, Canada - Jack Pine, Ontario site 1_JW_Ref_M2 (SPAdes) (version 2) | ecosystem: Environmental > Terrestrial > Soil > Boreal...
CGCAGGGAAAGCTGCTTGAGTTCATTCACCAGCGCGATGTTGACGCAGCGGAAAATATTTTCGAGCAGCTTCACCATTTCGGCGGCGCGCGTGGAGCTGACGGGAATTACTTTGGAGACGATCTGGGCGTAGAGTCCCGCGGCTGCGCGTCCACTTGGGGGATTCACGCCACCCACTACTTTGGGAATCTGCGCGAGGCCGAATTGTTTGTTACCGGGATCTTCTCGCTCCGGCGAGAAGGCGAGGTAAAAATCGGTAGCGATGTTTTCGCTGCCTTCGCCGTGCGCGATGGGGCAGCGCAAACCGCCTTTTTCGAGAATGGGCAGCACCAACTCTTCGGTGGTGCCCGGATAGGTGGTGCTTTCGAGAACGATGAGCTGATTGCGTTGCAGGTTCGGGGCGATGGCGCGCGCGGTGTTTTCGACGTAGCTCAAGTCCGGCTCGCGGCGCTCGTCGAGAGGCGTAGGGACGCAGATGAGGACCGCGTCCATTTCGCGAAGGCGGGTGAAATCGGAGGTGGCATCGAAATGCTTTGCATCGACGTGAGCTTTGATTTTTTCGGCGGGAATGTGCTGGATGTAGGATTGGCCGGCATTCAGCTTTTCAATTTTGGACTGATCGAGGTCGAATCCCGTGACGCGCTGGCCGACGTCGGCAAACCGGAGTGCGAGTGGAAGTCCCACGTAGCCGCAGCCGATAATTCCGATCTTGATGCCCTTATCCGCAAAGAACTCCGGTTTCCGCTCCACACTTACTCTCCTTGCGCTTATCTGTCGGCCAGCGGATTCGAAAAATACTTAGAATTGAAACAGCAATGATAGCAGGGGTCCGAAAGCAGGACAAAGATGACGCCGCAAGATCGCTGGCGCGAGTGCGCTACAGCGTCTGAGTGCTGTTGGTGCGTTCGGGCACGGCATGCCGTGCCCCTACTGGAGAAATGTGAGGGCAAGGGCGTCGGATTGCGCCATGCTGACGAGTTATAAAAAAGCAGAAAGAGATGAAATTTGGAGTTGCATGAGTGCGCACGCGCCCGATTGTCAAGCGCAAGACGCTGAGCTATTCTCGCGTGCAGTGATCGACATTCATTGCCATATCCTCCCGGGGCTCGATGACGGTCCCGATTCCTTTGAAATTTCAATCGCCATGGCGGAGATGGCGATCGCCGACGGCATCACACACGTGATCGGCACGCCCCATGCACATCCGAATTTCGCATTCGATTCCACGAAAATCGAGGAGCGCCGTGACGAGTTGCAACGGCTTTTCGAAGGGCGCTTGATTCTTGCGACGGGCTGCGATTTCCATCTGAGCTATGAAAATCTCGAAGATATTCGCTTCGACCCGAGCCGTTATACGCTGAACCAGAAAAATTATTTGCTCGTGGAATTTGCCGATTTTTCGATTCCGCCCGCACTCGACCAAGCGCTGCATAACTTGCAACTCGCGGGACTGGTTCCGATTGTTACGCATCCTGAACGGAACCCGTTGATTCGCGCACAACCTGAACGTCTTTTCAAATGGCTGGGGCAGGGTTGCTACGCGCAGGTGACGGCGCAATCGCTGCTCGGGAAATTCGGCAGGGCTGCGCAGGAAACTTCGCAGCGATGGCTCGCGGAGGGCGCAGTGCATTTCATCGCGAGCGACGCGCACAATGTGACCTCGAGGCCGTTGCGTTTGAAGGAAACGTTCGACTGGGTGGCGAAGACGCACGGCGAAGATGTAGCGCGGGCGCTGCTGGTAGATAATCCACTCGCTGCATTCGAAGGACGGCCGCTGCCTTTCGTTCCGGAAGCCAGTGAAGGTGGCTTGAGGAAACCGGATTCTGGCGGGCCACGCGGCAAAAAACGCTTCTGGTTTTTTTAGACTTCGATTGTCATCTTTTGTCTATGGCGCGAGAGACTTGTCCAACACACCTTCAATTTCCGCTTCGCTCGCCTCGCCTGCGGCGTCGTATACGGGTTTGCCCGTCTTATCGAGAACGGCGACGTGCGGAATCGAGCCTTTATAGTGGCTTTTTACCAGTTCGGATTGCGCCGGTGAGAGAGGTTGGTCGAGGTCAACGATCACAAAGTTGACGCGGCCGCGATACTTCTCGTATAGCGCGACTGTGCGGCGTGCCTGACGCTTCGAGTTGTAGCATCCCTCGCCGTACATGAGAACGTAGTTCACGCGATCGGCCGCAGCGCCGGCGTCCATGTGATCGCCGGTGATGAGAGGGCCGTCGTTACTATCGCTCGAGTAGTCGAGCTTCGGATTGATCTTTAGATTTTCACCAGCGCGCGACAGAGAAGCGAAAACGAACAGGAACAGGAAGATGGCAGCGGCATAAAAGATTCGCATGGCAGTCCCTCCGCCTCTTGTACGCCGCCGGAGGGCCCGGCGGATTTCGCCGACGCAGTGTAATTGGGACCGGCAGCCGCGAATTTACGTGAACAACTCGAGTACTTCTTCGTAGCGCTTGAAGGGCGGAATCAAATAGGCGCCGGCAATTCCTTCGCTACGGGCCGTTCGGGCCCAGTCAAGCATTTTTCGGGCGAGCAGGAAACCGCGAGCGCGGGCGCCGTCGCCCGCCTTTTCCATTTCTTTCAGCGTCGCATCGGGAATCACGATCCCGGGCACTTCGTTATTCAGACGCAGGGCTTGTTTGTAGCTCGTGAGCGGCCACAAGCCGACGAGCACCGGAACCGGCGATTTGCCGCCGAGGCGCTTCAAAAAGCGTTGCCAGTGCGCGGGATCGAAAATCGGCTGGGTCATCGCGAAGTGCGCACCAGCCTGGATCTTTGCTTCGAAGCGGCGCAGTTCCTCATCGATATCTTCCGCAACCGGATTTACGGCGACGCCGATCGTGAAATTCGTTGCGCCGCCGAGCGCTTTGCCAGCCCAGTCCGTGCCTTGATTCAGCCGCCCGAGGACTTTGACGAGGCCGATCGAGTCGACTTCGTACACGCCGCTCGTCTCCGGATGGTCGCCGAGCGATGGTGGATCGCCCGTGATAGCGAGGACGTTGCGCACGCCGCCAACGGCCCAGGCGCCGAGCAGCATCGCCTGGAGGCCGATGATATTGGCATCGCGCGTGGTGAGATGGGGAATCGTTTCGAAGCCGTGGGCTTCGAGCGCGCCTGCGAGCACCAGCGCATCCATTCCCACGCGGGCGAGCGTGCCGCTATTGATGTCAATCGAATCGACATGACCGTTGGCCATGACGCGGCTGACTTGCTCGACGATGCGATCGATTGAAACTCCTTTCGGAGGATCAATTTCGACGGACACCGCAAACTGCTGCGCTTGCAATTTTTTCCAGAGCTTGCTTTCAGGCTCGCGCGTCTTGAGACGTTTCGTGCGCTCTTGGGGTTCGAGTACTTCGACGCGGGCCGGTTTTCCATCTGCACCCGATTTCGGCGGACGCAGTTTTTTGACCGCGACCGCCATCGCACGAATATGTTCCGGCGTTGTGCCGCAGCATCCGCCGAGCAGCCGAACACCGAGCTCGGCCGCTTCTTGGGCGAAGAGGGCGAAATATTCGGGAGACGATTTCGGATAGACGATCCGGTCGCCGACGCGCTTGGGGAATCCAGCATTGGGCATGGCCGAGAGCGGCATCTCGATTCCGTTAAGTTCACGCAGAACGGGCAGCAAGTACTGGGGACCGACGGTGCAGTTGGCTCCGACGACCTGGATATTCTTTTGCTTTAGCTTTTCCCAGGCACCCTGCGGGCGCATGCCGCCCATCGTGGCGCCTTCCTCGGAGTAAGTCATCTCGGCGACGATGGGAAGATTCGAGAACGAGCGAATCGCGTCAATGGCAGTGAGGAGCTCATCGAGGTCGCTGAAAGTTTCGACGAGGAAGAGATCGACGCCGCGTTCTTCCAGCGCGCCAGCCTGCTCTTTGAAAATCGCGAATACCTGATCATAGGGCAAATCAAGCACCTGACGAACGATACCGAGCGGGCCGATCGAACCAGCGATCAGAACCTCGTGCTTCGCAGCCTCACGCGCCTCACGGGCGATTTTGACGCCGCGATGGTTGAGCTCGGCGACACGGTCGGACATGCCGAGCTGCGCGAGCTTATGACGGTTCGCGCCGAAGGTATTCGTTTCGATCAGCTGCGCGCCGGATTCGATGTAGGTCTGGTGGATGCGAAACACGGCCTCGGCGTCGGACGAATTGAGTTCGTCCACGCAGCGCTGAGGACCGACGGATTCGTAGAGGAGCGAGCCCATCGCTCCGTCGGCGACGAGGATAGATCGACGGAGGCGCTCATTGAAGTCGTCAATACGCATTGTGCTTAAGTCACCTGAAACCGCCAGAGGTAGGCGGCAAAACTCTAATTGTAGCATTCGCGGCGATAGCGAAGGCGAGCGAGACGCTTTACGTTGCGTGGGTCGCGGTGCCAACGAGCGCGGCCGAGCTGAGCGATTGGTAATTTGAGCGCTGGCGGGAAGAAAGGCTCACGACGAGGACTGGCGTTTGTCGGGCTATCGAGCAGAAATCTTCGCGTAGATCAGCGGGATTGGGAGACGAGGCCGGAAATTGTGTCCATTAGATCGAATTTTGTGAGGACTTCGAGTTTGCCGCCGGGCATTTCGACGAAAACGGCGGGGCTGTCGTGGCTCAGGATGTGAGTGATGCGCTCGACGGGCGCATTGGACGGGACTTGCGGGAGCGCCGGGCCCATCACTTCGCGAATGACCAGTTTGCGCAAGTCTTTTCCCTGCAGGGCGAGATTGAGAATCTGGTCTTCAAAGATGGTGCCGATCGAGTGATTGTCGTCTTCGAGGACGGGCAACTGCGAAATATCTTCTTTTTGCATGGTCTGCAGGGCGTGGAAGACGGTCTGATACGGGCGGACGATGACGAGGTCGCGTGATTTTCCGTTTTGATGTTTCACGCGAATCACGTCTGCGGCCGAAATTGTCACTTCGGCATCGACGTATCCGTGCTCTTGCATCCAGCCGTCGTTATAAATTTTGCTGAGATAGCGGGTGCCGGAGTCGGGAAGAAATACGACGATGAAATCGCCTTTCTTGCAATTTTTCGCTAGGCGCAAGGCGCCGGAAACGCAACCACCGCCCGAGCCGCCCGTGAAAATCCCTTCCTTCTTGGCGAGGCGGCGGGCCCAGACAAAACATTCTTCGTCATTCACCTGAACAACATCGTCGACGATTTTGAGGTTCATGGTGCCGGGGAAAAAATCTTCGCCGATTCCTTCCACAACGTAGGTGGTGGCCTTGCCTACTTTGCCCGATTTCACGAAATCGTAGTAGAGCGAGCCTACCGGATCAACGCCGATGATTTTGATGTCCGGATTTTTTTCTTTCAGGTAGCGGCCGACGCCGCTGATCGTGCCCCCTGTTCCCATGCCGCAGACGAAATGGGTGATTTTGCCTTCAGTATCGTTCCAGATTTCCGGGCCGGTGGTTTCGTAGTGGGCCTGCGGATTCATCGGATTTTCGTACTGGTTCGGATAGTACGAATTGGGAATTTCGCGCGCGAGTTTTTTGGCGACCGAATAGTAGCTGCGCGGGTCTTCCGGTTCGACGGCGGTGGGGCAGACGATCACTTCGGCGCCGAAAGCTTTCAGCAGATCGATTTTCTCGCGCGATTGCTTGTCGTTGATGGTGAATACGACTTTGTAGCCTCGCGTGACAGCGACGAGAGCAAGTCCCATGCCCGTATTGCCGGAGGTGCCTTCGATAATCGTGCCGCCTGGTTTCAAGACGCCGCGCCGCTCGGCGTCGTCGATCATCCATTTGCTGATGCGGTCCTTCACTGAGCCGCCGGGGTTCATGTAATCGGCCTTCACGTAAATTTCGGGGTCGATGCCTTTGGTGAGGCGATTGAGCCGAATGAGGGGCGTGCTGCCCACGGTTTCGAGAATGTTGTTGCACTTCATCTGCGGATGTTTCTCCTCCGGCGAGCTGAAAACACAGCTTAGAGAGTTCGGAAAAATCTGTCCAGAGCAGTTTCGGGGTATGTTCCCTGGCCACGAAAACGAAACCTGCGTGCGTGATATTCTCTAGCGGCGGTATTCTTAAACACAAGGGACGCAGAGAACGCGGAGAACACAGAGGAAGAGGATACGCAGCGCACAGACCCAGCAAAACCTCGCGAGGTCCAGAGTCATGAGCGTTTGGACGGGAACGAATTCGCAGGAGACAAAATGGAACGCCAAAATATTTCGTCGGGGACGCCTTGGGAGCCAGTTGTGGGTTACTCGCGGGCGGTGCGAATGGGACCGTACGTTCACGTAGCAGGCACGACGGCGACAGATGCCAATGGAAAAGTGGTCGGGGACAAGGACGCCTATGCGCAAACCGTGCAGACGATCCGCAATATCGAGTCGGCGCTGGCGAAGGCGGGTGCGAAGCTTTCGGACGTGGTTCGAACGCGAATCTTCGTGATCAATATCGGCGACTGGGAGAAGGTTGGTCGTGCGCACGGGGAATTTTTCGGGCAAATCCGGCCGGCTTGCTCGATGTTGCAAGTGGGTGCGCTTGTGTCGCCGGAGATGCTCGTCGAAATTGAGGCGGATGCGATCGTGGCAGACGAGGAGATCATGCCGCGAAAGTAGGCCTCAATCATGAGCTTGGACGGGTCAGTAGTCGTTTGTAACAGAATATTCACAATTCGCCCGCGCTGTTTTAGCTAGAATCCGGCTCTATGGCGAAAGAAAATCTGCAAGTTATGGCGTTTGCGGGTGCGCGCGAGGGCCAGCGCGTGCTGCATTTAAAGGGTTCCCTCAATATTCAAACTGTATTCACGTTTCAAGACGCGATGAGGATGGAGACGGGGCCTGCGCTGATACTCGACTTCAGCGATGTAGATTTCATTGATTCAGCGGGACTCGGATCGCTAGTCTCTGCGCACGTGGGTGCGCAGAGAGGGAAGCGCAAACTCGCATTCGCGGGGATGAACAAACAGGTGACGGCGCTCCTCGACATGACGCACGTCTCACAACTTTTCAAAACGTATCCGACGATCAAGGATGCGGAGGCGGCGCTAGGTTAACTTTTAAGCGGGCGATTCTTTTAACGATGCAGCCGAGGCGCGTTCGCCAACGGGTAGTTTCGGCTCCACCCATTTCAGCACACCTCGCACGATAAACACGTTCAGGAAAATCGAAATCAACGAGGCGGCGAGAGTCGCGGTGAAAATTTCTTCGCCGACCATGCCTGATTTTCGCGCGACTTCCACGAGAATGAAGGAAAGCTCGCCGATCTGCGTAAGCCCGGCGGCGACGGCGATGGAGGTCCATTTGGAATAGCGGAAGATTCTCATCACGGTAAACCAGATACCGAATTTCCCGAAGACGATCAGGATCAGCATGACGCCAAGCAGCGGAAGATTATGAACGATCACTGTCGGAACGACGAGCGTGCCAAGCGAGACGAAAAACATCGCAACAAAAGCGTCGCGCAGAGGTAAGAGCGTGGTGTGAGCTTCGTGCAGGTCGTCTGAGCCGCTGATGGAGACGCCGGCAAGAAAAGCGCCGAGCGCGACGGAAAAGCCGAGTGTTTGCGCGAGAGCTGCGGAAGCAAGACAGATCGCGATGGCGACCAGCAGGAAAATCTCTGGGTCCTTGGTGCGGCGCGCGCGCCGAAGAAGTCGTGGAACCACAGTTATTGCGAGGAACGCAAGAGGAACTAGGAGCAGAACTGCTTTGCCGAGCGTCCAGGCGATTTTCTGGAGACGGCCTTCGGCGGGGCCGTTGAAGACGGGAAGCACAACGGTCATAAAGACCACAGCGAGATCTTCCACGAGCGTGATGCCGATCATGACGCGTCCGTAGGTGGTGCCAAGCGCGCCGCGGTCAGCGAGGAGGCGCGCCATCACCATCGTGCTCGCGACAGAAATCGTGGCGCCGACGACGATGCCCTGCGTCGTGCTCCATCCGGCGAGCCAGGAAGCAATGAGGGCGAGCGCGATCGACATAAGGATGCCAAGCGATCCGCCGCCGAGCGCCACCCATTTCACGCGCATCAAGTCTGGAATCGAAAATTCGACGCCGATCGAAAACATCAGCAGGACAACGCCAACTTCTGCGAAGACTTCGAAGGTGTGCAAATCGGAAAGTTGGGGGCCCGGAGTGAAAGGGCTGATTACGACACCGCCGACAACGAAACCGAGGATGAGCGGAAGTTTCAGGCGCCAGGCGAGCAGTCCGCCCAGCACAGCGGCCAGGAATACATACGTCAAATCGCGAAATAGAATTGGATCCGCTTCCATCTTGTCACTAGAACTTCGCTCGCCTCTTCATTGCAACGGGCATACTACTCCAACCCTTGCAGCTCGCATCTAAGGCTTTTGGATTCACGGCACAACAAATCTGGAAACACCCCATAAAGGTAGTGACCGGCCAGATGTGGCTGGATGCGATAGAATGACCGTTTAATGGAACGATTTTACCGAGCGACGATGAAGATCGGCGGAGGCACGCTTTTTGGACGCCTTGCGTTTGGATTTCTGGTGCTGTGCTCGATCGGCATCGGCGCAGCAACCGGCGTTCTGTTCGTTTATTCGAGCGATCTGCCTGAGATTCATGCACTCGAGGATTACCGGCCGGACGTTGTTACCGAGCTGTATGCGGACGACGGGCAGTCGATCGGAACCTTTGCGCTGCAACGCCGAATTTTGCTGAACTACGGACAGATTCCCAAACTTCTGAGAGATGCAATCTTCACCACGGAAGACCAGCATTTCGAAGAGCACTGGGGCGTGGATTTTCCGCGAGTGCTGGAAGCCGCGTGGCACGATATCCGCCACCATGGAATGAAAGAAGGCGCAAGCACGCTCACGATGCAGCTTGCCGGCGGGCTTTTCCTGAACCGCGCGGACCGCAGCTTCCATCGCAAGATGCAGGAGACGATTCTTGCGATCGAGATCGAGCGCCACTACACGAAGGAACAGATCTTTACGATGTACTGCAACCAGATCTATCTGGGCGCGGGGAACTATGGTTTCGAGGCGGCATCAGAATATTATTTTGGCAAGCCTGTCGCGCAGCTGACGCTACCTGAGGCTGCGATGCTTGCGGCGATCATTCGCGGGCCGATCTATTCTCCGATTGCGCATCCGGAACGGGCGCTAGCGCGGCGAAATCTGGTGCTTTCTCTGATGGCGCACGATCGGAAAGTGACGCAAGTGCAAGCGACGGCGGCTGAGAAAGAGCCGCTGGGGCTGCACGTGTCATCGGCGCGGAATGATTTTGCGCCGTACTTCGTGGAGCAAATCCGGCAAGACCTTGAACACACGTACGGGACAGCAGCTGTCCACGAACAGGGCTTGCGCGTTTACACGACGCTGAACGTAGCGATGCAAAAAGCCGCCGAGCAGGCCGTGCGCGATGGATTGCATGCCTACGACCGGCGGCATGGCTGGCGGGGAAATCTGCCGAACATTCTCACGCAAAACTCCGGCGGGCAGAATCCTTCGAGCAAACTGGACGCGTATCAAAATGAGGCGTGGCGCGGCACGATCACGAAGGGCGACTATATTCCGGGCCTGGTAACGGCGGTCGAACCGACATTTGCGACGATTAAGATTGGCGCGTCTCACGCAATGCTAACGCCCGCGGATTTCGCGTGGACGGGAAAGAAATCACCATCGCAGCTTTTGAAGGTTGGCGATCTAGTTGTGGCGTCGATCAAGGAGGTTGCAGGCTCGACGTTGCACGTGCAACTCGAACAGCAGCCTGTGGCACAGGCGGCGTTGCTAGCCATCGACAATCCGACGGGCGAAGTGAAGGCGATGGTCGGCGGGTACGATTTCGACCAATCCAAGTTCAATCGCGCGACGCAGGCAGTGCGACAGACGGGCAGCTCGTTCAAAGTGTACGTGTACGCGACGGCGCTCGAGCAGGGAGCGTCGCCATTCGATACGATCGTGGATGAGCCAGTGACGTTTCGGAGCGGGGGACAGAACTACTCGCCAAAGAATTACGATTTGAAATTCGAGGGACGCATTACGTTGCGTCGGGCTTTGGCCGATTCGCGCAACGTGCCGGCGGTCCGATTGTTGGAGCACGTCGGCGTGCAGAACACGATCGACATGGCGCGGCGATTTGGCATCACGAGCCCGCTTCCACCTTATTTACCGCTGGCACTTGGCGCGGCTGACCTGACGTTGATGGAGCACACTTCCGCGTTCACTGTATTTCCCGACGACGGAATCCACATCGAGCCGCACTATATCCGGCGCGTCACTTCCTACGACGGTGCGGTGCTCGAAGAGCCACGGCCGGATATTAAGGATGTGGTTCAGCCCGATGTGGCGCGGACGATGACGGCGATGCTCGAAGAAGTTGTGCAATTTGGCACCGGTGTGCGCGCGAAAGAGTTGGGACGCGTTTCAGCGGGGAAGACAGGAACGACAAACGATTTCACCGATGCGTGGTATCTCGGGTTTACCCCACACATCACGGCGGGCGTGTGGGTAGGGAACGATGACAAGCGCGTATCGCTCGGGAAGAAAGAAACGGGAGCGCGCGCGGCACTGCCGATCTGGATCGAGTTCATGCAGCAGGCGGTGGAGGCGTATCCAGCGCAGGATTTTCAGAATGTGGTGCCGCTCGAGAAGGAAGCAGGCGGGCATCAGGTAAAGGTGGATACACCGGACACAGCGCCGCCCGCGGATGCTGCCGAGCAGGGATTGACGCGGACGCAGGCTGTGCCTCCGGCGAAATCGCCCGCTGTTCCGCCTTCGGCTGTGGCGCCAGCCGCTGCGACTGCTGTGGTGAAACCATTAGAGAAGATTTCGGCTCCCAAATCGAATTAGCGTTGGCATTATCTCTGCGACGAACAAAACTCAAAAAGTTGCTTCGAAGGCTCGAAAGCGGCGCTCTAGCCCCCATTGTTGCCGCGCTCGTTCGCTTGATTGCAGAAATGTGGCGCAATCTGCGGTGGGGCTTTCCGCACCGAGGGAATCTTTCGAACAGGCTGCATTCGCGCGAGAAAAATCATCGGGCGTCGCCCAAAGGCTTGGACCCGGCAGAAATGCGTGCTCAATGCTGGTGCGCACCAGTTTCTTGAGATCGGCATAGTGGAGATTGTAGGTTTGGACCGCGCGGACGTATTCGTGCGTGAGATCGATGCGAGAAACGCCTTCGTCGTCGGTTGAGAGAGCGACGGGCACGCCAAACTTGCGATAGAGCGGGAATGGATGCGAGTTTCCTGTAACGCCGAGAATCACATCGTTGCTCGTCAGATTGATTTCGACCATCACGTGCTTCGCAGCCATTTCCTTCAGTAGGTCGTAGGGACGATTTTCATACGTGACATCCACACCGTGACCGATGCGCTTGGCGTGCCCTTCGTTGACTGCGAGGCGAACGTGACAGCAGAGGCCTTCATAGGTGACGAGCCCCGGTGCAATTTCGCCGGCATGTAAGGTGATGCGAACTTTGGGATAAAGGCCGTGAAGAAAATCAACCATCCGCATTTGAAGCACGTAATCAGTCATTGAGATGTAGCCATCCTCGGGCATCACGAAATTGATACCGAGGACGCGCGGATCGACCGAAGCCACTTCGAAGCCGAGCAGCGCCTGCGCGAATACCTGCTGTTTTGGAAACCCGCGAAGGACCTGATAAAGGAAACGAATTTCGACCTTGCAGCCGGCAGAGGCGTCGGGCTGTCCGCAATGCTGACGCTCGTTTCGAAGCTTCTCAGCCCGGTCCCAATGAGCGCGTGCGACGGCGATATCATCGCGCAGGCCGCGATCGAGCAGCGCCTGTCGAAATTTGGCGAGATCATCCTGCCAGGCGAGGTCATTCGCTAGCTGAATCGTGTGGCCGAAGGGGGGCGTATCCATCAATTCTAGGTACTGCTCGTTCTGAGTGGCGGCGCGGGAGGAAACTTCGTCGAGCCATTCGCCGGTATGACGCGGATCGATTACTAGGAATTTTGCGAACGAATCGAAGAAGTGATCGTGGCCGCTGACGCCAGCTGAAGGAACGAAGGCGCGCATCGAGAATGCATCCACGAGCGAATCGTAGAGGTGCTGATCTTCGAACGCGTGAGACACCGCGATGTGTCCTTCGCCACAAACGGGCTGTGGTGGGATGCTGCGCGTCATGGCCTCGGTCTTGAAGAGTGAGAGCGTGTCGAGATCGACGCAAAGCTTGTCGTCGGCGCCATCGCGAATCCAGGATTCGGCGTACACGGCGCCCGCCAGATGATTGTGAAGGTCGGCCCCTTTGGGCATGCGCACGAGAAACTCACGCAGATCGAGCGGATTCTGGCGGACGGACTCAAGCGCGCGGGTGGCGCGTTGCTCAGCTATAGATCCAGAAGCGATTACTGGCGTGGGAACGGTCGACCGAGCTGTCGACTGTGCAAGGATAGAGCTAGGACTGAGGAAAAGGACGATCGAAAGGATTTCAGATACCCGCGAACAGCTCAGATGATTGAATCGCATCGCTTCGCACTCCCGGGCGTTTGTGGGCGAAACTCTACCATGCCGAGTGATTCATTTGTGGCTGAACGGATCCCATCCTCGAGCTTCAAGCGGCGTGGCGGAGCCGTCGTCGCTGACAAGCAGGATTTTCCGGCCGGAAGTGATCTCGCCGATGCGGGTAAGGTTCGAAAAATCGGGTGCCCGCTGAAGCCTCCTCGCCCGCTGAGGAGGAACCGTAAAAAGGAGGCCATAATCGTCACCGCCGTGAAGCGCCATTTGGAAGGGATTCAATTTCAGCTTCCTGGCTGCGCGAAAGAGAGTGGCCGGGATCGTAACGTGCGGCAGGAGATGGGGGTCGATCCGGGCGCCGACCCCGCTGGCGCTGCAGAGGCGGGCAAGATCTGTCGAGAGGCCGTCGGAAATGTCCATCATTGCGGTCGCGATCCGGTTGCGAGCAAGCCATTCGCCGAGCTTCACGTGAATCCGAGGGTATAAATGCTGGAGCAACAGGGTTCGCAGCTCTTTTCGGCGCGCGAGCCCCTTCCTTCGCATTAGCTCCAATCCGAGCTGAGCGCGGCCCAGTTTGCCGGTAACATATATAAGGTCACCTGGTTTCGCTCCTGATCGGGTGAGCGCACGGCGGCGGGATACTTCGCCGAGCACGGTGATGCTGATCGCCACTGTCCGATATCTGGTTGTGTCTCCCCCTATGAGCCGCATTCCTAGATAGCGAGACGCACGGCCCAATCCGGCGAGAAACGCGTCGAGCCAAGTTCCAATTCGGGACGTTGGTAGTGCGAGTGTCATTAGGAAGTATCGAGGCGATGCGCCCATTGCAGCCAGGTCGCTAGTGGCGCGAACGAGCGACTTGTACCCCACGGAGTCGGGCGGATGGGCATTCGGTAGAAAATGGACTCCTTCTAAAAAGGTGTCGCAGCTCAAAATCCAATCCTTATGGCCGTGAGGCGACAAGACCGCGGCGTCATCGCCAATTCCGAGGGCCAGCGCACCGTCGTTACGCCGCCCCAAAACGGAGGGGACAGCTCGTACTATTCTTTCGACCAGTTGATCTTCGTTGTGCATGCCTGAACTTCAGTACAGTTGTGGCAGAGTTCGCCGATGGGTTAAGGTAGTACGAGCAGCATTATAGACGGTAGGTCGGGTGGGAAAAGCAGATGCCGAGCGCGTCTATGCAAAATGGAAGATTGAGGTTGACGGCAGGCGACATGGTCACTACAATCCATGCCGTTTCGGAACAAAGCTCCCGGTTTAGACTTCTGAGGGAAACGGCTAGCCGTGGTGATGGGCGCGCGGCGTTCGGCCAACTGGCGCACAACTAATTCAGGATAAAAACAGACGATGAAAGGCAAGTCATACACGTTTTTTATTGCCTCAAGCGCTTCCGGCGGCATGCGGCGCTTGCGGGTGCCTTTCTACGTACTGCATCTGCTGGTGGTGCTGGCCGTTGTGGGTGGAATTACGATTCTCGCCGGAATCGGGTCATATTCCCGGATGCTACTGAAGGCTACGAACTATAATTCGCTTCGACGCGAGCAGGACAATCTGAAACAGCAGTACAAGCAGCTGCAAACGGAAGTGAAGGATACGAACCAACGCCTGAACTCGCTGCAATCGCTCGCGAGCGAAGTGGCGATGGCGTACGGTCTCAACCGCTTCCAACAGACTCCTTTTGCAATTACCGACGTCACCGAAGGGACCACGGCTGAGTTTCAGCAGTCTCTCGACGAGTTCAGCTATCTAGAGAAGAACGCCTCGCTGGTAACGGTCTCGAATGGCGGCTTGCGGCTCATGCCATCAATGCAGCTCAGCGCACTAGGCATTGTGCCGACCTTGTGGCCTGTCGTCGGTGAAATTACCGGTCATTTTGGCGAGCGGCTCGACCCGTTCAGCGGTGAAGGCGCGTTTCATGCTGGTATGGACATTGCGTCTCACTATGGCGACGGCGTTCGGGCTTCGGCTGACGGCGTCGTAACGGTGGTTGATCGACGGGCAGGCTACGGCAAACTCGTGGTAATCGATCACGGATTTGGCGTCACGACATGGTACGGCCATCTATCGAATTTCAACACGCAGATGGGAACGCACGTGAAGCGCGGCGACGTGATCGGCTACGAAGGCGCGAGCGGCCGTTCGACCGGCCCGCACCTCCATTACGAAGTTCGCATTTACAATACGCCTGTGAATCCGTGGCGTTACCTGCGCAATATACCCACCGCTGTAGCAGCTGCAGATTAGTTCCGTTTAGACCCGCCAGATTTTTCCCGATCGAAGAACTCGCGAATTTAGATTGCACGCCGGACTATTTGGAACATTTCCGTAAGACTCTCACTCGTGGTGAAGTGCGATGATAGGCTCGATGCCGACGGCGTTACGGGCGGGAACGTAGGAGGCCAGCAGAGCTGCACCGAACAGAGCAGCGGCAACGCTCAGCAGTGTTAGCGGATCCGTGGCGCTGACCCCGTAGAGGAGTCCCTGCATCAGCCGAGTGACAGCTATGGCAGCGGCGAGACCGGTTAGCACTCCGACGGCTGTAAGCTTGAGACCCTGCACCAATATCAGGCGCCGGATGTCCGCGGGCTGTGCTCCGATGGCGAGGCGAATGCCGATCTCATGCCGACGAAGGCTCACGGAATAAGCAATCAGCGCGTAGAGGCCTATCGAAGAAAGAAGGAGCGCGACTGAGCCGAGAAAGACGAGTAGAAAAAGCGTTAGCCGCTTGGGTCCGAAAGAGTCAGCCACGACTTCGTCCATTGTGCTTACGTCATAGATGGGCTGCTCCGCATCCACCGAAGCGATCGCTTTTCGTACGGCGGACGTCAGTTGGGCAGGGTCCGCGGTGCTTCTCACGACGACCGCCATGATTCGCGGGGCGGTTTCCTGCTGATCGAGCGGGAGATATATCTCTGGCCGCGCGGGTGCTTCGAGCACTCGCGTTTGCTTCACGTCCGAAACCACGCCAACGATTTCGACCGGGACTTCGCGGGTCTCGTTGCCCGTATAGGCATCACGGCGCCCGAATAGTTGTCCGAGCCTAATCCGCTGACCTATGGCGTCTCCTCTTGGCCAGTTCAGGCGCGCCAAGGTGTCGCTGATCACAACCGAACGGGGGGCGTCGCGACCGTCCTGCTCCGATAACATGCGGCCTTGCAGCAGGCGAATGCCCATGGTGCGGAAATAGCCGGGGCTGACGACCCGAAAATTCGCGTTCTCGGCGCCGCGGGCATCTTGCGCGGGGCGGCCTTCGATAACGAAGTCCCGCGACGTGAGGTCCTCCGTGCGATCTATCATCGGCCGCCCGGAAACAACGGCGGCGCTCTCCACGCCGGGAAGGGAACTGATGGATTCGATGGCGCGGTCGTAGAATTGTGCGATTTGTCCGGCGCGCGGATATTTCGTTTCGGGGAGAGATATCGAGAAACTGAGCAGATGATTGGGGCGAAAGCCGAGATCGATTCCTTCGAGATGCCGGTAGCTCTGAACCATCAGCGCCGCGCCTGCAAGTACAACGAGCGAAAGCGCGATCTCCGCAACGACCATCACGTTGCGCGCCGAGCGCCCCGCGCAGTCACCGCCGATCTTGCTGCCGCCCTCCTTCAAGGCCACGACTAGATCCTGTCGAGAAGACTGCCATGCCGGAACAATTCCGAAAAGCGCACCCATTGCTACGGCGATCGCCGCAGCGATCGTGAGCGCTGCCGGATTAATGCGAACCAATTCAGCCGCAGTAGGGAGATATTCTTCAGGGATAAAGCGGACGAGCATGGGTAAGCATGCAAACGCAGCGGCAACGCCAAGCACGCCGCCGCTCAGTGAGAGCACGAGGCTTTCGGTCAACATCTGCCGCAAGACGCGCCGTTGACCCGCGCCGAGCGCCAGCCGAAGGGCGATTTCGCGCATCCGCGTGGTGCTGCGTGCGAGCAGGAGGACGGCCACATTGGCGCACGAAACTAGAATCAACAGTCCCACCGCGAAAGCGAGAACCAGCAGCGCCGGCTTCACGCTGCCAATGACGGCCTCGGTGATATTCCAGACGCGCAGATCCCAGCCGCGGTAGTCTGGCATTGTGGCGCCATACTGTTCCTCGAGCTGTTTTGCGAGCACAGCGAGGCGGGCATTGGCCGCCTGCTCGGTCACTCCTTTGCGAAGGACAGCGACAATCCAGTTCTGACGGTCCGAACGATTTGAGTCCGAGGGATTGAGTTGAAGAGGAATCCACAGTTCTCCGCCCCATAGGTCGAAATGGGCGGGCATGACGCCGATCACCGTGTAAGCCACACCATCAAGGCGAATCAACTGGCCGAGAATATGTGGATCTGATGCGAAGCGGCGCTTCCAAAGTTCGGCGCTAACGACGACAACCGGAGGTCCACCCGGGCGGTCTTCTTGCTCCGTGAACCTACGGCCAAGGATCGGAGCGACGCCCGTCATGGAGATGCCGTTGGAGGAGACACGCGTGCCGAGAATGCGTTCTGGATAATCGCCGCCGGTGAGATTGAAGCTATCGCCGCGAATCGCCCCTACAGCCTCGAAGATATCGGTCAGACGCTTTACTTCCAGGATCTCTGGCACCGAAAGATAATTGACAAACATTTTCTGCCGCGGGGAGTAGGCGTGAACAACATCCCAGCGGTCGACAACTGGATAGGTTTTGCTGTGAAGCAGGCAAGCGTCGATCAGACTATAAACGGCGGTGGCCGATCCGATTCCGATCGTGAGGATCGTAACGATAATGACTGAGAGCACGGGCGTCCTCGCGACAATGCGCAGGCCGTAGCGAAGATCCTGGACGAAGTCTTGAATGAAGCGCACACCGCGCGAGTCCCGGCACTCTTCTTTAACCTGCTCGACGCCGCCCAGTTTACGCAGCGCACTGGCGCGGGCGTCTTCCGGATTCATTCCGGCTGCGATGTCTTCTGCAATTTGCTGTTCGAGATAGAAGCGCAACTCTTCGGCGAGCTCCTCGTCCAGGCGGTTTCGAAAGAAAAGAGAACGGAGACGATGAACGGTCTTCGCAGGCCAACGAATATAGGTGGGCTGCTCCATCAGGAAGTCCCAAGCACCAGGCCAATCGCAGAAGAAAGACGCTCCCAATTGGCTTGCTCTTCGCGGAGGTATTTCCGGCCCGCTGTTGTGAGCGAATAATATTTGGCGCGGCGATTATTTTCCGATTCGCCCCATTCGGAGCGAATCCATCCCTGATGCTCGAGACGATGCAGCGCCGGATAGAGAGCACCCTGATTCACCTGGAGGACATTGTCGGAAATCTGCCGGATTCTTTGGGCAATAGCCCAGCCGTGCATGGCACGCAGCGCGACGCTCTTCAGAATCAGAAGATCTACGGTACCTTGGACGAGATCAGTCGGCTTGCTCATCATTTCCCCTCAGTGCATGACAGGAAGATACCACAGCTCCTGTCAATGAGCAAGGGGAGAGGGATGTCCCGCGCCGAGCATTTGAGGGGTGATGTCGAGACGGAGGCGCACCCAGCGGTCTTCCCGGGTGATCTTCAACTCGCGGATAAGGGCCCGCACAAACGCGGCCTGGTCCCTCGTCATTTGCCGGAGAGTCTTGGGGTCGGAAAGCGCCATCGAGCCGACCATGCGAAAACCGTCGAGCAGAGTGGAAATCTCGAGGGCGCTTTTCACCGAGTCGCATTCAGCGTCAAGAGCGGCGGCGATGTCATTTCCAACCGGCTTTCCTGCGAGGGACAGACCACGAACGCTGCGCGCTAATTTCTCGAGCTGCGGCGCGTTGGCAAAATTCGCGTAGAAACTGGGCGGCAAATTGTCCGTGCGCGCGACGGCGAAAATGGGAGCGCCCGCCACTCGATCCAAGCGTGCTTTCATTGCCGGATCGCGCGGCGCCGGATCTAAGGATTCAGCCAGCAAACGGCGCGCGTTATTTCCGCTGGCAAGTGCCATGCGCGTGGGCGAGAGAAACTGAAAAAAAACGGTCGGATTGCCGGGGACCTCGTACACCGACGGATTTGTAGACGGCAGAACCTTACCCGTGTGCAGCGCGTAGGCCTTGATTTTTTGTTGATCGAAGCGCCCGTCTGCTATCGCGAGCACTCGGTTCTCACCGATGCCATTCCCGGGTTCGACCGCAAAGCTGTGCGGCCAAAAGGCGATAGCAGCCTTGTCGAGGTCGCGCGTGTAATCGAATCCGGTCTGTCGAACGAATTCGGCGTATTCGCGATCAGCCTCGGGTCCGGGCGAGGTTAACCCGAGCACTCCCGCGAGAGGGGAATTTTTTAACGCACGCAACGCTGCTACATCTATATAACCGACAGCGGGCGCGTCCGCTGGTAGCTCGCTCAAGAGATCCGGAGGAGCGACGGCGGTAATTCCGGGAAGCGATGGTGGTGGCGGCGTTACCGGGCCGCCCTGACCACCCATTCGGTGACGGTAGAGATAAAGACCGATGCCCCCTGCAATCAGCAGCACCAAGATTATGACTGCAATTACGGCTCGGTTCGTCGAAGAAAGAGTCAAGGAGCGAGTATAGGTTTAGGGCGAGTTGGTGTAAAGTTTGCGGCCCGAAATGCGTGTAAAATGGTGAGAGTTGGCCTGGGCGGCAACCAAACTAACGCCGAAAACTTCCTACTTAGACCGGCGAGAAGTAAATTGCGGGAGAAACAGTTGTCACTGAAATGGAACGTAAAACGGCTCGCTGTGCTTGGCGGAATCGCTATTGTGCTAGGGCCGGTGGCGTTTGCGCAGTCGGCGACCAGCGCGTCGTCTGACCCGAAAGCGGCGCCGGCAGCCGGCGCGTCCGCCTCCGTTCCGACTCTCACAGCGGATCAAATTCTCGACAACTATGTCAACGCAATCGGCGGCCGCGAAGCCTGGAAGAAGTTAACCACTCGAATCTCCACAGGCACGATCGACGTGCCGGCGATGAATTTGTCCGGGCTGGTTACCGTTCGCGAGAAAGCTCCGAATCGGAGTATTTTTACGGTGAACTTCAACGGCGCGGTGTTCCAGCAAGGTTTTGACGGAGCGGTTGGTTGGTCGGCGGACCCGCAGAACGGACTGCGCGAACAAACGGGCGACGAGCTTGCGGAGACGAAACGCGATTCGGATTTTTATCATCCGCTTGATTTGCGGCAGGTGTACTCGAAGATTACGTTAGCGGGTATGGATAAAATCAATGGCCGCGAAGCGTATGTTGTCGAAGCGTCGTCTGGTGACCTTGGCACGGACAAGATTTACTTTGATGTGCAAAATGGATTGGTGCTGCGAATCGTTAGCCAGCATCACACGCCGGAAGGCGCGGGCACCTTTACCGAAGATTTCAGTGATTTTCGTGAGGTCGACGGGATCAAACTGCCGTTTACCGTTCATCAAGAGAGCCCGGGCTCGACATTCACAATTAAGTTCACCGAAGTGCGGCACAACGAAGCGATCGACGATGTGGTATTCTCGAAGCCCACGACGCGCTAGGTTTACGAACAGGTACGGGAGTGGAAATAAGTGCAATGCTGGCAATGAGTTTGCAGGTGCTCGATAGTTGCTTGCAATTCGATTGCCTCTATGATATTTTTGTTGGGTTTGAGCAGGGCTGGCGTAGCTCAGTTGGTAGAGCATCTGATTTGTAATCAGAGGGTCGGGGGTTCAACTCCCTCCGCCAGCTGAGTTTTGAGGGACAGGCATTTCTGGCAAGGTTGCGGACGGATTCCTCGCGACAAAAGCGCTAGGGCTGGTGTCTTCCGACACGAGCCCTTTCTGCATTGCGATGCTCCCCGTACAGATGTCCGGTCGTGTTCTGGCTGTTTGCGCGGGACGACGGAGTTGTGTCCCGAAGTTTTCTACGGGACATGATCGCGCGTCCCGACCGAATTTGCGGGACGGGTGGGTGAGTGGCTAAAACCAGCAGACTGTAAATCTGCCGCTCCTTGCGGGCTACGGAGGTTCGAATCCTCCCCCGTCCACCAGCGACTCGTAGGAGCTGAACGCAACGAGAGCCCGGTGAGAGCTTAGTGAGGACGTTCAGCGAACCAGCAGCGAAATCATAGAAGCTAAGCATCCGCGGCGTTGCTTTGGACGGAAGAGAAATTTGGGGGCATCAGGGAGGCCGGTTCGAGCCTGGGTAGCTCAGTTGGTAGAGCGCGTCCTTGGTAAGGACGAGGTCACCGGTTCAATCCCGGTCCCAGGCTCCACGCTGTGCAGGCGGTAGGAATGAGCGGGGGTAACTCAGGGGTAGAGTCTCTGCCTTCCAAGCAGATGGTCGCGGGTTCGAATCCCGTCCCCCGCTCCATCGCGATGCTTAGAACAAGAAGTTGAAAATTTTGAAACGGCAGTAATTGGATTTGGCGCGGCAGCGGCCGCGAACCTCCAGCAAGGTGAGGCGAGATGGCGAAGGAGAAATTCGAGCGCAGTAAGCCGCACGTGAACGTGGGAACGATCGGGCACATCGATCACGGCAAAACGACGTTGACGGCGGCAATTACGAAAGTGCTGTCAAAGAACAACCCCAAGGTGCAGTTCCGGGCGTTCGATTCGATTGATAACGCGCCGGAAGAGCGCGAGCGCGGAATTACGATTGCGGTGTCACACGTGGAGTATGAGACGGCGAACCGACACTACGCTCACATCGATTGCCCGGGGCACGCCGACTACATCAAGAACATGATTACGGGCGCGGCGCAGATGGACGGCGCGATCCTGGTGGTGGCAGCGACGGACGGTCCGATGCCACAGACGCGCGAGCACATTCTGCTGGCGCGGCAAGTGGGCGTGCCGTACATCGTTGTGTTTTTGAATAAGTGTGACGTGGTCGAAGATCCCGAACTGCTCGAGCTGGTCGAACTCGAAGTGCGCGAGCTGTTGAAGACTTATCAATTTCCGGGCGACACCCTTCCGGTGATTCGCGGCTCGGCGCTGAAAGCGCTTGAAGGCGATGCGAAGTGGGAGAAGACGATTGTCGAGTTGATGGAAGCGGTGGACAAGAACGTGCCGCTGCCGGTGCGGGATGTGGAGAAGCCGTTCGCGATGCCGATCGAAGATATCTTTTCGATTTCGGGCCGCGGCACGG
>Ga0209625_1000081_pt1 | contig 21250 bp, 15 predicted proteins | sample JacPin_JW_Ref_M2_FD_187960 | JGI IMG/M metagenome (GOLD analysis project Ga0209625, IMG submission 187960) | Forest soil microbial communities from Algoma, Ontario, Canada - Jack Pine, Ontario site 1_JW_Ref_M2 (SPAdes) (version 2) | ecosystem: Environmental > Terrestrial > Soil > Boreal...
GCGGTGATTTCGATGTTTGGGGCCATGTTTGCGCCGCGTCCTGATTTGGTGGCGACGGAATTGGCGCGGGTTTGCCGCGTGGATGGATTTATTGCCATGGCGAACTGGACGCCAACGGGATTTGTGGGGAAGAACTTCGCAATAAATGCGCGATATTTGCCGCCGCCGGAGAATTTGGAAGCGCCGGTATTGTGGGGCAAAGAGGAAGTTGTCGCGGAGCGATTTTCTAAAGTCGGCTGGAAGGTCAAGACCACGCGAAGGAATATGGAATTCAAATATCCGTTCCCGGTCGCGGAAGTAGTGAAATTATTCCGTGAATATTTTGGGCCGACGAAGGTGGCTTTCTCGCGACTGGATGCAGCGGGACAGCAAGGGCTGGCTCGCGATCTGGAGAAACTGTGGGCCGAGCATAACGAAGGACCGGCAAACGAGACTCACGTTAAAGCGGAGTATCTGGAAGTGATTGCGCGCAAGGCTTAGCGGTAAGTGTGTCACGGAACTTGACTTCGCTTGGCATCTTCGAATAATGTCCGCGCAACTGCGAACAGCTGTTACCCCTGTTGAAAATATTCGCAGGTCTTTGAACGGGCCCCTACCTACATTTGAAACGTTTTTTAGCCGAGGAGGTCGGCCAATATGAAAAAAGTATGCTGGGGTGTGCTAGGTATGTGTATGGCTATGGGATTTTCTCTCGGAGCAGCGGCGCAAGAGCAATCCGGAGCAAAGATGGGGCCGCCGAAGGTGTTGACGGTGACACGCGAATTTCTCAGGCCGGGAAAGAATGGGACGCCGCACGACAAGACAGAAAGCGCGTTCGTGGCGGCGATGCGCGATGCAAAATGGCCCTCGTATTATTTTGGACTGGATTCGCTGAGCGGCAAACTGCGGTCGGTGTTTCTTACCGGCTATGACTCCTTCGATGCGTGGGAGAAGGATGCGCACGCGCAGCAAAAGAACGTGAAGCTGGCTGCAGCGCTGGACCGCGCGTATGCAGAGGACGGGCCGTTGCTCGATAGCGTGGACCAGAGTGTGTGGTTCTTTCGAGAAGACCAGAGTCACCATCCCACCACGGATATCGGAAGCGCGCGGATGATGGAACTCAGCGTGTATCGCGTCAAGCCCGGGCATGAGGCGGAATGGGACGCAATCGTGAAGCTGGTGAAAGATGCTTACGCCAAGGGAGTAGAAGGACACTGGGACATGTTTCAAATGGTTTATGGGGGAGGACCCGCATACGTGGTCATTACTCCTTTAAAGAACGGCGCGGAAATCGACAGAAATTGGGCAGCGGGCAAAAAATTCGAGGAGGCCATGGGTGCGGAGGGAATGAGGAAACTCGGAGAGCTGTCCGCGTCCTCCATTGAATCCAGCGAGACCAATTTGTTTGTGATCAATCCGAAGATCAGCTATGTGCCGGACGATGTGGCTAAGTCGGCTCCGGAGTTCTGGCGGCCGAAGGAGTAAAGTCGACGGAGTGCAGGCGAGAGTTGCATGCCGCGAGCGAGAACGTTTTCGTTCGCGGCAATTTTTGTTTGTGGATGATCTTCGTGGCTGTGGCGGTTATTCCTCGCGTAAGGCACGCGTGGGTTCGATTCTGGCGGCGCGGTAGGCGGGGATTATGCTGGCCAGCAAAGCGACGGCGGCGAGCAGGGCCGCGACCGCTGCGAAGGTCAGTGGGTCGTAAGCGGAGATGCCGTAGATGAAGCTGGCTATAACCCGTCCCAAGGCAAACGCGCCGCCAACGCCAAGCAGCAGGCCGATGAGCGCGGGTTTCATTCCTTCCGTGACAATCAAACGCAAAATATCTTTGACCTCGGCGCCCAAAGCTACGCGAATGCCGATTTCGCGGACGCGGCGCCGGACGGCGAAGGCCAGCACGCTATAAATTCCCACCGCGGCCAACAACAATGCGAGGAGAGCGAAAGCCGCCAGGAGAAGCATGCTGAAACGTCGCTGCGAGAGAGAAGTGTCGACGAGATCGTCCATGGTGATGACGTCGGTCACGGGTTGATCGCTGTCGATGGAATGAATCATCGCCGTGACTGCTGAGACGAGGTTGCTCGGTTGCGATTGGGTGCGTACCGCTAGTTGCATGGGAGAGGAATGCCATTCGCCGAGACTGGACCCGGAGAGTTGTGCGGCAGGTAAATAAACAGTGGCAGAGGAGCCGGCAGTGTCCATGCCGTCCTGCTTCACGTCGCCAACGATGCCCACAATTTCGCGGACCTTGTCTGGATAGAAAGTCATGGTGAGGTGCCTGCCGATGGGATCTTCATTGGGCCAGAAACGCTTGGCCATGGTTTCGCTTATTAAGACTACCGCGGGACGTTCGGGTCCATCAGCGCCAGAAAGATCGCGGCCGCGACGCACGGGTATGCGCATGGCGCTCAAATATCCTGGCGTAATAGTTCGGGTATCGACTTCGGGTTGGTCGGACATCGCCTGCACCGGGCGGCCTTCGATGGCGACAGGCTGATGAGAACCACCGTTGAGAGGCAAATCATCGATCAGTCCAGCGGATACAACGCCGGGTAATGCGCGCACTTTTGATAGGGCACGATCGAAAAACGCGATCTCGTCAACGGGACGCGAATATTTATTGTTTGGGACAACCAAGTTCATGGTGAGAACGCCGTGAGGATCGAAGCCCGCGTCGAGCGTGCTTAGAAGCCACAAACTACGAATCATCAGACCTGCGCCGACCAACAAAATCAGTGAGAGGGCCACCTCGGAGACGACCAGGATGCTTCTGGTGCGGCGGCCACCGGAGTCGGAGTCTGTTTTTCCGAGGCCTTGTTTCAGCGCGTCGTTGACATTGGTTTTCGTCATGCGGATTGCAGGAAGGAGGCCGGCGATTACGCCAGTGACGATAGAAATAAAAAGGGTGAAGGCCAGCACGGAGGCGTCGAGGGTGACTTCCGTGGATTTGGGCAAATTATCGGATAGGAATTTTAGTATCAGCGCTATGCCAGAATGTGCGAGTAGAAGGCCGAGCGCGCCGCCGGCGAGGGAGAGTAGCAAGGTTTCAGCGAGGATTTGTTGAACGACGCGGCTGCCAGTGGCGCCCAGGGCTACACGGATGGCAATTTCCTTGCGGCGCCCGAAAGTCTTGGCCAGCACGAGATTGGCGACGTTAGCGCAGGCGATGAGAAGTACGAAAGCAACAGCTCCAAGCAGGACCAGGAGAGCCGGGCGCACATCGGAAACGATTTGCTCACGAAGCGGGATGACGACCGCGCCCCAGCCTTTGTCGTCTTCGGGATATTGTTGCGCGAGGCGCGTGGAGATAGCGTTCATCTGGGTCTGGGCTTGTGGTATGGGGGTGCTGCCCTTGAGACGAGCTATGACTAAATAGTGGTGCTCACCGCGCACGGCGCGCTGTTTATCGGTCCAGCCCATGGGGGTCCAATATTGTGCCCAGTCTGGAAAGCGAAACTTTGGACCCATGACTCCGGTGACGATATACGATTGACCGTCGAGATTTACCGATTGGCCCGCGATATTGGGATTGCCGGCGAAGCGAGTTTTCCATAAACCATAGGAAAGGATGACGGCATGGTTATGCCCCTGCTGATCCTGATCGGGAGTAAAAGTGCGACCGAGCATGGGTTGCACTTGCAAGGTAGAGAAGAAGTCCGCTGAAACGGCAGCGCCGCGGAGAGCCTCGGGTTGTTCGCGGCCTGTCAAATTGAGGCTTGAGCCGCTATAGATGGCCATTTTGTCAAAGACGTCGTTCTGCTGCTGCCAGTCAATGAAATTGGCTGCGGAGACGGCGAACTCGGTCATACCGGGGAAACTTTTGGCGGGCGGCACGTGCCAGATTTGAACGAGGCGAGCGGGATCGCGAAACGGGAGCGGCCGGAGGAGCACGGCGTTCACGACGCTGAAGATGGCGGTGTTGGCTCCGATGCCCAAGGCCAGCACGATAATGGCGGCTGCGGTGAAGCCAGGGTTTTTCAGCAAAACACGGAGGCCGTGTTTGAGATCCGTGAGAAGAGTTAGCATGCGCAGTTCTACCTCAGGACAGATAACGTGGAATGGATGGGAAAAGTTTCGTGCTTTTCGGGGCGAGAGGCTGAAAGTAGAGCCTTTCGACGCCGGTGCAGGTCAGGTGGTGAGGCGGTCGGAAGAGATGGGCTGGAGTTGCCACCCTTCGAAGGATGCGAGCCGGGAGTCGTTGCCAATTTTAATGTGTAGGGGGCCGTCGGGCTTGCGATAAATGCGCGAGGTAATGGCGTGGCGGCGGTCGACGATAAGTTCGGCTACGGATGCGTCGAGGAAGAGACGAAAATCGTGGGCGCTGTTTGCCTCGCCGGAGATCTTTATCGCGGCACCGTTCACGGTGAGTGTAATGAATGAATTGCTCTGAGCGAGAGATGCGGACCACCATGGGCCGCTGTCGTCTTCGAGGGTAAAAACCAAATTCTGCGCCGACGTTTTCCACGCCAGTTCTGCGCGCAAGTCTTCGATCAAGATAAATTGCAAGATTTCGGAATTCTTGGCGCTGTTTTGTGGGGAAAGCGAATAGGGTTTGCCACGCAGGGACTGCACCTCTGGCGCGAAAGTCATTTCCAATTCATCGCTAGTGCTCAAAGACAATACTCGCGGCAGGGCCATGCATCCGGCCCAGCCTGCGGCGATCAAGTCAGCGTCCGGGCGTTTTTCGGGGATCCAGCCCCAAAGGATGCGATTGCCGTGAGCGTCCAGTTGAGTTTTTTGTGCATAGTATGCGCCGTGATCGAGGATGCCGCGGCGCTGGGAGTGGAATTTTAGTTCTTTGGGGTCCAGTTCTCCGGATTCCCAGAAGACGCCGCCTGCCGTGGAGTGCAGGAGGACATGCTTTTTTCCAAGCGGGAAAAAATCCGGGCATTCCCACATTTCGCCGGAGTCCACGGGATTGATGGATTCTTTTTCTGTCCAGTGGCCGGCGGTCAATTCGTGGAGCGGCTCCCAGGCGCGTAAATCTTTGGAGCGGTAGAGGAGGATGCAGCCACCCTTTTTGAAATGGCCGGAGCCGACGCCGAGGGTCCAGTAATCCTCTTGACGCCACAGAAAAGGGTCGCGAAATCCGGCGAGCGTGGGGTCATTCGGCGGCTGAATGACTGGGTGCTTCCATTTGGTCCAGGTGCGGAGTTGCGGGTCCGCTGACGTTGCCAGGCATTGTACTTCCCGAAAATTATTGTGGCCATCGCGTAGAGTCGCGCGCTGTGCCGCAACGGACTTTACGCCGGTGTAAAGAATCGTGGCTGTGCCGTGGTCGTCCACGGCGCTTCCGGTGAAGCAGCCGTCAGCGTCGTCCCAACCGGGGGTCGGTGCTAAGGCTATTGGAAGATGGCGCCAGTGAATCATGTCTTCGCTGATGGCGTGGGCCCAGTGCATGTCGCCCCAGACGGGCGCGTGGGGATTGTATTGATAAAACATGTGGTAGGAGTCGTTCCAGAAAATTGGGGCGTTGGGATCGTTCATCCAATTTTTTGGCGGGAGCAGGTGGAATTGCGGGCGGAATGGATCGGTGGCGAGCTTGGTCTGCAAATCGTCGCGAGAAACTGGCCAGGTTCGACGCGGGAGGACTGCGAATGCGCCGGAAGCTGCCGCGGTGCGTAAAAAATTTCGGCGCGTGGTTCGCACTTTTTTCTCTCCGAAAAAAATAGAAACAAGACCCACGCTACAAAGCGAGCGTGGGGCACCCTCCGGCTAACTTCACATTGTGAGCGACAAAACTAAGCGGCGTCATGGAAGAAGAATCTTTGAAAAGAAATTGTCGGATATTAGGGCGGTAACTGCTTCTATGTCTGGCGCGAGAGGGCGGTCGTTGGCTAGCTTGGGGGATTTTTGGCGGATGGCGGCGTAGGCTTTTTGGGCGCGCGGGCCGGTTTGAAGAGGGGCTAGCAGATCAATGCCCTGGCAGGCGCACAGAAGTTCGATGGCAATGGTGTGGCGCAGATTTGTGAGCATACGCAACAGGCGGCGTGCGGCGCTCATGCCCATGGAGACGTAGTCTTCCTGATTGCCGGAAGTGGAGATGGAGTCCACGGAATGCGGCATGGCGAGCGCCTTGTTTTCGCTGGTCAGCGCGGCGGCGGTTACTTGCGCGATCATGAAGCCGGAATTTAAGCCGGGTTCGGGCGTTAGAAAAGCTGGAAGCATGCTGGTGAGGGGATTGGTCATCTGCTCGATGCGGCGCTCGCTGATGCCGCCGAGAGTGGCGAGAGCGACGGCGACTTGATCGGCGGCCATGGCCAACGGCTGGCCGTGAAAATTGCCGCCGCTAACAATGTCGCCGTCGCCTGACGCAGAAGTGCTGCTGCCGACAGCGCCGAAGTTATTTGAGTTCGCGAAGACCAGCGGATTGTCGGTGGCGCTGTTGAGTTCCACTTCGGCCGTGGCGCGCGCTTGTGCGAGCGAATCGCGCACGGCGCCGTGAACCTGCGGAGTGCAGCGTAGGCTGTAGGCATCCTGGACGCGCGGGTCTTTGGTGTTCGAAAGGTGGGACTCGCGAATCTGGCTGCCTTCGTTGAGGCGGGCCAAATTTTTGGCGGTGATGGCCGCGCCAGGATATGCGCGCGCTTGCATGATGCGTGGATCGAATGCGCCGGGGCTGCCGCGCAAAGCGTCCAGAGAAAGAGCGGCGGCGATGTCGGCGGCATCCACAAGAACGTCGGCTTCAAGAAGTGCGAGGCTCAGAAGCGCGAGCATTCCTTGCGTGCCGTTGAGAAGTGAGAGACCTTCTTTCGCTTCGAGAGCTACCGGCGTAATTCCGGCGCGTTGCAGCGCGGCGGCGCCATCCAAAATTTCACCGTTGTAATGCGCGCGGCCTTCACCGATGACCACTTGGGCGAGGTGAGCCAATGGCGCGAGATCGCCGGAAGCTCCCACGGAACCCTGAGAGGGAATCAGCGGATGAACTTTGGCATTGAGCATTTTGCAAAGCGTGTCCACAACGTGCGGGCGAACGCCGCTGAGACCTTTGGCGAGGGCATTGGCGCGGAGCAGCATCATGGCGCGAGTTTCGCTTTCGCTGAGCGGTTCGCCAACGCCGCAGGCATGGGAGCGCACGAGATTTACTTGCAGTTGTGCAACCTGTTCCGGGGAGATGCGCACGGAAGCGAGTTTGCCGAAGCCGGTGTTGATGCCGTAGGCGGTCGCGCCGGAGGCTACCAGTTTGTCCACCACCGCGCGAGAGGCTTGCATGCGCTCGATGGTGGAGGGGTGCAAGGAAACGGATTCATGCTGCAGCGCAACGGCGCGCAGTTGTTCGAAAGACAGATCGTTGCCAGTGAGAAGTACGCTCATAGAATTGTTGCGGCTGTGCTCATGGTATTCATGATTTGGTGATGCCGGCGGGGGCAGCGAGCGCGGCGGTGAAAGCATTGCGATATTTTTCTGGAAGAAGTTTGGGTTTGCCGTTGCTGCCGCAGATCACGTGAACGGTTTCCCCCGTGGCGAGCAGGCGATCGTCGTCAGCGCGAAATATTTTGTAGGAGAAGCGAATGGTGCGGTTTTTCGCTTCCGCGATTCGCGTGCGCACCCGCAAGCGCTCGTCGTACCGCGCCGGATGAAGATAGCGGCAATGGGCTTCCGCGACGACGATGTGGCAATCGTCATCGATTTCCATGGCTTTGTATTCAATGCCGAGGGCGCGGATCAGCTCGACGCGGCCGACTTCAAACCAGATGAGATAATTGGCGTGGTAGACGACGCCCATCTGGTCGGTTTCGGCGTAACGCACGCGAACGGCGGCGTCGTGATACTCAAGCATATAAATTCCCCTGAAATATTTTTGGCGGCTGCATTAATCGGAGTCGCCGCGCCATTGAGGTTTGCGTTTTTCGAGGAAAGAAGCCAAACCTTCTTTGAAATCCGAGGTGCAGCGGATGCTTGCGTTTTCGAGAACGGCGCGTTCGAGATCGGCGTCGATGGCGGTGGCGGCCGTAGCGGTCAGCAGGCGCTTGGCGCGGGTGATGCTGCTGGGGCTGGCTTCGATGAGCACGGCGGCTAATTCTTTGGCGCGATCCATCAGGCGATCTGGTTCGACAATTTCATTGACCAGGCCCAGTTCTTTGGCTTCCGCGGCGGTGATGAGGCGGCCGGTGAGCAGCAAATCGCGAGCGCGCTTGTCGCCAATCTGACGGATGAGAAAAACAGAAACGATGGCGGGTAGAAAGCCGATTTTCACCTCGGTGTATCCGAATTTGGCTTCGGGAACGGCCAAAGTGAAATCGCACAACGTGGCGATGCCGCAACCGCCGGCGAGCGCAGCGCCATTCACGGCGGCGATCAGCGGCCTGGTGAAACTCCAGATGCGGCGGAACATGCGCGCCATGCGGCGGGAGTCGTCCATATTTTCTTCGGAGGACTGGCGAGCGATGGCGGAGAGCGTTTCGAGATCCATGCCTGCACTGAAGGCTTTGCCAATGCCGGTGACGATGCCCACGCGCGCGTGACTTTTTTCGATGGCGTCGAGCGCGGATTGCAACTCCGCGAGCATTTGCGGGGAAATAGCATTGCGCTTTTCTGGACGATTGAGCGTGAGGATGGCCAGTTCGCCGAGGAATTCCAGTTTTAGCGTTTCAAACATGAAGCAATTCTTTCTGGCCTTTCTGTGGCGACGATTGAGTACGGCGACTACGGTGATTGTGCCCCAAGCTTACTGCAAAACTACTGCACCATGGGCGCGTGCGCGTATTTTGAGCGAATTTCGTTGGTCATTTGCAGCAGCGGCGTGAGAGCAGCTGAATCGATTCCCGGGTCGCCTCCAGCTTTGCGGACGGCAGCCAGAACATCTTCGGTGGCGATGTTGCCGACCAGAGTGTCGCCAGCAAAAGGGCAGCCGCCGAGTCCGGTGAGGGCAGAGTCGAAGCGGCGGCAGCCTGCTTCATAGGCCGCGAGGATTTTTTCTTCGGCATTTTCCGGGCGGCTGTGGAGATGGACGCCCAGCTCGATGCCCGCGACGTGATCTTTTACGCCGCGATACAAATCGGCGATGAGTTGCGGAGAAGCGGTTCCGACGGTGTCTGCAAGCGACACGGTGTTGATGCGGATGTCTTTTAGCCACTCGAGAGTTTCGGCCACGATTTCCGGGCCCCATGGTTCGTCGTAAGGATTGCCGAAAGCCATGGAAATGTAGATGACCAGGCCGCGCTTGGCGGTGATGGTTTCTTTTTTGAGTTTTTCGACGAGCGAGCGCGATTCGGCACGAGTCATGTTGGCGTTGGCACGGCGGAAATATGCGGAGATGGAGTACGGGTACCCGATGGTGGTGACTCCAGGCGTGGCGAGTGCGCGTTCGAGGCCTTTTTCGTTCACAACGATGCCGATAATTTCCGGGGCTTTGTTGTTTGCGACTGACGCATCGACCGAAGAAGCTAACTGACGCATGACCTCTTCGCTGTCGGACATTTGTTTTACGTGCTTTGGGGAAACGAAGCTCACGGCGTCAATATGTTTGAAACCTGCGGCGATCAGGGCTCGCAAATAGGCCACTTTATATTCGGTGGGAATGAAGTCGGGCAAACCTTGCCAGGCGTCGCGTGGGCATTCAACCAATTTCACGGTTTCCATTTATGTTTGTAAAACTCCGGTCTTGAATTCGCGGATTTCTGAGTTTAACGCCGCGGCTTCGAGGGCCCAGATCAACGCGTCGCGAGTGTGAGCGGGATCGATGATGGCGTCGACCCACAGGCGGGCTGCGGCATAGCGCGGGTCGGTTTGATGTTCGTAGGTGGAGCGAATGGATTCGTAGACTTCTTTTTTCTGCTTTTCGTCGACTTTCTTGCCTTCGCGTTCCAGTTGCTTCAATTTAATTTCCGCCAGCGTGGTAGCGGCCGCGTCGCCGCTCATTACCGCGTAACGCGCCGTGGGCCAGGCGAACATGAAGCGCGGGTCGTAAGCTTTGCCGCACATGGCGTAGTGGCCTGCGCCGAAGCTGCCGCCGCATATCACGGAAATTTTGGGCACCACACTGTTGGCCACGGCGTTGACCATTTTTGCGCCGGCGCGAATGATGCCGCTCCATTCCGCGTCCTTGCCAACCATGAAGCCGTTCACGTCGTGGAGAAAAATCAGCGGGATGCGGTTCTGGTTGCAGTCGAGGATGAAGCGGGCGGCTTTTTCCGCGGATTCGGTGTAGATGACGCCGCCGAATTCGATGCGTTTCTGGTCTGAACCGCGCGCGAAAGTTTGGACGTGTTTTTTCTGATTGGCAACGATGCCAACAGCCCAGCCGCCGATGCGCGCATAGCCGCAGAGCAAGGTTTCGCCGTTTTCGGCGCGATATTCATCGAATTCGCTGGCGTCGACGATGCGGGCGATGATATCGCGCATGTCGTATTGCTTGCCGGGATCGGAGGTGAAGATGCTGTAAATTTCATCGCCGGGATATAGCGGGTCGCGCGATTTCGTGTGGCTGAAGGGCGCGGTATTGGGGGCGCCGATTTTGTCGACCAACGAGCGGATGCGCGCGATGCAGGATTCGTCGTCGGGCTCGCGGAAGTCCACCGTGCCGCTTATTTGCGAATGCATTTTTGCGCCGCCTAATTCTTCGGCGGAGGTTTTCTGGCCGATGGCGGCTTGCACCAGCGCGGGGCCGGCGAGAAATAGGCCAGAGCCTTCGGTCATCAAGATGTGGTCGCACATCACGGGCAGATAGGCGCCGCCAGCTACGCACATCCCCATGATGGCGGCGATTTGCGGGATGCCCATGGCGCTCATCACCGCGTTGTTGCGAAAGACGCGGCCGAAATCGTCGGTGTCGGGGAAGACGTCTTCCTGCAAGGGGAGAAAAATGCCGGCGGAATCCACCAGATAAATTGTGGGGATGCGATTTTCGATGGCGATATTTTGCGCGCGAATTACTTTTTTCGCGGTCATGGGGAAGAAGGCGCCGGCTTTTACAGTGGCGTCGTTGACGATGAGCATGCAGGTGCGGCCGGAGACGCGGGCCAGGCCGGTGATTACGCCTGCGCCTGGGGCGCCGCCCCATTCTTCGTACATTTCGTACGCGGCGTAGATGCCTAACTCGAAAAAGTGAGAGCCGGGATCGACTAATTTCTTTACTCGTTCGCGGCCGGTGAGGCGGCCTTTTTTGTGCTGGGAATCGACGGCCTTGGGGCCGCCGCCGACGCAGATTTGTTCTTCTTCGTTTTTGAGCTGGGTGAGTAAATCGACGATGCGACGGTGATTTTTTTGGGCGGCGGCGGATTTGGTGTCGACGGTGTTTTTCAGGGCGGAAGCGGGCACGCAGGACCTCGGGCTGTTTCAGTGAAAAATTACAAGTTGCGAGTTTGAAATGAGAATCCAGTATACGAGTTTTTGTGGAGTGGACGCTAACGACGGAGGCGGATATTAAGATGTGGGGATGAAAAATATATGCGGGGACCACTGCGTAATCGAAGAGTCAAAGTCGTACAACAAACCCAAGACCCACGCTACAAATCGAGCGTGGGGCATCCTACGCGTTTTTTGTGGGTGAGATGAGGGACGGGTAGAGACCTACCATCGAGTGCAGGAAAAACAAGATAACCCAAAATAACCCAAGACCCGGCGCTCAGAGACTCTGAGGGATGAAAATTTGAGGAGGCTAGGTGCCGACGGCTAGGCGTTTGTTGATGAATTCGATAATGTCCAGGGTGGAGGTGCCGGGAAGAAAGATTTCGGCGATGCCGGATTTTTTCATGGCGGGGATGTCGGCTTCGGGGATGATTCCGCCGACCAAGACGACTACGTCGTCCATGCCTTTGGCTTTGAGGAGCGCCATTAATTGCGGGCAGATGGTGTTGTGCGCGCCTGAAAGAATGGAGAGGCCAATGACGTCGACGTCTTCCTGAATGGCGGCGGAGGCGATCATTTCCGGGGTTTGGCGCAAGCCGGTGTAGATGACTTCCATGCCGGCGTCGCGTAAGGCGCGGGCAATTATTTTTGCGCCGCGATCGTGACCGTCGAGGCCGGGCTTGGCGATTAAGACGCGTATTTTTTTGCTTGGCATGGTTTGATTTGGGTTGGCACGGTTGCAGTTAGGTGATGGCCACTTCTTCGTAGGTGCCGAAGACGTCGCGCATGCCTTCGCAGATTTCGCCGAGGGTGGCGTAGGCTTTCACGGTGTCGTAGATAAAGGGCATTAAATTTTCTTTGCCGCGGGCCGCAGTGCGCAGACTGTTGAGGCGGCGATCGACTTCCGCCTGAGAGCGCTCGGCGCGGAGTTTGCGCAAGCGTTCGGCCTGACGGTGGGCCACGGTTTCGTCGATCTGCAGAATTTCGAGCGGGCTTTCCTTGGTGACAAAATCGTTTACGCCCACGACGATTTTTTCTTTGCGGTCGACTTCCATCTGATAGCGGTAGGAGGCTTCCGCGATTTCGCGCTGAGGATAACTGCGTTCGATGGCGGTGACCATGCCACCCATGGCGTCGATCTTGTGGATGTAATCCCAGGCACCGCGCTCAACTTCATTGGTGAGGGTCTCGACGAAGTAGGAGCCGCCAAGCGGATCGACAGTGTTCGCGACGCCAGTTTCGTGGGCGATGATTTGTTGCGTGCGCAGCGCCAGCGTGGCGGCGAATTCGGTGGGCAGTGCCCAGGCTTCATCCAAGGAATTGGTGTGCAGCGATTGAGTGCCGCCCAGTACAGCGGCGAGCGCCTGGATGGCGGTGCGGACCACGTTGTTGTAAGGCTGCTGCGCGGTAAGCGAACAGCCGGCTGTCTGGCTATGGAAACGGAGCGCCCAGGAGCGCGGATTTGTTGATTTGTAACGCTCGACCATGGCTTTGTGCCAGATGCGGCGGGCGGCGCGATATTTGGCGATCTCTTCGAAGAAATCATTGTGAGCGTTGAAGAAGAAAGAAAGCTGCGGCACGAAGGCGTCGACGTCCATGCCCCGGCGCATGCCCCATTCGACGTACTCCAGGCCATCGCGCAACGTGAAGGCCAGTTCCTGAATGGCGGTAGAACCGGCTTCGCGAATGTGATATCCGCTGATGGAGATGGGATTAAATTTGGGAGTATTTTTTACGCCGAATTCGAAAGTGTCGATCACCAGGCGCATGGAGGGTTCGGGCGGGTAGATGTATTCCTTTTGCGCGATGTATTCCTTAAGGATGTCGTTCTGCAAAGTGCCGGAGAGTTTTTTCCAGTCCGCGCCCTGTTTTTCGGCGACGGCAAGATACATCGCCCAGATGATGGCGGCGGGCGAATTGATGGTCATGGAAGTGGTGACATTGGCCAGCGGAATTTTATCGAACAGCACTTCCATGTCGGCCAGCGAACTGATGGCTACCCCGCACTTGCCGACTTCGCCTTCGGAGAGGGCGTGGTCGGAGTCGTAGCCCATCAGTGTGGGCAGATCGAAGGCGGTGGAGAGGCCGGTCTGGCCTTGCGCGAGAAGATAGCGGAAACGCGCGTTAGTGTCTTCGGCGGTGCCGAAACCCGCGAACTGGCGCATGGTCCACAAGCGTCCGCGGTGCATAGTGGAGTGAATTCCACGGGTGTAGGGCGGCTCACCGGGAAGGCCTAAATCTTTTTCGGGGCTCCAATCCTGCAAATCGGCTTCGGTGTACAGGCGGCGGATGGGATGACTTGAAATGGTGGTGAATTCGGCGCGGCGTTCCGGACTTTTCTCAAGCGTCGGCTTGAGGGTATTTTCTTCCCAGGATTTTTCTGCGGGTGAGGGGCGGCGCGGTGCAACAGGTGCAGCGGGCGTGGCGGGCGTGGCGATTTCAGTCTGAACCTTTGATTTATCGGTCATTTCGGCGCGGCTCCTGCTGGCACGGCAATGCGAAACGGTGAAACTGTGCGGACTTTAATGCTATGCGAAAGAAGGAAACGGGGCAAGGGAAGGCGGTCGCGGAGGCGTGATTCCGTGGAATAGAGCTGCAAAGCGTTGCTTCGGAGTTAGCAGGGAAGCGCATAAGTGGAGGGAAAACCCGCACCCTTTGAAAATCACAAAGAGCGCGGCACCCGCAACACGGCCAGATAAATCGTTACAAATCGGATGATTTTAAAAAAATCCCCACCTTCAGAAAACGACGGGGCACCCAACCGCCTCAGCTAAATGCGGCACCCGGCGAGACCAAGCTACTTTTCGGTTGGGCTGGTTGGATTGGAGAAGATTTTGTCGGTGCCGACGACCTGGCCGTGGAGCGTCCCGGGGATTAGGGTTTCTGGTTCGAGCTCCGAGAGGCCGGATTTGGTGCCGGTGCTGGCGATAGTGACGCGATTCACTTCCAGGGTGCGGCCGACGGCGCGTTCGAAATTGGCCTTGGCTTCGTTCAAGTCAGCTAAGGCGCGCAGCTCCACTCCTTGCGCGGTGACATAATCGCGTTGGGTGAGGATGACGTTGTAAACGGTGGATGCGCCAAGAGTGTATTTTTTTTGCTCAGCCTCAAAGGTTTGCTTTTGAAGTTCGCGAGCTTTGATGGCGGCGTCCACGCGGGCGCGATCCTGTTCGAGCGCGATGTAGGTGTTGCGAACATCGAGCAACGCGGCATTCTTTAATTGCTGCAATTGAGTTTCGAGCTGACGCTGAGTCAGCATGGCGCGAGCGTTGTCCGCTTGAGCGGAACGGTTGCGCAGCGGGAGAAACAGATTCAGCGACGCGAAGTAATCAGGGAATTGATTGGTAAAAATCTGATTTTGCGCGGTACCAAAACCCTGCTGAGAAGTCCCCATGACGGGCGCGGTAGTGGTTGATTGAAAGATGGGTGTCTGCACTCCGCCCGCTCCGGTGATAGTGACGGGGTTGCCGGCACTGTCGACGATGGGAGCAGGGGTGGCGGTGACGATTGGAGTGCCAGTTATCGGGGAATTTCCAGCCAAGCCAGAGGAACTGTACTGCCCGCTCAGGGTCAGCGTAGGCAGCAAGGCGTTCTTAGTGGCACGCACCTCAATCCCAGAGTTTTTCAGGTTGTAGACCTGCTCTTGAAGATCGGGCCGTTTAACGAAAGCTTCCTGAATGGCGTCCTCGAAGGAAGCCGATTCTGTCGCTGCCGGCGGAGTCGGCAAGTCGGTAGGAATAATTTCCACGTTGATGAGATTGGGCGCCAAGGGATTCTTGGTCATGGCGTTTTTCAAGACTTGTTCGTCCTGCAGCTGGGTGGTCTGCGCGACGATCAAATTCTGGCGGTCGCTGGCGACTTCGGATGCCGCGCGAGTGACGTCCAGGGGCGCCATGGTTCCGATTTCCAATTGTTTTTTGTTGTCGTTGTAGAGCTTTTCAGAAACGGCGACGGCCTGCTGCTGGACCTTGACGTTTTCGCGGGCGTAAACCAGTTCCCAGTACGCAGTGATGGCACTGGTCACGGTAGTGATGGCCTGGTTGACGAAAACGAGATCGGCAATTTTACGATTGTTTGTGGCGATCAGGATGTTGCGGCGACCCACGAAAGAACCAAAGCCATTCAAGAGCTGCTGTGAAAACCCGGCGGTCAGCGAGGACTGCACGCTGGGGTTGAAAAAATTGGCAGCCGAAGTGGACGAAGAGCGCGTATTGTTCCAGCCAACATTTACAGTGGTGCCGGGAGTGAAGCTCTGCTGGTAAGCGACGTCAAAAATAGAGGCATGAGAGTGCAAGCCCTGCACATTCGCCCCCAAACCCGTTCCCGAAAGGAACGGATTGTTTACCGGTGTGGTGCGCGAATCAAGGGAGGTGGTGGCGCTGAGAATCGGATCGTAGGATGGAAGCTGATTGAAGGGGTCAATGTTTGCTAGAGACGTAGGAAAGTCCGCGCCAGGAGTGCCGCGGCCCTGGCCGCCAGCTTTCGTTCTGAGAATATCGGTGTCGGCGATCCAGGGGTTGTAGCGCGCTACGGAAATGTCGAGGCTATTTTCCAGGGCGAACTCGACGGCGTCCTGCAGGGTTATTTGCAATTTGCCGTCATGAATTAATTGGTCGATACGAGGTGAATTGACCAGAATGGGTTCATCAATTTGAATCGGCGTATAAGGGGCGATCAAAGTTGGAAATGCGCGCGGGCCATGAACAAAGCTGTGTTTGGACAAGCCTAGTGATACAGGGATAGGCGGTGCAGGCGGAGGCGCCGTGCCAGTCGCGGCTTCAGGGCCGGCCTGAGAGGCAGGAGGGACGTTGCCATATGTGCCGGAGGGCGGTGGTTGCTGCTCCGACGGATCTTGTTTGGTGGGATCTTGCTTGGGAGGGGGGCTAGGGGGATTTTGCGCAGAGGCGGGCGCGACGTTTGCAGTGGCGATAAGCACGGCCAAGAATGCTGCCACCAATGGGCGAGCATATCGTCCCGACACATTTTCGATCCGTTTTCTGGTCGGACGATAGGCAGACCGCTGCGCGGTCATCCGCATGAAGCTCATATTATTCCTTACCCCTCTGAAATTGTCCCGTGAGGGACGGATTGGAAATGTCGGACTCACTTGTAAAACGTTAGTGGCACGCGTTTTGTTTCAATTCGATTTAGATAAATAAAGAAAAAAGGGGCTAACAAACGCCGGCGCGCGGCGTGCCCGAACGAAAAGCAGTCTAGCAGGGGCGTGCATCCTTGACAACGCAGACACTGGCGGCTAGGCTGCAGACGTTTCGACGGTTAGAGAGGGATGCGGTTAGCCGAGGCGATGCTGAAACGCGAAGAATTGATGGCCATGTTTGAGAGTGCGGGAGCCATCCGACACGGTCATTTTGAGTTGTCCAGCGGGCTGCACAGCGGGATGTATGTGCAGTGCGCGCTGGTGCTGCAATATCCGCGGTTTGCAGAGAAGTTGGGGCAAAATCTGGCGGCTTTGTTCCGCAACCTGGAGCTGGATGCGGTGGTGTCGCCAGCGATGGGCGGGTTGATTATTGGACATGAAGTCGCGCGGGCGCTGCCGGAGGGGAAAAGCTTTGGCGATGGGCCGGTGGGAGCGGGGGTACCGGCAATTTTTGTGGAGCGCGACGCGAATGGTGCGATGACCATGCGGCGAGGTTTTTCACTGCAGCCTGGACAGCACGTGCTGGTGATCGAAGATGTGTGGACCACTGGCGGCTCGACGCGCGAGGCCATGCGGGTGGTGGAGGCCGCGGGCGGGCGGGTGGTGGCAGCCGGAGCGTTGATCGATCGCAGTGGCGGCGCGATGCAGTTGGGAGTTACCGCTAAAGCGCTGCTCGATCTTGCGATTCCTAGTTACCCGCCGAAAGATTGTCCCTTGTGCGCGGACGGGAGTATGGCCGTTAAGCCCGGCAGCCGATTTGTGCGCACTGGCGCGAATGATGGCGGCAGTGCAAATACCCGGACGACTGTTGGCCGCTGAAATTTTACTTCGCTTGCTAGAATTATCCGCATTATCCGCCGGCTAATTCCTGATGCGCTACTTCAAGCTGACCATTGCGTATGACGGAACGGATTTTCACGGATGGCAAGTTCAAACTAACAAGCCCACCATTCAAGGCGAGATCACAAATATTCTGGGCCGCTTGACGCAGGAACGCGTCCAGCTTTATGGGGCTGGGCGCACCGACGCCGGTGTTCATGCGTTGGGGCAGGTAGCCAGCTTCAAAACATCGTCGCCACTTTCTGCCAGTGAATTTCAGCGCGCATTGAATGCGTTGCTTCCGCCCGCGATTCGAATTGTGGGCGCAGATGAAGTGGGACCTACGTTTCATGCGCGGTGGTCGGCGCGCGGCAAAATTTACCGCTACCGGATTTATCGCGGCAAGGTGGTGCCGCCGATGATCTGGCGCTACGTTCTGCATTATCCATTTCCTCTGGATGAAGAGGCCATGCGCCATGCCGCCGCCCGATTTGCGGGGCTGCATGATTTTGCTTCGTTTGCGGCGTCGACTGGCTCGGAGGATGACGATCAGGAACGTTCCACGGAGCGCGAAGTGTTTTCTTCGGAATTGGGGCGCAGCGCCGATAATGAAGAGTTGGTGTTTACAGTAAGGGGCCGCTCGTTTTTGCGTTACATGGTGCGCAAGATGGTGGGGACGTTGTTGGATATTGGGAGGGGCAAGCTGACGCCGGACGATATAGAGCGGCTTTATGAGCTTAAGGACCGGTCTAAATCTGGGCCGACGGTTCCTGCGCAAGGGTTGGTGATGGTGGCAGTGGTACATGAGGAGTCGTGGAAAGTCGGTTTGTAAGCGCGCGGGTGAGATAACGTGCGCCGGGTCAGCGCGAAAGTCGCGTAGCTCCGACGGCTGATATTGCTCGTTCCACGTTACAAGACCCACCCTCAAAAATGCCGAGGGCGGGGCACCCTCCGTGTCGTTCTGGTGGTTCGAAAATTGGGGAAATCGGGTAGAGTAATTGGTGAATGAAAGATGAATTGATTTACGACTGGAATTTGGCTTCGCCGCCGGCGATTCCCCCGGGCACGCGGGTTTTGTTGAATGATGAGACGTTGCGCGATGGTCTACAGAATCCTTCTGTTTTTGATCCCCCAATTGAACAAAAAATCGAAATTCTGCATTTGATGGAATCGCTGGGGATTGATTCGGTAAACATTGGGCTTCCGGGCGCGGGCGCGCGGGCCGTTGCGGATACCGAGGCGTTAGCGAGGGAAATTGACAGCAATCGGATGAAGATCAAGCCGAATTGCGCGGCGCGGACCGTGGAAGCGGATATTTTGCCGATCGTGGAGATATCGCAGCGGGTGGGAATTGCCATTGAGGCGGCGACATTTTTGGGGTCGAGTCCGATCCGTCGGCTGGTGGAGGATTGGACCGTCGAGCATCTGGAACGCACCACCGAAAAAGCCGTGCGCTTCGCGGTGGAACACGGGCTGCCGTCGATGTACGTGACGGAAGACACCATTCGCACGGACGCCGATACCGTGAAGCGGCTGTATAGCTGCGCGATTCGCAACGGCGCGCGAGCCATCGTGCTGTGCGACACGGTGGGGCATGCCACACCAAACGGGGCGTACAACCTGATGAAATTTGCGGTCGACGAAGTTGTGAAGCCGTCAGGCGAGAAAATTCGCGTGGATTGGCATGGGCACAATGATCGGGGGCTTGCGGTGGCCAATTCCCTGGCTGCCATTGCGGGTGGAGCGAACCAGGTGCACGCGGCGGCGAATTCGCTGGGCGAGCGGGTGGGGAATACCGCGATGGAGTTGATGCTGGTCAATCTGCGGTTGATGGGATTGATTGGGCAGGATCTTTCGCGCCTGAAGGAATATTGCGAGCGCGTGGCGTCGGCAACGCATACCAGCATTCCGGTTAATTACCCGGTGGTGGGGCGCGACGCTTTCCGCACGGCCACCGGGGTACACGCTGCGGCGATCATTAAAGCGTTTCGCAAAAATGATCCGGAACTGGTCAACGCGGTTTACAGTGGGGTACCCGCGCACCTTTTTGGGCTGGAGCAGGTGATCGAGATCGGCCCCATGAGTGGAAAATCGAATGTGCTGTACTGGCTGGAAAAACGTGGAATGAGCGGGGACGACGCGCTGGTGAATCGCATTTACGATGCGGCGAAAAAGTCTTCGCGGGTACTGACGAATGCGGAGATATTGGCGCTTTGCCAAAAATCGGCAGGGAATTGAAGCGGCGCAACGAAAACCGCACGATGAAACACTTTTTAGTTTGGGTTATTCTCCTAAGCATGCCGCTGCGCTCTTCGCTTGCCGCTCAACCGCCTCGTCAAGCTGGTGCGTCCGAGATTACGAAGAACCCACAGACCCGCGTGGCGCTCGATTGGTTCGAGCCGCACCAATCTTCTATCAACGAAGTGCAAATAAAACTCGCCGAGATTCCCGCGCCGTCCTATCAGGAAGAACAACGTGCCGCGGCAGTCGAAGCGCTGCTTGGCGCTGCGGGATTGACGATGCATCGCGACAAAATTGGAAACGTGATCGGGGAATTGCGTGGCGCTGACGAGAAAGAGGTTGTGATTCTGTCGGCACATCTGGACACGGTGTTTCCCGCCGGCACAGACGTCAAGGTTCGTCATGAAGGGGAGCGTCTGAGCGGGCCGGGGATTTCGGATAACGGCACGGGGCTGGCTGCGCTGGTCGCGATTGCGCGGGCGATGCAGGCGGCAAAAATCAAGCCTCGCCGAACGATTGTGTTTGCCGCCGACGTGGGAGAAGAAGGCGAAGGGAATTTGCGGGGCATGCGCGCGCTGGTGGATGCGTACCGCACGAATCTGAAGGCAGCGATTGTTCTGGACGGCTCGGGAACGGACCACGTCACGACGAAAGCGCTGGCCTCGCGGCGGCTTGAGGTGGCCATCACCGGGCCGGGCGGGCATAGCTGGTCGGATTTTGGGATGGTGAATCCCATCAACGCGCTGGTGCGCGGCGCGGTGCGATTTATTAATACTAAAGTCACCACGGCGCCGCGGACGACGTTTAATTTGGGGCAGGTCGAAGGCGGCACGTCGGTAAATTCCATACCGCATGAAGCGAAGCTGAAGGTAGATATTCGTTCGGAGAGCGAAGAGGAGCTTACGCGGCTCGAGGCTGCGCTGCGGGAATGCATAGCTGCTGGCGTGCGCGATGAGCTGGAGTCGGCGCGCGACCGTTCGAAGGGGCGACTGGAGTGGAAGCTCGAACTGCTGGGCAGCAGGCCTGGCGGCGAATTAGCTTCGGGTTCGCCGGTGCTGGCGGCATTGCGTGCGGCGGATGAATTTGTCGGGAACCAGTCGCGGCTGGAGCGTTCGTCTACGGATGCAAACATTCCGCTGTCGATGGGAATTGATGCGATTGCAATTGGCGCGGGCGGGAATGGCGGAGGAGCACATTCTTTGCAGGAGTGGTATGAGCCGACGGAACGCGCGATGGGATTGAAGAGGGTGTTGTTGACGTTATTGGGAGTCGCTGGAGTCGCGGAGGAAAAAACGCGATAAACGATTTCAGAGCTTCGCAGATGAATGACTGGCGATTCCTCGTTACAAGACGCACCTGCCACGGTAGGTGAACCCTCCATACACCTGAGGGTGGGCCACCCTCCGCGTTTTTTAAGTTCTAGCTAAAAAGATTTAATTGGCTGGGGAATAGTTTTTTACGTCGACGGCGTCGAACATGGTGGCGGTGGCGGTGTGGGTTTTTTCATAGGCGGTGATTTCGGGCTCGTGTTTCAGGGTGGTGCCGATGTCGTCGAGGCCCAGGAGCAGGACTTCTTTGCGGGACGGGGCGATTTCAAATTTGTAACTTAGGCCGTGGTTATCGCTGACGGTTTGGTTGGGGAGGTCGATGGAGAGCGAGTAGCCTTCTTCTTTTTCAGTGCGCTTAAAGAGCTCGTCGATTTGTTGCTCGGTCAGTTCGGCGGGGAGGATGCCGTTTTTGAAGCAATTGTTGTAGAAAATGTCGGCG
>Ga0209625_1000082_pt1 | contig 20914 bp, 17 predicted proteins | sample JacPin_JW_Ref_M2_FD_187960 | JGI IMG/M metagenome (GOLD analysis project Ga0209625, IMG submission 187960) | Forest soil microbial communities from Algoma, Ontario, Canada - Jack Pine, Ontario site 1_JW_Ref_M2 (SPAdes) (version 2) | ecosystem: Environmental > Terrestrial > Soil > Boreal...
GTCGTGAAAGAGAACTCTCTGGCCGTTGAGATAGGCCGAATTGGAAAACTCTTCGCGCTTTATTTGATGAAGGATATGAAGGATGAGCGCGAGAAAGTCACCAGCTTGAAGGCTGTTGGGTTTTCCCATCAAGAAATTGGGGACTTGCTTGGCAAGACGCCGAACAATGTTGCCGTCACGCTTTTACTAGCCAAGAAAAAGAAGAAACCAACGAGGTGACCGGAGATTATTCTTGGCGCGCATAAATCCCTCCCTACTGAAAAAATTGGAAAAGAGTCTAGGGCTTAGTCTGCCTGCCGTTTATAAACGAATTGACAAAGCTGCTCTAGCCCACACCCAGCCGAAGAACATTGCCGCTATGATTGTGGCTCGTAACGCAGGAGTTAACTTTTTTAGATTTGCTTCGTCGGAAGAGCTGGCAGCCATGCAGAAAATAAAAAGTCACGTTGACCCGCAATCAAACGTGAGTGCGCCTGCCGTGGCTGTTGCCCCTGCGCAACTCTTCAGAAAGCGAAGAGGGGCCGTGGTGACGAAAGCTTCAAAGAGAAAAGAAGATTCAGTATTTGTTGTTCACGGAAGAGACACAAAAGCACGCAAGGAACTTTCTGCATTTTTGCGCTCGCTCCACGTGGACGTAATGGAATGGAACAAGGCTATGGCTCTGACCGGAAAGGCGAGTCCATACATCGGTGAAGTCATTGATGCTGCGTTTGAGCGCGTTCAAGCGATTGTGGTTATGCTGACCCCTGATGATGAAGCAAAGCTAAAGGATGCCTTCATAGGAAAGGACGAAGAAGCATTTGAGAAGAAGCTTACGGGTCAGCCGCGTCAAAATGTCTTGCTTGAAGCAGGCATGGCTTTGGGAAAATATAAGGCCACTACAATCCTTGTACAGATTGGGAAGGTCAGGCCGATGAGTGATATTTCTGGCGTTCATGTCACACATCTCACAGGTTCAGCGTCAAGCAGGCAACAGCTAATTGGAAAATTGCAAACGGCGGGCGTGAAGTTAGATAACACTGGTGATGACTGGCTGACTGCGGGTGACTTCGATGGCTTCTAATCCCGGCACCACTTGGAAGAAGGGCAGCGGTGCTACGCCTTTCACAATGCGGGGTTAGAAATTTAAGGTGCAGTATCGATCCCCACCGCCCCTATCAATCATTCCGATGGGATCGTTGGTTCGTAATGATTGGAGACTTTCAGAGTAGGGGAAACTTCCCGTCCGGCCCGCGACACCCGAAACCAGAAAATAGAAACTAGCGGCGGCCACCCCTTCGGGGTGGTTGTATGAGCCTGAAACTCCGTCAGAGAGCTCGCTGACCATGGAGTGGCGCAGCTACAATCCGGGGCACAACATGGCTCGGCAGCTAAGGCCGTTTTTTCATTGGAGCGTTCCTGCCCGAAAACTAGCATGGCTCCGGTCTTGGCGATTGTGTGGATGGTGGCGGGTGTTGTCCTGAAAAGGATAGCGGCCCGACCCCGCTGGGGAGACTGCGTAGGTTTCGCCGACCGGGCCGGGCCACGTTGAATTCAACGTGGAGAGGTTAGCATGAAATCCAGGCCACCGGAAAAAGTCAAGAAAGCTACTGACCATGCAACGCGCGGGCATTGGAATGAGATGAACCGCAAGCAACGGCGGGACATGCTGCGGAAGATCCAAAGCCAAGACCTCAGCTTAGAGGTTGTGCATCCCGATGCCGCTGGCATCGATATCGGCAACGAATCCCACTACGTAGCTGTACCGCCGAGCCGCGATAGCCAAGCGGTGCGACGATTCGGGTGCACTACCGTTGATTTGAAAGCGATGGCCCATTGGCTGAAGCAATGCCGGATTCAGACGATCGCGATGCAATCCACGGGTGTGTACTGGATCGCGGTATACGACGTCCTCGAAGCGGCGGGCTTGGACGTGTACCTGGTCAATGCGCGGGACACGAAGAATCTGCCGGGGCGCAAGAGTGACGTGCAGGAGAGTCAGTGGCTGATGAAGCTGCACACCTATGGGCTATTGCGCAATTCGTTCCGGCCGTCGCAGGAGATGCGCACGATACGGACGTACTGGCGGCAGCGCAATGATCTGGTGCAGGCGGCAGCCTCGCACATCCAGCGCATGCAGAAGGTGCTGACGCAGATGAATATCCAATTGGCGAACGTGTTGAGCGATATCAGCGGAGTGACCGGACAGGCCATCATCCAGGCCATTCTGGCGGGCCAACGCGATGCGCATAAGCTGGCCGAGCTTCGGGATCCTCGGGTGCGGGCGAGCGAGGAACAGATCGCGCGGTATCTGGAGGGCAACTGGCAAGAAGACCTGCTGTTCGTGCTGAAGCAGGAACAACAGGGTTACGAGTTTTGCCAGCAGCAGATGGCCGCATGCGATCGGCAGCTCGAGCAGTATCTCCAGCAGAGTGAGGATCGGAGCCAAGGGACGCGTCTGCCTGAGGAGATGCGGAAGGGACGGCTCCAGAAGAAGAAAGGGAATAGGCCGCAGTTCGACTTGCGCGCAGAGTTGTTTCGCATGACCGGTACGGATCTGACCCAGATCGACGGCCTCGATGTGATGACCGCGACGACCATCGTCAGCGAAGCGGGATGGGATATGAGCAAATGGGCGGACGAGGACCACTTCGTTTCCTGGCTGCGGCTGTGTCCGGATAATCGAATCAGCGGAGACAAGGTCATTGGGAAAGGTCGGCTGCCGACGAACAATCGGGCCAGCATCGCCTTGCGGATGGCAGCCAGCACCTTACGGATGAGCAATACCTATCTGGGAGCGCAGTTCCGTCGATTCAGAACCAAGCTGGGCTCCCCCATTGCGATCAAGGCCATGGCCGCCAAGCTGGCGCGCTTGGTCTACCGCATGCTGCGTTACGGGATGAAGTACGTAGATCAGGGAGCGCAATTCTACGACGCCCAACACCGCAAGCTACAGGTTACACAGCTCAAGTGGAAAGCTGCCAAGCTGGGATTTCGGGTTGTCGAAGCTCCCGCAGCCTAAAACGCCGGAGTTTCTGGGGAGAGAGATGGGAGAAAATGCCAGCAGCCAGAGCTACAACGCGCGAGATGAGTGGTGACGTCTTTGTCCGCAGTCTAAAGTTGAAAGTTTAAAGTTAAGAGTTAAAGGCTAAAAAACTAAAAATGAGAAGCCTGGCACCGATACCTTGTGGTCCTTGGCGACAGGGTGCTACGAAAAAAAGTGCCGGGGTAGCTTCGCTGAGGGGCCAAGGCACCCCGGCTTATCCTGCCCGCCTCCGCAGTGAGCGAGCAAGAAACTCGTCAAGAATCTTTCCTGCCGCAGGACCAAGAAGCCGCTCAAGAATGCTTCCCGCCCCTGGGGCAAGAACTGTTCAAGAACTTTCGTTGCCGCAGGGAGGTGAAAGCATTGCGAGTTCAGCCTGCGGAATTTTTGCCGCCTAAAAAATTGGGCGGTTGTGAACCGGGGAGCGGGGGGACTTAGCTTCCCGAAACTTTTTACTTTTCTTCGTCGCCACGAAGGAATTCGTAGCGCTCGATGGCGGCAACCACGCCGACGGCGCCTTCTTCGCGAGGCTCGGTGCGCTGCACGCGGCCCAGGCAGCGGACACGTACGGGTCCGGCCAAAGTGATCTCGTTGGGGAGGGTCAGAAGAATCTCGACGGGCGAGCCTTCCCGGACATCCTTGGAAAGGAAGAAGTAGACACCGCGGGAGCTGACATCCCGTGACTCGGTGCTGGTTTCTCCAACAGCCGCCCCCGTGGTCCAGCGGACAGTAAGCGGCAGGCGCATGGAAAAGCGCTGGGTAGTGCGGCGTTCGGAACCAGTCAAAGAAGTCCTCCTGATCGAAGGAAAAGTGTATCCGGGTAGGACCCAGGGAACAATAGGACTCCGGATACAAAATCGATTCAAGTCTGAGAAGTACCGACGTACTAGAACCGGGTTGAAAACTGGGACTAAGGGATGGAGGATCGCCATCTGGAATGCAGAGAACACGCCCTTCCGGGAGTCCCGCTAACTATAACTAAACACAGATATTTACTCTGGAACGCGAGGGCGCCTGGTCGCAAATTGTCCCGGCCAGTTCGGCAGGCCCTTGCTCCAGAGCGCGTTTCAAGGGTCTTCAGCATCATCGGATTCCGCAGCTGATGGTGCGACGGGGCAGTCTTGGTGCAGCTCGTCCATGTATTGATGGACCATCAGGGAAGCTTTGAGGGGATCGGGTCTAATACTGAAGCGATAGGACAAAACGGCCGATCCGGCTGCGTTTACGTTGCTCGAAGTGGGCGGCCGATAATTTTTCATGCGCTCTTCCTCATCGAGGAGTTCGGCGCGCGTGGGAGTGTGAGGCGGGGAATCGTCTGGCGGCGGAGTCTTCTGCCTTGCCGAGCAAGAGTCTAAGTGCGCCGAAATCATTTCGAGAAGAAGGCGCTGCCACTTGGGGTCGTTTTGAAGCTCCTCAATGTCATTGGCGAGCCGGTCCTCCATCTCTTGCCGGGTGGACCGGGGGAAGGCGGTAGTGTAGCCCCAGCCTAACGCCTGCTTCTGAACTTCGCGGAAACAAGTGCGGTCGCATCGATTGAGCTGCTTGAGGCGGCGGCGCGCTCCCGGAGCGATGGGGATGCCGGAGCTCGGGGAAAGGTCGTCGTTGGTGAAGACGCGATGCGGCTTGGGAACATTGGTTTTGGAAGCGGGAGAACCGGACGGGGGGCTTACGGAATCTTTTTTCGCAGGGTCTTGAGCGGGTTGTTGCTGGGCGGACGGCGCGCTGGATGATTGCGGAATGCGCGCAAGGGCGCGTTGAGGCACGCCAAGAAGGGCAAGCAGAAAAAAGGATGCAAGAACGCGGCTCGAAAGAGCAGCGGCAGCGCGCGAGTTTGAAGCGGAGATCATGGGAGGGTGTAATCCGGACAAACTCTGGCGGTGGCTTCGTTCCACTGGTACTGCATGACTGTGGCGCGGAAGGGCGCGAAGCGTTGAACCGCCTGAATCCGCTGGGTGAGGAGGCCCGCCGAATTTCTGTATTGCGAGCTCAGCTTGCCCTCCCGATCGGCAAAGCGCGAATGAACGTCGTTTCGAATGTATTCCGACGCAACACCTTTACCGACGACCTTCTCGATTTGCCGCTTGATGTCGCAATAGCCGCTCGCCGCCTGCAACGCATCTTGCAGAGTCGTACTCCACACTCTGTCGTCGCCGATCTCATGGCGGGCAAGCGTCAACTGGTTGCGAAACTCAGCCTCGCGCTCGGGTCCGAAACCCAACTGTGCCCGAAGCTCCGCTTCGCAGGAAAGATCGCACGTCGGATTGTTTTCTTCTCCTTCGAGATCGCTCAAGGAAATGACTTTTGCCGGTTTCGCGAGGTCATCTTCGGTGATCACTTTTTTCTGATGAACGGCTTTCTGCAGGGGAGTCTGCTCGGTAGAGGGGTGAGGAGAAGGATTCGAGACAGGCGTTGAAGACTGCTGCGCTATTGGAACAAGTGCAGGTTTCGCACTGGGATCCTGTGATTGCGGCGGCGCCGCGACGGCCATGCACGAGACAGCGATCAGTAACAGAACAATGGGAAAAAAGTAATGGGCGCCGCGCATGGAAGCAAGCGGCATTCGCCCGGGAAAACCGGCGCGGCAAACATCACGGATCAGCAGGGTCATCAGTGTCATCCGGAGGTCTGGGGACGTTGATCGTGCAGTTGGCATGAACGATTTTGTCAGCCTGCATGTGCATGTATTGGGACTGCAAATTGCCGGGCGAAGACTTGGTGATGTGCGCGTTCGCGCGGTCCAGAGCGGCATTTAGACGGTTCCGAATATCGCGGAACTTCGGTTCGTATTCGCGCTCGACAGCCAACTCGCTCGGTGTGATGTTGCGGGGGTCGGCAAATCGCTGGATGTCTTGCGCTTTCTTGGCTTGGGTCTCGCACGCCAATCCTTGAACGCCGATGATCTCCCCAAGAATTCCCTGCCAGGCAGCGTCGGCCTTTACGGCTTCAATGGCATCAAGGAGCGCTAATTTCCAGCGAGGACCGGAGCCACCATTCAGTCCCGCGCGCTGGGCGACTTGATCGAAGCAGGCGCGGTCGCAGGTATTCAGTTGCTGGAGAAGGTCGCGCGTGCCCTCGATGGTGATGTCATGAGGGCGAGCGTCGATGTCCTCGTTGGTGTAGACCTTGTGCGGCTTCGCGGGAGGTTTGGCTGGTGAAGCAGGATTCGCGGTTGCCGGTTTGGCAGTCGCTTGCGGGCAATTTGCCGTGCAAGGTGCGGGAGTGGCGCTGCTTTGCGGGGAGGAGCCGCCGGGATCGGGCGACTGTGCAAAGGCAGACAGCCCGGCAGTCAAAAAGACGAATGCCAAGGCGAAAATCTTGGGGCGCACGGGGGGATTCTCCTTACTCACTCGCTGCATCATTTTACTCCATGGCCGCGGTCGCCCGGCGCGGGAGTGGCCCGGAGTTAACGTAAAGGATATGAGCGAAGTACAAGGCAATAGGGCTGGGTTGAACGGTTCTCGCTGGCGTGAGCGTCCTAGGATTCACTGCACAGGCCACCCCGCCAGGGAAAACTGTCATGAGTTTTCTAATTCACGCCAAACACGCTGAGGGTGTAAATGAAATCCGGCCGGGCATCGCCGCGCCCATCGGATACCCGAACATAGAAGGTTACTGGGGTCGTTCCAGTTCCAGGAACCTGAAAAGAATAGAAGGGCTGCTGAATGTAGGTTGCTCCTGGCAGGTCATTGATGCACGGCGAGTTATAAACCGTACCCGGCGAGGAGGACCCTAGCGCACAAGTCTGGTATCGAGTTCCGCTCGAATCAACGATTTCGAGTACTGGCAGGAGGGAATCGTAAGGAGGATTTTGTGGTTTGGCGAACTCGCTATGAGTGGTGACTCCCACGTTGACGACTGAGCCAGGCGCCGCGCTCGCCGAATACACGTCGATGTCTGGTCCTGCGGTACTCGGATCGCTATACGGGCTGATTGAGGCCAGCATCATAATGTTCGACAAGGGCGTTGCCGTCGAGAGCGCGTCGTTTCTGGTCATTTGCCCAGGATCTTTGACCGTCAAGGTCAATGGTAGGGACACGGTTTGGTGCAGGCTACCATTGTTACCATCGGACAGCGCCAGAGTGAAAGCATAAGAACCCGCCTGAGTAGGTGCGCCTGATATGGTTGCGATTTGCCAGTAATCGTTGGTTCCAAAAGTCATGCCAGGGGGGAGCGCCGAAGCGCCCGGGGATATGCTCCAATGAAGTGGTGCAGCACCGCCCGTGGAGAAGATTCCGATCGATGCGTCGCGGCTGGTGGCGATAGGTGGCAGAGAAGACGTTGTGATGATCAGCCTTCCATAGATGTCGAGGACAAACTGAAAGTAAGTGGCATTCTGGGGGGGATTGCTGCTGTCCTGTACTGAGACGTTCGGATCGAAAAACCCTGGGCCTGTGGGAGTGCCGCTCAAGATGCCAGTCGTAGAGTCGAATGTGAATCCCCCGGGTGGAACGGCGCTCATTCGCCAAGTGTACGGAGGGATTCCTCCTGTGACGGGAAAACTGGTCGAGTAGCCCTGATTGTAAAGAATTCCGACGCTCCCCGGTCCCGTGATGGCTATCTGATCGCTGACGCGAATTTGGAAACTCTGTGTGGTGGTGTTGGGAGTTTCGTAGGAGTCGGATACCTTGAGGGTGAATTGGAACGTGCCATCCTTGGTGGGAACGCCGGTCACGTTGAATGTGTTTCCGTAAGGGGTCGTTGAGGCCGTCAGACCATCAGGAAGTGTGCCGCTCGCTACTTGGACAGTGTAAGGTGCCCTTCCGCCAACGATATATAGGCTCCCTCCGTAATTCAACCCGCGCGCACTATCCGGAAGACTTGTGGTTTGAAAAGAAAGTGGCGACTGAACGTTGATCGAGATATAGGCCTGGATAGTCGCAGGAGTAGGAGCGGAGTCGGTGATGTACATGTACATGGTATCGGTGTATTGCGAACTGGTGGTGGGCGTCCCCGAAACGAAGCCGGTGCTCGTGTCAAGAGTGAGCCCCGGCGGGGCAGAAGCGAGCGGAAAAAGCGCAAAGTGATAGGGTGGCGTACCACCGAAGACCTTAATCTGTTCTTTATAAGGAATGTTTTGCACGGCATCGGGAAGAGTCGAATTGGGAACAACTACTCCATTTAAAATTTTCTGCGTAAACGTTTGGGAGATCTTGAACGCTGGCGTAAAACTGTCCGTTACTTGGACGGTAAAGCTGTAGCTGCCTAGAGTCGTCGGTGTACCCTGAATCAGCCCCACACTGTTGGCATTTGTGAAAGTCAGCCCGGGGGGCATAGTTGAACCAGGTCCCAGGCTGAATGTGTAGGGCTGGACCCCACCATTAACCGCAATGTACATGTAGACCGGCAAAGCGATGTTCTGATCCGGCAGAGCCGCCGGAGTGCTGAACGCAAGCGGGGCGATTACGTCCAACTCGATAGATGCTGTGACCGTCGTCCCTTTGGAGTCGGTTACTGTGAAATTCGGGATGAAGGTGGCTTGCTGCGCAGGCGTTCCGCTCAGCGTTCCGTCGGAAGCTAGAGTCATCCCTGGTATTCCCAAAAGCTGCGCGCTCCAGGTGTATGGTGGCACGCCGCCGGTGGCCTGGACTTTCGCGGTGTAAGGCTGGCCAAGAACAGCCCGAGGCAGCGGCGACTGCGTTGTGATGGTCAAAGCAGGCGGCGGTGGTGGCGGGTTGTAAGAACTCGCTCCGCCTCCACAGCCAAAGAGCATGAGCATAGGCGGCAAACTAGCTGCGAGCAGACTCCATCTTGCGGCTGGCTTTCTCACGTGGTTTGCCGCTCCGTAATCATTTGCGCTCGTCGGAACCAGGTCGCGCGCAGATAGGGCACCAAGAGAGATGCACTCTCAAATGGGTCGAACCGCGGCTGAGTTCCTTGCAGGGTGATGTTAAATGTGGTTGTCGCGCCAGCCGTGACACTGACGTTGCCTGCTGCAGAATAGGTCCCCGGGGCGGGAATCGGAGGATCAAGTGGCCCCACGCTCGATCCGCCGGAGAATCCTGAAAATACCGATTCAATCGAGATCGTGTAAGTTCCTGGCGGAAGAGGAATCTCGAAATGGCCAATCAACGCCGGATCGCGGGAACCGAACGGATCCCCAAGGTTGGAACAAGTTTGACGTGTTGGCGCTGCGGGATTCAGGCATGTCACGGTTTGTCCCGGATTCCCAGTGAACAAGAAACCGGATACGGCTGACGCCACATTGCGCCGGGGCGAATTGGTGTTGCGCGCAATGACGTTCACTCCTTGGGCAGGAGTCACACCATCGGAGAAAAATACTGTTCCGCTGATCGATCCGTATGCCAGATTGAAACTTGTTTTACCCCCCGGTGGGGGAGATGCAACGGGGTAGAGCTTTGAGATCCACGCGGCGTCATCCACAGCGAGGATGGGCAACCCGGCGGTCGTCCTGGCGGTGCAAAGCCCTAAAACGGGAAACATCAGGGGTATTCCCGCGTTATCGTCTGTCGAACAAGTTGGGACGCCGGTTTTGATGGCGTTGAGCAGAACGTCCACATTGATTTGCGAATGTCCAAGGCCGATAAAATGCCCGAACTCGTGGGCGAAAGCCTGATCGAATTCGGCCGCGGTCAGCTCAAAATTACCCGCGTTCGGATTGTTAATCCCATCCTGAAATCTTCCGTTCAGGATGGCTCCTGCCGAAATGATTTTTCCTGTCGTCGGATTGAAAGCACACTGAAAGGCAAATCCAATGACCTCTGGGGGAAGACCGAGCCCGTCGAAAATGCTGCCGTCCGCATCGAACATGATGGGGCTTTGGCCCCCGCCATTGCAGGAATTCGGATCCGGCGCCTGGCCGGTAACATCACCTGCGACAGCCAGAAAATCATTAACTGTTTTGACGTCACCGTTTGCGGGGAAGCTTCCGACCGGCAGCAGCCCCCCGGCGTTGGTGAACGAGAGGTTGGCCGTCGGCACTGCGGACCAATAGGCAAATAATTTGTTCACCCTCGCGACGCCGGTAGGATTGTCGATGATCACGGGTCCGCCGTTGGGCTGTTGGCTGAGAGGTCCGCCGTCAACGCGGTATGCGATTGGCTTCGTGTTATCCCACAAAAGGGGCACACCAGAGACGCCTTCGGCTGGTCCGCCAACAGTAAGTGGCCCTCCCGCATACACCATTTCGGTTGGCAATAGGAGAAGGCTCAGCAATATTGCCGCGCCCTTCTTCCGCAAGGCACCGATGTTTGCTTGCTCTCTCATTTCGCCGACTTCGTCGCCGCGATCGTTCGAATCAAGCTCTTCAACTGTTCCAGGGAAGCAGGCCCCACTCCCGGGTTCAGGATCATCGCCTGGATCTCCGGCTCGAGTTGCAAACTTCTCGCTTTCAGTTGGGAATCTAATCCTCGAAAAAGGCCTGCATTGCCAAACCCATTGGTCGCCACTAGCTTTCCACTGCTCGCTGACTCAATGCGGAAACGTCCCTGCTCCATTCCAGCGGGGCTAGTGAGGCCGAACTGGCTGGTCTTGTACAGAATCATCAGGAGGTGCTGTCCAGTCCGGTAGCCTAATTTCTCCCGCAAATCCTTTTGATCGATAACGGCCTGCCGAAACGTGTAACTGTTTGTGGAGCTGCCTTTCAATGTATCTTCAACGCGTATGGCGACGGTAACAGTCATCAGGTTCTTCAACTGCATATGCGGCTCCAACGTTACACTCGTGACCCATCCTTGGACGACCGTCTCCGACTCAAGCACGAGTTCTCCGAGGTTTCGTGGCAGGGTAATGGCATTGCTCTGCGCAGATGAAGGAAGGGCCGACAATAAAGCACAAATATAAAGCGTTAGAATTGTGAGGGCACGCGATCGAATAATGCGAGCCGGGATGTTCGTCGTTTGCGCAGCCGCACGTCCAAGAGGGAAGGTAAGGATGGAGAACAGGAACACCGCACTACGGCGCAAGCTTGATTTTGGGAATCTCATAATCCACCCACGCAACCGATTCAAGAAGAACTCCTGAAGCCCGGGGGACGCAGGAGAGGGTAGTCACCAATGGGAGAAAAGATAGCAGGTAAATACCGCAATCGCTACTAGGGTAAAAACCTTAATCCGCGGGCATATCGTCACAAGGGGGCAGCAGGCAGGGGGTCGTTACGAAATGAGGGCACAATCTGTTGCGCCGCTACAAAGAGAAAATGGCTAGAAATGGTTGACGTGAGGTGCGTGACGTGGCGCGATGGATGGCGAGCCGGACGACGGGCCCTCGCATATCCCGCTTTTTCCGTTAGGAACCGGGAAGCACTTACGATTGGTCAATCAGACGGTGGTGGATCGCGTACAGCGCCAGCTCGAGGCGGTCGGACACGCCGAGTTTGTCAAAAATGTTGTGGAGATGGTTCTTGACGGTCTGTTCGGAGATGAAAAGCTTTTCGCCGATTTCCTTGTTGCGAAAGCCTTGCGCGACGAGCTGCACGATTTCCTTCTCGCGATCGCTGAGCAACGGCTTCTCGCGGCGCGGGCCGGATTCACTGGACTTCGAGAACGCCTTCATGACCTCGGCGGTCATACGATTATCGAGCCAGATTTCGCCGGCATGCACGCGATGAATGCTTTTCACGAGGAGATCGGTGGCGGACTGCTTCAGCACCACGCCGCGTGCGCCGAGACGCATGGCGCGAACAACGTCGCGATCGTCTTCCGCCGCGGTCAAAACGACGACGCGCGTGGGCAGCGTATCGAAATTGACTTCCTCGAGAACGGCCAAGCCATCCTTATCCGGCATGCGCAGGTCGAGGAGGAGAATGTCCGGCTTGAGCTTGGCGAGGAGCTTGATGCACTCCGCGCCGTTCTGGGCTTCCCCGACGATAGTGATATCTTCGTCGGCGTCGAGAAGCTTCCTCAGGCCATCGCGGAAGATCGCGTGGTCATCGGCTAGTAGTACCCGTATCTGCTGTTTCGTTTTGGCCATGTCTTATATCAGGGTTTGTAAGTACAAACCCTTAACCCAGCGGAACTTCGATCGTTAGACGCGCTCCATGCCCCGGGTTCGACTCGACAGTCAAAACCCCGCCCATGGTACGCGCGCGCTCCTTAATGGAAATGGGACCCAACCGCAGACGATCCAGTTCATCGCCTGTGAATCTGCCGGCGAAACTAAACCCCTCGCCATTATCATCCACTACGAGTACTAGACGGCTGTCATCCTGCGACAGTTTTACCACGACATGGGAAGCCTTGGCATGCTTTTTTATGTTGTTGAGTGCTTCCCGGTAAATCTGGAAGATCTCGCGGCAGACGCGGTCGGGAGCGCGCAGCTGTGCCGAATCGATCAGCAAATCAAGGGCGACGGTGGATTCGTTGCGGTAGCGCTCGGCGAATCCGCGCATTAGGTCGACCAGATCGGCGCTCTGTACGCGGAGCGGCCGGAGGTCCGTGACCGTCTGACGGAGCTCCGCACCCTCGTTCTTGACGGTCTGCTGGAGGCTAGCCAGGCCGCTGACGGCCTGGTCAGGGGCGGCGGGAAGCCGACGCCGCATGACATCCAACTGGATTTCTATGCTCAGGAGGGTCTGAAGAATCCCATCGTGGAGGTCGCGCGCGATGCGGCTGCGCTCGGCCTCGATCGCGCGGGCGCGTAAGTGCCTCAAAAGAAAGATGTTCTCCAAAGCGGGAGAGATGTGCGCGGCGATGTGTTCGAACCATGCTAAATCCTGTTTTTGGAATGGCTTACGACCGTTGAGAAGGAAGATCCGGCCCGTTGCCTGGCCTCCTTGCTCGAAGGCTACGGTGGCAAATGAAGTGACTTTCAGCTCCTGCTGCGCGGGGCCGGGCAACCGGGGGAGGTTCTTGAGGGCCCGGCCGTCGCGCCGGTCCCAGCCAAACCCAGAGCCCGATCCAGCCAGCGAGTTCCAGCAGATGGTGGCGTCCATATCATCCAGGAGGAAGCCGTCGGTGCGAGAAAGGGGCATGCTCTCCGGAACCAGGCGCTCGCTTTCGCCCGCTTTTAAGCGCCAGAGAAAAATGCGCTCGAGGTCCGTGTCGCGGTAAAGCAGCAGAGCCTCTTCGGCGCCAAAGCTGGTCGCCAGTTCTTCGAGCAACATGCGCAGCGATTCGGCCAGCCCCTGATCCACTTGTATCGTTGCGTTGAGGCGCGAGAAAAACTCAATCTGCGAGGCGAACCGGCGGTTGCGATCGCCCATAAATGCAAGGCCCGCACCACCCGCAAATGTGCCGACAGTAATGCCCAGCCAGGAGACGACGCGCATCCAATGGATGTCTCCTTTCACGGCGGTGAGCAATACCAGAATCAGGGAAAGCGCACCGGCGAGGGGCAGTGTCAATTCCAACCCCCAACGAATACCCGCGGCGTAACAAAGAAACATATACGGAAACCAAACCGGAACCGTGGAAGGGCTGATGTACATGAAGAAGCCCAGAGCAAGAAGGTCGCAGACCAAAGGCAAGTGCCAGGAACGTTTGCGCAGGAGGCGTTCAATCTGCGTGATGAGGAGCGCGGAGGTCAGATAAGCAATTAGAAAAGAAGCGGAACGGTGTGCTTCGCGCGAGGGCGGCTGCTCAAGCACCGCGAGCAACGCCAGCAAAATAAAAATCGGGCGCGCATAGACGATCTGCCGCTCGAAATGGTGCCGGTCCGTTTGATGGGAGCTCATGCGCGGGGACGCGTGTCCTATGCTTTTAGTCTAACAAGCTGCGCGAAGTTCGTGGCGCCGCAGTTTCCAGGCTGCAACGGGCGCATCAGCGGACGGGAGCCTTTCCAAGGACTTTGCGAGGCCGCGCAACGACATTGATACTGGCGCCGTCAGGGATCAGCGCTTGGAGTTCGTCAACCTGGAGCAAGATTGTCTTCCCTGTGCTCGCGTCCTCCAGCGAATAGTCCGCATCTTGCAAAAGGGCAACTAGCGCGGCAAATCCGTGACTTTGTTCGTCCTGAACGTAAGGCGACATCTCTATGAGCAAAGTAGGCCGAAAGCTGGCCAAAGTTTTCGCTCCTCCCTTCAGGACCGGATATTCATGGCCGTCGACGTCGATCTTAATAAGATCGAGGCGATCGATGCCTTCATGTTCGACGAACCCATCCAGAGTGTCGACACGGGCGTTCGACGTGGTGCTGAGACGCCCGCGAAGCTTAGGGTGCACGGTTTCCTTTGCCAGGAGTGGCCAGCTTGCGTAGATGGTCGGTGGGAGTTGGGCCTCGATTTCTGCGGCCAGAAGAATCTGGTGAGCGTGAGTGCGCGATTCGAGTTCCGGGTTGAGGGCCAGGTTGCGTTTCAGTTTCGCGAACGCAAAGTCTGAGGGTTCGATCGCGAAGACACGGCCTGCAGGCCCGACACTTCGCGCAAGCCCAAGAGTGTGCGCGCCGATGTTGGCTCCGATATCAAAGACTACGCTGCCGGGAATGGCCAGCTTCTGGAGAGCGCGAACCGTGGAGCGCTCAAACGCGCCGAGCAGATAAATAGAGAAATCAATTCCTTCGCGCAGGTCCAGACACCACTTGAGGCCCCCGCGTTCCGCGCTGACGCAGTCGTCCCTGCCCAGAACCGCGCGCCCTATGGCGATGGCTCGGTAGGCCAGGCCAGCCATCGCGATTTTCGTCTTGGTCGTGAGAATCATATCCGAGCCCGTTGGCTCCGCCCCTTCTTAGAGAAGAGCAAGCGCGCAAAAAACTCGTCGTTGTAGATGCGCCGCAAAATGGGCTTTTGCTCCCATACGCGGCGATGCCTGAGGAGGTCTACCTGAGCTTCGGCGTCAGTGGTCACGATTTCTAACGTGTAGAACCAATTTCAGCGCTCGGCCGGAACTCATGGCAACCGAATATAGGAGGTTGGCCCTGTTTCCAAGGAGATTGCTCGGGAAAGCGCAGCATCTTCCACCCAGAGAGACAAGCCCATAGAAAGTACCAGCCATCCACCATCACTCGCATCTTCGATTTTCCTGCGCGCCGCTCGGTGTAATGGACCGGAATTTCCAGAATGCGCAACTTAAGGCGTGCCGCTCCAAAAAGCAAATCAAAATCGCCCCAGCGCTCCACTCCTCCCAGGGGCATTCGAAGGTAATCGCGTTTGAAGAAAACTTTGGTGCCGCAGAGCGTGTCGCTGACACGTTGACCAATAACTTTGCTGGCCAGAAAGCAGAAACCCTTGTTGCCAATAAAATTCGCCACCTTCATCGCCTTCCCTTGCATCGGGTATACCAGCCGCGTGCCATTGACGAAATCTGCGGTGCCCTCTTGCAGCGGCACCAAGAACTTGGGCAACTCTTCCGGAGTGACCGCCATGTCCGCGTCCAGAATCATCAGGACATCGCCGTTTGCCGCCGCGAAGCCCGCGCGCACGGCGCTGGCTTTGCCTTGATTTTTCTCGAGCACGATTAACCGCACACGAGAATCGTGGGCCATAATCTCCTTCACTTTCTCGCGGGTTTCATCCGTGGAGCCGTCGTCCACGACAACAATCTCCGTCCAGGAACCCATTTGCGGCACCCGGCGCAAACACTCCTGGATATTCCCGGCTTCGTTGTGGCAAGGAATGACAACCGAACAAGAGAGCGGCGGACGCGCCATACGCGGGCGCGCGGCGATGTATTGGACGGAAGAAACGAAACGAAGTATGGGCACCTCGGGCACGACCGCATTCAGCAGGGCCCCGATAACCGGAATGCGCTTGGGAACCGGCAGCGTGAAGCCATTTTCTACAGTGTCGAAACCCTGAAGATGCAGGACGCTGCAGATATCCTTGTTGGTAATAAAGTTTCGCGGTGATTCTGGAAAACGCAATCCCAGTTTACTGGCCAAACGCAGCAGCGGGGCCCACAGCGGATTGTTGGTGGTGATGATCAGCAGCGTATGTTCGCGGATCGCGGGTTTCAAGCTTTCCATAGTGTCCCAAACGTCGTAGACGTAATCGAGCATGTTGGTCATCACCACGTACTGCGGCTCGAAGGACCGCGGCAGGTTCACCGAATCGACGTCGACGGTATGAAACTCAAGCTGTGGATGCTTTTGCAGGGCCCTGTTGGTCAACGCCTGCGCGAAGTTTAGGCCCACGCCCGAGCTCGGCCTTAGCGAAGCCAGTAGATCGCCGACACCGCTCCCCAGTTCCAATACTTTCGATCCGGGCGGGATCATGCCGCCAATCAAGTGCGTGAGGCAGGCGTGGTAGAGAGGATTCTTGCGCTGCCACCGTTCCCAATCGGGAGCGACACGTTCGAAATAGTCTTTGATGATCGATTTGCTCACGGCCCCTCCCGCCGTGTCATGCGCACAGGCCACGCGAACCGGGCTTCACTCCAGCGATCAACCATTTCCATGCTAGACGGACATGAAAGCTCATCGATGTCATCTTACCGCGGGTTGGCCAAGGGTAGTTGAGTTAGGGATGGGAATCGGTATCATCGCTTTCGATGCCGGTGATGGCGATTCACTTTCCGGGATGCGTTCCCATATGTACGCATTCCAATCTCCAAGCTTAACGTAGTTCGGAGATAGCGCTACTGTTCGCCGGTAATGGGAGGTGAGGTAGCCGCCCATCGTCTGGTCGAAATCCGTGCCGAACCTGAGCACACCGTACTCCGGGAAGAGGCGATTGGACCAGACAAGATAACGGACTGGTTTCTCCTCAATCTCCCGGATGGTCTCCTCGGTCATTTTTCCGGGAACCAGAGAGCCTGGTGTAAATTGAAGAATTCGAGTGGGGCAATGCGTCCCTGAGAGGAAATACAGACTGGCATCCTCAGGGACGGAGAGAACCGCTTCGCCCTTGGCGTTCTTCTCCTTCATGAATCGAATGCCTGCGCGATATTGCTCCGCCAAACTCATTTTGACGACGATCGTCCCGCGTTCCGTCGTCAGCGGCACCCAGCCTGCCGTTTGCGTCACCACTCTTATGGTATAGAGCGCGGGCACCGCCACGCACCCTAAACATAACAGCCACTCGGCCGGGAAAACGATGCGGTGCGCACTGCCGGACTGAGGAATTAGCGGACGCAGGACCAGCAGAAAGGAGAGAACCACCGGCCCGTTATAATAGATTGCGTACTCACCGGGAGTCATCCGCAGCAAGATTCGAAACGCAAGCAGGCTGGAAAAGATCAACAAGAAAATAAATCCGGAAGCGCGCTGGAGCTTTGGCTGCCGCCAGAAATACAATAAAGCGGCCATGGCCGCCACCGTGACATACAGGACCATATCTTTAGGAAAGAAGATCGCGCGTAACATGTCATACCCGGGGACGAAAATCACGAGGTAAGCGACTGTCGCAAGGAAGAGCACCGCCCTCAAACGAATCGAGCGCCGGTCGGTACCCTTCCAAGTCAGGATCAAATGCAGCCCTTGCCAGCATCCCAGAAAAACCAGTGTTTCCTTCGCAGCTTCGGCAAATGCGCGAAGCGACAGGCTGAAGCCTGTCCGGTCGAGCCAATATTTACCGTAAACTTTCATGAAATAAGACGATGGCCAGGTCATGAAGTTTTCGTCCAGGATGAAGTTGACCCCCGCGATCGATATCATCCAGCGGATGACCAAGGCACAAATGAGGACTCCGGGCAGAATGGCGATCACATCTCTCGGAATAGATCTCCACGAACGCTTCTGAACTCCGCGCGCCACGATCAAGAGCCCCAGCGTGAAGTAGCACGCCGCTCCGAACTCCAATTTGAGCAGCAGTGCAGCGGCGGCAGCCATTCCCGCGCCGAACATCCAGCCCCATCCCCTAGAAGAAGCGGCCTCAACAGCCAGCCAGAGAAACAAACACGCGGTCAGGCATCCGTAAACGGCGCAATAACTGTACGGCAGAGGAAAGCAGAAAATTGTGGGGTGGAAAGCCTCCAACAGCAGCACGGCTCCCGCGCTGAAACCTGCCAGCCAGGAAGACAAGCGCATCCCGGTAAGATAAAGAAAAATTGCTGAGCCTAGCGCCGAGAGCGCGCCGGCCCAGTAAAGTACATTTAGGTGCACGCCAAAGAGACGGAAAAGGAAACTATTCAAGTAGGGCGCGGCTGGACCATTCAAAAACCAGACATCCCGATAGAGCATCTTTCCTTCGGAGAGGACGGCGGCAACGTACATTTCGCGGCCGGAGTCCACCGTAAGGCTGCCCCAGGTGGCCCAGGTCACGTACAGGGAGATGGCCCAGATAATTATCAGGGCGAGAAGGCCGCCAGCGGTTGTCAGATTCCAGCGCGCTGGCGGGCCAGAAGTGAGTCGCGAAAAGTACTGATCGAATAGGTCCGCTGCGCTCGCGGCAGACCTGACCTCAACCACTTTCACGGGCAATGTGGACGTAGCCATTTTTGTGAAATCAAGAATAGCAACAGCGCGCTCGCGGATTGCCCCGAGTATCGGCGGGCCGTGCCCTAGATGAAACGACCCCGCCCACTTTTCCATGCGCGGGAATTAGCGTAAACTACGATTGTCGCACGGTGGTGGGAGTAGCTCAGCTGGTAGAGCGTCGGTCTGTGGCACCGAATGTCGCGGGTTCAATCCCCGTCTCCCACCCCAATCTTCACTTTCCACAAAAAATCAAATCCACTTTGTATTTTTGAAGGACGCGATCTGCTGTGAGCAGAGTCATCCTCTCGGAGAGCGCCTGGGCAATAATCATCCGGTCAAACGGATCCCGGTGATGCACAGGCAATTCGCCTGCCCGCAAGGCGTGTTCTTGGGTGATATGGAGCGTTTGGATGCTCCACAACCGTTGCGCGTAGGGAAGGTATTCCGAAGGCGCCTTCGGAAGCGGGAGCGAGCCGAGCGCGAACTTGATTGCGATTTCCCATGCGCCGGCTACCGACAGATACAACTCCGACGATGAAGCCGTCAGCACCTTTCGTGCCGTGGCGTTGAGTCTCTCCTCGGCGGCCATGCCCCAAAGGAACACGCTCGTATCGAGCAGGTACTTCATGCCTTCTTCTTGGCTTTTCTCGCGCGCTTTTTCTTTCGTCCTTCGAATAGATCAAGCAAGTCCTCGGGCAAGGGCGCGTCAAATTCCTCTGGGACGATCAGTTGCCCGCGAAGAATTCCCAGGACCCGGGGCGACTTCTCTTGCGGCACAGGAACCAGGCGGGCCACCGGAACCCCGCGGTTGGCGATGGTAATTTCCTCGCCGGCGACCACCCGGCGCAGCAGCCGCGAAAGCTGGGTTTTCGCTTGGTGGGTATTCACTTTTTCCAAGTCATCATACTAGACTAAGTCACTAGACTAAGTCAACTTGGGCTATTTCCCCTTCCCTGCCATTCCACTGCTCCCCGGGTGACGGACGGCTCTTGTACCACCATGCGCAAGAGAGACAGAATCCGCTCTTCGCATTTCGCAATTCGCCGGTTTCTGCCTATCATAAATCATGACCGGCATCCGTTGTCGCGGTGTACTTTTCGATCTGGACGGAGTCTTAGTGGATTCCACGCCGGCGGTGGCCCGCGTCTGGGCGGGCTGGGCGCATGAACATGGTTTCGATCCCGACGAAGTCGTAAAGAAAGCGCACGGGCGTCCCAGCATCGCCACGATTCGCGAACTCCTCCCCCATGGGGATCACGCTGCGGAGAATCGCGAAGTCGAGCGCCGCGAAATCGCCGACATAGAAGACGTCGTTCCTTTGCCCGGTGCGATGGAGTTGCTGCAGGCACTTCCTCTAGATCGCTGGGCGATCGTGACCTCCTGCACGCGGGCGTTGGCGGCCATGCGCATTGGAGCGGCGGGGCTGCCGAAGCCGAAACAAATGGTCACCTCGACCGATGTGCAGCATGGCAAGCCGGACCCTGAGCCTTACCTGAAAGGCGCGCAAATCCTCGGCGTACCCGCGGCCGACTGCCTTGTGATCGAGGACGCTCCCGCAGGCATTCGCGCTGGTAAAGCGGCGGGAGCGCGCGTCCTGGCATTGCGCACTACCGCGAGCGACGCCGAACTCCAGCAAGCCGGCGCGGACTGGATTGTCGATGACTGCTCCGAACTCTTTCTGGATTCCTCAGCGGCTGGCGAAGAGTTTTTGCTGATCGGCCGTCGAACAAAATAGTCCCGGGCCCCCCCGGATAGTTACCTTCAAGAAATTGCAGCCGAACCCATCCCCGGCCGCGGGTGGCAGTTCGCCTACAATACAAGAGTCACGAAGAAAGGCATTTTAGCTGCTGTTCACGCGACTCGCCCATCGTTTCTCGGGCCTCGCAAGGACACAAATCGATTCATGGGCATACCCACGGAAACCGCTCCGCCGCAGACCACGCCCGCGCAAGTTCCGGCGCCGACATCGGCACCTCCACCGCAAAGGACCATTCACACCGCCCAGCTCGTCGCCGCCATGCTGAAGTCCAATACGCACGTCAGTGACCTGATTTTTTCGCCGGGCCGCGCTCCTCAAATCGAGGTCAGTGGCCAGCTTACAGAACTCAAATTCAAAGGACTGGAGTGTCTGAGTTCGCAGGACACACGCTCTATTGCCAACGACATCATGGGAAAGAATGAGACGCCAATCCGCAAGCTCGAGGAGGATGGCTCAGCCGATCTTTCCTACGGAGTCTCGGGCGTGGGGCGCTTCCGCGTGAATATCTTCAAGCAGCGCGGAAGCTGCGCCATCGTGATGCGCGTCGTTCCGGACCGAATTCCCGGATTCGAAGAGCTGAATCTGCCGGAGGTATTGAAGGAAGTTGTTGATCTGCGCAACGGCATTGTGCTGGTGACGGGTCCCACCGGTTCCGGGAAGTCTTCCACTCTCGCAGCCATTCTCGACAGGATGAACGAGGAGAAGGCTTACCACATCCTCACGATTGAGGACCCCATCGAGTTTCTTCATCGTCACAAGAAAGCGACGATCCACCAGCGCGAACTGCACTCGGACACGCCGACCTTTGCCCTGGCATTGCGCGCGGCGCTCCGGCAGGCGCCGAAAGTCATTCTCGTCGGCGAAATGCGTGACCGGGAAACGATTGA
>Ga0209625_1000083_pt1 | contig 20806 bp, 19 predicted proteins | sample JacPin_JW_Ref_M2_FD_187960 | JGI IMG/M metagenome (GOLD analysis project Ga0209625, IMG submission 187960) | Forest soil microbial communities from Algoma, Ontario, Canada - Jack Pine, Ontario site 1_JW_Ref_M2 (SPAdes) (version 2) | ecosystem: Environmental > Terrestrial > Soil > Boreal...
CAATAAGCCGTTTTCCAAATCAGCCTCTGTAGTCTAGGAACCGAAGCGATGTGCGGTCTTCTTCAGACCGAAGCCGGAACGTACGTTCGCCACCGTCCGGCTGCGCGGCCTTAAACCGCAGAGGAGTTCGCGCGACCTCTTGAAAGCATAGACACCGAAGCGCCTCTCAGGTTTCGAAAAATTCGGCGGATGCGGCACAGCAGGCAGAAACGCAGCGTTAGTATTCTTCTAAGTTATTCAAATCCCTTCGATTACGATTTTCTGTGTCGCTTATGCATCAATTTCGGTTTTCTTACGTCTAATTCTGTGTTCCTAGCGCCCTCTTGGGGATTGAGAGGTATTCATAATGAAAAATTCTCTGGAAACAATTGGAGTTCGTTACACCGGGTGGGCCGCACTCAACCGCGATCCGCTCGAGGACCACGTTGAATTCACGTGTCCGCACTGCGGCCTTCCGGGCGTGAAGAACGCTCGCCGTCCGCGCTCGGCATATCACTTCACCGACGGATTCGTGCAGGACCTGCAGGGCGAAGCAACAACCTGCCGCGAGTGCAAGCAGTCGGTGCGTGTCTCACCGGTGGTTTTGGTCCACGACAAGCATGAGAAGCAGCGCTTCGAAGCAATGTTTGGCACGGCCTTCGAGGCGGATGTTGAAGTCTCGAAGAACTAACTGACGGCCAGCGGACGCCTTCGCGGGTTCCCTCTGACGGCGAAAATGAAAGAGCGGGGATGGGGCATGCGCTCCATCCCCATTTTTCTTATCCGGCCTGGCTGCTGACGCGACTCCAACTACCAGCGTTTCACTCAAAAACGAGCCAGCGCACGGTTGCTCCGGACGGAAGCGCGCCGTATGCCGCCCCCCCAAGCATGACGAACCGAACCAGCAAGTTATATATGACGTAGGGACTGGCCAAGGGACGTCGAACAGTTGACACCGTGACCCGCCCGCTGACGGACTTTTGCTTTTCTGAAGACTTTTTCGCGCGTTGCGTCCCCGTTTTCAGTAACCTTAGGGGTTGGTGCCGCGATTGCACGGTTCCCGTAGGATGTATGCGCGTTTCTGGTGCCGAAGCTACGAAGTAGGAGGGCAGCTGTGAAGGTCGGAATTATTGGAGCGGGCGCGGTTGGCTCCGCCTGCCTATTGTCGGTGGTCTTACGCGGAAGTGCGCGCGAGGTCGTGCTGGTCAACAGAGACCGCAAGCGGGCCCAGGGTGTCGTGACAGACGTGCAATACGGCGCTGTCCTGTCGCCGCCGATTGCGGTGCGCGAGGGCGACTATCCCGATCTGGCTCGCTCGTCGGTGGTGATGATCACAGCCGGAGTCAACGAAAAAGGCGGAGGCGCAACGGATCGCAGCGATCCTCTCGGAAGGCTCCGGTTGCTCGAGGCGAATGCTGCAATCTTCCAGGACATCGTCCCGAAGGTCCATAACGCCGCTCCCGAAGCGCTGATTCTGGTCGTAACCGATCCGCCGGACGCGCTGGCTGACGTAGTGCGAATATTGGGACACGAGCGCGTGCTCAGTACGGGCACATCTCTCGACACGTTACGGTTCCGGTTTCACCTCGGGAAGCGTCTTGACGTCAGTGCGTCGGACGTGGAGGCACTGGTGTTAGGTGAACATGGTGTCTCGTCAGTTTTCCTGTGGTCATCAGCGCGAGTGGGTGGCAGGAAGGTATTGGACCTCTTCGGGGAGAGCCCATCGCCACAAACGGTGCGTGAGGAGCTCGAACGTGAGGTGCGTTACGCAAACATCACGGTCATTGAAGGTATTGGCGCCAGCCAGTATGGCATAGGGATGGTCTCCGCGCGACTCACTGAGATGGTATTGCGTGATGAGCGGGCGGTGATTCCTATCGGCTGTTACAACTCGAAATTCGGAGTTAGGCTCTCCTTGCCAAGCGTCGTTGGCCGGGAAGGCATGCATCGGGTGCTCGAACCCGAGATGTCCGACGCGGAACAACAAGCTTTGCAGCGCAGCGCCGAGGCAATCAAGGCGGCACTATCTCGCCTCAGTCTCAAGGAATCCCGGTGGAGAACAGCTTGAGAGGACTTTGTTGGGTGGAGCGTAATTGGGACGGCTATGATCCGGCCTTAGGTCTCTTCGTCGAGCGGTAGGTGATGTGCTTCCATCTCCGCGCGCACGCGATCGAACGCGTCGTCAACATTATCGGAAAACTGAAGCAGCTTGTACTCGCGCTCGTTGATCGTTCCCCAGCGCAACATCTGACGCCAGTTGAATACTTTGTCCCAGTATTTCCTGCCGTAGATCAGGATCAGATGGTGCGAGGAAAGCTTTCCCGTTTGCAGTAGAGTGAGCATTTCAAATAGCTCGTCCATCGTGCCAAATCCGCCGGGAAACACGATCAGCGCTTTCGCCATCTGGGCGAACCACAGCTTGCGCATAAAAAAGTAGTGAAAGCAGAAATTCAGGTCTTCGGTGATATAGGGATTCGGGCGCTGCTCGTGCGGAAGCTGGATGCTGAGCCCGATTGAGGAGCCACCGGCGTCCGCCGCGCCGCGGTTCGCCGCTTCCATGATCCCGGGGCCGCCGCCCGAACAGATGACGAAGCGCTTCGGGTGCATTCCGAGCGTCATCGACCACGCGGTGATCCGGCGGGAAAGCTCGCGCGCTTCTTCGTAGTAACGCGACATTTCCACAAGTGACTTGGCGAGGCGAATGCGATCCGCCCAATGGGGGCTGCGGCGGCCGCGCGCGCGCGCTCGAACTTCTTTTAACTCCCGCTGTGCCGTTTCGCGCGAATGGATGCGCGCCGAACCAAACATCACGATCGTGTCTGCCACTTTTTCGCGCCGCAGGCGGGTGAGGGGATCGAAATACTCAGCCAGAATGCGCAGCGGCCGCGCTGCCAGGCTTTCCATGAATCTGGGATCTTGGTAGGCGAGCTTCGCCATGTGCAGATGGCTGGGACGCTTCATGAATTCCCCCTCTGAGTTAGCTAGTGCGCGCGGCAATGAACACGCAAATGAGCACGCAAACAGATATTTTAATACTGTTCGGCTGATGGCGTCGGACGGGTATTGAGCGGGATTTCCATGGCGTGAATTTGCCACTCGTGAATGCAAACCCCTGAGGCAAATCCGGAATCAGATAGAATATCTTTATGGACTCGGCGAGAATCCGGCGCGCGGCTGTTTTAATCGCGATCTTTGTCGCTTCGCTCGCGCTAGCGCCCGGAGTCAAGGCTCAAGCTCCGGCTGGGCCGATTCACACAAAGCCCGGCGTTGAACCGGAAAAGCCGCCGACTCCTGAAGAGGCGAAGCGCACGATTCACGTGCGGGTAAACGAAGTGACGGCGCCGGTGACCGTGCGCAACGCGAACGGTGAGATGCTGCTCGATATCCCCAAGGAAAGCTTTCACATTTTCGACAATGGCGTGGAGCAGAAGATCGAGCACTTCGATCTCGGCGCGAGCTCGCTTTCAATCGTGCTGGCCGTCGAGACCAGTTCGCACATCGATCCGATGTTTCACTCGGTGAAGCAGATGGGTATCGTGTTCACCGAAACCGTGATGGCGCAGACGTCCGAAGTCGCCATCGTGGGCTACGACGACGACGTGAGCCTGCTGAAGAAATTCACCACCGATCCGGATCGCATCGAAGACGTGATCAATAATCTCACGACGGGGAATTCGGGCTCGCATCTCTACGATGCCATGGCACGCGGGATTTCGCTGCTCGAGAAACGTCCGCAGCCGCAGCGACGGATCCTCGTGGTGCTTGGCGAAGCGCAGGACACCGGAAGCGAACACACGCTGGGCGAGGTGTTGCGGCAAGCGCAACTCGGGAATGTGACGATCTATTCGATTGGCCTGAGTACCGCCATGGCGGACCTGCGCGCGAAGAAGGACCCGGTTGACCGCTCGCTCGGCCCGCCCGGAACGTATCCGGTGCCGACGCCACCGGGAAAGCCGCAGACTCCCGATCTCGAGCGGCAGGCGGCCAACGCGCCGATCGATTACATGGCGCTCGTGATCTTCCTGGTGAAAACCGGCAAGAATGCGATTGGGCCGAACTCGCTGGCGATTGCGAGTAAGGCGACGGGCGGGATGTTTCTGAATGCGAAGCGCGACAGCACAATCCAGAAAGCCGTGGATGAAATCGGCGGCGAAATTCATGCGCAGTATTCGCTCGGGTACCGCCCGCCTCCGAATGTGGAATCCGGATACCACGAAATTAAAGTGACGGTAGACAGACCGGGCGTTTCGGTTCGCACCCGCCCGGGATACTATTTGCCGCCACCGCCCGCGGATTGAACTGGCCATCCACCACTAACGCTGTAGTGAGCGCCTTCTGAATCCATAAGCTGCGCCAAGTACGCTCCGTATTCCTGCTTTGTAGGCGGCATCGAGAAGGTCAGACCCTGGGCGAGCATCTCCTGATGAAATTTTCGGAGATCGTCCACCTGGAAACCCAACTCCACCTTGCCGGCTGGGTTTTTCTCAGAAGCTGGATGCAGAGCCAGAGTCGTTTCGCCCGTTGCGAATTCACTCCAGCCGGGCGATTGAAATTTCAATGGCAGACCGAGCGTGTCGCGGTGAAATCGAATGGCGCGCTCCATATCGGCAACGAACTTGATCGCATAGGTGAGTTTCGGCGGCATATTCCCTCCTTCACGGAGCGATAGAGTAACTCAATCGGACACGTACACGCGATACGGCTATTTTTTCTCCGGCTCTGGCGGGGCGACTACAGCGGCTTCTTCCTCTTCGAGGATAGCGGCGGCAGCGGCGATGCGATCGCCCTCTTCCAGGCGCAGCAGGCGGACGCCCTGCGTCGAGCGGCCGGCTTCGCGGATTTCGCCGGAGTGGACGCGAATCACTTTGCCCTGGCCGGTGATAATCATCACGTCGGAATCTTCGCGGACTTGAAGCGCCGCGACGACCGGGCCGTTGCGATCGGTGGACTTCAGGTTGATGACGCCTTTGCCGCCGCGCGACGTGACGCGGTATTCGGCGAGCGGCGTGCGCTTGCCGTAGCCTTTTTCAGCGACCGTAAGCATGAGCGAAGTGAGCGACTCGCGGATCTGATCGCTTTCGAGCTCGTCGAGATCCTGCGTTTCCTTCTTGTATTCCTTGCGGATGATTTCGAAATCGGGCTGAACCGCGTCCATGCTGACGACGTAATCGTCTTTCGCAAGGTCCATGCCGTTGACGCCGCCGGCGCCGCGGCCCATGGAGCGAACTTCCGTCTCACGGAACAGGATGGCCTGGCCATCGTGGCTCGCGAGGAAAATCATCTGCTTGCCGTCGGTGAGTTTCGCGCCGATCAGTTCATCGTTTTCGTCGAGGCTGATGGCGATGATGCCGGAGGGGCGAGGATTCGAAAATTCGGTGAGCTCGGTCTTCTTTACCGTGCCGTTTTTCGTGGCGAGGAAAACGTAACGACCGGTTTCTTCGAGATTGCGCGTGGGCACGACGGCCGTGAGCGTCTCGCCTTCCTGCAGGCGGACGAGGTTCGTGATCGCTTTGCCACGCGTAGCCGCCGCGGCTTCAGGAATTTCATAGACCTTCAGCCAATAGATGCGGCCCTTCGACGTGAAGAGCAAGATGTAGCTGTGGGCTGACGCTGTGAAGAAGTGCTCGACGAAATCGTCTTCACGCGTCTTCGCGCCGATGCGTCCTTTGCCGCCGCGCGACTGGTGGCGGTAGACGTCGACCGACGTGCGCTTGATGTAGCCGGCGTGGCTGACGGTGATGGCCATCTCTTCGTCTTTGATCAAGTCTTCGAGCTTGATCTCTTCGACGCGATCGACGATCTGCGTGCGACGGTCATCGCCGTAGGATTTCATCACTTCGCGCAGCTCGGCCACGATGACGGCTTTCAATCTTTTCTCGCTGCCGAGGATTTCGCGGAGTTCGGCGATGCGATCGCGAATTTCTTTCAGTTCCTTGAGGATTTCGTCGACCGAAAGACGCGTTAGGCGGTGGAGTTGCAGTTCGAGAAGCGCGTCGATCTGGTTGTAGCTCAAACCAAAAACATCACCGCGAACCGCTGAAGCCGGAATGCCATATTTCTTGGGTTCAAGTTTTACGCCGCGCTGCGTGGTCTCTTTCCCATCCACCATAATTCGCACGCTCTTGTTCTCAAAAAACTCGTGCAAATTTTCGCGAGCGTTCGCGCGGCTGGCAGACCCGCGAATGATTCGGATCACTTCGTCGAGATAATCCAGCGCGATCTGGTAGCCGAGCAAAATGTGCTCGCGCTCCTCGGCTTTGCGCAGGTCGTATTGGGTGCGCCGGCGGACAACGTCGATGCGGTGGGCGATAAAGAGATTCAACAGCTGGATCAGGCCGAGCTCGCGCGGCTGTCCGCCGACGATGGCAAGCAGAATCATGCCGAACGATTCCTGCATCTGCGTCATCTTGAAAAGCTTGTTAAGGATGATTTCCGGTTCCTCGTCGCGCTTCACTTCGATGACGATGCGCATGCCCTCGCGGTCGCTTTCGTCGCGAATATCGGAGATGCCTTCGATTTTCTTGTTGTTGATGAGCTCGGCGATGTGCTGGATCAGGTTTTTCTTGTTCACCTGATACGGCAGCTCGGTGACGACGATGTCCTGGCGATCTTTTCCGCGCTGTTCGATTGCCGCCTTTGCTCGCACCTGAAAACTGCCGCGGCCGTTCTTATACGCTTGCTCGATGCCCTCGCGCCCGTAGATGTAACCGGCGGTGGGAAAGTCCGGGCCGGGGATGATTTTCATCACCTGCTTAAGGGTGGCTTCCGGATTCTCCACGAGCAAGATCGCGGCTTCGATCGTTTCCTTCAGATTATGCGGCGGGATATTGGTAGCCATGCCGACGGCGATGCCAGACGAGCCGTTGACGAGAAGGCTGGGGACACGCGTGGGCAGGACGACCGGCTCTTTTTCGCTTTCATCGAAATTCGGAATGAACTCGACGGTCTCCTTTTCGATGTCCGCGAGCATTTCTTCCGCGATCTTCGAGAGGCGCGCCTCGGTGTACCGCATCGCAGCCGGCGGATCGCCGTCGACGGAGCCGAAGTTTCCCTGTCCGTCGATGAGCGGATAGCGCATGTTGAAATCCTGCGCCATGCGAACGAGCGCGTCGTAAACGGGCGAATCGCCGTGCGGATGAAATTTGCCTAGCACTTCGCCGACGATCTTGGCGCACTTGCGGTAGGGCTTCGTAGAAGTGAGCCCCAGCTCGTACATCCCGAAAAGAATCCGCCGGTGGACAGGCTTCAGGCCGTCGCGCACGTCGGGCAGCGCGCGCCCGATGATTACGCTCATGGCGTAATCGAGATACGATTTTTTCATCTCCGATTCGATATCAACCGGAGTCAGGATCGATTGATTTGTTTCGTCAGCCATTCTTCCCCTCGTCTATTTGGTTCGGCGTCGGTTTGTGCGGAACGCCGAAATGCCGTTTTTGTTGCTGTTAGAAATTGGGTTTCTCCTTTGTTTGCAAGGAGATGAGTTGTTTTCTAATCTTGCGACTGTTGCTATTAGAAATTCGCCGGCCTGAAGGCCGCCGCTAGTTAATACGCGGTGCGTCACAGTTTCCCCGCCATTTTTTCGAGCACGTAGGTTTTCACCGTTTCGAAGGCCGAGGCGTTGTTGGAAAAGCGCTGCGGGCCGAAGTGCGCTTCGAGTTCTTGTATCAGCGCGTTGCGGTCATGCTCGTTGGCGCAATCGATGGCGACGCCTTGCTCGGTGTTCGGTGCGGCGGTTGGCGTCGCGCGGAAGTCCGAGCAGGAGAGGCCGCGGAGGCCCGGCAGAATTTTCCATGTGAGCTGGTAGATCAAATTCTATTTCCTTGGTTACGTCAGGGCACGGCTTTCAGCCGTCCCGTTTCACGATGCTTTATTCAGGGGTTTCAACCCCTGAGGGACTTCGTCCATGCGAAATGCGCCCGAAGCCGACGACCAGGGGTATTCGGCCCCGGCGGCGGCGAGATGTTTCTCCACCGGGTTATTCGTCAGATAACGGAGGTGCTGTTCGCAATCAGCGGCATCTCGGATGCGGTGGTCGCTGAAACCTCGCTGCCATATTGGAAACTTGTAAAGAAGCTTTTCGCGAAGGGCGCGAGAGGAGCCGCCTTTCATGAATTGCACGGCGCGTTCTAGCGCGATGTCGGCCGGCGTCAGCAATGTATGGAAGTGATCGGGCATCACGACGAAACCGTGGAGCCGATAGCTTCCCTGATCTCGGTAATGCAGCAATGATTCGATGAAAATCTCGCAGGGTGGCGCGGTCTTGAAAATGGCGCGGCTCTCCCAGGTGCGAGAAGTCACGAAATATGTCCCAGGTATGCTTGCGTGGCGCTTCGGAACGGCCATTCCCTCAGCGGCTAAAGCCGCTCTCCTTTGCGTTCTTTACGGCACGGCTGAAGCCGTGCCCTGACGTAAATCAACCATTTTGATAGCATCGGACTCACTCAAATTAAATGTCGAGGTTGACGACGTCTAGGGCGTTGTCTTCGATGAATTTGCGGCGCTCTTCTACGTTTTCGCCCATGAGCGTCGAGAAAATATCCTCGGCGGCGACGGCGTCTTCGAGGCGCACCTGGAGGAGCGTGCGCGTTTCAGCGTTCATTGTGGTGGCCCAGAGCTGCTCGGGGTTCATTTCGCCCAGGCCCTTGAAGCGCGTGATGGTGAATTCTTTTTTTGCGTCTTCGAGGACGTAGCCCAAAAGCGCCGAGGAATCATCTTTCGTCACTTTGTCGCCGTTGTGCTGGATCGTAAACGGCGGCCGATTGTTTTCTTCGATGGCCTGGCGCAGAGTGCGGAGGCGCTTGTAGTCGGCGGTGGCCGCGAGTGCCCAATTGAACTTGCGCTCGCCGCCATTCTTGAGCAGCAGCTCGTGCAGGCTGTGCTCTTCGTCGTAAACGAGTTTCGATTCGAGCTCGAGCTTGGCTTTTTCGATCGCTTTCGCAAGCTCCTGCAATTTTTTCTTATCGGCGAAGTCGGTTTTCTTTTCGAGGTCGCTCTCGGCCAGGATGTCGATGAGCTTCGGCTCCCCCAAGCGGCGGCCGAGCTTGGCGGCGACCTGGTCGTATTCCTGAATATTCAGCAGGAACTGAGTGAGCTCGCCACCCTCGAGCGATTTGCCCGTCTTGCCCTTCACCACATGCTCTTCGGTGGCGCGCTTCATCAGCTCGCGAGCAAATTCGCGCTCGTCGCGAATGTAACGGTCCATCTTGCCGCGCTTCACGCGATAGAGAGGCGGCTGCGCGATGAAGATATTGCCTTTCTCGATGAGCTCACGCATGTGGCGGAAGAAGAAAGTGAGCAGCAAGGTGCGAATGTGGCTGCCGTCCACGTCCGCGTCGGTCATGAGAATCACTTTGTGATAGCGGAGCTTCGTGGCGTCGAAATCGTCTTTGCCGATGCCGGTGCCGAGCGCGGTGATGATGGCGCGAATTTCTTCGTGACCCAGCATCTTGTCGTAACGAGCTTTTTCGACGTTAAGGATCTTGCCCTTGAGCGGCAGGATCGCCTGATAGCGGCGATCGCGGCCGCCCTTGGCGGAGCCGCCGGCGGATTCACCTTCGACCAGGAAGAGTTCGCAGCGCGCGGGATCGCGTTCCTGGCAATCGGCGAGTTTTCCGGGCAGGCCGCTCGAATCGAGCGCAGACTTGCGGCGCGTTAGCTCGCGGGCTTTGCGCGCGGCTTCGCGGGCGCGGGCTGCGTCAATGCACTTGCCAATGATTTTGCGCGCGATCGAGGAGTGCTTATCGAAATATTCGCCGAGCTTCTCGTTGACGAGCTGCTCGACGAGGCCTTTGATGTCGCTATTCAGCTTGCCCTTTGTCTGGCCTTCGAATTGCGGCTGCGGGAGCTTCACGGAAACGACGGCGACGAGGCCTTCGCGCACGTCGTCACCATTGATCGAGACTTCGTCCTTCTGCTCTTTGAGCATGCCGGTGGAGCTGGCGTAGTAGTTGAGCGTGCGCGTAAGAGCCGAGCGGAAGCCGGCGAGGTGCGAGCCGCCGTCAACGGTGTTGATCGTATTCGCGAATGAAAAAATATTTTCGGCGTAGCTATCGTTGTATTGCAGCGCGATTTCGATATCCACTTGGCCGCGCTTGCCTTCCATATAAATCGGCGAGTCGTGCAGCGTCTGCTTGCCGCGGTTCAGGTGCTTGACGAACTCGGCGATGCCGCCCGTGAAGCGGAATTCGGCTTTCTTGTTGCTGCGCTCGTCATCGAGCGTGATTTTCAGGCCTTTGTTGAGGAAGGCGAGCTCGCGGAGGCGCTGCGAAAGCGTGTCAAAGCTGTAGGTCGTTTTGTCGAAAATCGATGGATCGGCGTGAAAGGTGATTTTCGTGCCGGTCTTGCGCGTTTTGCCGGACGATTTGAGTTTCGAGGTGGGGACGCCCTTTTCGTAAGACTGCTCCCAGACCTCCCCGTCGCGCCAAATTTCAAGATCGAGCCAGTCGGAGAGCGCGTTGACGACGGAGACGCCGACGCCGTGCAAGCCGCCCGAAACTTTGTAGGTGTCGCTATCGAATTTTCCGCCGGCGTGCAGGACGGTCATCACGACTTCGGCCGCGGGCTTTTTCTCGGTGGCGTGCATGTCCACGGGAATGCCGCGACCGTTGTCAACCACGGTGACGCTGTTATCGTCGTGCACCGTAACGTTGATTTCGTCGCAAAAGCCGGCCATCGCTTCGTCCACCGAGTTATCGACTACTTCCCACACGAGGTGGTGCAGGCCGAGCTCGCCCGTCGAGCCGATGTACATCGCGGGGCGTTTGCGGACGGCTTCGATGCCGCCGAGAACTTTGATGGAAGTAGCGTCGTACTTGTGGCCTTTGGGGGCCGAGGATTCGTTGTCAGCCATTACGTTTGCGTCTCCTCAGATGATGCGAATAAATCGAAAGTCAAAGGCCTCGCGTGGCGCGCGACACGGATAACGCGCAAGCGAAGCGCGAGAACATCGCAATTTCAGCCGCGAATCAAAGCTGCGAACTTCTCGGGAAGGCGGTCGGCGGAAGGCCGCGACACTTGCCTTGCCCATTGGCCCCAGACTTTGCACGAGTGCGAGCTGGGACTCGAAGGGTTGCTGCTCCATCCCGTCCCATTCCGAAATTTTCGGTGGGACGCGGCGAAGCGTTCAATTCCCCCGCGGAAGGGGACAACCGGATTTGGAGGCCTCATTTGCCCTGGCGCTGGCAAAGAGTCTGAGGCAAACCGACTCCGGTTGAACTACTATTGCAGACTACACATTTTACCCGATGCGAGCGGGATTCTCAAGATAAATTCGCGCACTGTGACCAAGTTTAGTCCTTTTATTTCATCTGGTTACAGGAGGTTGAACGTTGGACAAATTAGCCCAAGGAGTGTGTCTCACCGGAACGTAAAATCAGGGGATCGAATGGGCGCCCAAGGCCCGTAAAAGTGTGAGCAAATCGCCGAGAACCCATCCTTCAATCACTTTCCCGTCGGCGATTCGGAAGAACGCTGCACCCGAGTAGCCGATCGCTTTTCCGGTAGGCGCGATGCCAAAGATTTCGCCACGATGGGTGCCACGGTAGAAGGTGCGCGCAACGACGCGGTCGTGCTCGGCCGTGATTTCGAGAATGCTATTGTGAAAATCGGGAAACGCGGCTTGCACTTGCCGCATGTAGGCGCGGAACGCGTCGAGGCCTTTCAATTCGGCGCCCAAGGTGCCGCGAAATTTGATGTCGGGCGCGAGCAATTCGTCGGCTTTGTCGAAATTCCAGGGATTCCACATTTCATCGAAGAAACGGCGGATAAGAATTTTGTTTTGTTCCAGTGGATCATCGAGCGCTGCGAGTCGATCACCAATGCGGATCGTTCCCCCCTCGAGAATTTCCGCGCGAAGACCGGCGCGGTGCATCATCGCAGCTTTGACGCCGATTTGAGTGAGCGACTCGAGATACGAACAGGGTTGGCACAGACGTTCGCCCCGAAGAAGCACCTCGCCGACACGAAAGTCGCGGCCGACGAGATGGTTGAGCGCGACGCCGCGCGTGACGAGATTGCGGCGCATGTCAGCCGCAGAAAAGCGGGAGCCGAGTTTGGCGTTGAGGGCTTCAACGGATTCGCTTTCGATGAGCGTGACGTCGCGGACCGAGCCAGGAGTAGCGGAAAATGTGCCTTGTTTCGTGAAGTAGCGATCGCCTTCGAGACCTTGAGCGGGGATGGCGGACACGCAGCGGACGGCTTGCATTGGTGCACCGGCCGCAAGTGCGATGTGGATCGAGATTACCGAGCTGACGGGCACGCGGATCCTTTCGCGAACGCGGAGTAGCGAAAGAATACTGCGGAACGTGAGACGGGGCTACGACCAAATTGGACGGAACGAGATCAGGTGCGTACGAGACGCAAGCTGGGTATGTAGTCTCCCGGATCATTCTCGCGAAGCTGAGATCTGCTCAAAATTCTCCAAGAGAGACCGTATTTCATTCTCCGCGAAGCCCTGACAATCCGAGTACAACTTTGTCAGCAAAGATGGAAGCGTGTCGGAAACAAAGGGGAGAATTCTTTCAAATTCCGAGAAGCCCCGACGGAAGCCGCGAATTCTTTCTAAGTTGGCGGCAAGTTGCCGTTTCCGTTGTCCGTCGTCTTCCCAAACTCGTTTCCAATACGAACACGTAAGACAGGCCGCAGGGCATCTGCCGCCATCATGGGAGAGGAATGATTCCCAGCCTGTAGTCGCCAAAGAAAGAGACCTTAGTGAGTCGTCACGGCGCTTTTCGCTGTTGCAATTCCTACACGCGACCAGCACATTGCCAGGAACGTGAAGGCCTGATCTATAGCGATTCATGCCGTCAAGGTGCTCAATTATCGCTGTCGCATCAATTAGAGCGCGAGAACAGTATGGGCATTCGTTGTTGAACGTTTGTCTGACAAGGTGCGCGTACTCCTCGCCATCGACTTTTATCGGCCACGCCTGACTAAGTCTGCGGCTTAACTCGTGGAGAAACATACTGACAAGCTTGTTCGCAACGTCCGATTTGGCTCGTCGGGTAGCTGAGCGTAGCTGTGACGTAGGGTCTTTCACCTCTTTTCGTCTCCGAGCAGCCAATCAACGTCAACCTCCAAGACCTTGGCAATCGCTTTGAGCTCGTAGTCCAGAACATAGCGGAGATCGTTCTCGATCTTGGCAATCGCCGCTCGGTCAAGCTGAATGCCTAGCCGAGCCAGCTTGCCGGAGAGCGCATCTTGTGTCAGGAGGGGAGTGCAGCCTCGTCGAGCTTTGGCCACACGTTCGCCGACGATATTCTTGCGCGGCGTTTTCTTCGGCATCGGGCAAAAGATTACCCTTTGCACGAATCAAAAATGTTCTATATTAGAACACGGTCAAAATGGCCTTCGAAATGCTGAGCATAACTCGGAGGAAAAGAAAGATGTCATCGAGTCGATCAAACGTCACAGCAAAAGACACAAAACTCACGTGGCCCGGATTAAGGTCGGATGATTACCTGAGCCGCGTCGTTACACGGTGGGTTAAAGAACAAAGAGAGAACGAAGCATGGGCACGAGAGCAGATCGCGAAGATGATGGATCGAGTTCCGCCCGAGACTATAATGAAGCTGCTCTATCGTGAGGCTCGGCTCCGGAAGAGTTCTATTCCCCCTTCGCCAACCTTCCTTTCAAGTCGAGTGTTGTAGGTCAGATGCGCATGGGCATCACGACGTAGCGGTAGCGGGTGGATTCGTCCGATACGGGACGGAGTTGACCGGCTGATTGTTCGTCCTTTAGCTCGAAGTTGATGGGGCCGTCGGTGGCGGCAGCGAGGAAATCGAGAAGGTATTGGGCGTTGAATCCGATCGCGATCGGATCGCCTTTAAATTCTTTCTCGATTACTTCTTTGGCTTCGCCGTACTCCGGGCTCGACGCCGAAATTTCGAGGCCTTCTTTGGCGAGCATGAACTTCACGGCGTGCGAGCGGGCATCGGCGAGCTGCGAAACCCGGCGCAGCGCATCCTGAAGCTCAGCGCGCTCGAGGACGACCACTTTAGTAACGTCGCGCGGGAGCACGGCTTCGTAGTTGGGGAACTGGCCCGTGAGTTTACGTGAGGTGAGCAAGCGCTGGCCGAACTGGAAGAAGAGATGGCTTTCGTCTTGCGCGAATTCCACCTGGCCTTCATCTCCCGACTCGGCAGCGAGGCGCTGAACTTCGGTCATCGCCTTTTTGGGGACGAGCACACGCGTTTCCGCAGAGAAGCCTTCGAATTTGTGGTCGCGCTCGACCATGGCGAGACGATGCCCGTCGGTTGCAACCATCGTGATCGAGCCAGGTTTGAGAACCATGAGCGCGCCGTTGAGCGTATAGCGCGATTCTTCGAGCGAGATTGCAAACGTGGTTTTGGCAATCAAGTCGGCGAGGAGCTTTGCGGGAATCTTTACGAGCGCGTGCGGAAACTGCGGCAATGCGGGGAAATTTTCCTTCGACATACCTACGAGCTTGTAATTGCGGCGATCGCAGGTGAGTTGGATCCAGTGATTTTCGAGCAGCTTGAATCGAATTTCCTCGTCGGGCAGCAATCGCACAAGCTCAAGAAGCTTCTTTGCAGGAATCGTACCGGCGCCTTCCTTTTTTACTTTCGCTTCGCAGGACGTGCGAATGCTCAGCTCGAGATCCGTGGCGGTGATCGTCAGCCGATTGCCCTTCGCTTCAAAAAGGAGATTCGAAAGGATGGGGATGGTCGTCTTGCGTTCGACGACACCCTGCGTGAGCTGCAGCTCTTCGAGCAGGTCAAACTTTTTTACGCTGAATTCCATCGGGCCAGTTCCTTTTTCTTCGTGAGTGGCACGGGCAGACGCCGTCGCTTCCGTCATGCGTTAATCCCCTTTGCTGCTGCGGTTACTGTACTGCTTTTCTTTATTTAAATTATATAAGAAAAACCGTCGCCGTCGCCGCATCTGTGGACAATGCGGAAAACGGTATAAGTGCTATTCCGGGCGGCGGTTAGTAGTTCGACTGTCTTGTGGAAACCGGCGCGCTCGGTGAGTAACTTACGGCCTCTGCGCTTTCGTTGCGACGCGCTCAGTAACTTCCACAGCGCATCCACAGGTCGAAAGAGCCGCATCGATAAGCCAAGCGATTAAACTCTAACCAAAAGAATCGAGTAGCCTGTTGATCGTCTTGTTCAATTCTTTGTCGGTCTGGCGCTGGTTCGCGATTTTGTGAATCGAGTGGAGCACGGTGGTGTGGTGTTTTCCGCCGAATTGCCGCCCGATTTCCGGAAGCGAGGCTGACGTGAGCTGTTTCACAAGGAACATGGCGACCTGGCGCGGGAACGCAATCACCCTCGAATTGCTGCGCACCTTTAGATCCTGGGCGCGGACGCCAAAAACTTCGCCCACGCGCTTCTGAATCTGTTCGATGGTGACTTTCTTTTCCTGCGTATCGATCAGGTTCTTGAGCACCTGCTGCGCTGTGGGAAGGTCAATGTGCGCGCCCGTGAGCGAAGCGTAAGCCATCAAGCGGATGAGCGCGCCTTCCAGCTCGCGTATGTTGGACTTAATGGCGCGGGCGATATATTCGGCGACATCGTCCGGGATCTGAACGTGCTCGTTTTCGCCCTTCTTCTGCAGAATCGCGATTTTGGTCTCGAGATCGGGCGGCTGAATATCGGCGATGAGTCCCCATTCGAACCGTGAGCGCAGGCGCTCTTCAATCGACGAGATTTCCTTGGGCGGACAGTCTGAGGAGATCACGATCTGCTTCTGCTGGTCGTACAGCGCGTTGAAAGTGTGGAAGAACTCTTCCTGCGTGCGTTCGCGGGTGGCGATGAACTGGATGTCGTCGATCATAAGCACATCCATAGTGCGGAAGCGCTCGCGAAACGCCGCCATGCGCTCGAAACGAATGGAAGAGATCACCTCGTTGGTAAATTTTTCCGCACTGACATAAGTGAGACGAAGCGACGGGTCGCGGCGCTTGAGCAAGTGGCCGATCGCTTGCATCAAGTGCGTCTTCCCGAGTCCCACTCCGCCATACAAAAACAAAGGGTTATAAGATTTTGATGGCTGCTCGGCTACGGCGACGGCAGCTGCATGCGCAAACTGATTGGATGCGCCGACGATAAAAGTGTCGAAAGTGTATCGCGGGTTGAGCTGGGGGATCGTTGACTCAAAATCGAGCTTGGCCTGTGCTTGCGGGGCCGGGTTGCTCGCCGCTGCCGGCTCGGCCTCCGGACAGACATACTGGAGCACAAGTTGCGGCTTGCCAATTTCCGTTAGCACCGCCTGCAAGAGTTCGCCGTAAGTCTCCGCGAGTCGCTTGCAGAAAAGGCGCGTGGGAACCCGGATGACCAGGCGGTCGTTTTCAGCCGATTCCTGGCGAGTGGGACGAAACCATGTGGCGAAGCTATGAGGATTGACTCGCCGCTCTGTGTGCTGAAGTATCTTATCCCACAAATTCATAGTGAAAATTCGCCCCCGCGCAATTTCCACCGGTGTGGAAATGCTGTGGAAAATCAATTTACGGCTGGGTGAGGCTTTTAGTCTGGCCTTTCAGAGTTTGTCGCACCCCGCGCCCGCGTGTACGACGTCCGATGAGTGCTCGCGTTTGCCCGCATTTAAGAGAGTCGCGAGTCGGGATTCTGCCTAAACGCGAAGCAGACAGCAAGAGAAAACTGAGCGAACTTCACGCACAGGCTCCACAAATTACTCACAGCTTTTCCACAGCACGAAAAACGAGGCCCGAATTATTTTACCGTAAATTCTTGGTTGCAATTTTAAGAACGATTGCTCGCGCGGAAAAATTCTTAGGAGCGTTCGCCGATTATCGCGCGGGTGCGCCGGTGTTAGCTTTTGCAGGCCGGGGGAAATCGAAAATGCCCCACGCGTCGCTGCCAAGAAGCAATCGATCCGGCTCGACGAGGATCGCCTTCGGAACGAGAGGCGCACCTGATGGCGAAAGGGTTTGGTAGGAGCCGATCGGCGTCCCATTCTTGTCGAAGCGGTGCAGCGCGCTTCCAACTGCGATCCAAATTTCTTGCGTCACGGGATCGACGGCGAGCGCATTGATCTGAGACTTAATGGGCGCGGGATTATCGGAATCGGAAGAGAACAGTTCGTGATGATGCGCCGCAGCCGCGGATTCATCCAGAGCAATCTCATTGCCCGCGAAGCCGAAGCGATCGAATCTTTGCATCGTCGGCTCGGGAAGAAATAAGAAAACGAAATAAAGATTTCCGGCAGGGTCGGACGAAACGCGGCCTAGATCGGGGGTGTGACGCGCGTCAGCTCCATGTGTGAAATCTTCGGCTTGTCCTATCGCGCGAACGAGCGTGCCGCCGTAGCCGTAAATTCCCATCAGCCATCTGTAACGCAGCGACGTGACTGCGAACTCGTCGCCGGGAAGAGCGGCGACAGAAGTCGGGGCTGGAATCGGAATCGCGCGGCTGAGCGATCCATCGGCCGCAAAAATCTTTACCGCATTCGCGCCGCGATCCGCGATGAGGACGCGGCCGCCGGAATCGACGTCGAAATCGGCAGCGAACACTACCTTTGAATTTTTCTTGGCGTCCTGAGAATTCGAATCCTGAATACTCGCATCCGGAATCTGGCCAATTCGCCTGCCGTCGGTACTGAAGATTTGAACCGTACTCGCGGGCGAAGCGACCACATAGTAGTGGCCTGCGGCATCGCGCTTGATGGCGATCAACCCGGCGCCGACCTCGGGAAACACATGTGCGCGCGCCCGGATTTCCAGCGGCGCATTCTGGCCCTCAGCGGGCGCTAGGTACATCGTGGCAAGAACAAAAAGAATCAAAGCGGCGAATGCCCCGAAATGAATGCGGCGAAACATTTTGCAGGGAAACCCTGTTTAGAGACGCGCGATGACCGCTGCGCGTTGCATGGAGATTGCGGCGAATGTGTCAGGAGTGAACTGCGCCAGGCAATTCATCGGATCACTCCCAATTCTCGTCAGAGTTCAAGACCGCAGCTTTTTGCGTCGTCGCTCATTGTGCCGGGAAACAGCGTCTGCTCGGTACGGTCTCAAAAGCGTCTCGAGATCGGCGGCGATCCATGCATCGGCTTTTCCCTCGCGGTAGATGGCCCAATTCAACATGGAACCGCCCATAATCGATTGAACTGCGAGGGCGAGGCGTGCGATGGGACATCTACGGAGCTCGCCGGCGCGGACAGCTTCCTCGAGCAGCGCGCGAAGCTCTGCGCCAAACTGGCGAGCGTGGGCCAGCGCGAGCCGGTGAAAATCAGGGTCGGCGAGGTCCATTTCGAGGAATGCGAGATGATTCGCCACCGCTTCAGGAGTTCTTGCCATCTGCGCCATGCAGCGGGCGACGGCTTCAACCGCGCGTAAAGGCGAGCGACACTCGGCGCGAATACGCGCAAACTCTTCGCGTACGCCGGAGGCGCCCTGGCTTGCGATGGCGAGCAGGAGGCCGCGCTTCGAGCCGAAGCGCTGCATTAAAGTAGCCGGCGCGATGCCGACTTCTTTGCCCACGTCAGCGAGAGTGAAGCGCGAAGGGCCCAGGCGTTCGATGATGCGAACGGCGCCGGCAAGGATTTCCGAATCGGGTTTGAGCCGGGTGCGTGGCGACATGAGCTTCGCGACTATAAACAAACAGCCGTTCACAAACAAGGCTTGACAATAAATGAACGGTCATTTATAAATAGCCGCATCGGCTTTTCCTGCAAGATCGATCGTCCTGCAAGGAGGTTCCCCGTGGCACGCTCAAAGCCAGGTTCCCCGAAAGGCGCAACACAAGGCGAAGGCTCGACGCAAAAGCTCAAAGGCAAGGTCGCCCTGGTCGCCGGGGCTACGCGCGGTGTGGGACGCGGAATTGCACTCGCTCTAGGCGAGGCTGGCGCAACCGTCTACTGCACGGGCCGGAGCACGCGGGCAAAACCAAAAGCCGGAGCGCACGAGCCAAGGAAGCGCGGAGAGGCGGGCAAGAAGCTTTGGCCGGCGGATTATTACGCGGGGCGGCCGGAAACGATCGAAGAAACGGCGGAGCTGGTGACGGCGCGGGGTGGCAAAGGAATCGCGGTCGTTGTCGATCACTTGGACCTAGAGCAAGTGGAAAAGCTGATCGCGCGGATTCGCGCGGAGCAGGAAAAGCTGAATATTCTCGTCAATGACATTTCGGAAAGCGCGGAGTACGAATTCGGGCAGACGTTTTGGAATATCGATCTCGAGCGAGGCTTCGCGATGTTTCGGAACGCAATCCATACGCACATCATCACCAGCCGATATGCGGCGCCGTTGATGATCGAGACGGCAAAGGAAAGCGGCGCGAGCGGCTTGATCGTCGAGATCGGGGACGGCGACTCGTATGTGTACCGAGGGCACCTGATCTTCGACATGGTGAAGACAACGGTGATCCGGCTGGCGTTTGCAATGGCGCGCGAGCTGCGGCGCAAAAATGTGGCCGCGATTGCGCTGACGCCCGGATTCCTGAGGTCGGAAGTAATGCTGGAGCATTTCGGCGTGACGGAGGCGAACTGGCGTGAAGCGGTGAAGAAGAATCCAGACTACGCCGTTTCGGAGACGCCGCTCTATGCAGGGCGGGCCGTGGCGGCGCTGGCTGCGGATCCTAACATTATGAAGAAGTCGGGGCGCGCGTTCAGCACGTGGGGGTTGTCGGACGAGTATGGATTTGTGGACGCCGACGGAAGCCGGCCGCATTGGGGCCGGCATTTCGAGGGGAAGTATGGAAAGACCATGAAGAATTGCGACGATGGATTTTATTCATATTGGGTCGGCGGGCCGGTGGATACGATGTTTGCGGACTGGCCAAACGACGGCGAAAAGATTCAGCCTGCCGGGCAGACGAAAGCGAAAACAAAAACCGCCTAATCGAGACGAAAATTGAGCCGCTGGATTGAGCGGGCGCGGCCGGTGGATTCGTCGATGTCCATCAGTACGGTGTTCATCTGCACGTCGCCTTCGGCGACTGTGAAGCGAGCGGGCATTGCGTCGAGGAAACGTTGCAGGACGCCCTGCTTTTCCATGCCGATCACAGAATCGTGCGGGCCCGTCATTCCAACGTCGGTGATATATGCGGTACCGCCGGGCAGAACGTGTTCATCCGCGGTGGGCACGTGCGTGTGCGTTCCCAGCACGGCGGAAACCTTGCCGTCGAGATACCAGCCCATGGCTTGCTTTTCGGATGTGGCTTCGGCGTGCATGTCGACGATGATCACGTTCACGTCAGCCGGAATGTTTGCGCGCTCGCGGTCGGCGGTGCGGAAAGGGTCGTCGAGCGAGGCCATAAACGTGCGGCCTTGCAGGTTGATCACAGCGTAACCGGCGCCGCCTTTTGTCCTGCCGACATAAAGGCCTGCGCCGGGCAAGCCATTCGGAAAATTCGCAGGGCGCAGAAGCCGTGGCTCGTGGGGGAAAAAATCGAGGATCTCCTTGCGGTCCCAGATGTGATTGCCGCCGGTGATCACTTGGATTCCGCAGGAGAAGAGTTCCTCTGCCAGACGAGGCGTGATTCCGAATCCCGACGCGGAATTTTCTCCGTTCGCGATGCACAAGTCGATGCGGCGCTGCGTGAGGATGTCTGCGAGGCGGTCGTGAACAATTTTGCGGCCGGGGGAACCGACGATGTCTCCCACAAATAGAACTTGCACGTTTCGCTTTCTGAAATCAGAGATTTGGATCGGCGGACGGCTGAAAAATTTAGGAGCGGTCCACTTCGCCGTGCGTTACTAGGCCCTGAACCCCACGAATAGGTGGGTGCCCTGCGCCTGCTTTGAGGCTGTCGCGAGGCGGCAAGCCGTCCCGGGACTGCACAAGGGCAGGACGACGCGGGCTCCCGGGGATCCAGTGTTGGTTCAAATAGGCTTTCGCAACGTCACCTGCGTT
>Ga0209625_1000084_pt1 | contig 20712 bp, 13 predicted proteins | sample JacPin_JW_Ref_M2_FD_187960 | JGI IMG/M metagenome (GOLD analysis project Ga0209625, IMG submission 187960) | Forest soil microbial communities from Algoma, Ontario, Canada - Jack Pine, Ontario site 1_JW_Ref_M2 (SPAdes) (version 2) | ecosystem: Environmental > Terrestrial > Soil > Boreal...
TAACCTAGACATAGAGGCTCCCGGTGCTAACAGTAGCGCAACACTCCCAACGAAAGCTCAGTAGTGGCTAGAGTTTGGGCCGGGTTTGGGGGTACCCACCCCCCGGTATTTCTGCAAAAGAGGCTGTATGATGTTGAAAACAAAGGGATGCGCACGCAAAAAGAGGCACCAAAAGAGCAAAGAGTCCACAAAATGCTGAAAACAAAGGAGTAGTTAGTAAACATAACGTACATAATGATCGCAGAAGGAACGTGAGAGATATTAGAGGTGTATGCAGGCGAAGAAGATTGTGGGGCGCAGGAGCATTGGGGAATATTACTATTCATTTATATATAATTCAAGTAAATAGTGGCGCTTGAAAATGCTCTGTACATTCTAAAAAGGTCGACGCCAAGGTTTGGTTGGGATTGAACCGAGCGCATTCCTAGGTCACGGAAATTCATCTTCAGAGCGAATCCGGCTGGAGAAAGGTCTTTTTGGCGCGGGTCAAACACCTTTGTAATGTTGTTAGCGTGCCAGGCGGGCACTGAATTTCTTGACTACGATGAGAAGTGCGAGCCATGACGCGGTTCCGTAGAGTGCGTACCATAGTACTTCTTGCCTGGCGGACACGGCGGGAGGGCTAAAAATGACTAACGAGCCGGTGGAACTTATGTGCATGAGCTGGGCTATTAGTACGCTTTTCGTGTTGAGGTAGAGCCAGCAGATGAGCACGCGCATGGCGGTCATAGCGAAAGCGAACACCAGGAAAAATGGAAACCAGTACGCACCGTGAGGCGTAGCGGTTCCGAGATAATTGACAACCGGCAAGTGCCATAAACCCCACAGCAGTCCGAGCAGAATACTGGCGCCAAGCGGATTGTCTTGGAAAGACATTCTGGGAAACGCGAATCCAGTCCAGCCGATTTCTTCCAAAAGTCCGGCGGGGAGGCCGAACAAGACGCCCAGCAGAAAAAGATTGGGAGTATAAACGGGAGAGAGAAATGTTTTTAGGGTGAACAGAACGGTTAGAACCGGAACCGGGGGAATGAGCAGCGGGGCATACCAGCGCGCCGGAATTCGTGCTCGCAACAATCTGGAAAGCAAATCACGCAAGCCAGTTTTACCCTCAACGATGGCAGTCAGAAAAATACCGCCAAGCCTGGGTCCAAGGAGCATGGCTGGAAACATGAGGATGCCGGTGATTTTTGGCAGCGGCTCATGGCGCGGCAGATGCGGAGCGGCTACAGCCAGCGCGCCCAGCCAAGAAATTGTAAAGGCCAACAAAAAGTTACCGGCGACGGGATGGCTTGGAAGAAATGAGGCTAGTTTGGATCGACGCTCCGATGACATAAGTCGGCGCACAGTTTATATGCTGTGACGTGGATGAAGAAGCTGCTAAGTGAGAGGGAAAATCTACACTAAGAAATCTGCCAGATGGTATTGCTCCATCTTGTTGGCGGCCAGCCGGGGGCTATGCCGCGAAACTCTGTGTGGGGATAGGTTTTCAGCCTGCGGATGATTTCAACGACGTCGGCGTTATTGGAATTGTCCAGCATAAGGTAACCGCCGGGCTTGATTTTGGGAAGGGCGTATTGAATGCATTCGGTCCTGACGCGTCCGTCGACCAAGACCAGATCGAAGGTGTGATCGGGATGAGCATCGATGGCCTGTACATACTCGTGGACGGTGGTACCCATATAGTAGTCATCGTAGATGAAGCGGGAGCTCGGCGAGTCGTCGATTGCGGAGAAAGTCCCAGCGATAGGCCTAGGTACGTGGAGTTCGTATGAACAGTTGGTTAGGCCACGTTGTGCCAGCGCTCTTGATACCTGCGCATGCCACTTCTGGTCATGTTCGATGCTAGTGACTTCCGCCACGCGCTCAGCAAAAAAAATCGTGGATCCTCCTGAACCGTATTCGAAGACCTTCATATGGGGTTTCAAGTAGCGCTCCAGCCAATTGGCCGCTACGAAGGGTATCCACGGTTTTGCTTCGCCTACCAGAGAACGAACCGGGCGGAATGATGAGAACCATTTTGGAAAGTATCTCCACGACTTGAGGTCGTCGACCAGCAGATAAAAGAAGTAGAGGGGATCGAACAGCGGCCCGAGGGATTTTTCAACTCGTCGCTTCAGCGGGACAGCCATGGAAAGTTACCCGTCTTCAAGCGCACCTACAGAGTGAGATGCGCGAGCAGCGGATAAGAGGCGCTAATCGGAGATAGTGAATCGGCGGGCTTGCAAAACTGACGGAGAGCGAGCGTGATGTGGCGCCCGCTCTCCAGTTGCGTGCGGTTAGAAGCTGAAGATGGCTCCGCCCTCGCTGCGAAGATCTCGCCACTCATGCTGGTGGAGGCCCATGAACAAGGGAAAATCAGGGACGGCGGTATTTGCGCGTGTGCGGTAGAGAGATTCTTCGAAGGAGAAGGACACCCACTTGTTAAGTTTGTAGTTGAGGGTGCCTACGGTCATGTCGCTGCGGGCGCGGGAGCCACCGGGCGCGGCTTTGATGAGGTCACGGGTGTTGGCCTGGTCGGTGCCGTACATGCCATAGAGAGACCAACCGGCGTTGCGGCCTTCAGGATCGGACCCAAACCAGCGCGATAGGGGCAGGCCGATTTGAGCGAAGCCGCCACGAGCGCGAACGGGAAGCTGCGGGGCGAAGGTTGGCGTGCCGCTGGCGTTAGTGCCAAACACTACAGTGGAGGCTCCGTCGATGGAAAGCGCGTCGGCGGTGGCTTTGAGTCCAAAAACGTCGTTGTAATTGGAAAAGAGTTGTCCGCCGAAATAATATCGCAGGTCACTCCCACTATAGACTTTGCCGATCAGCGTCACCCAATGCGAGGGCAACTGCCACTCGAAAGTTACGCCGTTGGTGGGGCTGCTGACGTTCACGCCCTGAGGGAAGGCCGCCTTGTACGCGGCAGGAACTGCGGACCCGAGGACGATAGCGGTGCGGTTACCTTCTTCAAAGCTGACGATGAGTTCGGCAGGGGCAACACCTGGAGCATGGTCCAATTGCCACTGCCCAACGAGCCGGCCTTCGATTTGCGGCGAGGCGCTGTCGGGTCCTTGTCGTTCCCCGTAGCCGAGTTGATTGGAGAGATTGGCTGCGGAGGGCACGACACCAACGGCTGGAAGAACCACGGCAATCTCCGGCATTAGCTGAAAGGCGCCGAAATTGTGTGTCCATCCAAAGCGCATTTGGGGAGCGCGTTCCCAGAGAACGCCAAAGCCGATGCCAACCCCGGTGGTCTCTAATATGTTCGGGAGAGTTGAGGAAGTAAACGGAGTCCAATCCTGGCCAAACAGTGCGGAGAAGGTGTCGGCATTGGTGAATTTGTAGTCCACACGGCCAAAGGCCAGGCGGATGCCCACATTGGACGAACGGATGGAGGAGAGGTTGCGGTTATCGGAGCGATTGAAATTGCCTTCAAAATCGAGCTCAAGTTTTCCAGTCACGGTGAGATTGGCACTCCTATCTCCCCACTCGAAATTAGTGCCAAAGCGGCTGGCGCGGGCCTTTACGTGAAATTCAGGAGCGCCGGTTGGTCCAGTATCACCCAGGAAACCGGGAAGCGGGAAGTCATCGCCGCCTGGCGATGAACTGTCATAGACAAATGTTGATTTCAGAAAGCCGTAGGGAGTTATACCCACACCAGCAACGGTGATGGCTGGTTTGAGCTCACCCTTTTTTATTCCACCAACCGGGAGGGGCCGAATGGGATTTGCGGCAGAGATGGTTGTTGGTGAGACTGAAGCAGTCTGACTGGGAGGCACCTGTTGCTGTTCGGAGTCCACCGTGACGACCGGGACGTTGGAGGCTACTGCAGCCGCTTCAGAACCTACCGCAGGAGCCATCGCAGCGGTTCCCGGGACGTGATAAACGGCGGGAACCAGGCTGGGGGTGCCGGAGTTCGGTGAGGAGGCCGCGACTACGGCGGGTTCGCCCAGCATTTGGTTGTAATCGGCCTGCGAGATTATGCCCTTATTGAGGAGCAGCTTGGCTAAGCGCGAATCGGCATCGCTGGCAGACGATGCTTGACTGAGCTGAGCTACTTCTTCCGCGGTGAGAATGCCCTTCGCTTGAAGAACACGAACGAGCGGAGAGGCAGAATTCTGACTGGCATTCTGCGACTGGGCAACCGCACGTTGTGACGACACCAATGATGACAACAACAGGACGAACGCTGAACACACCAATGCCTTAAGCTGTTTCCCGGTCATCGAAATTACCCCCCTGTGACCCAGCATTGCTTAGCGGGTCAGATAATCACACTGAAACGGGCCCTAAGTGCCTCGTTTTATACGTGTCGAAACATGAATGTCAAGAGTTCGTTTGGGGGTTTGGCAAGATTCTAGTCTAGTAACACAAATGGTACTGAACGCGATGGGTAACTATTCCGCGTAAACTGACGGACGGAGACGCGAAACTCGTGAGTGTGGAAAACAGGAACAAAGTTAGTCGCGGAGATGAAAATCACGAGGCCGCTGCGCGGGAGTTGTGATAAAAGTCTCCCTTGGTCCCCTAGGCTTGGTTGCTGCATCAAATTTCATGAGGCGACGCCCGTGAATACCTTCCCGATTCTTCTCGCTGCACTTTGCGTTTATGCCATTGGTTATCGTTATTACAGCGCGTTCATCGCCGCCAAGGCGCTGGCGTTGGACGATGCGCGTGTGACTCCATCGCATGTGTACGAAGACGGACATAATTATGTGCCATCGCCGAAGTGGGTTCTCTTCGGCCATCATTTCGCGGCTATTGCGGGGGCGGGGCCGTTGGTGGGGCCGACGTTGGCGGCGCAGTTTGGTTTCGCGCCGGGCTTTATCTGGATTTTGATTGGCGCGGTGGTAGCGGGGTGTGTGCAAGATTTTATTGTGATGGTGGCGTCGATCCGGCATAAGGGACGATCGCTGGCGGATGTGGCGCGCACAGAAGTGAGTACCTTCACTGGACTGGTGACGATGTTCGCGGTGTTGTTGATCCTACTGGTTACTTTGGCGGGACTTGGAATTGTGGTGGTGAATGCACTGTCGAATAGTCCGTGGGGCGTTTTTACGATTGGGATGACAATTCCGATCGCGATTTTTATGGGCCTGTACATGTTTAAGAGCACTCCGGGGCAGATTAAAGTGGCGGTGCCCAGTGCGGCGGGAGTCGTGCTGCTGTTGGCCAGCGTCGTGGGTGGACATTGGTTTGCGCAATCGCAGTGGGCTTCATCGCTGACTTTATCGGCGCATCAGATTACTTATTTAATGGCGATTTACGGATTTGTGGCCTCGGTTCTGCCGGTGTGGCTGCTGCTGGAGCCGCGTGATTATTTATCCACGTATGTAAAATTGGGCACGATTTTTTTGTTGGTGATTGGGGTGTTCGTGGTGCACCCGGATATTCGCTTTCCGGCGTTCACGCCGTTTGTTCACGGCGGCGGACCGATTATTAAAGGGCCGCTATTTCCTTTTCTTTTCGTGACCATCGCGTGCGGAGCGATTTCCGGATTTCATTCGCTGGTGAGTTCGGGAACAACACCAAAAATGTTGGACAAGGAAACGGATGCGCGTTTTATCGGGTATGGCGCGATGGTGGCGGAGAGCTTGGTGGCGGTGCTGGCGCTTATCGCGGCGTGCTCTTTGTATCCTGGAGATTATTTTGGGATTAATGTTCCGGCGGATGTTTTTGGGCGGCTAGGTATGCACACGGTGAACCTGGATCTGTTTTCAAGCGAAGTCGGCGAAAAGTTGGCGGGGCGAACCGGAGGGGCGGTTTCGCTGGCGGTGGGCATGGCGCAAATTTTCAGAGGGATTCCGGGAATGACCAGATTGATGGGCTACTGGTATCACTACGCCATCATGTTTGAAGCGCTATTTATTTTGACGACGATCGATACCGGCACGCGCGTGGCGCGGTACGTTTTGCAGGAGCTGCTTGGAAAGGTGCACAAGCCGTTTGCCAATAATGCGTGGTTGCCGGGAAACTTGATCACCACTTTTTTTGTGGTGCTGGCCTGGGGATACCTCATCTACACCGGGAATATCTCCACGTTGTGGCCGTTGTTTGGAACTGGGAACCAATTGCTGGCGACGATTGCGTTGGCGGTGGGCACGACGTTTCTTGTGAATATGGGTAAGGCGCGCTATGCGTGGATCACGGTTGTGCCGATGCTCTTTGTTGGCACGACCACGCTGACCGCTGGCGTGTTGTCAATCAAAAATATTTTTTGGCCGCTGACGTTTAAGCCAGCGACGCGTGTGCAGGGTTATCTGGACTCCATCCTGATGACGATTTTTGTGACGGGCGTGGTGCTGGTGCTGTTCAATGTGGCGCGGCGTTGCTGGCTGACATTGCATGGCACGCCAATTCCGAAGGAAGCATTTGGGCCTCCGGTGGTGGGCGAGAGGCTGCCAGCGGGCGGTTGCTGCTAGAGTAGGTGCGAACGTCAGCGAGTCAAATTATGGTGGTGTGATATTGATGCTTGAAGGGGCGTTCGTTATGAACCGTTTTTCGTCTCGCGTTCTCATTTTTCTTGTGTGCGTGCTTACCTATGGCGCGAGAACTTGGTCGGCTGAGCGGGTCGTCGATTTGACCGCGGGTGACGGCACCAAGCTAAAGGCTAGTTATTTTGCCGCAGCGAAGCCTGGGCCGGGTGTGCTACTTTTGCATCAATGCAACCGGCAGCGCAAGATTTGGGACGGCCTGGCGCAGCAACTTGCGGCGGCGGAAATCAATGTGCTCACGCTGGATTACCGCGGTTATGGCGAGAGCGACGGCGATCGCTTTGATAAGTTGGCGCCGCAAGAAGCAGCGCAGACTCAGGCGGAGAAATGGCCTGGCGATATCGACACCGCGTTTCAGTATCTGGTGTCGCAGCCAGGAGTGACGCGCGATGTGATCGGCGTGGGCGGGGCCAGTTGCGGCGTAAATAATTCCATTCAGACGGCGCGGCGGCATACAGAGGTGAAGTCGTTAGTGCTGCTCTCGGGGAATACCGATCTGAAGGGGCGTCAATTTTTGCGGAAGTCCAGTAAGTTGCCGGTGTTTTTCGCGGTGGCGGATGACGACGAATTTCCGACTTCGATTGTAGCCATTGAGTGGCTGTACAGTCTGGACGCTGATCCGGATAAAAAGTTTGTTCATGTCGCGACCGGAGGACACGGTGCAGACATGTTCAAAGTGCATCCGGATATGCCTGAGCAAATTGTGAATTGGTATGTGACTACGCTGATCAAGACACCTGGACGAGCGCCACGCGCGAAGGAAACGGCAGCGCTGCCAAAGGAAGTGCAAGTACTGGATCAAATTGACGGGCCCGGCGGGGCTGCCAAAGTTGCGAAAAATCTGGAAGAAGCACGGAAGCGCGACCCCAAGGCAAAATTGTTTCCTGAAGATCTGGTCAACTTCATGGGATACGAGCATCTACAAGCCCAGGATAATAAAGGCGCGATCGAAATTTTGAAGCTCAACGCCGAGGCTTACCCCAATTCGCCGAATGTGTATGACAGCCTCTCCGATGCATATTTTGCGGATGGGCAGAGAGATTTGGCGCGTGAGAACGCCGAGAAAGCCTTGCAGCTTTTGTCATCAGATACGACGGATCCGGAGGATCGTCGCAAAGGAATTAAAGACAGCGCGGAACAGAAACTGAAACAGCTCGGAGAAGCTCCGCAAAATTAGCCGGTCCAGAGTTTTTCCGGCGTAGTCGCGGAGCCCTACACTTATTTCCTGGTGAGCAGGCGAACCTGTGGGTAGCCATTTTCTGAGAAATCCTGCAATATACGACTCTTCACGGATTGAAAGAGCTCTTCCTTTTTATAACCTTTGATCACCTCGGAGGTATTGTTGGGGAGGCGTTTGAGTATCGAGTCGAATAGTTTTTCCCGGCCATTGTAGGCCGCCTGGTTCTTGTATTCAGTCATCAAGAGGATGTCCCAGTCGGTGTTGCTGGGATCCTCTCCTGCTACACGGTTGTAATTTAAAACAGCGCCCTGGCGCTTGGCTTCGGCGCGCAATCGGATCCAGTTATCGTCCAAATAACCCATGGTTGCGGCGAACATGCGGGGCTTCACCTTGATGAACTCAAGTGCCCATACGGGCTTATCGGTCTTCAAAGGTGGTGTGACAGGAGGACTCTGAAATTGCTGCGCGGTTGTGCCGAGCGCGAGCAACAGGGAGAAAAGCGCGATAGCTACAAACTTGGGTCGTGGCATGGTCAGGCCTCCTTTAACCACCTGCCTTCTTAGACGATTTATATAACGGAAGGGGTTTGACGATCATGGTGTTGCGACGAGAGGCAGATCGATGAAGGTTGCTTGTCCAGGCGCATGATAAATGCGCTGGGTGGCTTTGCGATAATCGCTGGGTTTAGCCAGGAAGATGTTGGGTACAAATGTTTGCGGGTTGCGGTCGTAGAGTGGGAACCAGGTGGACTGGATTTGGACCATGATGCGATGACCCGGCAGAAAAACGTGGTTCGCGTTTGGCAGCGCGAAGTGGTATTGCAGCGGTGTGTCGGAGGCAATGGCTTTGGGATTTTCCAGGCTTTCGCGGTAGCGGCCGCGGAAGATGTCCGCAGAAATCATCAATTGGTAGCCGCCCATTTCCTCCTGGGCTCCTACTTCGTCGGGATATAAATCGATCAGCTTGACGACCCAGTCGGAGTCCGTGCCACTGGTGGAAGCGATTAAATTGGCGATGGGCTGGCCGCTGATCTTCATCGGTGAAGTTAAAGTGTCGGAGACGCAGACCAAGACATCGGGGCGGCTGGAAACTTCGCGCTGGTCATCCACCAGCCAATTAGCCCACGGCACATTATTGGCAAAGCCCATCGGGTGGCTGGGGCGTCCGCTAAATGGAACAGGCTTGGCGGGATCGGAAATATATTCGTCGAAAGGGGCCAGGTCTGCCGCGGCTGGCGCAGTGAAGCTGAGCTTGAGTCCCGCGTTGAGATAAAGCGGAGTGCGGCGAACGGTGCAGCCGCTGGGGCATCCAGAGGGCCAGGATGATAGACGATGCCAGGTGTTGGTGCCGGTTTCAAAAGCGGTGACAGTGGCGGTGTCGGATTTGGGCGCGCCGTCTTTCAAGTATTGAGCCAGGAATGGCGCCAGAATTTCTCTACGAAAGTACAATCCGGTGTCGCTGCCGAATTTCACAGCGCCGAGCGAACTGCCGTCGCCGATTTCTCCGCCGTGATGCCATGGGCCCATGACCAGAAAAACCATGTTGTTGGTGGTGTCTTTCGGCTTCAGGGCTTTGTAGACTGCGGGCGCGCCGTAAATGTCTTCCTGGTCCCACAGGCTGTGTACGATCATGGTGGGGACTCTAAGAGGTTGCGCGGCAACAATTTTGTCCATGGCTTGCTGCTGCCAGAAGCTGTCGTAGGTTGGATGCCCTAAAAGTTTGTTCCAGAAGCCAACTTGCTGGAGGCCGCGGCGGCGCCCGAGCTCGCCGGCGGAACCGGCCTGCAAATACATGTCGTAATCATCGTAGTTGGAACTCCACCAATGTTGCTCGTTTTTGCGCGTGCCTTCCTGTTCGTAAATGTAAGGCATATTGAGTTCGCGGAAAGCGCCGTTGTGGAACCAGTCGTCGCCCATCCAGCCGTCAACCATGGGATTCATGGGGACGGCGACCTTGAGCGCGGGATGCGGATTGATGAGGGCCATTAACGGCAAAAAGCCATCGTAGGAAATGCCGAGGATGCCCACTTTTCCGTTGCTCTCGGGAATATTTTTGACCAGCCAATCGATGGTGTCGTAGGTGTCGGTGGAGTGATCGACCGCGGTGGGATTCAGGGGGCCATGTAACGGGCGATTCATTACGTAATCGCCTTCGGAGCCGTATTTGCCGCGGACGTCCTGGACTACGCGGATATAGCCGCCCTCCAGGATCACTTCGAGGGCATTGTCGTAGCCATGTAGACTGGGGCCGAGATGCGAACTGTAACTGTGGCTGGTGAGTTCGGTTGCGTTATAGGGCGTGCGGGTAAGAAGGATCGGCGCGTTTTTCGCGCCTTTGGGTATGAGGATCACGGTGTGCAGCTTTGTGCCATCACGCATGGGAATCATCACTTCACGGCGGGTGTAGTCGAAGGAGTCGGTGACGGGTTCGAGTTGCGCGGGCATCTCGCTGGGCAAGGTCCCTGAATTAGACGATGGGGAAGCCTGGGCCGCGGCGGAGGGAACAAATAAAAGGCTAGCAAATAGCAGACTGGGCAGAGTAATGGCGCGAAGACACTTGCTCGATGTCATGATGTGATTCCTCTTTGAACTTGGAATGGGAAAAGGATTATATCCCTGGTACCGCTGAGCACACAGCGCGTAATTGAGGGTGTGCCGATTTACATGTTGATGAATCTAATGAAGGAGGGTGAGTACTCTGGCCAGCAGATTTTAAGCTGACGCCGACGAGTTTGATTGGTTGTAGGCTATGGGCCGGAATGCGAGGCTTACCAACAAATGATCGTCAAGACTGAATACGCGGACATCCCTGTGGCTGGCCCGCGGATGCGAACTTTTGTGGCTGCGCCGAACGCGGAAGGCGAATATCCGGGCGTATGGTGCTACTCCGACATTTTTCAGCTTGCGCCGCCGCTGCTACGCACGTGTGTGCGGCTGGCTGGATATGGGTTTGTGGTGGCTGCTCCAGAAATTTACCGGCGCACTGAACCAGCAGGAATGGTGATTCCCTTCGATGACGCTGGACGCACCCGCGGCCAGCAAGACGCAGCGAAAACTCCCGTGGCGGACTTCGATGCCGATTGCCGCGCTGGTCTGGATTGGCTTTCTAAACATCCTAAAGTCGCGCATGGAAAAATCGGTGCGACAGGTTTCTGCATTGGCGGGCACCTGGCTTTCCGCGCTGCTTTTCAGCCCGACGTGCGCGCCACGGTTTGTTACTACGGTACGGGTATTCATGATGGCAAGCTCGGGAAAGATGCAGACGCGGGCTCGCTGGCGCGCGCAACAGAAATTCGCGGAGAGCTGCTCATGATTTTTGGGACGAAGGACCCGCATGTGCCTGAGGCGGGCCGCGAAACGGTCGATAGGGTGCTGCGAGATTCCGGCGTGCGTCACCAGACGCTGCTTTATCCGGCCGAACACGCTTTCACGCGCGATGAAGGTCCGCGCTACGATCCGGAAGCGACAGACCTGGCATTTTCAGAGACGATTCAATTGTTCCGAAAAGCTTTTGGCAATTGAAGGCAATGATCTCCACGATGCGAATGATACTCGTGGCGCTGTGCATCCTGGCCGATCTGGGCGGGATGGCGCGCGCGACGGAGCTGAAGCCGGAAACGGCGGCTGCGTTCGACCGCTACGTTCGCGCCATGGAAGCGCGAATGGACGAGGATATACGCTTCGACCATTTCCTGATAATCGACCGCTTACCGGACGCGCGGCGGGCGGAGCTTTACGAACAACTTAAAAATGAGCAAGTTTATATCGAGGCGATGAGCGCCCGGGAAGGGGATCGTCCGATTAAGGCTCCGAGCGGGCTGATTCATCATTGGGCGGGTGTGATTTTTATACCCAAGGCGACGTTCAACGAAGTGACAGCGGTGTTGCGGGACTACGATTGTCACGAGGACATCTACAAACCCCAGATTCGTAAATCGAAGTTGATTGAGCGCAACGGAGACGAATCGAAGACTTATTTTCAGTTTTTCAATCACTCTATCGTCACAGTTATCATGAATGCGAATTTTGACGTGCGCGATACACAATTTGGATCGGGACGCTTTCAGACGGTGTCGAAGTCCACACGCATCGCGGAAGTTGAAAATCCGGACTCCCCCAATGAACACGAAAAGCCGGTGGGGAATGATCATGGGTATATGTGGCGGCTCTACACCTATTGGCGGATTGAAGAGAAAGATGGAGGAGTGTATGTCCAGAATGAATCCGTGTCGCTGAGCCGCACGGTGCCTGCGCTGCTGGCGTTTATAGTGAATCCTCTAGTGAAGAGTATTCCCCGCAATGTGCTGGTTCATTTGTTGATAGATACGCGAAATGCGGTGGTGAAAGCCCAGGCAAAGCCGCCTGTTCCCGCTGCAGAACCGGCATTGGGAAGCCCGCCACCGCATAGCGCGGTTTCCGCGCCCCAGCAATATGGCGCTCGAATCATTACCTTGGATAGACGTCCGGTTAGTCGCCAGCGTGGATTGGTGCGAGAGACATTTTGCTGACGGTATCGTCGGGCGGCTTAGAGGACTGGCGGCCTGGGCGGCTCTGTGTCAATTTGCGGATGACGAATTCTTGCAGGAGGTTGGTGACGGCCGTTGTGCCGATACCGATCAGCGCGTTTTCAAAAGTGAATCCCACGCCATCGCGATCTTTGGGTGCGTAATAGATGTTGGAGATTCCGCTGGCGGCGAGGCCTCCGATGAGGCCGGAATAATTCGCCTGCCAGTGGCCATTATCGCCTTTGCAAATCACGGACTGGGCGAGAGCGTTTAGAACCCGCGAGCGCTTGCTGCCGGTGCCTTTGTAGAAATAGCGGGGGTCCTGCTTCAGGATGGAAGGCAGGATCGCGCTGCCGATGTAGGTGCTAATGACAAAGTTACCGTAAGCGGCGCCGTAGCGCTCTGCGTAGCCCTTCGCGCCTTGCCCGTAGCCGCCGAAATCGTTCTGAGATTGCTCAATTCCCGCAACAACACCGTTCACTGCAAAACTAACCGGATCGATGGACGTTTTCCAGGCCAACTGAAACTTTTGCCGGGGAGTTAGCGGGGCTGCGTTGGTAACGTAGCTGACGTAGAAATTCGGAATGACCCCGAAGACGCGCTGCTGCTCTTCGACCTTGATCTCGTCTTGCGCGACATCCACGGTTGCGGGGGTTACGCGCATCTCCGTGGAAGCGGTGGCAACAATTAATACGATTCTGGGGACCGCGTAGGTTTCACCGGAATGTAGGGTTCCAGGAAAAGTTTGCGCGGCGAAGCCTGGGGAAATAATGGTGAGCCGGAAGGGGCCGGGCTCTATGTTGAGGAGAGAAAATTGGCCATCTTCCGCTGTCGAGACGACTTGGTTTTGGGACGAAGGCTCGCGGGTGAGTTTGACTTCTGCTCCGGCGACAGCGGCTCCGGTCTGATCGACGACCGTGCCGATGATGAGTCCTGGCACTTGCTGAGCAGGATCGGGCGTGCTCGGCAGCTTCTCGCCGGAGGGTCCTGCAATTTTGGATGAGTCAGGCTGACGATCGTCAGATGGCGGAAGCGCCGGGAGCTGTTGAGAGTGGGCTTGCACAGCAACTGAAAAACCGCATGAGAGAGCGATCAGGCTTATCCTGAGAACTGAAGGCGGATATCTGCGGAAAACCATGGGGACGTCCATTATGATGCGGGCTGGAGGAAATTTGGATTGCCGGTGGGGATAAATTTTTTAAAGGTAACTGGTACTTTGTGACAGGTGGGCCGTTCAGGGCCTGCGCCAGGCATGGATAGAGATATGTTCTTCTGTAAGGCGTCCATCGTAAAGCTAACCTGATGATCCGAAATATCGGTTTCAAAATGCTTTTATCAGATTGGGTGTTTTCGTGAGTTTTCGCGTACGGATAGGCACTGGGATTCTCGGGCTGCTGGGCGTGGTTATTTTATTTACCGTTATTGCGCATTCACAGTCGCCTGCGCCGGCATCGCCGCAGGCCTCGGCGGCGAAGAGCGCGGTCAATGCGGGGCTCGCGAATTTCAGCGATATCGCGGAAAAAGCCGGACTCACGGCGGTGAATGTGTTTGGAGGAGTGGACACCAAGAAATACATTATCGAGACGACTGGAACAGGCGTCGCGATTTTCGATTACGACAACGACGGATGGCCCGATATTTTTATCGTGAATGGAACGACGCTGGAAGGATTTCCTGCGAAGCGGGCTCCGACCAATCATCTCTACCACAATAACCATGACGGGACTTTCACGGATGTTACCGCCAAAGCCGGGCTTACGGCCACAGGATGGGGCCAAGGCGTTTGCGTGGGAGATTACGACAACGATGGGTGGGAAGATTTGTACGTCACCTATTACGGAAAGAACCGGCTGTACCACAACGACCATGGTGTTTTCAAGGAAGTGGCCGAGAAGGCTGGTGTAGCCGGATCGGGAAAAGCGTGGGGCACCGGTTGTGCCTTCGTGGACTACAACCGAGACGGACGGCTGGATTTAATGGTGGCGAATTATGTGGACTTTGATATTGCTACCGCTCCCAAACCCGGTGAAGTGAGTTCCTGCGTGTGGAAGGGCGTGCCGGTAATGTGCGGGCCGCGCGGATTGCGTGGAGCGAAGAATATTTTGTACGAGAATCGTGGGGACGGAACGTTTGTGGATGTCACCGCCAAAGCGCACATAGATCAAACGGGTGGACATTACGCGTTCAGCGTTTCGACGTTCGACTACGACGATGACGGTTGGCCGGATATTTATGTGGCGTGCGACAGCGCGCCGAGCATTCTTTATCACAACAATCGCGACGGAACGTTCACCGATGTCGCGGTGATGGCGGGAGTTGCGTTCAACGAAGATGGGCGAGAGCAGGCGGGGATGGGAACTACCATCGCGGACTACAACGGGGATGGGCGGCTGGATATTTTCAAGACGAACTTTTCCGACGACACGCCGACTTTGTACCGCAACGATGGTGGAGGAATTTTTTCCGATGTTACTTACGCCGCGGGATTGGGACTGCACACCCAGTATTTAGGATGGGGCACGATGTTTTTTGATTTTGATAATGATGGCTGGCCTGATCTGGTGCTCGCCAACGGACACGTGTATCCGGAAGTGGATAAATTTCATTTGAGTAGCGGATATATGGAGCCGCGGCTGCTTTATCACAATAATGGGAACGGAACGTTTACCGACATTACCGCGAGCACCGGGCCGGGATTCAGCACGATTTCTTCCGGACGGGGGCTGGCGGTGGGTGATTTCTGGAATGACGGGCGAATGTCGGTGCTCATCAACAATGTGTATGCCAAGCCGAGCCTGCTGGTGAATGCGGCGCATTACAGCAATCACTGGGTGACCTTTAAAACTGAGGGAACGCGGTCGAATCGTGATGGGATTGGCGCAAAAATCAGCGTCAACGTTGGCCGAAGAACATTGGTGGACGAGGTGCGCAGTGGTTCCAGTTATATTTCGCAAAACGATCTGCGGGTACACTTTGGGCTTGGTCTTTCCGCAAAGATCGACGGAGTGGAAGTACGCTGGCCCAGTGGATTAGTGGAGCATTTCGATAATTTGACCGTGGATTTGATTCATGTGCTTAAAGAAGGTTCTGGCGTAGCTTCCGGGGCAGCGCAGAAAAAGCCCTAGATGGACAGCCGCTTTAAACTCAACCGAAAACATTAAACGTGATTGAAAGCGTGGCTAAGATTCGGTAAATTTTGTTGCGGGCTGTTGCGCGGGAAATCGATTTTTTCTGCGCGCCACCCGGGCCCAGATAAAATAGCAGATGGTCATAATCACCAGCCACGCTGGTCCTGCCTTCATGGTGACGCGAAAATCGGGCACCCACCAAGTGGAAATCAATACCGCGATAAGCGCAACGAGGCCAAAGAGCGAGCTCCATGGTCCAGGTGGCGCAAAACGCAGAATTGATTTTCCGGCGCGCTCATTGGCGCGGCGAAAAGCCAGGTGCGTGACCAAGATCATGATCCAAACAAATGGGCCGCCAAAAAAGGCCACGCCGATCATGAACACAAAAGCGGTGGCCTCAAAAAAATGCGAAAGAAAAAACGCGATGAGCAGGCCGACGCCCGAAGCCATCACCGCTGCGACGGGCATTCCACGCTTGCTCAGTTTTCCGAGTGGCGTTGGAGCGTAGCCTCCGCGCGCGAGTGAAAAAAGCAAGCGGGCTGTGAAATATAGATTGCACATGGCGCTGGAGAGCGCGGCGGTCAGCACCACGAAATTCATCGCGTTGCCCGCGCCGGAAATTCCCACCGATCGAAAAACGCGGACGAAAGGGCTTTCGCCCAGGCCCAGTTCCTTCCAGGGAACAATTCCGACCACAATCGCGAGTCCGCCGAGATAGAAGAGCACCAGAAAGGAAAGTGTTCGCCGCAATGCGCGCGGCACCGCAACCGATGGATTGGCGGCTTCTCCGGCAGTCGCGCCGACGATCTCCAGTCCCAGAAAGCTGAAGATGGCCATGGTCATGCCCAGTCCGACGCCACTCCAGCCATTCGGAAAGAATCCGCCATGCGCGGTGTAGTTCGCGCCGCCAATACGCGGAAATCCCACGCCAAATAAAAGCGCCGCGCCCAATATGAGGAACGCGACGATGGTAACGACCTTGATCATCGCGAACCAGTATTCGAAGGCGCCAAAACTTTTGATGCTGATGGTGTTGGCGTACAGCAGCGCGAGGGAAAATCCCGCGATCCACATCCACGCGGGCACGGACGGCCACCAATACTTGCAATAGATGGATGCCGCAACGACTTCGCTGCCAACCACAAAAACCAGGCACAGCCAGTAGGTGTAACGAATCGCAAAGCCAGCCCAGGGGTGCACATACATCTCCGCGTAGAGTCCAAAAGAACCGGCGGCGGGATGTTCGGCGGCCATTTCCGCGAGCGCCCACATCACTGTGACGGTGACAATCGCGCCTAAAAGAAAACTCACGATTACCGCGGGACCCGCGAGTTTTACGGAGAGTGCGCTGCCGAGAAAAAGGCCGGTGCCGATCGTGGAGCCCAGCCCGATCATGGCCACTTGCCAGGAGGTCAAGCCGCGACGCAGGCCGGCTTCGCGATCGAGAATCTCGGCCTGCGGGATATTGCTCGGCAGTTCGCTCTTCGGCAGTGACTCGTACATGGACGGGCATGCTATCAGACTCCGCGCTTCGTACACCAAAGCAGTTCTATTGACAGAACGCTTTGCGGTGGCGTCGATTCACGCGTTTTTTCGCACTGGCACGAATGGATGGTTTTGCGACCTGAACGTCGGGACAGTAAATGCCGCGTCGCAACTGGCCTTCGACGATCGGGAAAGAACGCGCGCGCTACCTACAATGGCATCTGTGGCGAGCAACAGGATCGAAGCCACGGAGGGCAGTATGAAAGCAGCTTTAGCACTTATCGTAATTTATATCGCAGCTTTTATGGTCGCTACGCAGGGCGGGTCGCAGAATCCAGTGCAAGCGTCGGCATCGGGAGCCAATACTTCTGCAACGTCAAAATCCATGGACCCGGAAAAAGAAGCCGATGTGCGCTCGCTGTTGCAATATGTGGGAGCCAAGGAACAGTTGCAATCCGTGGCGAGTGAATCCGCTGCGCAATATCGCGAAAAGTTGAGCGCCAGCGTAAAGAACGTTTCTGACGATTCGAAACGGCAGGAGTTGATTACTGTGGCTTCGGGTAGCTTTCAAAAGAATTTTGATCAGCAACGGGCCTTGCAGCAAATTGCGGTGATCTATGACAAGCACTTCACCGATGACGAAATAAAAGGTTTGCTGGACTTTTACTCGTCGCCGCTGGGACAGAAGTTTGCGGCGGAAACGCCGAAGATCGACAAAGAAATCCAGGCGGTGCAAGTGTCGGCGACAAGCAGTGCGACTCGGGAATCGCTGCTTACGCTGAAATCACAAAATGGCGATGTCGATACGCCAGGTGTTGCGGGCAATCGTACGAAGGCCACACCGGAGGTTACGCTCCAGGACGAGATGAAGGAAATTTCTCAGCGGCCTTGAAATGTTTCCGGCGGTCGTGGCCTTTGTACAGTTATGTGACCTGGGGGATTGAGCTACTTAAAGCGTTTTCTGATTTTTATGTCGATGCCGAAGGTTCCGTTATAATCGCGCAAGCCCACCACGGAAATATTGCGGTTGACGGTGTACTCGACCTGAATGACTTGCTCCTGAGTTGAACCCACATTCGAAACATACAGAATGGTCAGATTGCGCGCGATTTGCTGTTCTACAGTAACGCGCGCGCCGGCGTTTTGGTCGGAGCTGGAGGCCACGGGAAGCAAGCCGGGATCTACGCGCAACCTGGTAATTCCGAATAAACGTTGCAGCCGGCCACCGACCTGGCTGGACACGGCCTCTGACAAAAGCGCCGTCGCGCCGGAGGTCGCATTTTGCGACGTGCCCCCGCTGCGCGCGGTGCCTTCCGCGCTGCGTTGTCCCATCGCCAATAGCGCCACGATGTCATTGGAGGGCAACGGAGGATCGGAACGGTAGGCCAGCGCGAGTTTACTGGATGGACCGTTGAAATTGAGCGTGACTTCATATTGTTGAACGGTGGTGGAGGCTTCCACGTTCACCACGGGGTCCAGCCTAAAAGGATTGGCGAAATTAATGTCGCCGCGCGCTACGCGATAGCGATTTCCCGCAAAGTACAAATCACCGGACAGCAGATGTATGTGCCCCAATAAAATGGGATGCTCCCAAGTGCCGCGCACTCGCAAACTAGCGTCGGCTTCTAATTCCGCGCCGGGCCATTCCATGCGCGCGTCGGGCGAGGATGCGGCTTCAATGTCGAACTGCAAATTGCGTAAGAAGGAAGACTCGGTTGTAGGACCGGAGATACCTTCCTTGGAAGAGACCAGGACGCCGGCACTTTCGAGACCCTGCGTCAGCATCACGCGCTGCACGGTTACTTTTCCAGAGACGGTGCCCGAATTGGTGGTGCCAGCCAGACGCAAATTTCCACCCAACAGCCAGCTCATCCCTTCCGGATAGCGAATACGCACGCGGTCAGTACTGGTGTTGAGGTCGTAGCGCATGCCGCCTTCGCCGTAATTTACGCTGCCGGAGAGTTGCAGCGTGCCGCCTCCCACTTCGGCGGTTACGTCGCTGAAAAAAAGGCGAGTGGTATCAAAAATCAAGTCGCCTTTCATGGCGCTAAGGCCGGTGGGAAAATCGGCGGCGCGCAAGGAGGCATTATCGATGTGTACTCGCCCGGTGATGCGCGGGTGATCGAGGGTGCCTTCCACGGCGGCGTTAATTTGCGCGCCGCCATGCACGTCCATATTTGGCAGTGAACCATTAAGGAGGCGCAAATCAACCGCGCCATCGAGATGCAGCGCCACGTTTCGCCGGGCCGTAAAGTGTATGGAGCCGTCGATCTTCACGTTGGTGTCCGTACCGTGCATGACTACGGGTTCAATCTCGAGGGCTTCACGCGAGGAGCGGAAACGCACCGGGCCGCTATTCTCAAGCTGCACGTTGGCGTAGTTGAGAATGAGCCGCGAGAAATTTGCTTCCACCACGATTCCGCGCGGCTCCTTCAACGCGCCTTTCATGGAGATATCGCCGTCCGCTTGACCATGCCCGCTGAATTGTTTTAAGTGCAGCGCAGCCAGGAGGAATGGGTCGAGATCGATATTCTTGATGGAGACTTTTCCTTCGACGGGAAACGGGTTCGCAAGCCCGAGGGTGTAACCTCCAGAAATTTCTCCGGTGCTCATCGCGGAACTTATAGTTAAACGCGCCGTTTTTCCGTCGGAGGCCAGGTCGGTGTCAAAACTTCCGATTACTTCCTGGCCCACGCGCAGATCGGTGACGTGGAATGTGCCATTGGCAACGGGCGCCTGGATGGAGCCCTCGGCCTTCAACCGGAAATTCACCTGGCCGCCCAGGGCAATGGAGGATTGCAACTTGTTAAAGCTTTCCAGCGGGAGAGCCGCGCCGACTAAATCGGCGGAAATCGTTTTGTCCGCAAAACGGTAAGCGGCAGTTCCAGTGACGATGCCGGCTCCGCGTCCCTTTTCTTTTCCCGTTGGGAAAAACCGCAGCTCGGCATTGGCAATGCGAACTTCGTGGGTGCTGGCGGTGAGCTGTCCGCGTAGCCGATTGAAAGACGAACCGTAAACATTTCCGTCCGCCAAGTCAAAGAGTCCCGTAATGGTCGGATCATTCCGGGTGCCACGGCCGTGGAATTCGCCGGTTAAGTTTCCGCGCACTGGATATGACCAGCCGACAAGCTGCTGCAAACCTTCCAGAGAAGTTTTTTCCAGGCTGGCGTCCGCAGACCAGGAATTGTGGGGGAGAAAACTCCACTCGATGAGTTCGAGGTTGATCTCGAGCGAACTGCTGGTGGAGCCGCGTCGCGCATGTCCCCGAGACAGTAACAACTGGCTGGGTGAATACACGAGATCGCCATCGAGCGAATCCAGAATCATGGAACTGTATTGCACGTTCTCGCCGCGCACATGTCCGGAGAAGGTAGGTTTGCCGGACGAGCCGGAGATTTTGCCGTCCCAGCTCACCTTGCCTGACAGGGGTTGTTTGGCGTCTGGGGAATACGGCGAAACATCGCGCAGAGCATTGATGAAGTCCTTATATCTTTCGAGCGAGGTGGTCTCAAACTTCAAATCCATTCCGGAACCACGTGGCGCGAGCAGTCCGGAAACGCTGCCGTTTGTTGTGGGAGTTTGAAACGCTCCAGACACGACGGTGAAGAGACTGCTGTCGTATTTGTAGACGAATTGCCAATCTCCCTCAACCGCTTCGTGGCCTGCAGCCACGTTTTCCGGCGGCGCCCAATGCATCTTGGCGACAATTCCGAAGTGTTCGAATGCGCCCGTCCAGTCTTCCTTGGTGTCCGCCGTCAAGTCGGCATCCCAGTGCAATTCATCAATGGGAAATCCCCGATGTTGGATAGAGGGCAGCAAACTGGCTAAACGGATATCCTGCACGTGAGTTTCGGCATGAAACTGTAATCCCGCGAATTGCAAAGTAACGCGGCCTTTCACGGTGCCGCCGAGCGCACCGGCATAGAAGTCCGGAACGAC
>Ga0209625_1000085_pt1 | contig 20521 bp, 16 predicted proteins | sample JacPin_JW_Ref_M2_FD_187960 | JGI IMG/M metagenome (GOLD analysis project Ga0209625, IMG submission 187960) | Forest soil microbial communities from Algoma, Ontario, Canada - Jack Pine, Ontario site 1_JW_Ref_M2 (SPAdes) (version 2) | ecosystem: Environmental > Terrestrial > Soil > Boreal...
AAAGAGGCCAGGATAGGCGCAGGACCCACGCAGCGGAGGCACCAGCGGCCCGCGCGTGTAGTAAATAGTGATGCCCGCGTTGATGTCCGTGGCGGCGATGGCCAGCGGAGTCACCAGATCTTCGAAATTTTTTGCTGGTGTGAGGCGCGCTAGATATTTTTCCAGGCGATGATTCGTCGCCAGACCGAGCCACGACGGTGTCCACCTGCCGAAATCGGTGAAACTGGTGTGTTCGCCGATGCGCGCCATCTCTTCAAGAGGCGTGCCGGCACAAAAAGCCGCGCCGATCAGCGCGCCCACGCTGGTGCCTGCCACCGCGTCAATATGAATGCCCGCGTCGCGCAGAACGCGCAGCACTCCGATATGCGCGATGCCGCGGGCGAAACCCCCAGCCAACGCCAAGCCAAGTTTTGGACGTGCAGCCACTTCGTGCATACCCGTGGCCCCAGCGGCCAAAACGCGTTCTTTTTCGTCCAGCCACCTGCGCAACACGCTCGAAACTACGGGTTCCGACATGCGTACCCAGTGTAGGCGTTAATGCTGTTTGTGTCAGTTCGATTGACCCGTGTATGTTGGTTTTGTAACCTGTCCATTCGTTCAAATCAGAAAAAAGGCCAGCCATGAAACGTCGCATCGAAAAGGTCGTGGTGTTAGGCGCGGGAACAATGGGCGCACGAATCGCGGCTCATTTCGCGAACGCCGGCGTCCCGGTGTTGTTGTTGGATATGGTGCCGCCTGGCGCGACCTCTGACGCCCCGGCGGAGCGCAACAAAATTGTGCGTGCCGGCCTGGACGCCGCAAAAAAATCCAAGCCCGCGGCGTTTTTTACAACTGCGCTGGCGGACAAAATTTCCATCGGAAATTTCGACGATGATTTGCAGCGATGCAAGGACGCGGACTGGATTATCGAGGTTGTAGCCGAAAATCTCGAAATCAAAAAGAATTTGCTCGCGCGCGTGGCGCAGTTTCGCGAGCCCGGAGCGATTGTCACCACCAACACTTCGGGGCTGCCAGTGCATTTAATCGCGGAAGGCATGAGCGAAGCATTCCAGCAGCATTGGGCAGGAACCCATTTTTTTAATCCGCCGCGCTACCTAAAACTTGTCGAATTAATTCCAGGACCAAAGACTTCGCCTGAAGTATTGGCGACCCTTGCCGAGTTCTGCGATCGCCGCCTGGGCAAGGGTGTGGTGGTGGCCAAGGACACCCCAAACTTTATTGCCAATCGTATCGGCACGTTCTCCATGATGAACGCCTTGCGCTTGATGAATAAATTGGGAATGACCATCGAGGAAGTGGACGCCTGCACCGGCCCGGCCATCGGCCAGCCGAAGTCAGCGACATTTCGTACCGCGGACATTGTCGGCCTGGATGTGCTGATGCATGTGGTGAAAAATATTTACGAATCCGCGACGGACGACGAATCGCGCGAAATGTATAAAGTGCCCGCGTTCGTTGAAGACATGGCGCGGCGTAAATGGCTGGGCGATAAAAGCGGGCAGGGCTTTTATAAAAAGTTGAGAGGCGAAGGCGAAAAAGAAATTCTCACGCTAGATATAAACACGATGGAGTACCGCCCGCGGCAGAAAGCGCGATTCGCTTCCATCGAAGCGGGCAAAACCATCGAAGACACACGCGAGCGTTTACGCGCGGTTATCGGCCCTGTTTTGGCGGGCCAAACGGGTGACAAGGCGCAGCAGTTTTTGTGGGGTTCCCTCTCCGAGACGTGTTTGTACGCAGCGCGGCGCGTTCCGGAAATCTCCGATCGTGTGGAGGACGTCGATTGTGCCATGCGCTGGGGTTTTGGCTGGGAATTGGGGCCGTTTCAAATAATGGATACGTTGGGAGTGTCTGCCTTCGCGGCGCAAATTAAAAAGGAAGGCCGAGAGCTGCCTCCCGCGATTGAAAAATTGCTGGCCAGCGGACGCAAGAGTTTTTACAGCAGCGAAAAAGGTGTGACGTCTGTTTTCGAATTAAGTGACGGCGACGCCAGAAAAATCGAAGAGCCCGCCGGCGTGATTTTCCTCAATTCCCTGAAAGATGCGGGAAAAGAAGTGGAGCGCAATTCCGGTGCTAGCCTGATCGATCTTGGCGATGGCGTGTTGTGTTGCGAATTTCACTCCAAGATGAATGCCATTGGTGCGGATTTGATCTCCATGCTCCACAAAGGATTGAGGCGGCTCGAAACCGATTTCGACGCCATGGTCATTGCCAATCAGGCGGTGAATTTTTCCGTCGGCGCTAACCTGATGCTTGTGTTGATGAGTGCGCAGGAGCAGGAGTGGGACGAGCTGCATTTGGCCGTCAAACAATTTCAGAACGCGAATCTGGCTATTAAATATGCGCCGAAGCCGGTGGTTACCGTTCCGCAAGGCATGGCCTTGGGCGGCGGCTGTGAAGTCGGTCTGCACGGTGCAAGAATTCAGGCCGCTGCGGAGGCCTACATGGGGTTGGTCGAAACGGGAGTCGGCTTGATTCCGGGTGGCGGTGGCACCAAAGAGATGATGATTCGCGCCAACGAGCGCGCCGGTGGCGGCGAAGACCTGGATTTATTTCACGCCATGAAGCCGGTCTTCGAAACCATTGCGATGGCTAAAGTCGGCACCAGCGCGGAAGAATGTCGCGAGCTTGGTTTCTTGCGACGCGAAGATGGTGTGTCCATGAATCGCGAGCGTTTGGTTGGCGACGCCAAAGAAGTTGCTCTGGCGCTGGTGCGTGGCGGCTACCGCGCCAAAGCGGCGAATTGGCAAGAGGGCGCGCAAACCGCGCAGATCAAAGTGCTCGGCGAGCAATTTCTGTCGGGCGCCAAGCTGGCGATTCATATGATGCAACGCGGCGGCTATATTACCGATTACGATGCTCACGTGGGACGCCAACTGGGAAATATTCTGGCGGGCGGGGCATTGAGCTCGCCGCAGTTCGTAAGCGAACAATACGTGCTGGATCTGGAACGCGAGGCCTTCGTGTCTTTGTGCGGCGAAAAGAAAACGCAGGAACGCATCGCCCACACCTTAAAAACCGGTAAGCCATTACGGAATTAACTGACTTTAATGGTAAATTATAGCTGCTTTGCGGCGTTAATCGCTGAAGAAGCACTATGAGAATTCCATCGAAACAGATCAGTGTTCTGCTCGCCGTACTTTTGTCGGTTTCGTACGCGCGCGCGCAAGCCGTGAAAATCGCGGCGGCCGCGGATTTGAAATTTGCCATGACGGAGTTGGCGGCCCAGTTCGAGAAGCAAAGCGGCGCGAAACTGGATGTCACCTATGGATCCAGCGGCAATTTTCTAACGCAAATTCAGAATGGCGCGCCCTTCGACCTGTTTTTTTCAGCGGACTCCGAATATCCCAAAAAACTGGAAGCCGCCGGCTTGGCCGAACCCGGCACCCTCCGTGAATACGCCGTGGGCCACGTCGTAATCTGGACGCCCAGCGACAGCGGCGTCAATGCAGCGAAAGACGGCTGGAAATGTTTACTGGATCAGAGCGTAAAAAAAATCGCCATCGCTAATCCCGAACATGCACCCTATGGGCGCGCTGCTGTGGCCGCAATGAAAAAAGCCGGGATCTACGAACAGGTGAAAGATAAGCTTGTTTTCGGAGAAAATATTTCTCAAGCAGCCGAGTTCGTGCAGTCAGGTAATGCGCAAGTGGGCATCGTGGCCCTCTCGCTGGCTATTTCTCCGGCGATGAAGCATGGAAACAGATGGGAAATCTCCGCGGATACATATCCACCCATTAAACAAGCGGTCGTGCTGCTCAAAGCTTCGAAGAATAAAGATGCCGCTCGCCGGTTTCTGGAGTTCGTCAGCGGGTCGCAAGGCCGGGAAATCTTGCAGCGATTTGGTTTCACCGTTCCGACGCCATAAACCATCCGCATGCAATTGTTGCCCACGGCAACGAACCAAGATAGATTCCCAAGAGCGATATGGACGCATTGATTCTCTCCGTGCGCCTTGCGGCGTGCGTATCTCTGATTTTGTTGTTGATCGGCATGCCCCTGGCGTATTGGCTGGCGTATTGGAATTGGCGAGGCAAATTTTTGCTGGAGGCTGTCGTGGCGCTCCCACTGGTGTTGCCACCCACTGTTCTGGGATTTTATGTTTTGATCGCGCTGGGGCCGCACGGCCCGATTGGAAAAATCTCCGAGATATTATTCCACCGCGGGTTGGCATTCACGTTCGGCGGGCTGGTTTTCGCCTCGGTTCTTTATAGCTTACCGTTCACAGTACAACCATTGATTGCTTCGTTTGAGGGCATGGACCGCAGACTTCTGGACGCATCTGCGCTGCTGGGCGCGAGTCGCTTCCGCACTTTTGCGAAAGTGATTTTGCCGTTGTCTTTGCCGGGAATTGTGACCGCGGTCGTTTTGAGCTTTGCGCACACGCTCGGGGAATTCGGCGTGGTGTTGATGGTGGGCGGCAATTTGCCCGGCATCACGCGCACGGCGTCCATCGATATTTACGACCGCGTGCAGTCCATGGAATATGCCGCAGCGAATCGCATGGCGCTGGTGCTGTTGATCGTTTCTTTCGTGGTGCTGTCCACCGTGTACGGCGTCAACCGGCGAATCGGCCGCCGCGTGTGGGCCTCGTGGGCAGCGAGATAAATCCGCCGCTGCTTGCCGCGCGACTGCGAAAAGCGCGCTCCGGCCGAACGCGATCCTCGTTTGCACTGGATGTTGCGATCGAAATTCCTCCCGGTATCACCATCGTGTTTGGTCGCTCGGGAGCCGGAAAATCCACCTTATTGGATTGCATCGCCGGATTGCTCAAGCCTGATACCGGGCGAATTGAAATAGCGGGCGAGGTGTTGCTCGATGTGGACAGGCGGATCGACGTGCCCCCGGCAAAAAGAAAAATCGCCTACGTCTTTCAAAGCCTGGCGTTATTTCCGCAGATGACTGTGGAGCAAAACGTTGCCTATGGGCTCGCGGACATGCCAGCGTCGGAACGCGTGTTGCGCGTAAATTCCATGCTGGAAGCTTTTCGCGTAGAGCAGTTGGCCAAACGAAAGGCCGATGAAATTTCTGGCGGAGAACAACAAAGAGTCGCCCTGGCTCGTTCGCTGGCAACTTCGCCGCGGGTGCTCTTGCTCGACGAGCCACTGACGGCGCTCGACGAAGGCCTGAAGAAATCCATCATGGAAGATTTGCGGCGGTGGAATGCGGCGCAAAATATTCCGATTTTGTATGTCACCCACAGCCGCGCCGAAGTGGACGCGGTGGGCGAAGGCGTTATCGTGCTCGAGCAGGGGAAAATTATCAGCACGGGAAGGCCTCACGAAGTGCTAGACGCGCCACGAAGCTCGGCATTGGCGCAAGCCTCAGGATTTGACAATTTATTTAGCGGCGTAGTTACGGAGCTTCGGGAAGCGGATGGTGTGATGCGCGTGCAGCTGGTGCGCGGCGCGTGCGAAATCGAAACGCCACTTGGTTACGCTGTTGTGGGAACCGCGGTAAGGTTGGCGATTCGTGCCGGAGATATTTTATTGGCCACGGAGCGCCCGTACGGGCTGAGCGCCCGTAATGTGATTGCCGGGAGAATTATTTCGCTTGAACAACGCGGAACAATGTTCGTCGCAAAAGTGGCGGCCGACGCCGATGGCGCCGTCGTTTTCACCGTGCACCTGACGCTCGGAGCGAAACGAGCGTTAGAGCTGGAAGTAAATCAGCCCGTGTGGCTAGTGATAAAAACACACTCCTGCCATGTTCTTGAAGACGCAAAAATAGTTTGAAGTTTGATGTTGCGTCGAGAGAAACCTATTATTGCTGCTGAGGTTTCGAAGTAGCGGACCCAGATGCGCCGGGGACCGAAAATCTAACTTCGTCGGCTTCCAGGTCGTCGCCCTTCGGAGTGGCATGGATCACCACGTTCTCACCGACGGCGAGATCCGCAAGCGCGGCAGGCTTGTCCGCGGTGGCCACACGCGCAACGTATACGGTAGAAGGAACGAGTTTCACTTGTACCGATTTCCCATCACGGGTTTTTACCGTCACGGAGCCGGAATTTAGTTTTTCTATCGTTCCGATGACGTGCTTTTTGTCGCCGTGGGCGGAAAGCGTAACGGCGACGAACAGAAAGGACAGCAAGAGTGTGAAGAATCGGCGTGTCATATGGCCCCCAAGACTTCCAGATTCAAGAATACCTCAAGGATGAGATTTTGGCGTTCTGGATTTCTGTGGTGTTGTGCCATTTAGAAATTCATCTTCATTTTTTTCTTCTTCGCGTTCCTCCGGGCTTTTCGGATTGTAGCGGGACATTTCAAGGCGCTCTTCCGCGGTAAGCTGCGGCAGATGCCTTATAAAAAGGACCAATTTCCAGGAGTCGTCGCTCATACCGTGACTGGCGAAGGATGGCATGCCCGTGAAGCGCACTCCATTCTCGATGATCCAGAACAGCTCGCCGTCGGAGCGCTTCTGTGTTTCAGGCTGGCGCAAATCGGGGGGCTTCGGGTATAAGCCGCGCCCAAATGGCACCTCGCCGCTACCATCGTTGGCGTGACAGATGGAGCAGTGGTCCGCGAAATGCAGCCGCGCATCTTTAAGATTTTCCTGAGAGGCAGGCAACGGATTGCGCATCGCGCGCGCGTCCGATGGAATGGAAAGGTGCCAGGCATTGCGCGCCAGCATTTCTTCCATGGCACTGGGGCGCGCGCGCGCGCTCAGGCCGTTGTGCAGAAATGATACGGCCACCGCGACGATGAGGCCGCCGAATGCGACGATAACTAATAATAGTGTGGACCCGCGCCTCATGGGTTCTCTTCGGATAGTAAATGACACACGTAGGCATTGCCAGCAGTTCGCCTCCAGCTACACCGCTCAGCGCGAGTAGCTCGCGAGTTGACAGGGCTGCTTGCAGCGCACGTACACTATTCAGGCCGGCAAACTTTCCACTTAACGACTGCGATGCGTACCCTCTGCTTCCCAACTCCGCGCGTAATACTTATTGCAGCATTGCTGCTCTGTGGCCAAACGCCGGCGTTGGCGTTAGCGGGGCAAAAGCCCGGAGACAAACCAAAGCGCGTTCCGAAAACGATCTGGAATTTTGACGGCGGGGTGTTCCTCGAAACGGACGGCAGCCTGAGCGAGAACACTTGCTTCCGGTTGGCTGGGCACATAATGGACAAGGGTTTCTTCGAGAATTTGAAACGCATCGACGATAACCAGGGCACCAGATATCTGCGCGGAAAAGAAATCGTGACCGAATTTCCCGAGCAGCTGAAGCTGCTGTTCGTTATTCATGACATGCCCTGTCCTGCAGAGGTGCCAGGCTCGACGGGCCGCCAATACCTTACTCGCGAAATGATGAGCACGCTGCATCTGTCGCTGTTCTGGAAGCGAGGAGTCGATTTGCGCCCAGTGGAAAAGTTTAAAGTAAAATTTTTCACCGTCGAACCGGTGCCGCCGTACGCCACGGAACTCGCCAGCGAATTGCCGAAGAGATTTCAGTGGGCCTACGAACTGGAAATCGCCAGTGCCGGAATTCCTTTGAGCGACAGCCTGGTATTGATTCTCCGCCGTGACGATGGCCGTATCGCCGCGCGCGTTGCGGCGCGCATGTAAATTCGGGACGCTGATGCGATCTCCAGCCGGCGGCCAGTAGGAGGCTTACGGCTATAAGAGTGGCGCTCCGGTTAATTCCTGAATTTCTTTTTTGGTCCAGCCCGAGGCCGTCTCGCGCAACAGCAGTCCTTCCGCTCGTACATCGATCACCGCCAAATCGGTCACGATGGTGTCCACGCACGCCAGTGCGGTGAGCGGATAGGTGCATTGCTTCACAATTTTTGGCGCGCCGTCTTTGGTGGTGTGCTCCATGCACACGATCAATACCTTGGCCCCAGCCGCGATATCCATGGCTCCACCGATGCCGCCTGAGCCGCGCGCGCCGGGAACTTTCCAATTGGCAAGATCGCCTTTTTCCGAGACCTGAAACCCGCCGAGAACCGCGACATCCAAGTGGCCGCCGCGAGTCATCAGATGCGCGTCCGCCTGATGAAAAAAAGATGCGCCGGGCGTCAGCGTCACGGGAACTTTCATGGCGTCCACCAGATCGTAATCTTCTTCTCCGAGCTTGGCGCGACGTCCCATTCCGAGAATTCCATTTTCGCTGTGAAAGAAAACGGTCAGGCCGGGCGGCAAATAATCCGCAATCAAATTGGGAATTCCCCAACCAAGATTCACGTAAGCGCCGTCCGGCAGTTCTTTGGCGGTGCGTGCGGCAATCTGCTCCCGAGTGAGGCGCGGTTTATCCGGCATAGCGAATTCCTTTGGCCTGCACAATGCGATGAACGAATATCGCGGGAGTCACCACATTTTCAGACTCGATGGTTCCGACTGGCACAATTTCTTCTACTTCCACGATGGTGGTTTTTGCCGCCATGGCCATGATGGGATTAAAATTTCTGGCCGCCAATCGATAGGTGAGATTTCCCAGTGCGTCGGCTTTTTCCGCTTTAATACACGCATAGTCGGCATGGATGGGCGATTCCAGAATGCAGCGCTGATTATCAATGATGCGTTCTTCTTTGCCCGCGGCCACTTCAGTTTCGACCCCGACGCTCGTGTAAAAGCCCAAAATCCCCGCGGCAGCCGCGCGCATGCGTTCGCACAAGATGCCCTGCGGAACTAATTCAAGCGTAACTTCTTTAGCGGCGAAACACTCCTGAAAATAATTTGCATGCGGCCCGGGAAAAGAGGCGATGACGTGGCTGATCTGACCGTTCTTGAACATCAGTCCGAGTTCGCCGTCGCGAGTGCCGCAATTATTGCTGATGGCGGTGATGTTTTTGGTCCCTTTGCGAGCCAGCGCTTGAATCAAATTATTGGGGAAGCCAGCACCGCCAAATCCGCCAAACATAATGCGGGCGCCGTCGGGAACGTCCGCTACGGCCGCATCGAGGCTCGGGAAAATTTTCTGCTTCATGAAAACGTCGGCATGTTGAATTTCAAGTTACGGCGTTGCTGACAGTTTACAGATGGGGTCACGGATGGATCATGTCTTCGGCGCGGACGAGCTGGTCGAATTCCTCGCCAGTTATGAAACCCAGTTTAATCGCGGCCTGGCGAAGGCTGCTGTGCTCGTGATGCGCGGTGTGCGCGACTTTCGCGGCGTTATCGTAGCCGATCTTCGGCGCAAGGGCGGTGACCAGCATCAAGGAAGTCTTGACGTAGTGGTCGATCTTTTCGCGATTGACTTCGATGCCGCGGGCGCAGTGTTCGACGAAGCTGTTGCAGGCGTCGGCGAGCAACTCGACGGAATGCAAATAATTAAAAATCATCACCGGCTTAAAAACGTTCAGCTCAAAGTTGCCTTGCGATCCTGCAAAGCCGATGGCCGCATCGTTGCCCATCACTTGAGTGGCGACCATGGTGAGCGCTTCGCACTGCGTGGGATTTACTTTGCCGGGCATGATGGAAGAGCCGGGCTCGTTTTCTGGAAGCGTCAGTTCGCCGAGACCGCAGCGTGGACCGGAGGCTAGCCAGCGAATGTCGTTGGCGATTTTCATGAGCGACGCAGCGAGAGTTTTCAGCGCTCCGCTGGCAAAGACGATTTCGTCGTGCGCGGACAGAGCGGCAAATTTGTTGGGATGCGAGCGGAAGGGAAGTCCAGTCAGCTCGGAAATTTTGCGAGCGGCACGCTCAGCAAATTCGGGATGGGCATTGAGTCCGGTACCCACGGCAGTGCCACCGATGGCCAGGTCGTATAGACCTTCGAGAGCTTCATTGATGCGCTTCACGTCGCGGTCGAGCAGGCTGACCCAGCCGGAAAATTCCTGACCTACGGTGAGAGGCGTAGCGTCCTGCAGATGAGTGCGCCCGATTTTCACGATGCCCATGAATTCCCGAGCTTTGGCATCGAGAGCGTCGCGTAAATTTTTAATCGCAGGAAGAAGCTTGCGCGCGGTTTCGGTGGCGGCGGCAATATGCATGGCGGTGGGAAAAGTATCATTGGAAGACTGCGACATATTGACGTCATCATTCGGATGAATTGGTTTTTTGCTGCCCATGACGCCGCCAGAAAGCTCGATGGCGCGATTGGAGATCACTTCGTTGACGTTCATGTTGGTTTGTGTGCCGCTGCCGGTTTGCCAGATGCGCAAAGGGAAATGGTCGTGCAGTTTGCCGGCAATTACTTCGTTGGCGGCCTGGACGATCAGCTTGGATTTTTCTGGCGGGAGTTTGCCCAGATCTTGATTGACGAGCGCAGCGGCTTTTTTTAACACGCCGAAAGCGCTGATGAGTTCCGGCGGCATGGCGTCTTTGCCGATAGCAAAGTGAATCAGCGAGCGCGCGGTCTGAGCGCCGTAGTAACGGTCGGCGGGCACTTCCATTTTGCCCATGCTGTCGGATTCGGTGCGAGTATTTTTGGGCTGCGAAGTGTGGGGATGCGCAGCGTGAACGGCGTCGGCCATCTCGGCTCCTGAAGCTCGCGAAAAACCGCTCCTTTAAGTTTAGCAGAAGCCTCGCAGTTGCGAGGAGAGCAGCGCAGTTACGTTGTGGATTCCGATTCTTTCCTTAAAATTTATTCAGGTGGGCTTCACGGCAAGTTCATGAAGGTGTCACGCCGCGTTCATGTTGACGGGTTACTTTGCGCCATCGGCACGAACGGGTGGATTCCTCGCGTTGAACAATTGGGAGCACTGGACGCGCCGACCTGGGGCTTCTGCAAGAACACAACACGGAAATTTAAAAAATGACCACTCTGGCCAAGAGCACGAGTGTGAGGAGAGCTATGCGCAGGTTTCTACATTTTATTTTCGTAGCGTCGATTTTGAGTTACACGGGGTCGGTGAAACCCGCCGCGGCCCAAAACGGCAAAGGCGTAATTACCGGAACGGCGAAAGATTCCGCGGGAGCAGCGTTGTCGAGCACGCTGATAGAACTGCAGCCGCTGGGAAGAAAAGTAGTTTCGGATGACCAGGGACAGTTCCGTATTACTGAAGTTCCCGCTGGTGAGTACACGTTGACGGCGTCTTACGTGGGACTAAATGCGTTCAGCACCACCGTGAAAGTGGATGCCGGACAGACTGCGAACGTCGATCCTATTTTGCAAGTTGCTTCACAGAACGATCAGGTGGTGGTCACAGCGGAACGACTGCAAGGCGAAAGCGAAGCGATCAATATTGAGCGGACCTCGGACGAGATCGTGCAGGTGTTGCCGTCGAGAGTTATCAACAGCTTGCCAAACACAAATGTGGCGGATGCGGTAGGCAGGTTGCCAAGCGTTTCGCTGGAGCGCGATGAGGGCGAAGGAAAATACGTGCAGATTCGGGGAACTGAACCGCGCCTGAGCAACGTAACGATCAACGGCGTAAATGTCCCTTCACCGGAAGGCGTGGTGCGCAATATCAAGTTGGATGCGGTGCCGGCAAATTTGGTGGAACGAATCGAAGTATTCAAGACCCTTTCCGCCAGCCAGGACGCTGACGGAATCGGCGGCACGGTAAATCTGGTGACGAAGACCGCCGGTGAACGGCCGACTTACAATTTCGGAGGCCAAGGCGGGTACACGCCTATTCAGGGCGGCCGCACGCTTGGCGGTTTTGATGGAACCCTCGGTCAACGCTTTGGAGTAAATAAAAAGCTGGGAATTTTGCTGGGTGGCACCTGGGACCGCAACAACCGCGGCATTGATGATCTGGAGCCGAGCCAAACAATCGGTACCACTCCCAGTGGACAGAATTTCGCCTACGTTCCCACCGAAGACATGCGATCTTACAACTACTACCGCACGCGTTATGGCTTCGCCTCAGGCGTCGACTACACATTTAAGCCAGGAACGTCCGCGTATATAAAAGGCTTGTATTCGGATTTTCACGACTACGGCGACACCATTGTGTACACCCCGAATGCGGGTAACACCATCAAGTCGGTGAATGGCTCACAAGTTACATTCGATAATGCGCAGGATTGCGTGGCCGTCAACCAAGCTGCCGATGTGGCGAACCCCGGCAGCAATCCCTGTTCGCCCGGCTCCTACGCGTACCGCCATTATATTCGCCGCCCCGATCAGCAGGTCTACAGTTTCTTAATGGGAGCGAGGCACGATCTTTCGTCCACGCTGATTACCTACGAGTTTGCTGTTTCACGGTCGCACAATATTGGTGGTCAGGACTTTGAAACGACCAACTTTGCGGCCTCTACGGCAAGCTACGATTCCACTGGGAATTTATTGCCGGGATCAAACGGGGCTGATCTGGCACTGAACCAGAGCAATCCGCGGCGTCCCAAATTTATTCCGTTGGACGGCAGCACCCCTTACGACCCGAGCCAATACCAATTGACAGATAGCCGGTTCACACACTACATCGCCACGCAACTGAACTTCCAGGGTGCGACATCGCTTTCGCGCCGATATAGCGTGCACTCACATTTCGGCGTTTTCGAAATGGGTCTAAAGATTCGAAACTCACACACCAATCAAAACGAGAATGACTCCTTCTTTAACAATTCTGGGGCGTCTATCCCCTTATCGTCGGTGTTGGGAACGTACACCAACCCGACTTACTACGATCGTTCATTTCAGTACGGTTCTTTGGCTTATGGACCGACGTCGGATTACAACAAGATTATCCAATCCGTTCTGGGCAATCTTGCACAGTTCCAGCTAGACCAGGTGGGCAGCATCACGCGGTCAGCTAGCGCGTTTTTTGACGCCAATGAGCGGGTGTACGCAGGCTATCTGCAAAACGCGATTTCGATTGGTAAGTTCCGCGTGCAAGCGGGCGTGCGGTTCGAGGGTACGGACACAACTTTCACGACGAATCAGTTGACCACAAACGTGGATTCGGCGGGGAATTCCTTGCCGCCGACGATCACGCCATTGCAGCAGGGCGCCGGCTATGTAAGTGTGCTGCCGAGCGTGCAAGTGCAATATTTGCTGGAGAAGAATACCAATCTGCGCGCGAACTTTAGCCAGGGAATCTCGAGGCCAAATATTGGGGACCTGGTTCCGACCACCATTGTTGACCCCAACGCCAGTCCCAAACAGGTTTCGACCGGCAACCCGACCTTGAAGCCGACCAAGGCTAATAATTACGATGTGCTGATCGAGCATTTCTTTCAGCCGCTGGGAATTCTGCAGGCGGGATTTTTCTATAAACAGTTGTCCAATCCTATTTATCCGACCGCGGTTACGCTCGCGTCTGGTCCGGAGGCGGGATTTTTGTTGACGCAATCGATCAACGGCCCCAACGCACACATCGCGGGATTCGAGGCGGCGTGGGAACAACGGCTGTCGCGGCTTCCGGGATTTCTGAATGGATTCGGGGTGGCGGCGAATTATAGTTACACCACTTCGCAGGTCACCTTTCCGGCGGACTTCTCCAATGGGCGGAATGATCATCCAACTTTACAGCGGCAAGCACCGAACAACTGGAACGTCGGGCTGACTTATGACAAGGCGCGATTTTCCGGGCGGTTTGCGATTACTCACAATGATGCCAACCTGTTTCAGTATGCGTACCAGGCGAACGGGACGCCTAACGACCCGATTTTGGGGTTGAAGGGCCCCGGTGGCGACATTTATCTTTACGCGCATACACAGTTCGATGTGCAAGGAAGTTACCGCATCTACAAAGGGTTGAGCTTTTTTGGATACGGACTTAATTTGAGCAATGAGGTTTTCGGGTTTTATCAGGGCAGCAAGATTTATCCGATCCAGCGCGAATACTACCATCCGACTGTGGCGTTTGGGATGCGCTGGGCTTCGGGCTCAGAGTACTAATTATCGCCAAACTTAAAAATTCCCCACCCTTAAAAAATCAGGGGGTGGGGAATTTTGCGTTTGCGGCCGTAATGTTTAGAACTGCTCCAGCGCACCAGACGAATAATGACTCCGGCCGGGGATCATTCACTCTCAATTTCGGTTTAAGATTTGAACCGTGCCCTGGACGGAAAGCTCCAGGACAGAAACTTGAACGAATGGGGAGAAATAAATATGAGCGACGGTAGCGGTGCTAGCGCGCAAAAAGGCTCACAGATTCCTGCTGATGATATGCGGCGTGCTCTTACATTGGCGCAAGTTAACAGTCAGAAGGTTGCGCATGTCGGAGTGGTGGGAGACACGTACACCATCTTGCTTACGGGCGACGACACCAATGGGCGGTTTTGTTTGATTGATATGCATGTGCCTCCGGGTGGCGGGCCGCCGCCGCACCGGCATGACTTTGAGGAGACATTTGTGATGCTGGAAGGCGAGCTGGATCTGACTTTCCGTGGCAGCAAGTTGGTGGCGCGCGCCGGCGATACCGTGAATATTCCTGCGAATGCGCCGCACCAGTTTCACAACGGCTCGCAGAAAGCTGTGCGTATGTTATGTCTGTGTGCGCCCGCGGGGCAGGAAAATTTTTTTCTAGAGGTTGGAATTCCGGTGGAGACACGGACGACTCCACCGCCGAAACTGGATAAGGAGGCGCAGGAAAAACTTGTGGCTAAGATGATGGAGCTCGCCCCTAAGTATCGGACTGAGTTGCTCAAGAGCCCGTGAGTTTGATTGTGATTAGGTGCTAGCAAAAGCGCCAAGGGTACCCCACCCTCGAATTTTAGGGTGGGGCCTTTGAATCCGTTAGCTTTTGACTTTATCTGCGTCTGACTTGCGGGGACCACCACATCTTTACTGACATGATCACAGCGGCGCGGGCAGGATTAGGCGTCGTGTATAATCTTGATAGGGGCATTGATTCATTCCTTGGGGCAACCAAACAAGACTATACGGGCTAAGGTGGCCGTAGGGGCCAAGGCAGCCGTGCGGCTGCGGCGGGGGGCGCGTTTTGCGCGGACCCGTGCACGCGAATTGCGCATGATTGTGAAGGCGCTGGTTTCGACGAAGCACCCTATCCTGGTGCACATCATTCCGATGCGCAGGTGCAACCTGGCGTGCACGTATTGCAATGAGTTTGACGATGTGTCGACGCCTGTGCCGCTGGAGGAGATGAAGCGCCGTCTGGATTTATTGTCGGATATGGGCACGTCGATTATTACCATCAGCGGAGGCGAACCGCTGATGCATCCGGAGATCGACGAGGTGATCCGCCATATCCGGCGCCGCGGGATTATCGCGGGAATGATTACCAACGGATTTTTCCTCAATCAGGAGCGCATCGAGCGGCTGAACCGTGCGGGGCTGGAACATCTACAGATCAGTATCGATAACGTGACTCCGGATGAAGTGTCGAAAAAGAGCCTGAAAACGCTGGACGGACGGCTGGAGATACTCGCGAAGTATGCCGTATTTCAGGTGAACATCAATTCGGTGTTGGGAAGTGGCGTGAAGAATCCGGAAGATGCCTTGCAGATCGCGCATCGCGCGGTGGACCTGGGATTTACAAGTACCGTGGGAATTATTCACGATAACAATGGCCAATTAAAGCCGCTGGGTGAGCACGAGCAGAATATTTTTGAAGAGATTATGGAGTTGGGGAAGCGCTCGTTTTCGCGCTTCAACGAGTTTCAGCACAATGTGGCGCGCGGGCGTGAACACAATTGGCGGTGCCGCTCGGGTTCTAGGTATTTATATATTTGCGAGCGGGGCTTGGTGCACTGGTGCTCGCAACAGCGCGGGTATCCCGGGATTCCGCTGACGCAATATTCGCCGGAAATGCGCCGCCGGGAATATTCGACGGAGAAATTCTGTGCGCCGCGATGCACGGTTTCTTGCGTGCAGCAGGTGGCCATTCTGGATAATTGGCGCGATCCGCAAAATTTGAAGCCCATGCCGATGGAACCAGCGCCTGGGGCGCAGGCGGCGGAGTTGGTTCAGATTGGGCCGGCGGGCGAGATCGAGTAAAGCGCAAATTCTTGAAGCTGTCCAAACGATACTTCTAGCGGCATTTTCCCCGAGTCAAAGTCCTATAAAAATAATCGGATTTTTGTAGCCAAAAAGAGAGGGCGCGACTTTTGTTGCAAGGCGCGCCCTATAGGGAATTGAGATTTATCTGGGCTTAGGCTTTTGCGGGATTTTCTCCGCGAGTGAAGCCGGGGGCAGGGCGCAGTTCAGGGCGCACTACCTTGGGATCGGTGCTGGGCGCCGCCTGCGGAGGCTGCGGCGGTGGGGTACGCAGCTTTTCTGGAAGCGGCTTGTTTTCCATCAGCAGCTTTACTTCGTTGGCGTCAATGACTTCGCGCTCGAGCAGCGCCAGAGCGATGCGCTCGAGAGTCTCCTTGTTATTGGAGAGGATGGCTTTAGCGCGCTCGTAGCCGCCGTTCACGATGCGTTTTACTTCTTTATCGATCTGAATCGCGGTGTCTTCCGAATAGTCGCGGTGCTGGGTGATTTCGCGACCGAGGAATATGGCTTCGTCTTTTTTCCCGTAGGCCAGAGGACCAAGTTCGCTCATGCCCCATTCGCAAACCATGTTACGAGCGATGTCGGTGGCGCGCTCGATGTCGTTTCCCGCGCCGGTAGTGATGTGGCCGAGGAAAATTTCTTCGGCAGAACGGCCGCCCATGAGCACGGCAAGCATGGACTCGAGATACTTCACGGTATAGGTGTGCTTGTCGTCTTCCGGCAACTGCATCGTGAGACCCAGAGCCATGCCCCGGGGAATAATCGTAACTTTGTGCACAGGGTCGGCGCCCGGAGTCATGGCCGCGACCAGCGCGTGGCCCGCTTCGTGATACGCAGTGTTTCGCTTTTCTTCGTCGGACAGGATCATGGACTTGCGTTCCACGCCCATGAGTACTTTGTCCTTGGACATTTCGAAGTCCACCATCATGACGAACTTGCGATTCTGGCGTGCGGCCCACAGCGCGGCTTCATTCACCAGGTTGGCGAGGTCCGCGCCGGAAAAGCCAGGCGTGCCGCGAGCAATGATGGAAAGCTCTACGTCATCAGAGATGGGCACCTTGCGGGTATGCACGCGGAGAATTTCTTCGCGGCCTTTCACATCGGGACGGGCCACCACCACGCGGCGATCGAAACGGCCGGGGCGCAGCAATGCAGGGTCAAGAACGTCGGGACGATTGGTTGCCGCGATCAAAATGACGCCTTCGTTGGATTCGAAGCCGTCCATTTCGACCAGCAGGGCGTTCAGAGTTTGTTCGCGCTCGTCGTGACCGCCGCCGAGCCCCGCGCCACGATGGCGGCCGACCGCGTCAATTTCGTCTATGAAGATGATGCAGGGAGCATTCTTTTTGCCTTGCTCGAACAAATCGCGAACGCGGCTGGCCCCCACGCCGACAAACATTTCCACGAAGTCGGAACCGGAGATGGAGAAAAAGGGTACGTTAGCTTCGCCGGCGATAGCGCGTGCAAGTAAAGTCTTGCCCGTTCCCGGAGGTCCGACGAGAAGCACGCCCTTGGGAATGCGGCCGCCGAGTTTCTGGAATTTTTGTGGGTCTTTGAGGAACTCGATAATCTCCTGTAACTCTTCTTTGGCTTCGTCGGTCCCGGCCACATCTTTAAAGGTGGCCTTTTTCTGCTGCGCGGAAAGCAACCGCGCGCGGGACTTGCCGAAACTGAGGGCCTTGTTCCCGCCGGCCTGCATCTGACGCATCAAGAAAAGGCAGAAGCCCACGAGCAAGATGAGCGGAGCGGCGTTTAAGAGGATCAGGACCCAGTCGCCGCTGCGAACTTCTTTGACTTTCATAGGCACGGCTTTATCGCGCAACTGTTTCGCCAGGTCGGGAGCGGATTCTTTGAAAACGGTGAGATGAAATTTGTGATTGGCGGGCCGGATGTATTCGCCTTGCAGCTCGTAGCTGTTGGGCGAGAGATACAGCGTTACTTCCTTGACATCGTTAGCGTCAACCTTGCCCATGAACTCGCTGTAGCTGGGCTCATCCTCGCGCGCCTGCGCGCCATTGGCGGACACCAGCTTCCAGAGCATCACGCCCAGAAATACAATCGAAATCCAAAAAAGAATGGTCTTTGCTGTGGAACTAGAATTCACGTTGCCCTCACTTAGATCCCCAAGAAAATCTACGCCCTAAGCGGCCTTTGCAACCGGTTTATTTCTTGCGGCGCTCAGTTTTCCCCGTGGCCCTTGCGCCGTTTGATAGTTGGCGCAGGTTGCGGCCGGTACCGTTAACCGCCGCCAACCCATATCCCACCCATACATCGTTAGATGCAGTTTTGAAGCCAAAGTAATCCGACTCCAGATCGACGCGGCGCTTTGCGGGTTTATCCAGCAAAACCGCCAAACGTAGCGACCGCGGAGAGCTTTCACCCAAACGGCGCAGCAAAAAATCCTGTGTCACGCCGCTCTCCAGAATCGCATCAACCAAGAGAACATCCCGGCCTTTCAAGTCCGGCACCGAGCCGAATAAAACTTCCCGGCGAGCGTGGCCGCTATCTTCAACGTCGCGCAAATCTTCGCGAACGAAGTGGCAGACTATGGTGCCATCCAGCTCTCGAATCAAATCCGCGGCGAACACGAATCCCCGGTCCAGCGTAATCACGACGTCTAGGCGGCGTCCGTCGTAAGCCCGCGAAATGTCCCTGCCCAACTCGGCTACCCGCCCCGCTATGCGTGACTCGGAGAAGGAGGCGCCGCGTCCTTTCGCATTTGCTTTGATCGCCTGGCTACCGCGCGTTGAGCTAGCCGCCTTGCGGCCGCTCATAATAGCTTTTCCTCGACGATCACAATCCCCGTTTTCGTTCCATCGCGGGCCGCAAATTTTGCGGAGGCGCCGAAAATTCGCGACCACGCTAAATCTTCGCCGCTTTTTCCACTTGCGACTACCGGCCAGCCGGCGCGCTGCCAACGATCAATACCTTTCTCGTTGAACAAGCGCTTCAACTTCTCAGGCTTGGTATGCCCGATAGCGCAGAAGCGATCTCCGTGCCGCCAGCTTCTAAGTGTTAGAGGAAAATTCAACCGCGCTCCATCCAACACTTCCCCTGCGAGACTAGTTTCCCCCCTCTGGCCATGCCAGTCAATCACTGTGAAGCGGAAAACACACCTCAGTTCCGGGACGCGAATTGTGCTCAGGTCAGGTAGCGAATCGACTTTGTATTCATATTCGTGGTGTGACTGCGCGGCGATTTCTTTGGCGCAAAATACGAGGGCCTCGCGGTGCCGCCGCACTTCGATGTTGCCGGGTAGAGGAAGCGACGAGCCGGTTTTGCCGTGCCGGGCAAGTTCGAGAACTTGTCTGACGTGTAGTGCGCTGAACTCGCCTACTGCAGAAAGGTCTTTTGTGCTCTTGGCGTGCGTGAGCTTTAAGCGGCTGATGATGAGACGCGCCAGTCTGGCGCTTAATCCACTTGCTGCAGCCTGCTCTGGAGATTGATCTTCGGTCTGCGCGAACGCGTTTTCTTGAACATTTGGCGGCAGCAAATCCGCGATGCGGATGCGCGCCTCTCCGGGAATCGTCTCGACGCAAGTCCGCAGGCGCTCTTCTGCCAGATGGTGAAGCAGCGCGTCGTCTTGGCGGGCGTGATTGGAAAGCGAGGCCAAGTGCTCGACGATGCGCGGTTGAAATTCTTTTTTGAGTAGCGGGATTAATTTTTTGCGAATGCGCGCGCGCGTCTTGCTGGTATCGCGATTGGTGGCGTCCTCGCGCCAGGTTCGTTTATGCGCTTTGAGATACAAACGTAAATCCGAGCGCGAGACAGACAAGAGCGGCCGCACGATTTTGTCGACCTGCGGATGAATACCTCCGAGGCCGGTGAGTCCGCTGCCGCGCAAAATGTGCGCTAGAAGCGTTTCGGCCTGATCGTCGGCCGTGTGCGCGACCGCAATTTTGTCGAGGTGATGTTCGCTGGCGTATTGCGCGAGAAAAGCGTAGCGGAGGCGACGCGCGGTAGCCTCCAGATTGGCTTTGTTATTTTTGGCGATGAACTTTACGGCAGCTGTAGCTGAGTAAAATGGCAACTTGTATTTGCGCGCCAACGCTGCGACAAATTTTTCATCGGCCTCGGCAGCGGACCCCCGAAGTTTGTGGTTAAAATGCAGGACGCTGAGGGCCATGCCGAGTTTTTTTTTAAGCGCGACGAGCAACAGCAGCAGGGCCACGGAATCGCCGCCGCCGGAGACGGCCACCCCCACGCGATCGCCTTGGCGAATAAGCCCACTGCGCTGAATCGCGTTCCGCAGCCGTTGGGATAAGTGTTTAGTGTTTGTAGTAATTGGAGTTAATCTTTTCGCCAGGCGTGCCACCCGAAGGCTCCCAAAGCGCATCTTATCGCATTAGAAGCAGGCAGCAGCAACAGCCGTAACAGTTCGAAACTCTGTGGAAAACGCGCCGGAAACCGTTGACAATACCGGTGTCCCCTGAGATACTCTTCAAGTTGTGCGTATGCCTTTCTGCTGGACAGGGAGGTTTTGCTCTTTGACAATCGATACGATGTGCCAGAATCCGTTCGAAACCATTCACGCTTTTCGAGCCTGAATGGTCTGAGTAAATCGAGCGACAATAATTTGCTTGGCAGGCTGCCTGGGATGCAAATCCCGGGATTTTTTTTCGCCAAGCTACCAGTTTCAAACGAGAGTTTGATCCTGGCTCAGAGCGAACGCTGGCGGCGTGCTTAACACATGCAAGTCGAGTGCGCGTTTCCGTAGCAATACGGAAATGGCGC